>WNGL01000358.1_pt1 | contig 53326 bp, 60 predicted proteins | sample 5400591 | NCBI WGS metagenome assembly WNGL01 (sample SAMN13153377, study PRJNA577476) | soil metagenome | isolation source: 80 cm soil or saprolite under Garry oak tree replicate 1 | place: USA:California | collected 2016-06-15 | reverse complement strand
CGGGGACGACCACCTCGAACAGAAGCGGGGTGAGCCAGGAGCGGCTCCAAAAGCGACCATTGCTGGTCGGTGAGTACTTGCATGTTTGTTTTCCTGTTTACACAGGAATTTTAGCATGGGGTTTTGAGATGGGTTCTAATCAAACTCATTACTAAACACCAACTCATCTCATGAACTTATCTACAATAACTCCCACACAACAAACTATACTGACGCTGCTCTATAGGTATAAATTCCTAGAACGAAAACACATACAACTATTCTTAGGTCATACAAATAAAAGCCGCATGATCCGATGGTTAAAAGATCTGAGAGAAAAACAATACATTGATTGGATATATGATGTAGGTAATCCGACATCCAAATCAACACCCGCCATATATTACCTGTCGGTCAACGGCATACGGCTGCTGCGACAGCTTGGGTATCCTGAAGCAGAACTTCGAAAACGCTACAAAGACAATGGTAGACAACAAGACTTCATCAACAGGTGCTTATTACTGGCCGACTGTGCGATTCATTTGGAGGCGAGGAATAACAACTCGGACGATTCAGTTCACTATGATTATGCCGTTGAGGCAGACTACCTCAATCCGGACGATGGACACGCCTTCGTAGCCGAGAGCAAATGGATACACCCAAGCCTCGTGTTTACAAAAACTATTGAGGATGATGGTGAACGAACCACATTCTTTGTTGAGCTACTTGATATGGCCACCCCGCGCTATATAGTCAAAAAGAAGACAAAAGACTGCATAGAGTACTTAGCTAGTGACGAATGGGAGAAGGCGCAGCAGGAATATGCTGATCTGCCTAACGAGTTGCCAATTATTCTCATTGCTTGCCCGACACTAGCAGAGATGATTTACGCCAAGCGATATGCCAGACGACAACTTAACGATATGTGGGACGACAAAGTGCCAGAGGACGTAAAAATACGAGTATCAACTATAGACAAAGTCAAAACAAGGGGTGTTACGGCACTGATCTGGGAGGATGTGTAGCTCAAACCATTTTCTTTGGCAGAAATTGGGACTTCCACTGGCAAGCAGCGGAAGTTAAGCTATGAGAGTGACGATTCGGCTGGAATGATATTTTTAGAAACCAGCATCTCTGTTAGTGGGATTGCGCTAGTGTGTTTTATCGTGTCGCTCACTGTAACGCTTTTAGCTAAGCCTCGTAGCCCCTTTAGGCTATCCTCTAAAAAAGTGAAGGTCGGTTATTTCCACTTCGCACAGGTTACGCATGGCGTGCAGCATTGTTGTGCCAGTACTGACCATATCATCCGCGATAATAACGGTAGGATGTACGAGCGCAGGCCTGAAACATACATTTCTTCCGCTCCCAGCGATAGCCTAGCTTCCGGAAGTATTTGAGCCAGGCATTGTCTCGTTCAATGAATGCTCGGAACTTAAACTGGATTTTGTTGTAGTGCGATTTTCTACCGAGCTTTCTGCGGTGCTTGTACTTCCGTTCGGAATGTTCGAGCCAATACCTTGCTCTCTTAAGTGCCGCCGGAAGGCGACATTGTCGTAGCCCTTGTCGGCATTGAGTTCGGTCAGCCGTCGCTTGGCTCCCACTCGAATCTTCTTGACGGTAGCCTCTGCGCTGACCAGATCGTGCCGGTTGCCCTTTGCAAGCACATTGGCGAGTGGCAGCCCTTGTTTGTCTGTGATCAGTGAAATGTTAGTCCGGTTCCGAGGCATGACCCAGGGCTTGCACCAGAATTATTTTTTGCAGGTGATCCATAATTGTAAACTAGTCCGGAAGCTATTTCTACCACTTTTCGGATATATTCGGTAGCGTGCAGTACTCTCAAATCGTCTAACGGAAATAGTTTTGCTATTGCACTGTCCTCCCCGTTTCCGCGGGACAATAAGTGGGCGCCGTCAGCAATAGCCGGCACCAAATAAAACTTACGCTCTGATCGCCATGCCTGATTCGTCGGCACGTCAAAGTAATACTCCGTCCACTGAGTAACCAACTTGAATTTGCCTTTTGGTGTAATCCCAGTTTCTTCGATAAATTCGCGAACAAGACCTTGGCGTATTGTTTCGCCCCTTTCGACACCACCGCCGGGTAACTCCCAACGATGCGAACGCGGATCCTGGATAAGCAAGACTTTGCCGCTGGCGATATAAACGCCATAGGCACTGAGTCGGTCAATCAAGCTGTTAGCATCAACCTGATGAGCCTTGCCGTAGAAATCAGTACAAATGACTTGCATACTCTTACCAGTTTAGCACTGCCGAGGGTAAGTTCGGAGCCGAACGATAGCTTTCCCTAGTGCTCGAGCGACGCCAAGGTCAATATCTAACTTTGCTATTTCATCGAGGGCGATTCTTGCAACCGTCTGTACGTCCTCATTGTTGCCACGTTCTCGAATCTCGCCGCCCGCTATAGTGATGAGCCAAAAATTCCTCATGGTTTTCCAAGGCTCTTGCGAGCTAAGGTCAAAAAAGTAGCTAGTAAAGAAATCTACTCGTTCTAACATCTTGTCTAATCGCAGGCCCGTCTCTTCGCGAAGCTCCCTTGCAAGGCAGTCATAATCACTCTCGCCGCCATCATCCTTTCCGCCGCCAGGTACTTCCCACTTTCCTGACAATGTATCTTGAACCAAGAGGATGCCCTCGTCATCGGTATGTATGCCATATATTGCTTCTCGTCTAATGAATTCTTCTTCGGAAAAAGTATGAAGCTTGCCGAGTTGATCATTGCAGGTAATGAATTCTAACATCAGACATTAAGTATAACCATATAAAAATTGCAATAAAACAAGGTTGAAAAATGTTTATGCTAACTTTTATTATGAATGTATGGAATTTCCAATCGAAACTGGCATAAACGAGGAAGGGCTCCAGACTACACGAGTGGTTACTGACGTAATTAATAACTGTAACCTCGGTTGTCATTACTGTCATCCTAATATGGACGGCTGGGGCGGAGAGACATTGCCCGCAGAGCAAATCGGCAACATTTTCCAGGCGGCGGAAGAGCAATCGATGCTAGAAGTTACACTTACCGGCGGTGAAATTACAATGCACCCAGAGTTTCCCCAGATCATGGAAGCGACACACATGCTTGATCGCACGGCGGTATCATTTGTAACGAACGCCACCAAAATTACACCTCAGATCGTACGGGAAATTAGTAATTCTAATGTAGATAGGGTCTGCGTTAGCGTAGATGGACCTGATGCAGAATCGCATAACTCCAGAAGAGGCCGCAATTTTGATACGGTCATGGATGGCCTGCGCGATCTGCAAGAAACTGGCAAACCCATCACCGTAATATCGGTAGTACACAAGCAAAATTACCAAAAGATGATGGAACTCTCAGAGATGCTGGCAAGTCAGAGCTTAGCCGACCAACATCATATGTGTGCGGCGTCTTACTCTGGCGCAGCCAAACGCATCTACGACAGATTTGCGTTTGACGAGCCGGAATTTCACGCACTGCAAGGAATGATAGACGGTGAGTTTGACGGCTTCAAGGATCGAGGATTTCACGTCACCTTCAATTCCTATTGGCCTGCTACTGGTCAACGAGGCGAAGGCACTGATCCACGGACAATGACATTGATTCAATTCAACGAACAAGTTAAAGATATTTATGCAATCGTACGCCCGAACGGTGATGTACGACTCGCGGCAGCTTCATGGGGTCGCGAGACGGTTGGCAATGCTGTGGTAGGTAATCTTAGCGAAGAAAACGCCAGCGTGCTATTCGAGCGTGTGGATGAAATTTATCGTTCAGGAAGGGTGCGCCAACTGCCTCGCGAAGTAGAAGCGGGTCATAAATTCCTTGTCGGCCCTTATGCCGTCGGTAAGACAGCGACCAATGAGCTTCTTGCCGACAAAAGCGCACGCATTGAAGAAATGGATTTATCTGTACCAATTCGACCATTATCCGGGCTAGACTTGCTCAACAATCCGCTAACCGACAGTCACTTGACTGCTTTTGTTTGTCAAATGGTAAGCGAACCGGAGCGGTGGCGCTTAGTGCATCACGCGACCGGAGTTGATTTGCTTTTTGACCGTAATACTTCACACACCACAATTCTAAAACCAGAAGAAACTACTACGCTTAGGCGACTATACGACGAATATACTGCACTAGCCCCGTCATGATAGGCGAGACACGACGACAATACATGTCGGACTATTTAGCTACCGTGCCAGAAGCTGAACAGTTTCAAGTTACGGCAGAAGGTCAAACGCCTCGCGGAGATGCATTGCAGACACATCTCACCGATCCTTCAATAACAGCCACAGATTTGGCAGTAGAAACCAGCCTGAGCCTAGAAGAGATAAGGCTCTTGTATCTAGACATACAGAACAACGAGACCGTACAACAAGTCACTGATTCGTCCTTCTATCCAAGAAGAATGATGACGCAATTCGCTAAAGGAACCGTGGATGACTGGGCAGAAGACTCCGAATATGCCGACAAAATACTTCGTGGCGAAACAGTAGCCGCACGAAACCTGGAAGTACATGCAACGCGTGGTACTTGTGACTACACTTGTACTATGTGTCTGTGGTCAGACAAAGAAGAACTTACTTATCACAACCTGGGTCTGCGTGAGTTTGGGCTAATGGATGCTTCAGACTGGAGGGACGTTTTTCAAAGCGCACAAGAGCTTGGCACCCGCAGGATTGTATTTTCTGGCGGCGGCGAGCCGTTACTCAATAAAGATTTGTTCGATCTATCTGCAGCAGCCCGCGATATGGGCCTGCAAACACAGTTATATTCGAATGGTTTTGGTCTTCGACGAGCTACCGAGAAAGACTGGGATGAAGTTATGCAAATGGAGCAAGTTCGCTTCAGTATGCATTCGCCAACTGACGATGTTTACAACCAGATAGTTACTATGCCCGAAAATACAAATGCCTTGCCAGTTGTAACTGCAAACATTAAAGAATTGCTGGCACGACGAGAGTCGTCGAGTGGCGACGTACGCGTTGGCATAGGCTTTGTCACTCAGGCGCTCAACTACCATCAAATCGAAGCAATGGTGGATTTTGCAAAAGACCTAGGCGTGAACTTTATTAACCTTCGGCAAGATGAGGTAGAGGTAACGCGTGAGTTGGGCGACATGGAAAGAAAAGCTATTGCAGCCCAACTCTCATCAATTAGAAATCGTACGCTCCGCGGTGAATTCGGTGACATGCAAGTAGATATGTCAGATGACATGATCGCGTTGGCTAATGGCATAGAACAAGCTACCCGTAGGGTAGCTTCGTGTTTTGCAAAACTACTCCGGCCAGCTATCAGTCCATTTGGCGTTGTAGCGCCGTGTGACCTTCGAGCAGAGCCACGCTTCTCTGACCCGGATTATGTGCTCGGCAATGTTAAGCGCCAAGAATTGCCGTTGATTATGACAAATGCTGCACGCAAAGATGTCGATGCAGGTTGCGCCCACTGCATGCCAAGCGGTCGAACGATTAACGCTATAGTAACGAAGCTTATCATGGACAACGAGGCAGGTATTCATTATACAGAGCAGCCTTTTTATACTACACATCATCAGGTCTAAGATAGTGGCAAGCTCTCCAGAAACACGAACGCAAATTGGTCTAGTATTTCCTAATCAGGATATTGGCACCGAGAGACAAGACATAGTGGGCTTCGCGCCAAAAGTTGAAGAAATCGGACTTGATTTTATAGCAGGCTATGATCATGTGGTAGGCGTAGACATCTCGCGAAAAGCCCAGGATACCACTTTTACCCGCTGTAACTATAATTCTGAGCAAACGATGCACGAGCCAATGGTATTATTCGGCGGAATGGCAGTCCTTACGGAGCGTGTTAGATTTTTAACCGCATGCGTTGTTTCGCCCCAACGCCAAACAGCGCTGCTCGCAAAGCAAAGCGCAGAATTGGATATTATTAGTGGTGGTCGGCTCGATTTAGGTCTTTCAATAGGCTGGAGTAAACCAGAGTTTGATGCTATGGGCGCAAATTTTGCCGGCCGAGCTAGTAAACTTGAAGAGCAAGTTGAACTACTCAGAAAATTGTGGACAGAAGATAGTGTTGACCACAAAAGCGATACGGAACAATTCGAAGCCGTCGATATAAAGCCTCTACCCATCCAACGGCCTATACCAATATGGCTAGGCGGCCTTTCGGTGGCAGCAATGGAGCGTGCGGCCCGCATTGGCGATGGCTGGGTGGCTATGAGTAAGCTTGATGACAAGATTGAAGCCTGTGCAGCCTACTTCCAACAACATGCAAAAAGTATAGGCAGAAGCGACGCCGGAGTAGTTGGATTGGTTAATCCATGGAGTAGGTCATATGATCAGTGTATGCGAGATTATGAAAAGTGGATCGGCTATGGCGCCACTCACATTGCCATAGGTAACGTATACGGCTCTTTTCGGAATAGTGATCAGTACTTTGAGGACGTAGAACGCTTTGTGACTTATCTCAACGACCGACGCCCGGCGTAAAGCATAAGGTTGTACGCCTAGCTCCTCAACCCCTTAAACAACTCCTCGATCGGCACGTTGAGGCACTTTGCCAATCGGTGCATCGTCGTCACTCGTGGCCATTGCCTACCTTGCTCGATGTAGCTCACCGTTAAAGCCGTGACGTCCGCTTTTTCTGCCAAGCTTTCTTGGGTAAAGCCACGTGCTCGTCGTAGTTCGGCGAGTCGCTTACCGAATGCTGCTAAATACTTTGCTTCTTTTGCATCTCTGCTCATGAGATTAAGCGTAGCTAAGTATGACCAATACTAACACTTAGTACTACTAATAGTTTGACGATTGTGTTATCTTTACTTACAGATAAAACTATTAGAGTTAGTCATAGGTTAGAAATATGGGCATTGTTTGTTTTCCAGATGAGATGCGACCACAAGAAATGGTAGTCTGTGTCTTCTGTGAAAAGGAGATACCGAGAACTAAGGCTACTGCTGGTCTACTAGATGCGGATGGCAACCAAGTCTTCGCTTGTAATGAGCATTTCTGGCGAGGGCATGAGTTTATTGTCGGTTGGTTGGATTACAGTGCGCATATACGATTGCGACTGCTGCAGCGTGATGAGCTACCGCAGTCTTTTACGATGAGTGATAGCTGTATGGAAGGACGATACGGTGACTGGTCTATTTGTTGAAGAACGTATGGCTGGCAGTAGCTCAATTACGCAGGACGTAGCCAAGCATCTGTATGCTCGTTCGTTATGTGGCAAGGTTGCGATTGTAGCAGAGCGACCAGCCGTGTTTCTTTCAGCACTCAAGAAGCAGTGGATGAAGGTTGAACGGCAGCTGCGGCACGAACGGTCGAGTACGTTGAATCCAACGCGCTTACTAGAATTCACGCATGAGCTGCCAAGAATACAGACGCTCAGCTTTACCGCTAAGGCGCCGATTGATGAGCCACGAGCGGATGTGCAGATTGCGACAGTAGAACAATTCTTAGAGTGGGCGCCGCAATGCCGGACGATGTATGTGACCTACCAGATTGCGAACGAGCAGTTGCATTTGATTACGAGTTGGATGCCGAAGAATTCTCTCGTGGTTAGATATCAGGCCAGTATTCGGTCGCGGTAAATAATCGCATGCTAGTAGCCTAACCCTTCAGCTCAAACTTCGCTCGTATAATCCGCTTTCGCACATGCTCGGTCGTACCAACTTCAATGAGATACGCGACGCGGATAGCTTGCCGCTGGCCAGGAGTAAACGTAATACCTTCTCGTTCGCTGACATGGGGTTTGTAGCCTTCGCCTACATAGGCTGGCTCAGTGTATTCAACACCGAGTTCGGCTAGCTGGCGGTACAACCGCATCTGGAGGTCTTTCAGTTCAGGACTCTGTTCAAGCAGCATAGCGGCTACATGATTTGGTCCAAGTAATGTCTTTTCGCCGAAGGTGATATGAAACGGCGACGTGCGTTCAAACAACGGCTTAACTTTGTCGGCTAACGTATCTGCGTCCAACGAAGACCAAAAACGAAACATCAGGGTGCAATGGGATGGTAGCGTTTCATATATAGCTCCAACAGTAAGTGGATCAATTTCTATCGTGAAGAGGTAAAGGTGCCGACCATTCATATGTAGGAAATAGTAACATGGCAAGTCCCTTTGGGCACGCCTTGCCAAGCACCTCATGCTACACTACCCGTCATGAACCGCCCCACGCTCCTCCTCGTCCTCGGTATGCCCGGTAGCGGTAAGACCACACTCGCTAAGAAGCTTTCCCGGGAGCTAAACCTGCTACTGGTGGTCAAAGACGACCTCAAAGTGGTACTCCTTGATGCTTACGGCTGGAAAGACAGAGAAACCTCCATGCAGGCCGGCGGTGCAAGCTACAAGCTTATGGATTACATCATTGCAGAACAACTACGAGTTGTAACTCACTCATTGTGGAGAGTACCTTTGATCCAAAATATGATGATGCAAGGTTCCAGTCCTGGCAGGAAACATACGGCGTCCGTTACGTCCAGATATATTGCTATGCAGATGCCGACATCATACGTCAGCGCTTCAAAGAACGAGCTACTACTGACGATCGCCACGTCAGTCATGCAGAAGGCGAAGCGGGCTTGCAGAACTTAGAAAAATATATCCGGCAAGGCATTAACCCGCTTGGTATTGGCGGAACGCTTATTAAGGTGGACACGACAGACTTTAGTAAAGTCGATGAGGCCGCTATCTTAAGGCAGATCGTACAAGTAGAACCTTCACGACGATCTTCATAAGGCGTAGCCTGCCTACACTCTGCATATTGCCTCTCCGGAATCACCTGAAACGTTGTGACATCAACTTCATGGTGCTGTTCTCGGTCGTAGGGGAAACCGAACGTAGGTCATTAAAAAGCTGGCTTATTCACCTCAGAGTATCTCTATGTGCTTGCTGGTTGGCGCATAATTTCTGAACACCCTAATGTATGGCAAATTGGTAGCTACGCGTGTAACTTTTTCTATGTAGTTCACGCTGGCATCTTTTTCAATGTACACGACGTTTCTTCCACGAGCCATATGAACTTTTAAACTGTCTTCAACTTCATCCAAACTCACCGTCTTTTTGCCCTGATATGGCACCACAACTGCTGCGCCACTAAGCTCATATAAGTAAACAGCCAGCTCAAACCGGTCCTCACGTATCTCGTTATCAACGATATAGAATATATCGACTCCGTTATCGTGAAGTAGTTTCATCAACGGAGTGACCACCTTCTTGAAATACACGTCCGTGTATACGTCTCGCACCTCTAATTCTGCGGAGAAGCGATAAATCATGTCGACGGCATATACTCCCAGCTGTCGCAGCTGGTCTTTGCTTATACCATTACCATCGTTTGCAAAAATTCTCTCATTAAAACGGCTCAGCATATGAGGAATGGTGGTCTGATCCTCATTGGCTCTCATGAGGTCTATATAGGTGCCCATTAGTTCAACACTATCCGAAAATAGCTTAGGTGTTAGATCAATAGCGTCCATATCATCCCTTTCAGTAGTTAGCGTATTTCGAGAGCTTAGCTAACTCCATACTCTTCTTTAAGTCTCTCAATTGAAGCCTGAAACGCACAATCGTCAGGGCATTCATTCGGATGCGCCTGCGCGTGCTTAAGTAGCTTGATTATCGTGGGCTTTAGAAGCCCACCATTTGCTCGCGCCAAGTAGGCAAAGACATTTATACCCTCGGCATCAGCTAGCTTTTTCTGTTCTGCCCAAAATTTGTGCACAAACTCATCACTGTCATTGCTTTTATTTGAAGCGTTAACTGCGATCATCTCTTATGCTCCTCCTGCTCTAGTGAGCCACACTTAACTTATCTCTATTAAACCTCGGCGGCAAGTGTTTTAGAAAAAGCTTCAGATACATCCTACGCGTTTGCGGTACCCCTGGCTTTGGGCGATGTTTAACCTCCGCTTTTATGATCTTTCTCAGCTCCAGATCTTCTTGACTGGCAAGAGCTTGGAGCATGAATTCTGCAATAGTCATGCCATAAGATACGCTGTGTACTTAAGTCTGTGGTGCGTTGATCGTTTAACCCGAAATTGTATTGATTGGTATTTACTCATGCCGATCATTCTCTTATGCATTGCCTCGAATTGCAAGCGTTACCAGCTAAAAGGTTGCATAATTGGAGTGCAATTTATAGCCTAATTTCCGCCCAATATTAGGACACCCTCTCAGATAATCCCTTTCTCGTATGCTAATTGTAACGCACTTCTGTAGCCCAGGATCTTCCTGGGCTTTTTGTTGAGGCGGTCAACGACCGCGTCAACAAACTCCTGGTCGAACCGTCCGAGGTCACAGCCTTTGGGTAGGTATCGTCGTAGCATCTTGTTGGCGTTCTCGACGCCGCCTTTCTGCCAAGAGGAATATGGGTCACAGAAGAATGTTTTAGCACCAGTGGCAGCCGTAATGGCCGCATGCTGTTTGTTCTCAATGCCGTTGTCCGGCGGCCGCCAGTTGCTGCGTTGTTATGATATCGTAGTCGCTCGGCTGTATCTCTCCCGACGGATGGTTATGGGCAACAACCACTTCCATCGCGTGATCCGCTATGGCAGCAGCAAATATCTCTCGTGGATGCACAAGGGCGCTCGTAAGAGTCCCTATGAACACCGTATGACAGTCGATAACCCGCTGGTCGCTTCCGATCGAAAGGCACAAGACATGCTCCTGGTTTAATGAGCGTATTTCTTTCAGATGAGCCAGTACCTCATTTACCAGTGATTGATATCTTGCAGTTCTCATAGTAGTAAAAGTAATCTTAGTAACTAGCACGTTTTGTGCTAGTTACATCTGTAATTAAATATAACCACTTGCATAGATTTAGCACAAATTGTGCCTGTATCAATTTGTGCTACTTAGTTACTGTAAGGCTAATGAAGCCGCCTATTGAACGAAAGAATCTGAAAGTACTTGGCAAGCGAATCGCTGAGCTGCGTAAGCAACAGGGATTCACGCAGGAACAACTCGCAGAGAAAGCTGGTATGGCTGCGCATTCACTCGCATATATCGAGCAAGGCCAACGTTTTCCAAGGTATCTGACTACATTTCAGAAAATAGCAAAATCGATAAATGTCCCTCTGTACGAATTATTCAAGGGACTGTAAAAACAAGTAACGACCGAATCCTCGAAGACAACGTGTAGGCTTATGCTCCGTGCGTTCCTTTAGGGCTATTACGCTTTGGCTCGTCTTTTTTAATCTTGATAGCACCCTTATGTGCTGTCCGTGGCACTTTCTCCGACTCTGCAAATAGGCTATTTAGGTAAACCTCGACTTCTTTCTTCGGTTTGCCGTACCGTTTTCTGCTACTGCTGATAGTTGCATCTACGAACTTGTCAGATCGCTCAATATCAATCGGGACCGTCTCCCCTGAAAATGCATCCTCACTTTCATCGGCCGTCGTCTTCATGTAGAAGTGGTGAGGGGCTAGATTAACGATATCGCCCTTCTTAACCTCTGGCTCCATAAACGGCAGGATAAAGGCTTCGTCGTCAGGACTTGCCTTTAAGCATATGATGCCATGCGCATTACCGGCCACAATCTTCAGAATGTTTTTATCTTCTATCTGGGCAATGTTCTGGTGTGATGCGACTAAAGATACATGGAACTTTCGGCCCTCGCTCGTAATGTCAGTAAACTGCCTGGTGGCAAAGTTCTGGAACTCATCGACGTACAGGAAGAAGTCTCTGCGCTTCTTTTCTGGTATTTTCGTTCGTTGGTAAGCAGCCATCCAGACTAGAGAGGTGAGTATTGTGCCGAAGAAGAAACTCTGGTCTTCGCCAATGTCCCCCTTACTCAGGTTTACGAGGAGTATCTTACCCTCATTCATAATGTCGGCTATGCGCACAGTGCTCTTTTCTTGCAGTAATATATGCCGACTCATTTTAGTCGTAATGAAGTGTCCTAATCTATGCGTCAACGGCGCCGTAACACTCGACATCTGCATAGTTCCTAGGAGTTTGAACTCTTTTGCCCAGAACTGCTTGAGTACCGGATCTTTTAAGCCTTTGGCCACCTCACGCTGATAGCTCTTTTCGGTTAGTAGTCGTTGGATGGTATATAAGCTTGGGTTTGGCAGCTGTAATGCAGTCATCGTTGTGCTGCGCAAGATATGTTCCATGCGCGGTCCCCAAAGTTTCTCGTCAGCCAATCGCTCGAATACCGATAACACCATGCCGGTGATCCACTCCTGCTTGTCGTCCTCGCTGACGAATTCTACGCCAGGATCGAGTATATTGAGACCAGGTGGATAATCGCGGTCAGACGGGTCAAAGACGACCACGTCCTTACGTCGACTTTCAGGCACGATTGCTAGCAACTCCCGAAACATGTCACCGTGCGGATCAAGCACGGCTAGCCCCTTACCATTCACCATATCCTGATATATCATGCTCGTGAGCATAGTTGTCTTACCGGTGCCAGTCTTGCCAATAACATACGTGTGTTTCTGACGTTGTTCCAGTGTCATACCAACCTCCTGAAGCCCTCCGCCATGCTCATTGACCCCGACAATAACGTCTAAGTTTGCTTCACTGTGCTTTATGGACAATGGCGCAGCAAGCTCGCGGCTGCGGCTCTTGACCATGCCTTCTGTCTTCGTGAGGTCCGTATTCGGGAAGTGGTAGAGATCAGATAGTTCGGAACTCGACAAAATAGTCTGCTGGCTGAGATGGTGCTGCGCAAGTTTACGCTGCTTAAACTGTTCCAGGTTCTTGCTCCGAGGCGACAGAAACGGAACGTGCTGCCTTACGCCAACCGATTGATACTTACTCTGAAATGGCCGAAATGATCCGATAAGTGCGTTCATGCGGGAGTAGTGGGCGGTATCGTCCGGCGAAGACACCAATATACGAAGCGTCACCTCAAATAACTGCTGGTCCAGTTTACTCTTAATGATCTCGCCCATTTCTTTGTCGTATGGATCGTCCGAGCGGTGCTTTTCCTTATCGCCAGAGTGCCCCTCCAGGTCTAGAAGAACAGCGGCAATAAACACGCCGATAAACGCAACACACTTGCCTATTACACTCAGAAACCATAGCGCCGGATGCCACAGGAGCCACAGCCCATAACTTACTGGCGTGCGTTGTCGCTTGATCTGCGACCATACTTCTTTTCCAAGTGCAATCCTAGCCTCTATATGCTGACGCCTACGCCTAACACGATGATGCGTATTGTCGTACACCGGCACCGCGATGATCTGGAACGCTACTAACTCGTCGGCGGCAAGCTTGGTCATGTGACCTGTAAGAAAAGCCATCAGGTCATGTTCTTCAAGCGCTTTATGATCTTTAAGTGGAAGTATGAAGTCCCCACGCAGACGAAGTTCCACAACTTGTGTGCCTTCATCCGGAATAGCCAGAGCGTAATCCTCAATTGGACGTACCTTCAGACCAGGCAGGAACGAGATAAGATCACGCCGCACAATATCGGCATCGCTTGCACGAAGCATAAGTACGTAGCGGATGCCATCGTCATTCGTACCGACCAATTCTAGTGAGTACGGCTTCTTGTGAGCAGCTAAATGATCCCAGAAGCCATAATATTTCACAAGGCCGCATAACAATATATGTAACTGTTCAGTGGCGAAAGCTGACTTGCTCGTATCTGCCGGGAACGCTAGTTCTAGAAAGGTTTGAGGTACATCCTTCTCGCCAATACCAAATCGACGGAGCGTGGCTCTAAAAAGCGCGGGAAGGTTCTGGAAAAACTTGTATATGCCATACGCAATGACGTACATCGCAACCAATTCAGCCAGAGCTACACCGACTACGACAACCAGGTGCCCCCAATAGTTGAGGTGATGACTAACTGAGTAATTGGTAGGGCCGTTCACGACGACATTTAGGAACTGCCGTAAAGAATTCTCTGAAATTAAGGTCATAAAGAGTCTTCAATTAGATTGATACCGTTTCGACATGCAACAAGTAATCTCACTCACACCGATGCCTGTCTTGGACTAATAGTACCACCTCAAGTACATAAGAGAAGATCAAAATCGTGATACAGATGATCGAGTATTTTTAGGCAACGTCAGGTATGATGCTCCACTAAGTGGGCATATTAACTTAAACGAAAGGAGCTATGAGATGGCTCGAACACTAAAACAACAGATAAGAAAAATAATTAAGGAACATTACGGAGAGGGCTTAGGGATGTATAGAGGCGAGGATAGTCATAAGATTATGGACGCCTTCGTAAACGCTTTAGCCCGCGCTATTAAACCGGGATGCGAACTTCCAGTTGATTGCATGTGTGAGTTGGTCAATTTCGACGGGCATCCCTCACCCAATGATATATATCTTGGTAAACGTATACGGTTCCTAAGACTTCAAAAAGGGATGTCACTTGAAAAGTTGGCGGCCAGAATGGGCATGCAGCCGAACTATTTGAGCGAGCTTGAGCGAGGCAAGCTTACCCCCAACATGGACATTTACGATATCATCGCCCGTGCATCAAAAGCAACCCATGAAGAAAAAAAATTCTTGATGCAGGATATTGACGAAAAAGCCGAGACCGAAGCATGGATAAGATATGCTATTGCGATGTACTTTGGCCGGAGTTTGTGGACATTCCACCCTGAAGTTAGTTACGAAGAGTCCGTAACTCCATTTGTGCAGGCTCTTATAGGCTTAGATAAAGCTGGACAACATGCAGTGGAACCGTCGCCCATACTACCTCCATTTGGGTACATGGTTGAGGCTGAAGATAAAAAGCGTAAAGTCGTACCCGGCCCAGCCAGCGCACCATTGGTTTGCGCGACCTTTGAAGCCATATCGAACGCTAGCGTGTTAGTTGCATCTTGAGCTTTCTATCAGCATAAGGCTGCTTTAGCTTGCTGAGTACTATCCAGTCATGAGCCGCTTATATAAGCGGCTCATTTTTATCTAAAACAACTACTCATTCTACGCAAGGTTCCGCAACTGTCGATGTTATAATCACTTGGTAAGGTTGCTAAATATGCTTGCAAATACTCGAACCGTTGACCCATTAGAGCTTAACAGTATCAAAGAAAAATTCTCGATTGCGTATATTCATGGGCTAAATGCATACATGAATTACGCTATAGATTTTCCAAACAAGGATATGGATGGCTTGGGTATAGACTGTATAATTGCCGACAAAGTAGTGGGCCCTGGCAGAAAAGTAGCATCTGAAAGTCATTCTATCTTTCTTCAGTTGAAAGCAACATCGTTAAGTAGTAATTCTGTGGTGAGCGAAGACGACATATCAATCCACTACAAACTTAGTAACTCATTGAATCCTATGGGCACGCATTATCTTGTAGTGGTAGTGCTGCAAAAGGAAGAGGAGTTAGAAGAATGGCTCGAGGTTAAAGAAAAGGAACTAATCCTCAGATCACGCGCATATTATCTTCTAGTTTCTGAGCTACTGAATGCAGGTATTGTAACAATTCCTAAAACCAACACTCTAAATTTCAAGACTTTCCCAACGCTATTCGATGCCGCAAAATTAAAGGCAGACAATGCTTAGCGATATATCCATCCCACCAGAAAAATTCGAGGAGGCTTTTAAAAAACTTCGGTGGGTTCAGCATTCGTCTCCATCAACAAGGTACAAGATTTACGTAAGCCCCAACGACAATGATCTTTGGACGCGGCTACCCGTCTCTATCAGCGACCCTCAATACGGTTTCTATCAGAACAAGAACCTCTTATTGCTGTTATACGCAGCGGGCGTGGATGAAACATCAGAGAATATCATTGACCTGCGCTCACAGTTAAGAGCATACAACTATAAGCTTATCAACAGGATCGAGTCGAAAACTTCTTTCAATAGTACGGCAGTACCTTTTGAGCTCGCAAAACTAATTCCTGAAAAAAATATTGATGCGTTTCGGTACTTTTACCATACAAAGACAAAAAAGAAAAAAGCTATACCCATTGAGAAGTTTGAACTCAATCATACCGAAGTAGGTAGTTTTGTTATACCCATATCAATAACGGTGGATGATAATCCGAATACCATAGTGCCTGTCGCCAGTGAAATGAATATACAGTTACATCAGTACTTAAAAACGATTGATTCTTTGAGTAAAATCCCGCGCAATAACGCTGCAGACTTTGCCGAAAGGGTCATGGCGGATTCGATTGACTCCAAGATCGTGAAAGATATATACGGCACTGACGGAAGCATTGCCTACTATAAGGAGAAATATAAAGATCGCATCGAAAGTATATCAATCGGCTCTCGCGGAAGCATACTGCTAGATTTTGAGCTATCGACAGAAGAGAAGACCTTTGAAGAAGTACATCTAGGAAACATCACTCCTATCAAGGAAGAATACATAGAGATACTAGAGCAACGCGAACTCCTCGCTAATGATACAAGCTTCTCAGCAAGTGATGTGAATATAGATGTCCTGGTTGAGGCCATAGATATTACAGGCCGGGCAAAATTTACAGTTATGGCCGTAGACGGCTCTGAACTCGGTAAGCCCTTTAAGGCACAAAGCATTAGATTACCGAAAGCTAAGCTAGATCTGTTTGCTAGGTACTTCGTCAACGGAGATACTATATCGATCCGTGGAGATATCGAAAAAGCAAAAGGTCGATTAGGCCAGATCATTGTCGATATGCTTGGCACTACCAAACAAGCTTCTGAAGATGACGATAAGCTTAGCTTATTCGAGTAGGGTTAGGAGGTGACTTCTGAGGTCCTCTGAGTACACGTAAGAAACATGCATTTTTAGAGGCACGGCCAATGGCAACACGTTAATGCCGTGCATGCGTAACTTTTTGCTTACATTCTGTGCATTTGATATCAAGTGATAAAGTTGGGCGTCATCGTAGCGGCAGTAGAGGATTAGACAACTTCAACTTATCTATGTGCGTCTGACGTCGCGCAACCCGCGAGTCTAAATGTATTGATCTACTCCTACAAATCTAATCATCCGCCGCATTATTTCGATACTATTGTTCTGAGAAAGTACGTTTAGCGATCCTTCATACAGTACTTTGCGATCACAACAATCTTACGATGATGGCCTTCAGTATAAAGTAGCCGTATTCCATACGCTGTAAGTCGCAATTGCTCGATAGGCATCCTCCCTGTGGTAACCTTCGTCATGCTCATGTGGATCACGAGTGATCGATGGGTTATTCTGACCTTATGATCCTTTAACTTTTGCAGAATCGGGAGTAGTTGGTTTATGCGTCTGCCCGTTATGAACGGACATTCAATGATGACCTCACTTTTACAACGTTTGAGTCCTTGATGAATACAGGATAGAACGTACCTTCATCCAATAAGGTCAGTTTAGCAGATCAGTTGGTCGATTTTTGCTCCGAAAAAGTGTCAGCTTCATGACGTTTACAAATGCTTTCCTTCATGACAGAAGTGCTCGTAAATCGTCCCGTATGGCCAGCCAGCATGAATTCGAACTTTAGTCAAATGCGTAGTCTGGTTAGCTTAATGCTCTTTACGGCATTCTATAGTACTTTATCTCATAAGGAGTGCTATTATGCTAAGAGAAGCATTAAAAAAATAGAAAATATTTGTTATGGCTACAAAACATCCGTTAGGGAAAGCTCTCAACGACATAATGATCAAAGACGTGCCGAGCTATGGTAATAAACTCTTCTATTCGCTTGGCTTTTTATCAATGATATCGTTTTTGGTACTGATTGTTACTGGCGTCATTATGTCATTTTACGGTCCGACTTGGTGGCTGACAAATAGTTTTGGCCGATATGTGCGGAGCGTGCATTTGTGGGCTACACAGGCATTTATTATCTTTATTATTTTGCATGTGCTGGTAGTGTTCTTCACTTCCGGGTTCAAAAAACCACGGCGCTTAACCTGGGTAATTGGTGTGTTGATGTTGTTTATTGTTTTAGCGGAAACAGAGTTCGGTTATGTGTTGCGCAGCGATTATTCCAGCCAGTGGCGCAGCCTGCAGGGTGCTGATTTTTACAATGGCAGCGGTCTGGGTAGATTTATAAACCCTCTTAATGCCGGCCAAATTTACGGCATACACATTGTGGTAATTCCATTAACAATCCTCGCCCTACTGTTTTTGCATTACCTGTTGGTTAGAGTACTTGGGATTGCCAAGCCGTACAAGAATGACGTATCGGTCAAGACCGTACCAGCTAATCACAAGCTGTTGTTTATGCGCGGCGGCGTGTTGACCGGACTTACTTTGATACTGGCCGCATTTTTACCATCACCCTATATAAAGCCCACGACTATCCAGTCTATTGCCAATGACGATCCGGCACTGGTAGACAAAACACTTATTGCAGAATTTGACAGCTCGTCCGATACGGCAACGTATCTTGATAATATCAACCCCTACACATACAATACGCGCACTATTTATATTGATACTCCTTACGCGCAATATATCCAGACCCAAAGTGGCCGGCCAGACGCGTTGAAGCAGTTTAACGCTGAGCCCCAGGCCGTCCAAAAACAGCAGCTAAAAGCGGCCAGCGACTTTTTTAGCAAAGATGGTGCGGACCCCGCCAAAACACCAGCCAGCCCCGTAACCACGGTTGTTAAATCACTAACTGTTATGGCCCGGGCCGGCCTTTACGAGCCGGCTTTGAACGCCAATAACAGTATTAATAAGTTTGCCGATAGAACTACCTATTCAACCCGTTTTCTGGGCGATACCGGCGTGCCGGAAGATAAAGCTACGGCTCTGAACATAACAACAGATCAATACGGTATGATCCGTGAAGAAAAAGGCAGAACGCCCGGCGCGTGGTGGCTGGCGCCAATAGGGCTGTTAAATCATACAGTGCTTAAGAATGACGATAACGGCGACCGCGATGGAGCCATAATTTTTGGCTCATTACTTTTGACTATGCTAGCCTTTCCCTTTATACCGTATGTCAACCAGCTACCTGATAAATTAAAGGTCTACAAGCTCATTTGGCACGAGAAAAAGAAAGCATAGTCGCAAAAGGTTCTAGACCGGCATGCTCAGCCAAAGCATTTTAACAGAGGTCAGACCGGGTTCCATGACCAGTTTTGTTCGTTATTAACACCTCTGAGGAAATTCCATCAGAAGCGCCCAAGGCCACTTTACCCCATGGCAATTGCGCAACAATTATGATGACCACGTTCCTAGACCATGCTCCATGATGAATTTAACATGCTCATGCTTGCTTGTTAGAGAATTGGTTTATAAAATGTGCTTATGAGTGAAAGAGAACCTACCGACCAACCACGAGCCGTAGCTCGTGAAATAGATGGAAACTTAGTGCTTGACGACCCGGATGCTCTTGCATTTGCTCGGGCAGTTGAGAAGCAAAACTGTCGCGGTACGCTGGACATGAACGCAGACCGTGTTGCCCACTTTAAGAATCGGCTTGTCGAACGCGGCCTAACCCCACAAGAAGTAGTGATTACTGTGATAAATGTTGACGACCCCCATGGGGCAGTTCTAGCCGAAGCGTTAATGCCCGGCCATGATTGGCAGGCGTATCGTGATCGTGGAGAAGTGCCGTTTGCTCGTGGCCTGGCCGGTAGGGAAGGTGTTCAAGGCTTTCTTGACGCTATAGATGAAGAAGCAGCCACAAAACTCCGTGACATGACTGACCCGTCTGTTGTAGTAGTAGACCATGGCGTAGCCGAAATATTTCCTGCCTAGATAATCTCACAAATAATCATTTTGACAGGATGGAAGCTATGCTAGGATAGCAATGTTACAGAGGTGACATTTGTATATCCTGTCAAAGTTAGTATTCCTGTTCTCCCAGCCAAATAAAAAATATTCATACGACAAAAATGGAATAATTTTCAAAAATTATGCTAAAATTGTCGTATGGATATAAGCATAAACAAAAATAGTTCGTATGTTTTACTGCAACTTTTACAAGGCAAGAACACTGCGGCCAGCATTAGCCGACATATGCCGTACACCGGCATCCGCTCTATCCAGCGCGGCCTGAACCGGCTCACTGAATTGAGCATTGCCGTTAAGCAAGGGACTAACCACCCAACCTACACGGTACACTACGAAGCGCTAGTGCACACGAACATAGCTGATAAGCTACTCGAGAATGAAGAAAGGCCGGAAAGCACACTGAATTTGGACTTTATTGCCTGGTTAGATGCTCTCAGTAGTAACGATTTAGATCGCATATTCGCACCAGGCGACATCGCTGCAAGGCTAAAGAGCCAGCAAAAACCCATGACGGCCAAAGACTTAGAGTACCTTACCGTCGAACTATCATGGAAGTCTTCGGCGCTGGAGGGAAACACGTATACACTGCTTGATACACAGCTGCTTCTGATGGAAGGAGTAAGGGCGAAGAACAGAACCGAGTTCGAAACTCAGATGATTCTTAACCATAAAAACACAGTCGCCTTCATCGTTGAAAACAAAGAACTCTTCAAGGACAAGCTTGCATTTAGCACTTTGGAAGAGCTGCATAAAATTATCGGCTACAACCTAGGTATCGAGAAAGGTGTGCGTAAAAAGCTGGTGAAAATCACCGCGAGTAACTATATCCCTGGCGCAAATCCTCACCAGCTCAGAGAGTATGCCGACACTGTTCTCGCAGTCATTAGTCGAGCTCAAAACCCATTTGCGCGCGCATTGCTCGCCCTAGCCCTCATACCCTATCTACAAATCTTCGAGGATGGCAATAAGCGCACTGGCCGAATGCTCGCCAATGCACTACTAATCGCCTCAATTGGCAGTGGCTTTAGCCTACGCAAAGTAAGCCCCAGGCAATTAGCACTCGCCTATCTTTCTTTTTATGAATTCAACAGCGCCGCAAGCCTATCCAAAATTCTCAAGGCTGAGTTCTTCTAGTTTTACCTATGCATACGGGGTTTAGGGCTAGCCTCTCCGTACGGACGATGCGTCATAATTGAAACCCATGGAATGTGCAGCAACGGGAACCCTTTTAGATCGCCGTTCAATGGAGTATTGCTGGACTCGTCGTCGTGATAGGGATTGTTTTCATGCTATTGACCCAAGATCTGGGCAACTACAAGCTAAAGACACGTCGACTTAAGGATAGTTACATGGCACAACATAACAGGGCACCGGATGAGTTTTTCGTGATTAGGGCTTGAAGGTGCTTGTGTTTTTTGAGTGAATGCGAGATTATTACCTTAATACAACCAGTTAAGTTGAGAAACGAGATACTGTAATGCTAAACGACTCCGGAGATACAGAGACACCAAACGCAATAGTAAATGGCAAGGAAATGAAGTCAACACCTGTTAGCCGTGTTTCCAGACTGTTTGCTTCGTTTGAGCGTAAATCGCGACTTCTAGTGATGGTAGCAGCTTTTGTGGTAATAGGCAGTATTACGCTAATAGTAAGCCACGCTTCACCAGTAAGTCCTGCTCTAGATTTTCAAGTTAGCAAGCATCAGAGCGCTGATAGCCATACGATCAGCTCGTCAAGTTTTTCAACGAAGCAATCAAATGAACTTCTCGTTGCATTTATTGACTCTAACGGTCCGGGTTCTATGACACGCCAACAGTCCTTTCAGTCGGTCACAGGCGGGAGTTTAAGTTGGACTTTACGATCGCGCAGTAACGGGACATACGGTACGTCTGAAATCTGGCAGGCTGTTGCAGCCACTCCGGTCACTAATGTTAGCGTCACTGCAACTCGGGCATATGGTAAATACTCGGGCGACATAACGGTCGTTGGTTTTAGTGGAGCTGACACCACTACCAACGGAGCTACGGCTACTAATTCTGCTTTGACCGGCGCCCCGCATGTGTCGTTAAAAACGACTCGAGATAATTCGTGGGTTTGGGCTACGGGGTTCGACTGGGATAATAGCACTGCACGGACCATAGGATCCGGACAAACTCTTGTAGATCAATACGCTTATGCCGGTGAATCTATCGCCTCCTGGACGCAAAACCAAACTAACTCAGCAAATCCGGCAGGCACTGATACAATTATGAGTGATACTGCGCCGACAGGCGACCGCTGGAACTTTGCCGCAATCGAGATATTGCCGACTAGTTCGCCTGGTACAACGACCGATACCACGCCACCGACCGCACCCACCAATTTGTCTGGATCGGTGGTCAACTCTACTAATGTAAGCCTGTCCTGGGCGGCAAGCACGGACAACACAGGAGTTGCAAAATATACCATCTATCGAGCAATCAATGGAGGCACCACATACGCAGCCATGGGTACTTCAACATCCGCTGCCTATGTCGACACTACGACAACCACCGCCAACTCCTACACTTACTATGTCGTGGCGAGTGATGCGGCAGGTAACCGTAGCCCCGTTTCTAATACCGTTACTATCACCATACCTTCAACAACCGGTGGTGGCGGTGGTACTACGGCCAGTTTTTGGCAACCACCCGCCAAGGCAGCCTGGATGTGGGAAATAGGGACACCGCTAGTGACAACTGACGCTAACCTGATGGGTACTGGCGTGACTGCCTACAATGGCGACACCGCTCCCGGTGATAACCCTACTATTTATGACATTGACGCCATTGAAAACCCGGCATCAACCGTTGCCGCTCTGCATGCGGCAGGCGATCATGCCATCTGCTATGTCGAGGTCGGCACCGCTGGCAGCTACTATACTGCAACTCAAGAAGGGGTCGCTACGACCTACTATGATCAACTCAAAGCCGCAGGCGACTTAGGCAACACCCTGTCTGGCTACAAGCAAGAGAACTTCATAAATATCAATGCTGCATCGGCGGTCGCAATCGTTGAGTCAATGATTAAGCAGCAATGTGCCCAGAAAGGCTTCGACGCCGTTGAAACAGACCTCGATGAGACGTTTGGATCGAATGAGGGATCAACAGGCTTTAGCATTAGTCAGGCCAACGAAGAGACTTATTTAACAGCCTTGGCCAACTACATGCATAGTATCAATCTGGGCTGGATCGCTAAAAACCTTGATGATACCGGTATTGCTTCATTTGTCAACGACATGGCACCCCTTGCCCAGGGAGTCATTACCGAGCAGTGTAATCAGTACAGCTCTTGTTCCTTACTAGCGCCCTTCCAGGCAGCAGGCAAATGGATAGGCAATGCCGAGTACTCTCCAGAAACGCAAGCCCAATTCTGTGCCAATGACAATGCGGCGAATATTAACGGCGTGCTGTTTAATGTCAATCTCAGCGGCGGACGACAACCATGCCGTTAGCCTAAGCGTGTAAGATGGACGGTTTAGAGAATATCCTTCACATCACGTAAACAGTCGGCTTCCTTGGGCGACCGTGATATAGAGGCTAGTTGCCGACGCTTTGGCCTTGCCATCTGTATTAAATATGTTATAGTAATAATATGCTAGGCCTTGAACCTTTGACACTGCTCAAAGCGGAACCCACGCCATATTCTTTTCGGGCGGACGCAACAAGCCGAGAGATGCAACTTGAGCTTGAACTGGTGCTCGGCGTTGCGTTATCTGACAGTGCACCAGTATTGTATCCTGCGACTAATGCCGAAGATGTTCCAGCCATAGAGGAAGTGCAGCTTCCCGCTGGCATGCCTGCACGTATCTACTCATTTTACGAAACACGTCTCACTGGCCTGGCCTTCCTTATGGGAGGTTCGCACGATTGTCATTCTTTTGCTAAATTTGCCACGGGCGCGGAAGCAACGCCCACTATCTCGCCAGATACTCCACGGAGTGAGTATGCATTTGGCCCGACAGTAAATCCAGAAGCCCTTGAGGCAGGCAAGCATTATGGAATCTTTGACAGCTCGAGCAAGATTGTACACAGCATCCTCGGCATCAATCGACCCAGCCAAAGTCTTGGCGTCATCGCCAAGAACTTAGGGCTTGTCGTAGCCAACAACAATGAACTATGCGACTTTTATGCGGGGCAATCTATAAGAACCGTGACAGCCATTCCTGCGATAGGTGCCAGAATTTGTGTTATCTCTAGCGGCCATGACACGGGTCATGCAATAACCTCCTCACCGGTGGTACCTGGAATCTGTAGGCCTAGTTCCCGCGTGGCAACATAGCTACTTAAGAACTATTGCTGTTGCCATGTATGTACACCTACGTCGTAGTTGACGATGAGACCAAGGTCTGGTGCCTGCACCTGTGTGAACGATCCGTTCACTATATATGGTGCAGCCGGCCGTTGTTGTATTGGTTTGAACGAGGTAAACTGGGGCGTCACCAGCCCTACATCTGCCCCGGTAGCCGAATAGCTTGAGGCAGCCATACCCGTACCATCTAACCTGAATACCCGCGCGAACGCTTCTGCATAATCGCGGTAGGCTTGCAACTCCGTAAAGGTGTGATCATTGTGGCTTAAAATATTAGCTGCAAAAATACGAATGCCTAAATTTGTGCGATAGGCCAAAGCTATGTCGCCGCGGGTTTTAATGTCTGAAAATGTCGCATAAAAAGGAGACGGATATGCATCACTATTACAGACCCATGACTCCAGTAGGACCACATCGCTGCTGTTGGCAGTCGTAGCCGTGCCCGTGGGATTGTATGTAGCATCCACGGTAGGCGATAGAACCTCATCTAAATTAAAAGTATTAAGAATTGCGCCGACACCTTTGCTGTGAATGTAACTAATAATCGCGTTTTGACGGGACCGAGGTACCTGGTATGCATACCCAATAACATCGCAAAAAATCCCCTTAGCCCCGATGGCAAGCCATTGGTCAATTTGGGTCTGGAGTGTAGAGAGAGACAAGTTACCGGTTGTAACCCCGCAATTGATGTAGCCCCACACGAAGGTATCCGGCGATAACGCGGCAGTTTTTGAAATAATAGAAGTTGTACTGGCGTAGTATACGTTCGTCGGGTCCTCAAGGCCCGTCCCTAACACTACGTCATCATAACGTGAAAGTATGCCTGCTGCATAATTATCGTCAAAATTCCCATTAATAACATTTGGCGGCGCATAGTAAATAAGCAAAGACCTTATGCCCGAACTGGTACTGCCGCTGATGCCCGGTGCTAGTTTATTCGAGGTGATCGAACCATCCAACACTTTTGCAGTAGTAATAGCGTTATTTTGTACAGTAGTTGTGCCAACGGAATCTGTTGCTAATTTCGAACTTGTAATACTGGCGGCGGCGATTTTTGCCGTTGTAACCGCGTTGGCTACAATTTGTGCATTACTAGCAGTGCCCGATATATCGCCTCCCATAGCAGGATCGCCAGATGGTAACGTTGCCCATGACAAGGTGCTGCCATTGCTTACTAAGGCCTGTCCTGTACCCGGTGAGTTGGCAGTGTCAAGCTTTGCCGCACCGATACTGTTATCTTGTAATTTAGCTGCCGAGATCGCATCATCTTTAATCGTGCCGTCAGGATTATGAGCTTGGCTCAAAAAATCATTTAAAATGCTCCCCCATAAATTTGAGTCAGAGCCAGGTGTAGGTAAGCGCGCTATGATTTTTCCTCGTACATATTAGTAACCTTATGCATTACTATAATAACATTGAGTGCGGCACTTTGTGCAGTATGGGAGGTAGACAATTCCTCCGTGACGAGCACACTCCGTTGCTTTGCGGCCGGGCAAAAGTGTATTTCGACACGTGTCCGAAGTGTCGAATGCCGCGATCGTAGGCGCTGAAATCTGGCCCCTGGCGGACCACCTGCACTGTTGATGAAGACATAATGCCTACGCCATGCCCTGCTCTGGTGAATGACAGTTCCGGCATGAGCGGCGAGGCTTGCACAAATACGGCTACTATTTATCCTCCTCGCCACGGCGCACATGGCCAAGTAGACCCGTTTCAGGCTGCGCTTGTATATAGAAATACCTGCATACCATATGCGGAGATATATAGCAGAACAACGGATAGTTACGGCAGAGCTGGCTAAGTCCCTTTAGTGGTGTGCCGCCGTAGGCCCAGACTTGCACACACAGCCAAGAGCATGTATTTTACAGACTATCCACCTGCGTTTACGCTATTTGTTTTTGATATTATAACCCGATATCAACGATTCTTAAGAAATGCTAAATAGAAAGCTACACATACCAGAACGATTCCGATATTTACTATTAACCGTTCCCAGAATCGATGTCTAAAGAAAAGTATATCTACAATAACTACGCTAGCTACCATAGCTAGGATATAAATTACGATTGTTGCGTTTTTGCTCATTTTTAATCTCCATTCCAAACTATATGCTTATTGCGAAATGGTACAAAGCAAAAAAAGAACAAGAAGCAACCTTCGACGTCGTAGGCAGTCATAGCCAGTGGCATGCGTAGAGCTGAGTTGCAGTACAGTTGCCTCCGACAGGCTACTTCTTGTCCTTAGCTTTTCTCCGCCCTATATCCGTGTTATCAAGAGTAGCTTGTACTTCCTGATCAACTTGAGTCTGTTGTACCTCCCCATCAATTTCGGCCTGCTGATCACTGCCATCATCGCCACCACCACTAGTTTCTACTTGCATTAACCGAAAACGATCCATTGACGGCCGACTATCCCTAGGCACGCCGCCTGCCGACCGCCGGTCCACCACCGACGATACGCCCGCAAGAACTAGCCCTTGCACTGTAGTAGCACAACCAGTCGGGGCAAGAAAATCACAAGCAGTTTCCCTCAGTTGTCCAGTCAACTTGCTCAAGCTGTCCAACGCTAGCCTGCCACCCGCTGCCAGCTTTGTAATTAGAGCTTCCTGGCCTAGGGCTTCCGAGGTGTAAGCCGTACCATCGGTTGCCATTACGTTAGGCGCATATTGGGGTGGTGGAATTTCATACATGCATACATCCTAGCGCTTAGATTATCAATAGTAAACCTACGTAATGTATCCACCCACCATACATCTTGCACACTCCTAGCTAACCTCTAAGCCGAGAGGGGTGAATATGAGATACCGCAAGATGTCGGAGAAACAATTACTGGCGTACGGAGCACGAGTCCGGTAGCCTGGTTTTCGAAAAGCTGAGGAGCTGTGCGGCGTTCTGCGGTAGATGAGTATCGGCTAAGCTTTTCAAATAACTCCGGCGGGTAGTTCGGACGACGGGCATGGTATATAGCTCGGCGGCACTGTCAAAAGTGGTTTTGAGGATGAGATTGTTCATGACTCGACTTTGGTAAACCGTTTTACTTTCTTGCCGCTCACTTCACTTCTTCAATCCAAGTTGGAACAGGACGAATCCAAGTGGCATTGTCGCCATATTCTGCTTGGTAGACTACGCATGACTCGTTATCTTCTTCGCGCAAAGCAAGAGCCAGAACTTTATAACTTAATTGTTTGTAGTGCATATAGCGAGCGCGGCAGTTACCTGTGTGGCGGCTTGGGCAAGCTTGGCTGAGAGTTGGGATTGAGATGCTTTTTCGTGCACATTCAGGCCAGCCAGTCTTATGTATTGCTCGTGATCGTACTTCCCTTCCGGCTTGACCTCATCGACGTGAATATTGTTTGCCGGATTAAACGGCGACGTATTTATAACGATCATCACCAGTTTTTCTTTTGGAATGGTAAAGCGCGCCGTTTCGGATGGTGTCACGACTACATCACCTGCCTTTTTATTTGTAACTCCTCGCCATCAACAACGGTCAGGCCACTCCCAGAGAGAACAAAATAAGTCTCAGTTCAGTAGTAGCGAAGCTCTCATTCGGCCGGTCAAGCGGCTATTTTGCGAAGCAAACAGAGGTTACGAAATGCCCTGCAAAGCATACGCTTCGTCGAGTTCAAGCGCTCCATGCTACACTACCCGTCATGAGCCACCCCACGCTCATCCTCGTCCTCGGCATGCCCGGCAGCGGTAAGACCACGCTTGCGAAAAAGCTTGCCCAGGAACTGAACCTGCCACTGGTTGTCAAAGACGACCTCAAAGCCATACTCCTTGATGCCTATGGCTGGAAAGACAGAGAAACTTCTACACAAGCCGGTAGTACAAGTTACAAGCTCATGGATTACATCATTACAGAACAACTCCGCGTTGGTAACTCGCTCATCGTCGAAAGCACCTTTGATCCAAAGTATGACGATGCCCGCTTCCAGGCCTGGCAGGAAACGTACGGCGTCCATTACATCCAGGTGTATTGCTACGCAGATGCTGATACCATACGGCAGCGCTTCAAAGAACGGGCTGCCAGTGACGACCGGCATGTCAGTTACGCTGAGGGTGAAGCGGGTTTGCAGAACTTGGAGAAGTACATCCAGCAAGGCATCAATCCGCTTGGTATTGGCGGAACGCTTATTAAGGTGGACACGACAGACTTTGAGAAGCTAGCTTGGGCTTCTATCTTGCAGCAAATCGTACAGCAAGCAGGACCTTCGTAATAATTTTCATAAGGCGTCGCCTGTCTTCACCCACATCAGAGCTGCGTCTTGATCTTCTCCAGAATCACCCGAACGTTGCCGCGTCAGCTTCATGTTTATGGTGCCGTCCTCGGTCATAATGGCAACCGAATGTAGGTCATCAAAAGTAAGAGCCTGACTTCTTAACCCCAGAGTATCTCTATATGCTTGCTGCTTTGGCCTCTATGAAGGTTCTTTCTGTTGCGCAGTCAAGCCTAGATGTACTCCGACCATGATCAACCATGCACCTGATATGAAAAAGGCGATGTTGATCACCATAGAGACTGAAGCCACGTATATGCCTGTAATGTCACCCGAAATGAGCATCATTGCACCGATTATTTCAGCCACATAGCATGCAATTCCAACGGTCAGCCGCTTGATACTGAGCCCAACTGAACTACGTCCGTCCTTTCGAGCTTGAGTGTAGCCGTACATATAGATAGCCGCTGCAATACCCGCAAATAGTAACCATTCGACCCCAACTGCCAAATGATTTTGACTACCCATAGTCGCCAGTGCGCAGATCATAAAGACATGCGTAAGGCCTGTTAGGTTACAGATGGCGCGGTATCTATGATTGGCGTCTCGAGTAATAACCTGAAGATTAAGCGACATGGATACAAATACCAGCCCGGTTAGTGCGGCCGCGCCGGTACCAACCATTAGAAAAAAGTTATCCCATATCTCCGGATGATAAATATCAGCTACCATAATATCGATTATTTTAGCAAAGATTAGCCAGATTAGTGAATTCCAAACTAACCACCCCTTAGGCATATATTCTTTTTGGGTAGTTCTACTACAATAAGCACGCAGCTACTCAAAATTAAGTTTGACTTTTAGAGTGCGGCCTCTTTACAATGATTCTATATTGGCTTTAAGGAGGAAAATAACAATGGCCGTTAAACTCACCATCGTCGTCGACAACCCAAAAGATCCCAGCGCCTTTGAGGCTCACTACAGCTCCCCAGCTTTCAAGGAAGCACTGGGAAAGCTTCCCGACAGCCAGCGAGTCGAATCGGCCAAGGTCTTCCCCAAAGAGGACGGCTCCCCAACTCCCGCTTACCGGACCATCGACATCTATTTTTCCGATTACGCGACCGCGAGTGCTGCGCTTGAGTCACCTGAGGCAGGTGAGTTTGCTGGTGGACTGGTTCAGGCAGCCACAGGCGGGATCCGTTTTCTCCTCTCCGACATCGAGGGCTAATCCTCTCCAATCATTCGTGTCCCATTGTCGTAATGAGGTTCTGCATGACGTGTTCGGGGTGGTAGTTGGTGAACGGCTCACTCTCGAGGTCCGGCAGGAAATATGGACAAGTCTGGTTATGCTCTGCGCCTAGCCTGGGCCACTGTGACATGCCGTCTGCCTCATTTATAATAAAGCTGTGGTCGCCGCTAGCCATGTCCTTGAGCATACAGAGATGGTCTCCAAGAAACTTGGCTTCCATGGGGAATTGCACACTTGTACTTATAGCGTCCACGCTAACGACGCAAAAACTGCCAAAGATTTTGCGGGCAAGCGCTTGCGTTCGGGGTTGTGATGGCTCGAGCGTTACGATGCACGCATGCCTAATAGCTGCCTGCCGCGCCATAAGGATCAACTTTGAGTAGGCAAGATTATCCGCTACGCTTGCAGCCCTGTCTTCACGAATAGCCTTAATGCCATAGTCCTCACGCAAATAGTCAGCCATAGGGTCGCATTCTCTCAAAGGATGTCCATTTTTATCCATCAAAAGATTATTACGGTAAACGCGCCGCGCTCTTTGAAAACCAGAAACAATCACGAGCGGCTCGCATCCCTCCTGGGTTGACTCCTCATAGAGCGCTGCCGTTCGATCCAGGCGTTCATATACATGATCAGGCAAAGTTAATGTTTCTTCGTTAATCGCCGTACCAAAAGTCAACAAGGCATCATATGTACGCGCCACGTTCCCCTCCTGCTTATAAAATACTCATGAAAGATTTATGAGAAACATCTCATGCCCCTTATGTTACATCATTAAGCCATCAGTTTCCTTGGTTTTGTGTAAGATGGTAGCATAATTTGTTCTCCTTTGTAGCCGTGTTGCAACTACTAGTCTACAAGGCAAGAAGCAAAGGTGCTTTTAGCTGCAGGGGTGGAGCTGGCTACTCCTTTGGTCTTAGCGATTGTGCTGCGTTTTGGGTAGAAATGTAGGAGACTGACGACTATCCCTCCAACCACGGTCGCCCCAAAGGAGCCGATTGTTTACGTGCCGTGAGGGGATACTCTCCCGGAGACTACAATTGTACTAGCATTGATAATGTTATATAATTGCTTAACTATGGAAACAACGCCGGATGAGTTTCTGGAGCTTCCTGAGCAGTCTCCAGAAGAGCGACTCCGGAACGCCCTCCTCGGCCCCAGTGACACGTGGCTTAGGCAAACATTGTCACAAGATGGGCCAATAACTCCTGAATGGTTCGAGGAGATCAATACACTTGTCGTAAAGGCTAGCCCGGAATTAGAGAGCGGCGGCTATGAGCAGGTGCTACGCAGAAGCGCTGTAGTGGATGCCCGGCGTATGCTCTTAGACATGGTCGGCCTCCATCATGCACGTAAGAAGATAGAGAAGGCTAACCCTTATCTTGTTTCCTCGGTACAACTTATAGGGATTTGTCGCTTACTTAGTGAATACAACATAGATGTGGGCCGGGCTAGTACTTTTCCTGAAGTATTCACATTAGCCCCAGCTAACGTACCTAGTAAAATTACAGGCCTTCGAGCAGGAGGGCGTTAACTCGAGTGAGGCTTTTTCACGGATGCCATCGCTTTTTGGTGCCCCTGTTGACAAAGCTCCCAAAATATTTAGAATTGCAAACTCACTAAAATGGAGAGGCGCTCCTGCAGAGCTTATTGCACGCGGCATTACTCGTGATAAATTAAGTAAAATCTTTTTTATGGCCCGCCTAGGGGCTGAGCATCTTACGAGTGAGGCTCATGGCCTGGATCCCGAAGAGGTTATACGCGCCACCCGTTTAACTCCCGAAAGCCACCTCATTACTGTTCTCGAAGACGAGGCCTATAGTCCGGCCAGGGCTCGCCACCACAGCGATGCTACCGCAGAGATAGATAGGCGTACTCTTTTACTAGAGAGGCTTGTAGACAAAAATGCCTGCCGGAGGATTGGTGCGCCAACTCTCCGAGCTTACTTTCGATATAAACCTTTGGCGGAGCACGAACTAAAGCAGCATGCTCAGTTGGCTCGTTATCAGCAAAAACAGTTCAGGGATTTTGATAATCCCTTCCGGGACAAAGAAGCGCTTCTTAAGCCAGATGATACTAATTGGCTTACTGCAGTGGCCGCTGAAGGTGTTGTACTTGATCCGCCATACCTTGAGAAATTAAATGACTACATACGCTTAGGTTCAAGGGATGCTCGCTTTCAGCGAAACCGAGGGTCACATAACCCGACCATAGTGGCGCGTCATGCTTTCTTGGAAGCACTTGGATGGATGCACGAGGATCATCCGCTTGCGCCGCGTATCGCAACCTTCTTGCGTCTCCAGCCTCCCGCTATTTCACCATCGTTTATTGTGCAGAGTCTGCGTTTTGCAGATAAATACGGGATTGATCCCATAAACTTCTTAGCCCGCTGCCCCTCCCTTGCCCCTGGGGATATAAAAGCCCTAGAGGAACGATATATGCAGAGCCAACATTTGCTAAGGGTATGCGGCAAGAGAGATGACGTATCTGGGTTTGTAGACAAAAATGTGAAAATGCTCTTTCAGGGAAGAGAGCGCCTGGATAGAATTATACATATTGCTGCTGTCTATAGAAGTAAACTGCCAGACACGGAAGCTCTTTCGGATCTGGATATTCGAGCTCTGACAGAAACACCAATCGAAGCACATCTGCTCGCTCTTTTGCGAGACAATATCACCTATCCTCGAAAAGCTTATCAACGATACAGACGCATGTCGAGTGTATTTGCTACGGAACAGCTGCGAGAGTTTCTTGGGGTACGAGATGCGATACCAACGGATGATGCTGTTGCAATCGCAGTGGCAGGGCTAGCACAGCAGGCTCCACCTAGTGGTAAAACCCATTCCTAACGCGCAGGCCGCATTCCAAGCATTGGTAGGGTTTTCTTACCTTCGATCATACCATATACCTCGCGTCATCGCTTGGCGTCGGAAAGGCATAAATCGGTGTCTGGAACTGCTCAGCCGTCAGACCAGTTTCAATGGCTAACGCAAACATATTAATCAGGTCTTCGGCATGGTTGCCAATTATATGAGCACCGACAATCTTATTGGTCTTTTTGTCTACCAACGTCTTGGCCATAGTATGTTTGAGGTTCGTACGCTTAGCATCGAACCAGGTTGACATATCTTCTGTATGGACTTGCACATCAATCCTTTGGTCTTTTGCCGCTTGTTCAGTCAAGCCAACCATTGCCAATGGTGGTTCAGTAAAGATCACGCTTGGTGTAGAGCGGTAATTTGGTTGTTTGGTTTTCTTGCCAAGCAAGTTATCGGCAACGATTATTCCATGCAGTCGTGCCACGGGTGAAAGCGGCGGGCCAGCGGCCGCCGCGTCGCCACCAGAATACACCCGCGGATTCGACACACTCTGTAGATATTCATTAACCACGACGCCGCGTCGTTCATACTCTATATTAGCTGCTTCGAGATTAAGGGTATCAATGGCAGGCGGACGACCGGCACCATGAACCGCTAAGTCAGCTGTATGCTGCTGGCCGCTAGCAGTATGAACAATAACTCCCGCGTCGGTTTTCTCGATCTTCTCGACCGCCGCATCAAGCACGACCTGTATGCCCGCTTCCTGTGACGCCGCAATAAGCGTCTTGACAGCATCAGGGTCAAACGCAGGCAGCGGCCGGCCGTCGTTATGCAGAATCGTTACCTTTGCGCCAAAACGCGCCGCGACATGGGCCAGTTCAAACGAAACGTAACCGCCACCAACGAAGATCACCCTGCTTGGTAGCGATGTTAAGTTCAAAAAATCGTCGCTGATTATTAAATGCTCGGCACCTGGCAGCTTGAGATTAGCGGGCTTAGCGCCAGTGGCGATATGGAAGTACTTGGCTGTTAACCGCTCACCGTTAACTTCGATGGTGCTTTCGTCCACAAACTTGGGCGAACCTTCGTACAGTATCACACCCGCTTTTTCTAATGGTTCTTTGGTTTCGGACGATACCGAGTCGGTAAACGTAGTCTTGAATTTGATTAACTGACCCCAATCTAATTTGGCAAGGTCGGTAACTATCCCTAATTCCTGAAAGCGCCGGTTCATGTCGGCTACCTCGGCGGCGCCCACCAGAACTTTCTTTGGCATACACCCGCGGTTGTCACACGTACCGCCCCAGACTTTGTTTGATTCAATAACCGCTACTTTCCAGCCGGCTTCTCGGCAGCGCATCGCCACGCGGTAGCCCGCGCCGCCGCTACCGAGGACAATTAAATCGAATGGTGAAGTTGTGCTCATACTTTAAGTATACCAATACCAGACAGCTGTTCGAATAATGCTCGCGTTAAATCTCATATACAGCAGCTCAGCTTTGAAACATCGGCACTGAGTTTACGATCGTAGCTACTATGACCCAGATCATCAAAAAGTGAACCTCTACGGCCTTCCGGTCGTAGGCTTGATTTCCCACTAAAGAAGTAAGGTACCCATCTGGTGCGCCGTTGTTTGTGAACCAAAATGAGCATATCGTAGATTTGCTTGTCTGGGTAGGCAAGGTTATAGGGTCGGATGCCGACCAGCACTACGACAGCGATTGCTCACCATTCTCATCTGGAACGGTCTCAATGAACTAGAAGTGGATGCCTTGTTTGGCTAAAATGTGTCTGGCGTTCCTTGAGATAGGTTCCAGGGCCCGGACGTGAAACCAGCCGGCACACGCAAAAACGCTGCGGCCAGCCGCAAGATGTCCCAGTATTACACTCGCCCCGTGAATGTCACGCAGCCGACTGCATGCCTCACTAACGCGCGTGACAGGATTGCCGGCCTTATCGGCATACACGTCGTCGGTCATGAGTTCTAGATAGTAATCGTCGGGTACTGCGGACGGTGTAATGCCAAGCAGCGCTTCATGGGACTGCGTAAATTGTTCATAGGAAAAGTCTGCTTCGGTCAGTGGTCGCGACCACAGCTCTTCCATGACAGCACGTATGCCTTCGTGGGGCAGAAAACGTTTTTGCGATTTCCGTAAGGCAGCATCGGTGGCCTGTCTGAGCGACTGGTTAGTGGCTTCATCCTTGAGCATTTGATAGTGTTCGAATAAATCGCGGACGGTGTAAAATAAAAACGTTTCTTCTGGAGAATAGCGTCGCAGTAATTCTGGAACCTCAGCGTTTCTTGGAGGCTCTGCACGTTGGGTCTCAATGTTTTCTTGCGCACCCATCCAGTACAGCCACCCGGATTCGCCGCCAAGACGTATAAACGCTTCCTTTAGATCGTCTTTATTGACATCAGGGTGAGGACCTTCGGTAAGCAACACCCGTTTTTCCGGCGAGCCCGCAGTGACCTCCAAAAATTCATCGAAGTCCCGGCGCAAGCTAGCGTACGTGGGAGACGATGGCTCGTAGGTGTGGTTAGTGCCACGATGGCTTAAAAAGGGAGGCGTCTCGTTATCGCCTACAAAATGCCTGATATCGATGGGGCCTTCGGGGCTATCGATGGTCGGAAAGGTTCGAGGCGAAGCAAGCATATCGTCCAGCATCGCACTAGATAAAAACTCTGGCATAAGCAATTAATGTACGGCAGGCTGCCAGCAAATGTCAACCAAGAATTTTATTGCACAGCATTACTGCGCTATGCACTTTTGATTGATGTACTCCGACTAGTAAATAACCCTTGGCAAGACTACGGGCTTATCGGTGGGCCAACATGACCGTCACCTAGATCTGTCAATTAAGCTTGGGGTGAATCCGAACCTATGCTTCTGGCGCCATGATGATGCCATATGAGGAGGCGAAGATCTCGTAAGTCGCTGTATGGTGACCTTACCACTATCACTTTGCACAACAATGGCAAGTCAGTGAGGTTGGCTCTGGAGATTCACTTGCAATCTTTATGGCAAGTTCTTCCAAAATCTTTTGTGGAGACGAAGTATTTCTTCGAGACTTAAGTACTTAAAACTCATTTGTCGGCGAGGTTTTTTAGCGTTTGTCCGTATTGCTTAACGAACGCGCTATATTCATGCATTAGTTTTTTGTATTTGTCCGTATTGTTAACGACTTCAACCTTTACACGCAACACATCACCTCGTTTTGCGCCGAGACGAGCCAGGTCCTTTTTGGATAGCGTAATTCCTTCACTAGATCCGATTTGTATAAGCTTTTGTTCAGTCTCAAATAGTCACTAATAATCTTGTTATAATAGTGTGTCAATTTTTATTTAGCGCTATTGCTTTCTAGCTGCACACTGCCCTTTTAGTAGGTAAGGCCAAGCTGCTCCAGTTGCTTCGCTAGGAGAGTGAAATCAGACAGGTGTACCTGGTGGCCAGCCAGGATCAATAACAGAACTTGAGCTGAGGATGCGCAAATTTTGTGTTCTTCGAACTCCATCCCCTTTATGGGACAGTATCCCTTCACGTCACGTAAACAACTGTCTCCCTTGGGGCGACCGTGGTGCGAAGGGATAGTCGCCCCTTACGGCTATTGACAATTTTCATACCTAGAGTATACACTTTTGGTATGAGCAATTACGCGATCATTAACCTCAAAACTGACCCCGAACTAAAAAAACTGGCAACACACACGGCCAACAAACTAGGTATTAGTATTAGTGCAGTTCTTAATAACGAATTACGTCGCTTTGCTGCCGAACAAAGCGTTGTGTTTGACGTTCCCGAAGCGCCAAACGAGCAGACAGCGAAGCAATTAGCCGCCTCTAAGAAACAAATTGAGGCTGGAGATTATCACCGCTTTGATACCAATAAAAAAGCTCTTGAGTTTCTGGCCGACGAACTCAAATGACGATTTCTTACTCCAAGAACTTCGTGAAACAGGCAAAAAAGCTTAGTCCTGAGCTGCGTAAAAAATTACTGGAACAAATAGAAACATTTAGCGAGAACCCTCTCCATCCCCCACTGCGCAACCACCAACTCAAGGGTAAGCATAAAGCATATCGTAGCATTGATGTTACCGGAGATATGCGGGCACTCTACTTGCAAAAAGAGCATGAAGGGATTTTTGATACCGTAGGTAGTCATAGCCAGTTATACGGTTAGAGTCGAGCATCCTACTACGTGATAAGGGAAAAGGGGAACTAGAGCATGAGCACAATAGCCATATAGGCACCCGATAAGAACGAGGACTAGAATAGAGCCATGAGTAACAACTGGCAACATCGCTTCACACTCATACCGGCAGTCTTCATTGTCGTGCGTAAGGATAACCAGATACTCCTGCTACGACGCAAAGGCACTGGCTATATGGATGGCTACTACAGCCTGCCGGCCGGTCATATCGATGGTAGTGAGCCGGCTATTGTCGCTGCTTGCCGTGAAGCAAAAGAAGAGGTCGGGCTTGATCTTAAGCCCGAGGACTTACACCTTGTCCACACCATGCACGAACAAGCAGAAGGCCACGAACGTATGAACCTTGGCTTTGAGGTGATGCATTACACCGGGAAGCCAAAGAACATGGAGCCAAACAAGTGCGATGAGCTGCGCTGGGCAACGCTCGACAAACTACCAGAAAACATCGTGCCTTCTATCAGGTTCCTGCTGGAGAAGATCGCGGCCGGTGAACCGTATTCTGACTTTAACTTTAAGGCTCGATAATGACCGGGCAACGAATAGGGGTACTTGAAGGGAGAAGGCACCACTGGTGGCGGATATTTGAACGTATGGTGCCTGCTAAAGTAAAAGCTCGGAGACATGCGTATACAATTTGGTGCCAGGGAACAACTCAAGACCAAGTTAGGACGTTTTTTGCCGATCATGCACGAGAACCCGATGACCGCCCATATGTTGCGCATCAAGCAAGGTATACCCGTGGCACATAGCTCATCGGGTCTTCCGCAAGTGGCTTTGTTGCATAGTCTATGGTCATAAGGTTTCCGCCCGGCCGCAAGATCTCCACCATATGTCGCAGCCAACGGGTTTGCATAGGCGAAACGGTAATCTCAATACCGTCAGGAATAGATTCAGTGTCGAGTTCGCCAATTTCATCGCGTGCCGCTTGCGAAATTTCGTCCTCTACCGCAATGAATGCACCGTACTTATCCATGCCTACATACGATTCTCGCAATACGCCAGCGTGCATGATAGGGCGATGCAGTGGAGCGACGTCAAGTAGTTCATTAGAAAAAGCAAAATCGACGTCTTCCGCGGGAATATCTGCAGCCGATCCCTCAAACCATGTCACTCGCGGCAATCCGGCAAGCATCTGTTGCTGTTTCGCAACTTGTCCCGGACCCCGTTCAGCGATCATATAGTGGCAACGCTCGAAAAGATCAGGATAGGAGCGCTGTAATTTATGGAGCACGCCTCGAGCCAATGTACCGTTGCCTGCATCCATTTCTAAAAAATTATAGGCATCTTGCTCACTATGTCGAGTTGTTTCCAATAAAATATGTGCCGCGTTTCCGATGGTGCGGCCAAATCCGGGATGCGCTTCAGGAGCCGTGTCAAAATCACGGCCGATATCCGCGCGACCCGAGGCATAATAACCTTACGGAGAATACAGGCAGTTATCCATGAATTCAGCGAATGTGAGTAGTCCTTCTTTCTCGATTAGCCCCCTGAGTTCAGTCTCTACTGTGACGTTTGGCGCAATTTCCTCGATCGGGCCATGGCGTTCGATAGGACTCACGACCCTTCCTTACCACCCTGTTTTTGTGGTACACCGCGCAGTACATCCGCAACGGCCTTGCCGATGGACTGACCAGTATGCTGCTCTACGAACGCCCATTGTCCATTAGGATTGATTTCCAGGAACCACGCCTTTTTATCTTTGTCTACGATGATATCTATTGCGCCGAATTGCAATTTAAGCTCTTTTACGAGCTGCCGGCATTGCTCCTCAAGTTCGGGTGAAATTTCCGCTGCCGCTGCACCGAACGTGTCGTTAGCATGAGCAAATCGCCAATCGCGGAAACCCGATTCCACGCCATCAGTTTCTTTGCCGAACACTTTTGTCGCAAAAACTTTGTCGCCGACCACGGTAATACGAAGCTCGTACGATGGCTCGATATACTGCTGAAAAATGTAAGGGTCGAGATTAAGATGTGTATAGTCAAGTCCGTCTGAGTCACGAATGATTTTCGTAAAAACCAGCTTGTTTTTCGGAAATATCGAGCTCTGCGTCTTCGCAATACAGATTTTGTGTTTATTAACGAACGCCTTGGCAAGCTTACCGTCGGAGGCAAACAAAGTATCGGGCACGTTAAAGCCGAGCTTTGTCGCAAACCGCATTTGTAATAGTTTGGAATCAGCCTCGCGAATATTGCCAACCTCAGACATCCAGGTCGCTGCAGGAAACGCCTGGGCGAGCATCGTGATGTGTGTTTCTAGCGAATTTTGGATGTAGGGCTTATAGCTATCATCGAGAGGGATGTCTCGCATGCGGTCAGCCAACAGGACAGGACGTCGTAGCCACACGCTCTTAACATTGTCTAAAGGCTCTCCTTTGTAAAACGTCCGTAACCCCCCCCCATTTTTTGAAAAAGAAAAATCAATAGTGTGCCCAAAAATAACATCGGACGGGTTCATCAGGACGACATCTTCGCCTTGGAGGTGTTTTGTAACAAATGGCAAGTGTGCGTCGCCACTGCGGCTGATTATAAGTATCTTTTTATTCATAGGTAAGCCCATTCCTCGTCATGCAAGCTTAAAACTGTTCTCGTCACCTGGGCCGGTACCGCCGTCATCTTGACTTTTTTGACCCTTATTATTAGTCCATGTTGGAGCCGCCGACCATTTAGTATGCGCTTCGGCCTTCAGTTCGTTCCCATCCTTAGACCAAAACATGTTGCCGTCTTCACCCATGACCTGGAGACCAAAAGGTTCGTTGCCTTCTAAGCCCGTCGTATCGATTTTTACTGAGGTGGCCAATATACCAGTCAGTACAGCGTCCACTTCTGCTGCAACCATCATCTCGATCTGGCGACATACAATAGTCTACTTGTCTCAAATTTAGTAAATCGATTTCGCTCATAAATTACATCCCAGGCGCATGTATTAAATATACCTATCTTGCATTATGTTTGGTTATTCGTCAATATGCTGTTTAAGTTTTAGGTGTGTCGTTTCGTGCTAAAGCAGACCTACCGTTAACCGTTAGACTAGTAGTCTAGGGCCACCCGATTCCTCATCGGGGCCGGTACCGCCATCGTCTGGGCTTTGTTGGCCCCTTACTGCCAGTCCATGTAGGAGAAGGATCGTTAGAAGCGACCAGCGGATTCGTTTCAGCGTTGCGGTAATGGTCGGGGTCGTCATGCATAACTTGAAGCCCGAACGGCATGCCTTCTTCGAGTTCAGCAGTGTCAATCGTAATCACAGATGCTGCCATAATTCCGGCAAGCACTTCGTCGACTTCGGCTCTGCTCATGCTCTCAACCTGGGAACGCATAGAGTCCTCAGAATTTAGTAAAGTGTTTCATGCATGTTTTAATTCTCCTTTTACTTTATAGTAGTCGCGGCAAAAACTTTGAAAGTCTCTTCATTAGCCAAGGTGAAAGCTCGATTCATCTCCTGGGCCGGTGCCACCGTCATCCTGTTTCTGAGTGCCTCTTACAGCACTCCATGTAGGAACTGGGTCGCCCCAACGCGTCTCCTCATCATCGGCAGCCTGCAAATCATTTGAGGTTTCGTCAATCTCATCATACTGCCCGGCGTCGTCAGTGTCAGCCATAACCTGCAGTCCAAACGGCTCATTACCCTCAAGACCCGCGAGGTCCGTTACGACTTCGGAGGCGGCTACAATGCCGGCCAGGACTTGGTCAACTTGTGCATGGGTCATTTTCTCAACTTGATGGCGCATTTCTTCGCCCGGAGTCGCTTGCAACAGCAACAATGGTACTTCGCTCACTTATTCCTCCCCGAGTATGTATTATGTGCGTAAGAGAAAAATGATACTGGGGAGTTATCCAGGTGTCAACGCAACGTTGGGAGGGGGCAACGATGGCGTCGAATGCGCGCCACCAGTAATATATCCTTGAACAGTGCCTCTTATATCACTTTACAGTATCTGTGTAAACTATCACGTGATGCAACGACCGCCCGATATTATGTAACAGCCAGTAGGTACAGCTATTTATGCAGCCTTCGCCTCAAGCCGTGTGATGCGGTGGTCGTAGTCATTCGCCTGACGGCTTATGTCAGTGACCGCAGCCTTGACAACCTTCATGTCGTCTTTGAGTTCCCCAATATCTCTTTTGATGGCTGGTATCTCGGCAACCTGCTTCTGCATATCACCAACAGCCTCAAGTACAGCCTTATTTTGGTCTCGGATTTCTTCAAGGAGGACGCCGATGTAATTGTCATCTGAATTGCTCATACCTCTATTGTAAGTCCTATTGCTACATGCTACAAGACAAGCACACTCCGTCATTTCGCGGCCGAGCAAAGTGTCATTTCGACGTGTCCGAGGTGCCGAATGAACGCAAAATCATAATCGCTGAAATCTAGCCCTATGCTCGCTACTTGGAACGGCTCAAGTAAGACAACGTTTGGTCCAGACAGTTGCCTAAGGACTACAAATGCGCTAAAGTATTTCCTGGCTTAAATTGCCAGGAGAGCTAAGTTATGCCTTATGAAAGTGGATCGCCATCCTACGAATTGCCATCCCGTGCTGCGGACATACCAGCAGCACCCGTCATGCCTAATGGAGGCGCAGAGCGCCAACTTAGCCGCCAGGCAATATTAGGACTCACAGGTAAGTTGGTTGCTGGTGCAGTCGTTGGCGCGGCCGGTCTAGAGCTAGGTGCCCCGGAGCCAGCACATGCAGATTCAGAACCCCCCACCACTCCTTCCAATCCGCCCACCGCTGAGGAACGCGCAGAGCTTGCTGCGCAAACCGCAGAGCTTAAAGCCAGAGCAGAGCTAGAAAAAGCACAGCGCAAGCAAATAGAAGACGATCTCAATAAGCCGTGGTACAAAAAATGGGCAGACTCTGTCGGAGGTTTTGCAGGTCCGTTAGCAGTTACGAGCGGAATATTGGGAGGGATGTGGACAGTACGCAAACACTTTGTCGAAAAAGCCAAAGACCTGCAGAGTAAAGAAGAAGCTACAAGACTAGGCGAAGATGATAGTTATAAAGATGCCCTCGACAAAATTAATGATGCACTTAGCGTTGTCATAAAAAACCCGCAGTCAGACGAAGCAATCACCATGCTACACCTTGCTCACTCCCAATTAGAAACATTTGCCACCAATGAACGTTTTGCCGCGCGGATTTTTGATGTTGCGGCTGGACTTTTACGGGATCGGGCAATGGCGCTAGCCAGTATGTCTCCTGAACAAATAGGAACGTGGGTAAAACGGCGGCGCAATGCCCACCGAGAAGTATTTAAACTACTATACGAAGTGCTACCTCAATTGCCGCGAGAAGACGCGAATGGAGAGGCCACCCTCCCTAACGCGGACGGCATTAGTCTTACTGGCATGAACTACATGAGGCATCCCTTGGAAAGGCTCAGCCTGGAAGGGGCCTACTTACAGGAGCTCGTCATTACTGGCAGCCTCGCGGGATCATATTTTAAATTAGCACGTTTGAATAATGCTACTTTTGGTGAGCCCGACGCAGTCTGTGATCTTCGTGGCGCGGACTTTAGTAAGGCAGATATGGGTGGCGCGGTGTTTGCGCATGTTCTGATCGACAAACACACTAAGTTTGGTGCCGGCCAAGAAGGCAATCCGTGCGCTACGTTTGAAAGCGTGATCTCTAACACGCTCACCCCGGCGCAGGTGCAAGAAAAGATCGCAGCCGCGCGAGCCGTCATCAAGACATGGCAACAAGAGCACCCCAATTCTGGAGACAGAGCAGAAGCTAGCACGGGCGGCTGACATCGCATTTTGAAGTTAGCAGAAAGCTTGCCTCGTTTTTCTGCCCAGGCTTGCCTTGATTTCGTCTAATCTGGCCAGCAAGGATCGGGCCAAATACTACTTTTTCTTCGAAGGCCTTCCAACCTTAACCTCTTGTGCCACCAGGACAGCCAACTTGTCTAGTGCCTCTGGCCCGAGATGAGGTCGCGGCATTTTGTGGACACGCTGGGCATAAGTGGCAGTTTCAAGACCATGCCGTTCGACTAAAGTGGCGACTCGGGGATCACGTATGCCGTATATTTTGGCCACTTCCCCATACGAAAAATGGTCGTCCGGTGGTGGCGTAAGCACCTTCTTTACTTGTCTTTGTTCTTTAGGAGAAAGGCACCGGACCGGCTGCCCTCGACCGTTGTCATAAACGCCCGGCTCAATTCCGAGCACTATCATAGCAGCCCTTAGCCCCTTAAATTCCTCGTCATTTTTTAGATCCGGAACTGAGCGGTGGCCTTTGGGCGGAGGCACTAATGGCGGCGTATCGCCTTGGAGTTCGAGCAAACGATCAATAACTCGTTGCGCATCCACGGCTCTGTACTTTGTCCGGGCCCTGCTATCCGGAAGATGGCCAACGACTCCGAGGGCTTTGATTACTTTTTGCGCTTGTGTCGGCGGAGATTTGCCTTTTCTGGCAATTTCGGCAAGAGACATGGCGTGATTGCCGATCTTCTGGTCTTCCCTAAGCATATCGATATCTTCCGGGGGGACTATTTGCACTTGCGAACCGATTCGTAACGGTCGGGCTGGACGACCTAGGCGCTTAAGCGCATCACGTACACCGCCTATCGACATATCCAGTTCTTCAGCAGCTCCGGCAATGGTGGGCCAATTTGCCATCTTATCGTTATATCCTTTGGCGATGGCCACGTATGCTTGTTGCAGCGGCGAATAGTAAATGGCGCGGTTGCCTTGCGGGTTTTGCATGAGGGTGCCTTCGAGTCGCAAATCCCCAATTATCTTGGCTATTTTAGAAAACACCAGTTTGTGATGTTGTGCAATACCGGCAACCGCTCGCCAACCCTTCGGCCGCATTGGTGCCTCGGCAATCTCTTTCATACGATCAATGATTGCTATGTGCTCTTCCGTAAAAGCAAAACCCATGTCGTCCGTAAAGCTTGCGGCTCGTCTGTCAAGCTCATTTGAGTCTTCCTGTGACATGTCAGACCGCCCATGGTATTTGCGATACTCCTGTCGAATCTCCTCCATTAAATGGTACAACATAAAGAGCCGCTCGCTGTTGCCCACAAAGTCGAGCACAGTCAAAATGTCCTTGCCTTCAGCAATGCGCATTCCTCTGCCTAGCTGCTGTTCAAAAACATTTCGCCTATCCGTGGAGCGGAGGAAAAAGAGAATATTCGTACCTGGAGCATCGAAGCCCTCAGTAAACATATCGACAGTAACCGCTGTTCGCAGTGTGCCTTCTCGGTAATCTTGGGTTCGCTTTGCGGGAACACCCTTGGGCAAGGTGGAGTGTATGGCCTCCGCCCCGGGGAGCATGCCAGCAATCATCTCGGCATGTTCGGTGTCGCGGCAGAAACCTATAGTGTGCGGGCTAGCCTTTTTGCGTTGCGCCCTTTTAATAAGCCTAACTATTTCCTGGTTGCGCCGCGGAACAAAAAGTGCGCGGTTTAACGCATCGACCGATCTGAATTCTTGGCCCATCACACTTTTCAGAACGCCATCGGCTAGCAGCAGATATTTAAGTTTCACCAGCCAACCTTCAGCCATGCCGCGCGCCAGCGACATGGAATACACGGTTTTGCCAAAGATATCTGAAAGCTCCCGCTCATCATATCGGAAAGGGGTACCGGTCAAACCTAGAAGCGATTCCGGTTTAAAGTAGCGTATGGTTGCGTTGAATGAGTCTGCAGGTGCATGATGGCTTTCATCCACGGTCATTCGATGCCACCAGGTTGGCCGAAACGATCCGCGCATATTTTCGAGTGTCTGCAAGGTTGCAAATGTGAATCGGGTGCTCGGCTTTGTTTCGTCCTTGCGATCACCAGTTAGCAAGCTGAAAGTTGCATCCGGAAAATAACCCTGGTATGTACGCATCGCTTGGTGGACGAGTTCGGTCCTGTGGGCTGTGAATATGTGGCGCGTTGTGCCCCGTTTGCCCCGCCAGTGATCGAACTGCAAGGCATCCATGGCGTCCATTGTGGTTTTACCAAGCCCGGTCGCCACATGCAGCAATGCTGCTTCGTGGCCCTCTTCGCGATGCATTTGGATGCTTTCTACACCTTCGACTTGGTAGGGACGAACTTTGATTAGGGTACGAGCGCCACTCTCGTCAAGCCTGCGGTGCGGCCCATCGACTGCAAAATAGCCAATAGTTTTAGCGAGCACTTCAGAAACCTCATGCAAAACTTCTGATCCGTCGGCGCGATGCGTTACTACTTCCACCAGCTTCCTTTCTGCAGGTTAGGGACAACTCATTGTACAAGAAAACGGTCAGTTTCTTAAGCAAGTTATTGCCGCACTACGCGCTGCTCACCCGTATGAAGAACCGGCAGTGGATATATTTTCACCATTAGGCGAGGGCGAATTGTGAACTCCTACGGCATGGCATCACCGTTATCGGCCTCGCGCCATCGACAGTTACTTTGGTGACTGCCTAAGACCTAGAACGTTACCATTCGCATCACTAACCTGAGCGATTAGCAAGCCTCCGCCAACGTCTTTGACGTCCTGATGCATCGTAGCGCCAGCGTCCACTAAGGCCTCTAGGTAGCTTTTGATATCAGCAACATCTATATAACCGACTACTGCTTGGCCGCTTGGGTCTAGGCCAACTTCTAGGTCATCAAGCCTATACCCGACATAGTAAGGACTATCTGCATAGGGCTCGACCCCTAAAAATTTGCCATACAAAGTTTTGGCTGCGGCCAAATCACTAACCGGATACACGATAAGTTTTATATTTTGAGTCACGGCAGAGTCCTCCCATTGAAATTGTTCGTAGATGTCTATAAAGCCAAGTTACTTGATGTTCAGGCCAGCGTCAATACGATTTTGAAATGACCATCAATGCAAGCATCGGCAAGCTGCCTTTCGACAATTCAATTAGAAGCTTACCGAAGATGGCCGCCGAACTCATTTTTTTGCTCAAATTACCCCTGTTGCTCGGGGCTCGAATCCCTCATAGCCGTCCCATCGTTGAATTCTGCAAGTATCTTGCTTAGCAAATCGACATCAGCAACGCTCGGTCTCCCCTCCGTAAATGTCAAGTTAAAAGCTACCGCCTGCGCGTATTCCCCTGCGGGGCCATCTTGCTCTAGCCAGTGAGTGCGACCACTGATCATATCCTTAATGATTTCGTCTTTCTGGTCGTCGCTGAGGCCTTTGCCGACTTCTACATAAGCTTCTCCGTCATCATATATCGCAACGTCAAGGGCAGTGATTACGCCTGAATCGTTCACGAACTGAAGCAGCTTGGTTAATCCCGCTGCCTCGTGTAGCTTGATGGCAACGCGTTCAGGCCAAGCGCTACCGTCGTATATTTTGCTTGAGTGAGACTCTATTGCAATATTGTCGATTCCCATATCCTGAATACCTGGAGGCAGCTTGTTTGCACTTACTTCGTAAATATAAGTAAAAGCCTGCTCACCGTCCGCCGTAAGCGTACCATCGTTGCCAGACTCCATGATCGGATCTAGCGGATCATGGTTAATCACTCCCCGCAAAGCAGCCATGCCCACAAAACCTCTAAATAGCTCGTCGTAAAAAGGTGGGTTAAGCTGCTCACCAGACATAGAGCCATACTATACCAATATCTAACTTAATGGGCCATACTACGGGGTTCGCTTTCTGTCCTTCCTACTTCACCTCCGAAAAATATATTTTGAGTTCATCATAGCAGGAGCCATCTCGGTCAAAAACTAATTTTTCGGAGTAGAATTTCCTGGAGCCTGAGTAAGCTGGACATTGAATACTATGATGACGCTTGCAGCGTAACAGATCGATTCTTCCGGTATATAATAGTATGTATGCATAGGGCTAAACTTATTTGGCGAGAGCGCCAATAGGATTCACGCTTAATAAGTTCGGTCTGGACTAGCAGTACGCCAGTAATGGTCTGGCGTACGGTCATTGCCGATCCTTGTATTTCTATTGCACTCGTAAGAAACAATGGTAGCGTACGGGTTGTCTTGGCGGGCCCTAAGACCAGACCGTACCATACGCTTCTTCCGTCTGGCTATGCGTGTACAACCATCCGACTAAAGCCTGGTGTTTTTCTAAAAAGTTTCCCGACTCAAAAACTCATCGACAATTCATTTACGCTTCCGGTTGATTCTGAATCGCGATTTTGGATTGAGGGGACTCACTTGCAGTTTCCTGACTTTGAGCACGTTGAGCTACTCATAGGTCAGCTGCACGATCTGGAGTGTTTAGGCTACGAGATGCCGAGTGGCAGTCACGCGCAAACAACCGATCACCTGTCGCTCCGCACCCATGCGAGGCGAGTCAGGCGTAGCACTGGCCTCTCACCCTACAAGCTATATCAGTTACGGCGTATGCACCAAGTCTTACGGTTACTAAAACGAGGCGTATCAGCAGCTGAGGTTGCTTCGGAATTGGCTTTTGTTGACCAATCACACTTAATACGCGCATCGAGGCAATTTCTTGGGCATACTCCCAAGCAACTCGCTAGTCTGCCACAGACCCCATAGCGGTAACTGTCCAAAATATACTATATTTTAGGATCATTTACTGTTTTACTGGAACTATAATAATTAATAAGGAGGACGCAATGAGCGAAGTGATTATAGACATAGCGATGTCGCTCGACGGCTATATAGCGGGGCCAAACGATACTCGCGAAAACCCGTTCGGGGAAAACGGCGCGGAGCGTATACTTGGCTGGGATCACAGCGACCGGCTGCTTATGCGCGAAATAGAAGATAGCAAGTATGGTGCGATGATTTCCGGCTGGCGGACGTACGATCTTATCAATGGCTGGAATGGTACTCATCCTGCCGGGGGTGGTATTCCTGTTTTTGTGGTATGCGAGAAGGAACCGGATCGGGAGAGCGTACCGAAAGGCGGTACACCTTTTACATTCGTGACTGACGGCATTGAAAGTGCGGTCCAACAAGCCAAGGCTGCTGCGGGCGACAAGACGGTGTACGTTATTGGCGGCGCAAATGTTATTCAACAGCTGCTTAATAAGAGGCTTGCTGATGAAATACGAGTTCACGTTGTGTCGGTATTTGTTGGCGACGGCGTGCGGCTTTTCAAGGGGCTTAACCCTGACATTCAACTCGAACAAACGGATGTTTCCGAGGGAAAAGGCGTTGTTCATTTGACATATCGCCCCCAGCACGTATAGCACAATACACTCTTGCTAGTTGTCCAAAATACAATATGTAACTTGTAAATTTGCTATTTTGAATTGGCAATAAAGGAGACGCTTTTATGGGACGTATTATTTTACAAATGATGATTTCAGCCGACGGCATGGTGAGCGGACCGAAGGGCGAGCTGGACTGGATAGCCGGTGATGAGGCGCTCGAACAGGATCACTTGGCAAGGCTAGAGCAAGCAGACGCGATGATAATTGGCGCAGGCTTGTATCCTGAAATGCCTCGCTTTTGGCGGGATACCGCAGCTGACGAAAAGGCCGGTGCGACTTCTAGAGCCATAGGCCGCGCTATGAATAAGGTGCACAAAATCGTGTACAGCCATGAAGACATGTCAACTGAGTGGGAGGGCGACAAAGTACATGTCATTAAGAATGATGAGATGCTCGTGGAGGACGTGCAACGCTTGAAGCGGGAAACCCAGGGCACTATCATATGCTATGGTGGTGTGCGTTTTGCCCGGTCGTTGGTGCGGAATGATCTGCTCGATGAGATTCATTTAGACGTTTGTCCGGTTATTCTCGGGCAGGGTCAGCTGCTATTTACTGAGCTTACGCATCGCACAAAACTCCGGCTTCTTGGATCCGTAACCTACGATTCTGGTGCTACGATGATGCATTATGAGGTGGTGAAAGATTCCTAACTATAGGTTGGCGCGCTAGTGGGACGTTTGGGACCGTGTTGCTGGCCTTCGCGCGTTACGATCGGCTGGCGCCCGCATTGGACTGGTACCGGCTGCACTCGTCCGGCGTTTTACGAATAGGCTGCCCAGTAATTAGCATCGTTCTAGTGCTAGTGCTACCACCCGGCATTTTTTGCCAATTGTATGGCAAACGACCAGTAGACCATTCCTGCAGGAGGAGCGCCGTTGCAAGTGCCGTCAGACTCCCAGGGTAACTTCACCCACAATAGCGCATCGTTCAGGGGATCCCCCGTATTCGCTGTGGGTGTGCTGCCAAGTGCAGCAGTAGAGGAATTGCACCATTCGTCTGGAGGTGTCGCATTATTGCCGTTCCTTGATGTGTCGATAACGAAGTGCTTGTTGCCAACCAACCTGGACAGCTGGTTACCATAGCTTTGACTTCTGGCAGTGCCGACATAGTTGGATACGTTTAGACTGAAACCGTCTGCTTGTGCAATGTTCGTTGCACGCAATCGCTGAGCCATAACAGTAGCCGGTTGCCAGGCAGGGTTACCGGCATCGAGATATACTGCCGTGTTCGAACTTAACTTGAGAATGGTGATCGCTTGCGACAGTGCGGCATATCGGCTTTGTTGGTCGGCCGAGGACAAGCAGCCCAGGCCAGCTACCGCGTCTGGTTCCAAAACAACAACTGCCAACCTCCCGCCGATGCCGGTAGACACCTTTTGTATCCAGTTGGTATACGCAGACGCACTCGCAGCTCCTCCTGCTGAATAACTGCCGCAATCTCGCTGCGGAATGTTATATAGCACCAGGACCGGCACGGCGTGGGCTGCCGCTGCTGCACCGACATATATATCAACATCTGATTGGACGTCTGCATTCCAATCACCGAACCAGTTGGCCGTCGGCACTTCTCCTTCGCGCTTAATATAGCCGGCACCTGTTGTTCCCGGGTCACTTTGATAGTAGGCAGTTGCTTCGTTCGCTGGATCGGTGTATAAAGGCAGGTTCGTCCAACCCGGCTTGACGATTGTACTAGAGGAACTCTGCGTTACAGGAGTCGGGGTTGCCGACATAATAACTGCCGGTTTAACGAGGCTGGATGCCGGGCCGTGGGTGGCATTTTTAGTTTTAGAATTCGTAGCGGCCGGCTTGGTTGGCGTATCGGCATTTGCCACAACCACTACCGAGACACAAAGCGCCAGAATCAATCCCAAAAACGAACACAGCGTTGCCTCTCGCATGCGAGTCGCCTGCTGCTTGTAGTGTTGGTAGTGCCTGGATCCGTAGAGTACGTATCTCGTGCTTCTGAATCGCCTGACTCTCATTTTCGCCTCTTGTACATACAGTTTAACTAATGTTTCACAGTGGCGCAACAATGGAATTAGTGTACATCCGCCTGTTTGTTATGGGTCGAAATCAACGCAAGCATAGTGTTATTTTACAATATTATTGTTGACTTTTTTATAATATATGTATATTATACACATAAAGAGCTGGTAAGCTATGCGTCCTATTAATACCTACTTCAAACATATTCCTAGTGGCCGAAAAAAGAACTCCTTACGATCAAATGCCAAGGTCAACGTTGTGGTGCTCATACCCGCACACAATGAAGCTGGTTCTGTGGCATCGACCATTGAAGCTCAACTACAACAAAAACGAATCGCAGACAAGATCATTGTAATTAGTGACAACAGCACCGACAACACCTACGAAATCGCAAAAGGCTATCCGATTATAGCTTGCCGCACCAAAGGCAATAAGCACAAAAAGTCAGGAGCCTTAAACTGGGCGTGGCGAAAGTACGCCCAAAAGGCGGACCTGGTCGTTTGCCTGGATGCCGATACAGTGCTCCCCGACAATGCTATTCAGGATTGGGTCAGGGAGTTCCGAAAAAATCCGACGCTGGGCGGGTCTTCGTCCAAGTTTACGATGCTTGGTACGCCCCTTATTGTCCGCTTGCAGCGCGCTGAATTCGCCAAGTGGACGACAACTGGCCTGCGCCGAGGCTGGACGAGTGTATTGGCCGGTACGGGCTGTGCTATACGAAACAGTGCCTTAAAAGCAGTCGCCATGCGAGACGATCGGGATGGCCCTTGGACTTACGATTCAATGGTTGAAGATTTCGAACTAACATACCGCATACGTGAGCTGGGCTACTTGTGCCAGATCTCGCCTTCTGTGCGTGCTTACACCGACGCGATGCAGACCATGCACAGTTTGTGGGCTCAGCGTATGAAATGGCAGGTTGGTACAGTGGAAGACTTATTGGCGCTTGGTCTTAACAGGCTGACTGTGATCGATTGGATGCAACAGGCGCTTGGTCTTTTTGCAGCCGTGCTGCGAATCATGTGGGTGCTCTTGCTGATCATTGCCGCTACGCCGTATGGCAGCCTTAGCCGCAATGTCCTCTGGTTGTTGCTGCCGGTTCTGTTCATTGTGAGCGACACGGCTCAGGCATACCTGATACCCCACCGCGACCGTAAGGACATTATCGTAGCCGCCCTGCTCGTTCCCCAGGAAATATTTGCCTGGATGCGGGCCGGTTGGTTTTTGGCAGCTTGGTACGAAGTATTGACCGGTAAACTAACACGCCGCAGAAAAGATCGTTGGTCAATGCAATATGCGGCAGAAGGGAGCAATTAGAAGTATGTACGGACAGAAAACGCATTTAGGCCTCGTGTCTGCAGGCATAACTGCTGCATCCTGGTGGATGTGGAGCGTTACTATTGCGCTTGCAGTTATTGCAACGATACTTTTGGTGCGCGTAGTCATCACAGCGCGCTCGAAGAGCGCTAGCCGCCGGCCCTGATGGAGAGGTCCATTAATACAAATAGCCCAAGCGAGTTGCTTGGGCTATTTGTTTACCTTGTTTATTATTTTCCGAGCTGAGGAGTAATGAGCTGGAGTGCCTGGGCCATTGTGGCAACCGTTACTTTCGAAGCCTTCAAGTATGCCATTTCTGTCGCGAAGTTAGCGGGCGTCGTGTCGTAGCCAGGGTCAACCGTGGAATCCACGTTGATGTCATGGAAGACTAGGATGAGCCAAGTGTTCGTGGCCTTGGCGTAGTCAATATAGCTTTTGACCTGGGCTACAGTCGTATCACTGTCAACGTCCTGTACTAGCAAGTCCTGCTGGTTGTAGTTGCTTTTATCATTATAGCCAGCCTCGACGCCGCGCTGCGAAGCGTAATACTTCTGGCTCTCGGTAAGTACCGAAAGGTTAACGTCGCCGTACGGTGCGGCAAAATCAGTGACAGGTGCCTTGATCCACTGCGTTAAAGTCGCTTGCGACGTCGCTAACTCTTGGTCGACTTGGGTAGTTGTGAGCGTCGTAAGGTCAGGGTGATCTACGGTGTGCGAGCCAACTTCTTGGCCAGCCGCATATAGGCCCTGCACTTGAGTCTTCGTCATGTAGCAAATGCTACTAATGTCAGGGTTGCAAATTCCTACGTCCCCGCTTATGACATAGAAGGTACCCTTAAGTCCGTCTTTTTGAAGTATAGGCAGCCCTTTTTTGTACTGGCTCGCGATGCTGTCGTCAAACGTAATCGAGACGAGCGGACTGCTGAAGCCTTGCGGTACGTACGGCCGCAGCGTGTAATCATCGGTCACAAAATAGCCATTGCCTGCAAGGCTTTGGTAGGCGGTTGCCGACACGGCACCTGCCGGCATTGTGAAGGTTGCATAGAACTTAGTCCACGTACCGTCAGAGGTGTATGGGTTGCCCAGCCATACATACTGGGTTGTGCCGTCAGACATATGTACGGCCACCAGGACTTGCGTCACAACGTTAGACTGGTAGTAATCACTGAATTCGTAAATCTGCCCCGCCTTAACGGCTTGAGGGCTGTATGACCAGTTGGCGCCACCGTCAACAAAATTGGACATCGCAATACGAATACTATGATTGCCGCTGTGTCCGGTGCTTAGGTACGAGAAGGTGGCCGTATTATTGCCCCAATTGCCCTGATACCATCCGGCAGGCGCCGTTGCGTCACTCGGATTAGTCGTTTCAAGCGACGGATTTGGCACAAGGTTGGAGTTACTAACCAGCAACGTCACACCGGCCGACTGAGCCGTGGCGCCGGTGCTGTCTGTTACTTTTGCAGTTATGACGTGCGCGCCATCCCCATACAGCGTAGAATCCCAGACATATGTATAAGGAGCTGTCGTGATGGGAGCGCCAATGTTCTGACCATCTGCCATAAACTGCACATTGCTGACCGGGTTCGTACCACCCGCAGTCGCGCTGAGCGTTACCTTACCCTGCACCGTACTAGAATTTTGCGGTGCCGTTACATTGACCATCGGCGCGGATGACAGCCCGGGCAAGCTCAAAGAAACATCGTCAATGGTCAACATGCCTACGCCAGCAATAAGATGAAATATTGTCACGTCCTGTGTTGAAGTAGCGGTTGTGACGTTTGCCTGATACTGCTTCCAGGTAGCGGACGCCGGGGCAACACCCAGGTCTTGATAGGTGTAGTTACCATTGCCGTCGTCAAGTTGTGCAACGACGTCGCTGGCAATGCTCGACTCGTAGTAATCGCTGAAATTATACTGTGTATTGCTGCTTACCGCGACTGGTGCAAAAAACCATTTGGCGTCTCCGGATGTGTAGCTGCTTATTTGCACCTGTGCACTCCTGTTACTCGCGTGACCTGTGTTCGCATAACTGTATGACCGCGTGTTAGTGCCCCAGCCACCCTGCGACCACCCTGCCGGAGACATAGGATCACCAGCGGTGGCAATTTCAAGTGAAGGATTAGCAATAAGATTGGTGCCGTCCGCCAGGACACGCCGACCGATTATCGGCAGCACGGTACTGCTTAGTAAGGCGAATGCAGTGGCTAGTAATAAGGGTTTTTTTAGTATTTTCAAGATATTTGCCAGATTTCTCCACCCGTTGCTTTGCTATTAGTATTGTACATATATATTTATTTGTCAACTTTTATATACCCGAATCTAAAAACCCAACAGACAAAAAGCACGCATAGCAGCTACTCTTCTTAGTGCTAAAGCTAAACGGAGGTACTGCATATGCGTGCTACACCATTACATCACATCGTTAATCTGTTTGTCTGGGTCACAGAGG
>WNGL01001101.1_pt1 | contig 53390 bp, 48 predicted proteins | sample 5400591 | NCBI WGS metagenome assembly WNGL01 (sample SAMN13153377, study PRJNA577476) | soil metagenome | isolation source: 80 cm soil or saprolite under Garry oak tree replicate 1 | place: USA:California | collected 2016-06-15 | reverse complement strand
GAAGTGCGCGGCCGCGGGCTTCTTGTCGGAGTTGAGCTGCGGGCACCCGGTGGCTGGCTGCGTCAACCAGCGGCGATGTATTTGGAACGTCGCGGTTTGCTCGGGCACCTTTGCGTCGCATGGTTGAACCTGCACCATCGGCTGCTGGCGTCGGCGCCGACACGCAACAACGTGCTCAGGCTGCACCCGCCGCTAGGCATCGACGAAAACCAGGTGGTGATGGCAATTGCCGCGATTGATAGCGTGCTGACCGAGGCCGAGCGGTTCCCTGATGGCGCTGGACGCATGGTCTTGGAGCGGCTGCTGAGTACTTACGGCTAACCGATCCGGCTCGCCTGCGGGGCAAAGCGACGATTGCCGGAATCCAGGGAAAGGGGATTGCTCATGGGGGGTGCGTTGACGTTGGTGACCGGTGCAACCGGTTTCGTGGGGACGCGGTTGGTAAAGGCCTTGCTTGAGCGCAGCCGCAGTGTGCGTGGCTTCGCACATATGGCCAATCCGCAGGCGGCGTCGCCCGAGAGCGGCTCGAGCTTCGAGCTGATTCGCGGCGACCTTCTGGACGCCGATTCGGTCGACCGGGCGGTTGGCGGTTGCGAGACCGTTTTTCATTGTGGCGCCGTAGTTCCTGGGCGCGACAGCGAAGAGCGGACATGGGCGGTCAATGTCACTGGCACGGCGCACGTGGTCGATGCTTGTGTCCGCCATGGCGTTCGCCGACTGATCTATGTCAGCACCGATTCCGTCTACGGCGACGGCCCTACGGTAGACGCGACCGAGGATTCGCCGCTGAGCACCGACTATTTCAAGGAGGGCAATTACCCACTGTCGAAATTGGAGGGCGAACGTCTCGTGCAGCGGGCTGCGAAAGAGCATCGTCTCGACACGGTGATGCTCAGACCGTGCATGATCTATGGGCCCGGCCCTTCTCCGGCCACCGAGTTGTTCGCCGAGTGGAGCAGCAAGCGTGTCAAGTATCTGCTCGGTAGTGGTCGCTCGCGCCTGAGCGTCCTCTATGTCGATGATCTGGTCGAGGCGCTGTTGCTCGCCGAGACGGCGCCGCGAGCCTCCGGGCAATGCTTCAACGTCAGCGATGGTCAGGTCTACGCCAAGCGCGAGATCGTCGACCGTCTCGTCGCCCTTTGCGGCCGGCCGACCGTGGTAGTTTCGGTTCCGGGGCCGCCCCTGCAGACCGCCTTCACGATGCTCCAACCGATCGCCCGCTTGGTCGCGCCGGCGCTGGCGGCTGGGGTCGACGTGCGCCGAGTCTTGTTCGCCATTCAAGATCACACGATTAACTGTGGTAAGGCGATCGATGTGTTGGGTTATCGGCCGAAGGTGCTGCTGCCCGAGGGGCTCGCCCGGACGGTAGCCTGGCTGACCCAACATCCGGCTGGGGGCAGCCGTGCCCACTGAACCAAAGATCAGCGTCGTCGTCGCAACCTTCAAACGGGCGCCGATTCTTGCTCGCACCCTCGATCACATCGTCAAGCAACAATATGACCCAGCCGCGTTCGAGGTCATCGTTGTCGACGACGGCTCTGAAGATGGAACCGACGCCGTCGTACACGCCGCGGCGGCTTCGGCGCCAGTCGCCATTCATTATTTATCGCATGAGAACCGCGGTCCCGGTTATACGCAAAACCGCGGCATTCGGGCCGCTCGGGGCGAAATTGTGTTGCTCCTAGCCGACGACATCTTCCTCACGCCGGGCGCGCTGGAAGCGCATATCCGGCGGCACGACAGCCATCCCGACCCGCGCGTCGCAGTGCTTGGCAACGCCGTCCAATCGCCAGAATTGGATGGCACCGGGTTTCTCAGGAGATGGGATGCCTTCGGAATGAACCGCTTCGACCACCTGGAGGAGCTTCCCTACTTCCTATTCTGGGCGTTCAATCTCTCATTCAAACGCGAATTCATGCTCAGCCACGGCATGTTCAGGGAGGCTCTCGGTCGCGGTGGCCCCCCGGCTCATGAGGACACAGAGCTAGGCTACCGATTGCACCGGCGCGGAATGGTCCTGCTCTTCGCCAAAGAAGCTCTCGGCTACCACTATCATCCGTCGACGCTGCGCCAGGCCGCGCGACGCTATTACGAACGGGGACTCAACTACGGAGAGCTGATTACCCTGGCGCCCGATCCGTTGCTGACGGTCTTCTTTCATGTCCTCACGCCCGGGTCTCTCGGTTCCTATCGTCGGGCCCTTCGGGCGTGCTCGTGGTGCAGCGGCCGGGAACGAAGTTTTGCCTGGCACGTCTTCCGGCACGCGATGCGGGGATTGGTGTTCAACCGCTTGACGGTTCAGATCATCTGGCGCCCGTTGCTGACGCGAGGAGATCACGCCGACGCGCTTGCGCGCGCCATTCCGGCGCGGCTCTATGGGCCGTATCTATTCTATCACTTCCTCGCCGGCATCGACGATGCGCGACATCGTTTTTCCCTATCCGACCGACATTCGTTGATTAGGACACCGGAATAGTCGCTCGATCCGGCGGGCCGCGCCCCGTGACGCTGGCCAAGGAAGGTGCGCCGGCGGCGGAGTCTGTCGACAACAGCGGGCTTGCGCCAAGCCAGCGGGCCGCTATTGCAAGTTCAGGATCGACGGCAGGGCCGCTAGCTCCCCGATCTTGCCTGACTAGCGATGCTCTGGGATTCTATGGGCTGGGCGCGACCCGTGTCTGTGGCGATCGCAGGGAGAATAGATGTGAGCGAAAGCGAGCTTTTTTGTACGGGAAACGCGATCACCGATGGCAAGCATGGCTGGTTCATCGGGCAATTCGTTCCCATCGCCGGAGGTTTGCGTCACCAGGACGACGTGGAGCTGAAGTGGGGGATCCACCCGAAGGGTGAATCCCGTCCTCTGGGCTATTCGCAATACAAGGCGGCGACGACAATTTCTGTCCTGCTGCAGGGGATACTTTGCACGCGGCTCGAGCTCGACGGTGCGCTCCGGGAGATAACTCTGCGACGACCCGGCGATTACATCATCTATGGCCCTGGCGTCACTCATACCTGGGAGGCGTTGGAGGATTGCATCGTCCTGACGGTGCGATTTCCCTCCATCGCCGCGGACCGGGTCCATGCGATCGTAGGCAAGTCGCTGGACGGAGGATGAAGCGGCGGGGCCAACCTGATGTCGCGGATCGTCCGATTCCGATGAGCGCCTATGCGAAGGCCGCTCATCGCGACGAGCCGGCGCATCTTTCGAGATACGTCCGAACGACCGGGATGGTCGGTCTGCTCATTGCCTCTGCAAGCGTCAGATAGGCAGCTCCGACGATCTCCCGATTGTCGATTTGCAACTGTCCTGGATCGGAAATTTTCGCCTCGAATATGTAGTTGGTGTCCATTCGGCCCTCATAACGGCATTTGATGACGATCGCGCGCGACAATGAAGCCGCGGCGAGGTCAATGCCGACCTCCTCGAGCGTTTCACGGACCGCAGCAGCTCGCGGATCCTCCCCCTCGTGGACGAAACCGCCTGGGAAGTGCCATCCCGGGCGGTACGAGGTCATCAGGAGAAGGAGACGGTCCTCGCACCAAATTGCAGCATTCGCGGCGGTCGCCGTTGGCCGACGGACCGCCCACCACAAGCGTGCGGCGCGATACGCCAGCCGATAAAATAGGCGCCAACATGCATCCATTCGTCGATCCAAGATGTTGAAGCTGCGGTTCGAAATCACGTCGCGCCGAACCGAATTCCTCACCGGCGCAATAGGGCATCGACATTGATCGGTGAGGCCATTTTACAAGTATTGTCAATGATATCGAACTTAGACATGCAACATCACATCAAGACAGAGGGGATTCGCGATACTGTTAAAGCTAGTCGCATCGAATCAATTTACAATTCATTCGGGATGTTTTAGCTTTAACCGATCGAAGCACATTTTGCGGCGCAGCATTCTAGTTGAGCGGCGTGGTGGCGGGGTGGCATTTTTCTTGCGCGAACCGGGCGTTGTGGCTGCTGGTTGACGTGGGGGGAGAACATTAAGATGGCGATGTCCGCGGTCCTGATCTTTCTCATTCAGGCACTGATCGTGGTGTTCGTGCCACTCGCGATTTCGCGAGGCTTGCGGCTTAAGAGCATGCTGCCGCTGGTCGTGGTGCAGATCATCGTCGGCATAGCGCTTGGCCCGTCGGTATTCGGCCGTATCGCGCCGGACGCGTTCAATCTCTTGTTCAATCCGGCCACTCTCAAACCGTTGGCGGGCATCGCGTCGATCGCTGTGTTGCTCTTCGGCTTCACGATCGGGATGCATCTCGATTTCGCCAGTTTCCGCGGCCGCGGACGGGGCTTCTCTTTCATCGCGGCAGCGAGCGTCGCGGTGCCGTCGCTGTCCGGGATATTGGCCGGGCTGTGGATAGCCGCGCGTTTTCCCGAAGAGGTCGGGTCGCACGTCACGGCCGGCCAGTTCGCCACCGCGATCGGTATCTGCACCGGCGTGACGGCGCTTCCGGTGCTTGGCGCCATCCTGCGCGAGATGAATCTGCTGGGGCAGCGGCTCGGCCAGATCGCCCTCGGGATCGCGGCGGTGAACGACCTCGTTCTGTGGGTCTATCTCGGCACCTTGCTGGCCCTGGTGTTTGGCCAGCGCGGGGATGGGCCGGGTTTGCTGGCAACCATCATCGTTCTGCCTTTCTACCTGCTCCTGATGGGTTGGGTGCTGCGCCCGCTGCTGAATCGGGTGGTCACCAAAAAGCTCATCGACGGAAAACTCGGTGAGAGCGCGGTGATGGTGGTGTGCGCCGTTGCGATCGGCTCGTCGGTGATCACGGAGGCGATCGGATTGCACTACGTTCTCGGCGTGGTCGTTGCCGGCGCCATCATGCCCCCGCAACTGCGCGCCCCGATCCTCGATCGGCTTCAGGTCGTGACGATAGGGGTGTTGATGCCGTTCTTTTTCATCCTGACCGGGCTGAGGACGATGATCGACCTTGGGTCGCCGGCTTTCCTGGAAGTGTTTTTCGTCATTACCGTCCTCGCCATCTTGGGCAAAATGGGTGGCACCGCCGTGGTTGCCCGCCTGGTGGGTGAGTCCTGGCCGACTGCTATCGCTCTTGGCTCCCTCGTACAAACCAAGGGTCTTACCGAGGTGATCACGCTGACGATCCTGCTCGAAGCCGGCGTCATCACGGGCAATGTATTTGCGGCTTTGATCTTGATGGCGGTGATCAGCACGGCGCTGGTCATGCCGGTGACACGATTTGCCCTGGCTTGCGGCGGCCGGCAGCGCGAGGACGCCCGGCTTGCAGAGGTGATCGGGGCCTCGCTCGAACGCGCCGGCTCGCGCCCGACGGCGACGGCGGCATCCATCCGGTCGCGAACGCGCCCACCACTGGGTGGCGACACCGGCGAGGGCGTGAGGGCGCGAATTCAATGAATGGTTCGCGCCGCACTGCAGCCGCACGCTGAGGAGCCTTAGGGGGATCCATGTCGGAAGCGCTCGTATTTCTAGTCCAAGCGTTGATCGTGGTGTTCGTGCCTCTCGCAATATCGCGAGGCTTGCGGCTGAAAGGCGTACTGCCGCTGGTCGTGGTGCAAATCATCGTCGGCATCACGCTCGGCCCGTCTGTATTCGGCCGCGTCGCACCGGAGGCATTCGATCTCCTGTTCAATCCGGCCACCCTGACGCCGTTGGCGGGCATTGCCTCGATGGCGGTACTGCTCTTCGGCTTCACCACTGGGATGCATCTCGATTTCGTCAGTTTCCGCGGCCGCGGACGGGGCTTCTCCTTCATCGCGGCGGCGAGCGTCGCGGTTCCGACGTTGTCCGGGATATTGGCTGGGCTGTGGATCGCTGCGCGCTTTCCCGACGAGATCGGCCCACATGTCACCGCCGGGCAGTTCGCCACCGCGATCGGGATTTGCACCGGCGTGACGGCGCTTCCCGTGCTGAGCGCCATCCTGCGCGAGATGAATCTGCTGGGGCAACGGCTCGGCCAACTCGCCCTCGGGATCGCGGCGGTCAACGACATCGTTCTCTGGGTCTATCTCGGCGCCTTGCTGACTTTGGTTCCCGGCGGGCGCGGCAGCGCGCCAAGCTTGTTGGCGAGTCTCATCGTCCTGCCGTTCTATTTGCTCCTGATGGTATGGGTAGTTCGGCCCTTGCTGAACCGGGTAGTCACCCGGAAGCTGATCGACGGCAAGCTGGCCGAGAGCGCCATGATGGTGGTGTGCGCCGTCGCGATCGGCTCGTCGGTAATCACCGAGGCGATCGGATTGCATTACATTCTCGGCGCATTTGTCGCTGGCGCCATCATGCCCCCGCAATTGCGCGTCCCGATCCTGGATCGGCTTCAGGTCCTCACGGCAGGGGTGCTGATGCCGTTTTTCTTCATGCTAACCGGGCTGAGGACGCTGATCGATCCGGGATTGCCGGCGTTTATGGAAGTGTTTGCCGCGGCCACCGTCCTTGCCGTCGTGGGCAAGGTCGGCGGTACCGCGGTGGCGGCCCGCCTCGTTGGCGAGTCCTGGCCGACTGCTCTTGGACTTGGTTCCCTCGTGCAAACCAAGGGCCTCATGGAGGTCATCGTTCTGACGATCCTGCTCGAGGCCGGCATCATTACGGGCAACGTCTTTTCGGCATTGATCGTGATGGCGGTGGTCAGCACTGCGCTGGCCATGCCAATGACGCGGCTTGTCGTCGCTCGCGATGGCGGGCGGCGGATGAATGCTGGGTTTGACGGCCTCGCCGTCGCCTCGCTCGAGCATGCGGGATTCCGCCCCGCGGGGACAGGCCAACGAGCCTCTCACGCAGCGACGCAAGCGTCTCGCTCGAGCGAGTGAGGAAACGGGCCTCCGTGACTGGCCAATGATACCGGCGCGCTCTATCGTTGTCCGGATCGGCAATGTAGCTGACAGGTGGTTATTTGCCCGACGGCGATGCCTGAAGTTGGCTGGCAAAGCTTGAAGTCGCTTGCCAGTTGAGAAACGATAATGGTACGATTTGAGAGGGTAAGAAGAATCGAGCAACATTGCTAAAGACATAATAATCCAAAAGTCGCAGTTTTTTGAACTGCGATACCCCTAAGGGAGGATGCATCTATCTTTGTGGCCGTATCTCTAAGGAGCGCGCAGCATGTTTGGTCCTTTATGGAAATTTATAGTTGGCTTCGGCGTGATCGCGATGACCTCGTTTTCCGGGACGGCCGATGCAGGGTTGATCACTTTCAACAGCCGAGCAGCGTTCAATGCTGCGGGCGGCGCCTTCCTGCCGACAGAGACGTTCGAGACGGCAACCGTTGCCGCCGGAAACATCGCCCCCTTTTTAGGTCCGTTGTCGATTTTCTCTAATAATTCCGTATTTGGCCCCGGCGATATCTTGCCCGGCATCGCTTTCGGAGACAGCACGAATGTGATGCTCGCATTTGGGACCGGCACGACCTTCCTCGGCGCAACGAAGATGATTGGCGGTTCTCCCGGCGCCCTGCTGTTCTCGGCGGCGATCGGCAGTCCATTCACGTTGTTCGGAGCGGATCTCTTCGATGTCGGACTGCGCAGGCCGCTTCCCTTTGGCGTGGTCGTCAACACGACGGCCGGGACGTCGATCTTTGCCGCCGCAGCTGCGCCGACCGGAGCGTTCTTTGGCATTAAGTCGACGGACCCGATTCTCTCGATCGCTTTTGCTCCACTTGGCCTGCCCGTTGTCGAAGGCATCGACAACGTCACGTTTGGCACATCGGCGGTACCGGAGTTGTCGACCTGGGCGATGATGTTGCTGGGCTTTGGCCTCGTCGGGCTGCGTCTGAGTAACCGGAATGGCGCACTCGCCGTCGGCGCTTAGTTCGCGATGGCCGCAGCGAGGTAGCGAGGTACGAACAATTTCGTTGAGGCAGAGGCGGTTGGCCTGAGCAGATCAATCGTCAGGGACGATGGGTCCTGTGCTCTGTGGGGGAGTACGTTATGGCGCGGCTTGAGACGGAAGCAACTGGCATTCCCGAGGTTCGAATCATTCGACCTCGGCAGCTGCGCGACCAGAGAGGATCATTTGCCGAGACCTACAATAGGGGGGATTTCGAGGAACTCGGGATCGAATTGGACTTCCTTCAGGACAATCAATCCTATTCGGTAGCCGCCGGAACGATCCGCGGCCTGCATTTTCAGATCCCACCGGTGGCACAGGCAAAACTCGTGCGGGTGGCCAGCGGCGTGGTCCTGGACGTCGCCGTAGACATCCGCGGTGGGTCGCCGACCTTCGGCCAATATGTGACGCGCGTCCTGTCCGGCGCCAACCAGGAGCAATTGCTGATTCCCGAGGGTTTCGCGCACGGGTTCTGTACGCTCGAGAACGACACGATCGTCGTCTACAAGGTGTCGAATTTCTACTCGCCGTCACATGAGCGGGGCATCCGCTGGGATGACACACGCTTAGCTATCGATTGGCAAGTGGATCCTGCGCGCGTGGTGCTGTCGGAGCGCGATCAACGTCATCCCGCGTTCGACGAACTTCCGGTCTACTTCGAATATCGGGCCAAGGAGGCAGCGGCGCGCAAAGCGGCGGACGCGCCCGTGGAACACCTCCAGCGTCGTACGGCCGTCGCCGACCGAGACGCTATCGAGCATCGCTGACGTTTTACCCAACCACCGGAGTTTCGCATGGGGCAAAAAGGCATAATTCTAGCGGGGGGGAGCGGGACGCGGCTCTATCCGGCAACGCTCTGCGTGAGCAAGCAGCTGCTGCCGGTCTATGACACTACGCCGTACAGGCGGAGCCGCGCGGGCTGGCCGATGCGTTCATCGTCGGACGCGACTTCATCGGCGGCGATCGCTGTGCGCTGATCCTCGGCGACAACATCTATTACGGTCACGGCTTGACCGAAATCCTGCAGCGGGCCGCGAGCCGGCCAGCGGGAGCGACGATCTTCGCGCACAAGGTGCGCGATCCCCAGCGCTACGGCATCGTCGAGTTCGACGCGACGGGCGCGGCCAAGCGCATTGTCGAGAAGCCCAAGAATCCGACGTCGTCCTACGCCGTCACCGGGCTCTATTTCTATGACAATGACGTCATCGACATTGCCCGCGATCTGAAGCCCTCACCGCGAGGCGAGATCGAGATCACCGACGTCAACAGCCGCTATCTCGAGCTTGGCAAGATCCATGTCGAGACGCTCGGCCGCGGCTACACGTGGTTCGACGCCGGCACGCCGCAGAGTCTCCTTCAGGCCTCGGAATTTGTGCACACGATCGAGAACCGGCAAGGGCAGAAGATCGCGTGCCTCGAGGAAGTCGCCTACACGATGGGGTACATCGGCCGAGAGGGTCTGCGGACTTTGATCTCGGGGTTGAGCAAGAGCGACTACGGCGAATATCTCGCCGACGAGATATTGCAACGCGACAACGAGCATTTCGTTGCTAACGGCGAATTGGAAAAGAGGCTTAGTGCCTAGTGGCGGTCCTTGTAACGAGAAGATGGCTGTGGAGTCTCTGAATGACTGATCCTACGCTCTCCGTGATCATCGTTGCGTGGAACGATTGGCCCAAGCTCCAAGTCTGCTTGAACAGCATCTTCAACAGCCAGCTGCCGCCGACAGAAGTCGTGGTGATCGATAACGCCTCGGCCGACGGGACGCGGGAACGAATTCGCGAGCGGTTTCCTGCGACAAGAGTGTGCAGGAATGAGAGCAACATCGGGCACACCAGAGCAGTCAATCTCGGGTTCTCCCTCGCGCGCGGCGAGTTTATTCTGGTTCTCGATTCCGACACCGAGCTGACCGGCGATACAGTCCACCGTCTCCTCGCCTTTCTGCGTGCCAGGCCGGACGTCGCGCTGCTCGCACCGCGCACGTTCAACACGGACGGCACGGTGCAGGAATCGGCTCGCGGCTTTCCAGGGGTGATGAGCGGCTTGTTCGGCCGGCAGAGCGCATTGACGCGCCTGTTCCCGAACAATCCTTTCTCCCGGCGCTATCTCGCCCGCGATTTTCTCCGAGCAAGCGAGCCCTTTCAGGTTGGCCAGGTGGGCGGAGCATGCATGTTCTTCCGGCGAAAGCTGCTCGATGAGGTTGGTGCGTGGGACGAACGCTATTTCGGCTACTGGGTCGATACCGACTGGTGCCGTGAGTTGGCGGTCAGGGGCAAGACGGTTTATTGCCTTCCCGACGCGCACATTACGCACCACGAAGGAAATAGGCGCGGCAATCGGAAGACGGCCAGTCGAATTTGGATGTTCCACTATGGCGCCTATCAATACTACACGAAATGGCACACGGCCGGGTATTGCGACCCGCGATCGCTGCTGGCCTTTGCAGCGCTATCGGCAAGATCTCTGCTCAAGACCGCCATGAACAACTTGAGGGTACCGGCCGCTGCAAGGGCACAAGGCGAAAGCAAGCCAAGGCAGCAGGAGGAAGTCCGGCAGGCGGAGTACAGGGGAACGCGGCCATGAGTTCGCCGCAATCGCAACCGATGCCGGATGCCGGCGCTTTTTCAAGCGAGGCCGGGTTTGCCACCTTGCGATCGGCGGAAGATGGATATGCCGGTGATGTCCGCGGTGTGGTTCGAACTGTTGCGTCGCCCCCTGGCGCCCACGGCGGGCTCGAAGCTGGGGCATATGCGATTCCGGTCGGCAGCATCGCGTCATCCGGCAGCAACCGGGTCGTAGAGGGATTCTATCGTGGCGTCGAGATCGTCGTGGCGCTGATCGGGTTGATCGTCGGTCTTCCCATCATGCTGCTCGAGGCGGTGCTGGTCCGCTGGGATTCGCCGGGCCCGGCGCTATTTTTTCACATTCGCGTCGCGCGATCCGCCATCCTTCCAGGGCGCGCTCTGGTGCACCGAACGGATTTGCGACTGCCCGGCGGCGATATCGACCCTGACCGCCTCTATCACGTTCCGCAGACTTTTCGGTTCGTCAAGTTTCGTACGATGTATCACGATTCGCGGGCGCGCTTTCCCGAACTGTACCGGTATGAGTACACCGCTGAGGAGTTTCGCAAAGTATGCTTCAAGAACGAGGACGACCCCCGGATTACGCAGCTCGGCCGTTGGTTGCGCAAGCTCACAATTGATGAGTTGCCCAATCTGTGGTGCGTGCTGACTGGCGATATGCGTCTAGTCGGGCCGCGCCCCGAGCATCCCGCCATTGTCCGCTACTACAGGCCAGAGGAGATGGTCAAGTTCACGGTGAAGCCGGGAATCACCGGCCTTGCGCAGATCAATGGGCGAGGATTGCTGAACCAGGGCGAGACGATCGGCTGGGATCTGGAGTATGTGCGGACGCGGACGGTCTGGTTAGATGTCAAGATCATTTTCAAGACGCTGTGGTACGTCATCGTGCGACGCGGCGCATTTTGAGTAGGTAAAGGCTATGGCTGATCACTATGGGCGGCAGGGCGCCCCGATTTTCGTGTTCTCCCACTGGGAGTGGCTTGAGCCGATACGGAAGCACCGGTCGTTCATCTGGGTCTTCATACTCTCCGCGATGATGAGCTCGCTCGCGCTCACCTACGTCTTTTCGGAAAAATACGAAGGCGAAACGACGATCTTCCTGAAGCCGATCGAGTCGACGCGGCTCCGCGAGCACGATACTCAGGCCTTCGGGGCGCCGGTTCCGCAGGCTGCCTACAAGGTAGTCGGCCAGACGCTCGATGATCTCGCGAAGAGCGAGGCGTTGTTGCGCGACATCGTCACCAAGCTCAATCTCGATATTCCGGACTCGCGAGACTATGACGGTCTGCCCTGGTACACGCGTTATTACAAGATAACAAAGGACTTTGTGCTGGATTATGGCAACGACGCGTGGAGCATCCTGAAATACGGTCGGGTCATCGATGAAAACCCGACGGCCTCTGCGGTGATGGCCCTGCGCAAGGATGTGAAGATCGTGAACGCGGATTCCTACGTCTACTTGCTCCGCGTGCGCGACAAGAAACAGGAGCGCGTTGCGCACATCGCCAACGAGCTCGCGGAAGGGCTGGTAAACCTGCTGCGTAGCGAGGATCAACGTCCGGCCAGGACGCAGCGCGAGCAGCTCGAGACGCTCCTGGCCGCCAAGAATGAGCAGATTGAGGACTACGAGGTTCGGCTCGAGAATCTGTTGGCATCGAACCAGATTGCGTCGCTCTCGCAAGAGACCGAGAAGGACATGTCTCGCTACTCCGATCAAGAGCTGTCGCGTGTCTATCTCGAGGCCGATATCAAAGAGAGCAGGGCGTTGATCGCCTCCTATGCGGCGAAGTTGCAGCTCAAAAGCAACGCCGCCGTGTCACCGCGCAACGAAGACAAGATTCAGCCCGAAGACTTCAAGAAGATGTCGTCGGACAAACTCGCCGCCGAGGTCGCTCTAGACGGGCAGACTGCGAAGTATGCCTCGCAGTTGCAATCGCTCGCTAAGCTTACGTCCCGCCTCGATCGGCTGCCGTCCTTGCAGAGAGAATACGACTTGCTAAATGCGCGGTTGGAGCGCGCCAAGCGGGATTATTTGCTGCTCAACGACGCCCTACAGGAAGCGATCGTCAAGGAGACCAGCGCGCAGACCGAGTTGCTGATCCAAAACGAGGCGCACACGCCCGATGGCCCGGAGACACCGATCAAGATCTACCATGTTGGTCTTGCCACCAGTCTTGGGGCTTTGCTGGCGATCGGAATGGCCTTTGTGCTCGGCTACTTCAACATCCGCGTGTTCATGCCTTCGAAGGGCTACAAGGCACGCGGAAAATCGCAGCTGTTACCGGTGTCGCCGGCTGGCGCCCCGGCCGGCAGCGCGGCGGAATGAGGAGATTGCAAGATGTCAGACGACGCGAATTCTGAGCAAGGTGGCAACCGTCACGTCACCTCACCGGCAATCCCTTATAAGCGGTATCTCTATATTCCGCCTTTCGTGCAGCATTTGATGACCGCGGCGCTTGGCGTCCTTCTCGCGGTTGCCTCGGGCTATACCTTACGCAAACTGGGCTACTGAGTTCGATGCAGGGCGCGGCGGCAGCGAGATCCGGCGGCGAAATAGATCATCACGCGAGACCGGACGATCGAGATGTCGGCGGCGCGGATGGTAGCGCTGAGGCGTTTGCATGGAGCTGATCCTTCGGGGTTCGCGCGAAGTATGTCGTCATCTGGCGGTCGTTCTTCTCGCCATCATTTTTTCTCTCGCGCTTTATCAGATCTGGGATTTTGAGACCCGGTGGTTTGCCATCACCGCAGGGGCAATCGCCATGGTCTCGGTGTCGATGTGCATGGTTGCCGTCTTCGCCGACTTCGTCTTCATCGTGTTCATGTTTTGCATACCGCTCTGGTCTTTCAACAAATATTTTTGGCCAACTCGATACACTGGCGCCTCGCTTGGCGATCTTGTGTACGGCGGCATGTTCGGACTGGGCCTGCTGGATTTCGTCCTGGTCGGACTCTACATGAGCTGGTTCTTTCGCATTTTTATCAGCCGAGAGCAGGAACTCCCGCGGCTATATCTGATCGATTTGCTGATTGGCTGCTTTCTGTTGGTTCATCTTCTAAGCATTATAGGGTCATCGGAACCGAGTCTCGGGTTCCACGCGATTGAATATCTTCTGAAATACGTGATGCTGTACTTCTATGTGTCGCGCAATCTGCGTCCCGAGCATTTATCTTGGGTGGTCGCGGCGTTTTGTTTTGCCATCATATTCGAGGCGGCACTCGGCGCTTATCAGCACTTCACGGGCAAGTGGCTCGGCATTGCCCTCGACAAAGGCGCCGGGAGCTCGACGCTCGACTATCAGTACACCGTTCCGGGACTCGAGACGAAGAAGCGGGCGACGGGAATGTCATATGACTCCCATGCGTATGGCTGCTTCGTCGCCATGATTCTCCCGTTTCCCCTGGTGCTCTATTTGATGCCGCGGATCAAGGGCGAGTTGCGCATTGCCTACGCGATCGTTGCGGTCCTTGCAGTCTTCGTGGTGATCATCAGTTTCTCGCGGTCGGCATGGCTTGGCTCGGCCATCGCGCTGGTGATTGGTATCATCGTCCTTACGTCGGTCTGGCGCGAGGGACAGATCGTGCCGGCGCTCGGTGTCTGCCTGGCGCTCGCGCTGCTCTCTCTGCCGTGGAGTGCCTCATATATTTACGATCGTTTTGTCGATTCGCCGATCGGGACGCTAACCGTCCGGTTCGAGGAATACCAATTCGCGCTCAGCCTCCTGCAGATGTACCCGATCTTCGGTGTCGGTCCGGGGAATTATTTTCTCGCGCTCAAACAGCACGACTATCTGTGGCAGGACGAACTGCCCGTCCACAATGTTCTGCTGTGGATCGCGTCGGAAACCGGCATTCTGGGGGTCGGGCTCTACGTGAGTATTGTTGTCAGCGCGATGCGGCGTCTCCTCGCCTTCTGTCGCAAGCGCCGCGATTTTATCGCACGGCTGGCGATGGCGGCTTTCATTGGTCTCCTGACCCTTATTCTCGATGGTCTGACGGAGCCGCTCTTCCGTGAACCCTCGACGTTCACGCTGTTCTGGCTCCTGATCGCGATGAGCGTCGCACTGCCTAGATTCGGGCTCCCGGCGAGGAACGTCGCGGCGGTCACCCAGGCCAGCTGAGATGGCGGCCGCCCTCGGGATCGTGCCTCCCACGATCGGAATCGGGGAGGAGCAATGGCAGCGCTCGGCGAAGGCAGGGCATGCGGATGATTGGGATAATGCAGGGAGCGAGCTCCCCTTGGCAAACGATCGGAGTTAAGAGCGATGACGAACGAGCCTGTAAGCGACCGATCCGATATTGTGATCCTGGGCGGTGGCCTCGCGGGGTTGGCAGCATCGCTCTTCACCGGAGCCCCGGTATATGAGGCCGAGGATCACAGCGGTGGCGCGGCGGCCAGCGATTCGATCGACGGCTTCACCTTCGACCGCGGCATTCATGTCCTGCAGACGAACAATCAGGAGGTCTTGAAGCTGCTCGACGAGCTCGGTGTCGAGTTCGACATCCTCGACCGCAGCGCCCATATCTATGCCTTCGGCAAGTATACGGCCTATCCGTTCCAGATTAATTCGACCAACCTGCCGCTCGTCCGGCGCATCAAGTGCGTCTGGGATTTTTTGCAGCGCGAGAGAAATCCGGAACCGACGAACTATGCCGAATGGATTCACCGCAGTATCGGCCGCGGGTTCGGCGATACGTTTCTGATTCCCTATAGCGAGAAATTCTGGGGCGTGCATCCGCGCCAGATGAGCTTCGAGTGGACCGGCAACCGCGTGCCCAAAGCCAATGTTTGGCAGGTTCTGCGCGGCGCCTTCATCAGCGTGAACACGCGCGTCGGCACCAACGCGACTTTCCGCTATCCGAAGGGTGCGGACGGCTACGGCACGGTGGCGGCGGCGATCCGCCGGCGGATCGACAACAACGTGCACACGAGTTTTCGGGCGACGCGCGTCGACACGTTTCGCCAACGGGTGATCTTCAATGACGAGATCTCTGTCGGCTATCGCGTGCTGCTGAGCACCATTCCGATTCCGACACTGTTGAAGATCGCAACCGACCTGCCGGAAGAGGTCCGGGCACAAATCGCGCCGTTGCGGACGAACAGCATCATGGTGGTCAATCTGGGCGTTGCCCGCGCCGATCTCGGGACGAAGCACTGGATCCACTTTCCCGAGAAGCACATCGCTTTTTTTCGCATCAGCTTCCCGCACAACTTTTCGGCCGGTCTGGCGCCGCCGGGCATGTCATCCATCTCGGCCGAGGTATCCTACCCGACCGGGACGCCGCCCGATCGCGAAGCGCTCGTCCAGCGGGTCGTCGACGATTTGATCAAGGTCGGTGTTCTCCGCCGCGACGACAAGATTGTCGCATCGCAGACGCGCGACGTGCCTTATGGCTACTGCATCTTTGACGACGCGCGGCGAAATGCCTTGTCGGTGATCAAACGCTGGATGCAGGATGTGAATATCGTGCCCGGCGGCCGTTATGGACTCTGGACCTATTTTTGGAGTGACGAGGCCATTTTGAGCGGCAGGAAGTCGGCAAAGCAGGCCAAGAAACATCTGGCGAAATTGAATACCGCGCCGGAGGACGTCGTCGGGTCAGAGGCGTGAGAAAATATCGCGTTCCGCAGTTGCGACAGAAACGCAGCCTTCCATCGGCAATGGCTTGATCGTGCGCTAGGCCTGCTGAGGTCGGGGAACGCCGAAGCGGATGTTGCCCTCGCGGCAGCCGCGAAAGAAGTGATAGGCGATCAAGCCGCGATAATAGGACGGGCGCATGAGGCGAGCGATCGTTGGATCGTGCTCCGCTTTGGCGAAAATGGGTTCCCAGAAAAACCGAACGGTGAGCGCGTTGAACGCCAGAGCACGTACCAGGCAGCGCGCGAGCAACAACGCCGGATTGCGGTCGCCAGAAGTCAAATGGTGACGGCGCGGTCCAAACCAGGCGCGTAGGTGATCGCCGATCTCGCTCCAGCGGAGAACATGGTACGCCACCGAAATTTCGGGTTCCGGCACCCACATGCGGTACTCGTCGAAATTGAGACCCTGCTCATAGGCCCGGATGCAGGCGGTCTTGAGCGAAACGACGTGATGGTGATGACCCAACGCGTCCTTGCAGTAGAAGATGCGCAGGCCCGCCTGATGAAGGCGATAGCCGAGTTCCGAGTCTTCGTGACAGGCTGCCCCTGCGCGGCCGCGGTGTTCGCGAAAGGCGCCATGACTGATGACGAACTCGCGCTTGGCCGAGATGTGGCATGCCCAAAAACGATAATAGGGAAGCTCGGTCAGACCGGAGAAGGAACTGAAGCGGAAGGGATCCCAAGTTCGCAGAAAGACGGACTCGGTCAGTCGGGGCGATTGGACGACGCGCCCCTGAATCGCTACCTCCGGCTCGGGCCTCGCCTCATGCATGGCGACATGCACCTTTAGTGCTTGCCGCATCATGAAGATGTCGTCCGCCATCATTAGAACGATGGGGGCCTTGGCCGCCTCCAATCCGCGGTTCTGCGTATAGCCGATCCCATGATTGGGATGCGTCACATAGGTCAAATGGAACGGCACGACCTTCATCGCCTCCTCGACGACCTGTCTGGTGTGGTCGGGCGAGCCGTCGTCGGCGATGACGACTTCGTAGCAAGCGGGATCGAGGTCTTGGTCGGTCAGATGGTGGATCGTTTCACGCAACGTCTCGGCGCGATTATATGTCGCCACCACCACGCTGATCTTAAGCGGAACGTTCATCCGACGCCTCCTGCGTTCAGCTGTAAAATAGCCCATTTTCTCACGCCACGTCATCCTTTTTGGATCGGCCGTGGGGCGCATCCACCGACACGGTCAGGCCGGCCGGAGAATGACAAAAATACGGTCCGTTCAATCTGCGCCGGCACTTGGCGGCCGACGCGATATCCTGTCTGGTTCGTCGTGGTTCGCCCCTAGATATGGCGCTTGCTACGCTTTCTGCCTGGGCATCTCCAAGACGGGCTTGCTCGCATCACCGCTTTCCCCCAGCCATTTCGAGAGGTCGCGATCGATCAGCAATTCGAGCTTGCGTATGTCGGGAGCGAACTGTTCCATTAGGCGCCGCCGCGTCTTCGGTCGCAGCGGCGGTCGGTCTACTCTACGCGTATTGAGCAGGCCCTGGATAAGTCCCATCGTCGCATAGCGGTGTGGTTGTGGGATGAGATCGAGGAGCTTCGTGATGAGCTTCGGCGGTCGTTGGAGCAATGCCGCCAACGCGATGCTCCGCGGTTCCTTGTGCGGATTCCTGATGGCATAACTGCGCGGCGCTATACCTTCGACGCCGAGAAAATCGAGCAACGAGAAATAGACCTCGGCGGGAGATCTCGCGAAGTCATCGAACAGGATGATCTTGATCTGGTCGCGCGGAAAGACTCGCAGATAACGCTCGACTTGCGGCGCGAACTCGGCAACCTCGCTGTAGTAGAGCACCTCCGGAACGAGCGCTGACTTGGGGATGCGCAGACCGCGGCGGCGGTCGGCCTCGGCGGCTAACGCCTCATCGAAATCAGCGATATTCTCATAGCCGCCCCAGCGCAATTGCCCATGGAAGGAGTAGATCATCTCGACGGGATTGCGCAGCATGATCAGGATGCGCGCGTTGGGATTGAACGCGTGGATCTCCTGCGCCGCCTTCTTCGAAAAGAGATACATGACCGACGCTTCGCCGCGAATCGCCTTGTCGGCACCACGCTTGAACATATCCAGATAGGTATTGGTTTCGAGCACGAAAAATTCATTCGGGGTCTTCGTCAAATCAGACCCGAAATACATCGGCTCCTTTTGGTACGACATATAGACGTTGGGGTGCCGGGACAGATAGGTCCAAATCGAGGTCGTGCCGCTGCGGGGCGCTCCGACGATGAAAAAATTTGGACGTAATGGCATGATGATCTATCCCGGCGGTATCACGAACGGAAACCTGATCACAGTCACAGCTTGGGGTCGACCTTGGCCGAATAAATGATCTTGCTGGTCGAATCGGAGCCGCCCCCCGGGAAGAATGCCGGCATCTGATAGAAGAAGCCTGACGGCAAATTCACACGCCCGCGGTCGGTCCCGTCAGGGCGGATCGTGTAGAGGCCCGATGCCTTGAGATTGTTGCGAACGACGCTCCCGAAGACCAGCAGCTTTCCATCGCTGGACCACTCCGGCACGGCGTCGACTGCATGTGGCTCCGAGAGCTCCTTTTCCGCGCCGGTCGCGACGTCGACGACAACGATGCTCCAATCGCCCTGGACCATGTGCCGCATGACGGCGACCATCCTGCCGTCGGGTGACAGCTTTGGATCATGGTCGCCGAGCGGCGGCTCCATTCTCTTGAAGGTCGCAAATTTCGGATCGGTCAGCTGCCGACGGCTTTTGGTCGTCGCGTCGACGAGGTAAAGGCGGCTGAGATAGGGATCGGCTTTGAGCTTTCCCGGCATCACCAGGGTCTGACCCACCATGTGAGGATCGGCTACCAAAACATCATCGGCGAGGTAGAAGATCGAGATATCACGAGTGGCAAGGTCGAGCAGCTTGATGCCCGCACTTTTTGAGGGAGTGTCGTTGGTGACGAACAGTATCCCCTTGTCGCTCGGCGTCCGATACGCGTTTGCGGAGACGATCCCCTTGCGGGGCGGGATGATGACGTCACAGTCGCTGCCATCGATCCGACAGAGGACCATTTCCGTTTCCAGATAACTCGTGACCTCGAGCGCCTCGCCATCCTTGTTGAAGCGGTTGTAGCGCGTGAACACGACCCATTTGAGATCGGCCGACACCCGCGCGTGGTTCATCTCGCGCCTGGGGTCCGAGACGATCAACGTACGGTCCTCGCCGGAGATCGTGCTGCTATAGATCGTGAATTTGTCGGCCGGATCCTTGCGAGACGGCTCGCGAATGGCGGGCGCCTTGTTCGCCGCAAGCGTCGCGGGAACTGCCTGCGCCTGCACTGGCGGATAGGCAACGCCTTCCGCGGTGAAGAGCCCGGCGCTCGACATCATCGGATTGCCCGCAGCATCGATGCCGTGCACGATCGGAAGAGCGGCCGTAAGGACAAAGAGCAGGATGCGGCGACCAGGAGCCATAGCTATTTTCCTCATCCAATGATCGACGGCGGGACGTCGATCGCAAGGTCCTTCTTGCGAACGAGCATGGCTTTCAACACCGTCCGGTCGTCCTTGCTGAGGCACATCCACCATATCGCCGCCGCGATGAGCGCCCCTAGAACGCAAAGCCGCAGAATCAGATTACCTTCACCCGTTCCTTGCCCGATTCCGATCACCCGACTGAGGACATACCAGCCGACCGCGATCGGCACTGTTACGAAGAAGACCCGCAAAATTGCCTTGTCGGCCGTCTCGATTTCGAACGAGCGGCGGATTTGCACGATGCGCAGCAGGCTGAGAACGATGAGCGAGGTGGCGGTCGCCAGCGCCGCGCCGAGGAGCTCGAGTTGCGGGATGAGCAGAAGATTGAGGACGAGGTTTATCGCGGCGGCGAGTGCGCCATTCCGGGCCTCGAGAGCTTGCTTGCCGCCGAGTATCAGGAGGACGGTCGCGGCGCCGAACGAAACCTTGACGAGATGGCCGAAGGCGAGGATCGACAGGGCTGCTGCACCCGTCCTGAATTGCGGTCCCAAGAGCCCTAAAATGTCGCGACCATTCAGTAGGATGACGAGGAAGAGCGGCGTCGCGATCAGGGTCGCAAGGTGTACGGCGGCGAGAAAGGTGTCGCGCAACTCCTCCCGCCGCTGTTCGGAAATGAGGACGGGGTATATCGGCGCTGTCGACGCCGCACATGCCGACATGACGAGATCGAAGACGATCACAATCTGCATGCAGCCCCGGTAGACACCCACCGTCTCGGTCTTGGTAAAGACGCCAAGGAGAAATAGGTCTGTCCACACGATCGCCAGGGAGACGATGGCGTTGAGGACGATCGGAACGGCGTAGGTATAGAGCCGGCGCAACTCGAAGATGGGCTTCACGGGGCCGATCCTCGCCGAGACGAGACGGATCACGAACGCCAAGCCAACGAGGGTCCCGACGAGGTAGGCTCCGACGACACCGTAAGTCACCGCGATTTGCGGACCGCGGATGTGCCAAAGGTAGAGAAGGACCGGCAGATAACACAGCGGCGGCGTCAGATTGCGAATGACGATATAGGGCAGAGCGCGGCCGAAGCCGCGCGCCACCTGCCCAAAGAAATCCGATAACGCCAGCAACGGGATGGCAAGCGCCAAATTTTGAATGTAATCGACTGCTCGCGGCTCGGCGAACACGACGGAACCGAGAAATGGTGCGAGCAGCCAAACCCCGCTCGCGAATAGGCTGCCGGCGACGAGCGGCAAGAGGGCGCCGCCGACGATCGTGCCGAGAGCCAGTCCCTTCTCGCTCCGACTGAGATGGACCGGAAGGAAATGCAGCACCGAGATGGGGAGCCCGAATACGGCGATGATCTCGCCGATCTTCGCCAGCATGAAGGCGAGCGCGTAGAGCCCGTAAGTCTCGACCCCGAGAAACCGTGCCGCGACAACCTCATCAATCAGGACAAGCACGCCCCCCAACGCCGATCCGGTCAAGGTGATGCTGGCGTGACCGATGAACGTTCTGCCGGCGCGCATCACCCCGCTTGTCCGAGAGCCGCTGACACGAGGCATGTGCAGATCTAACTTGTGGATTAGGCGCGCTGAAGCTGCGGTAGATCCGCTCGCGAACCGCCGCCGTGGCAGAACTCACAGGCGATGAGCCCGCTATCGAAAGCTGCATGCATGCTCGGCGACCCTTGGCGCGGTCTTGGCGAGATCGCAATGGTCGAGACTGAAGAGGGCCGAAAGTCACTCATGGTGTCTCGTCTGGCAAGCTCTAGCTCGCCCGGTTGTCGTCGCTGACCGGCATTTATCGAGCCCGCCGGCGCAGGCAAATCAAACATCGACCGCCCAGCCGCATACGCGCCAGGCGACGCGATGCCGGCTTCCGATCGAAGATGCGTTGCTTCTCTTCCCCTTCCCCCGCATTCCATCAGCCGGACGAGGCTTCACTTGGTAGCCCGTCCGCCGGCCATGCCTTGCCGAATTTGCGCTGACCGTCCCAGCAGCCGCGCAGGAAATGGTAGAAGGTGGTGCCGCGATACATCGTGCTGTTCACGACTCCGGCGAGAAAGCTGCTGTGCTCAGCGTGCGCGAGCAACGGATTCCACAGGAAGCGCACGGTCAGACGGTTGAAGGCCAATCCGCGCACCAAATGCTGAACCACAACGGTGATTGGATTGCGGTCTCCAGCTGAAAGATACTGTCGGCGCGGGCCGAACCAGGCTCGGAAATGATCGCCGATCGTGCCCCATGTCAGGACGTGATAGGCGACGGGAATTTCCGGCTCCCGAACCAGCGTCCGAAATTCACCGAAATTGAGGCCCTGCTGGTAGCGGCGTTTGCACGCCTGCTCAAACGTGACCACGTGATAGTGGTGGCCAAGCGCTTCGGTACAATAGAGGATGCGCAAGCCCGCTTTATGCAACTGATAGCCGAGCGCGGGATCCTCATGCGCAGCAGGGCCCGCCCGCCCCATCGGTTCGCGGAACAGGCCGTTCGCCAGGACGAAGTCCCGTTTCACCGAAATGTTGCACGCCCAGAAGCGATAGTAGGGCAGCTCCGTCAGGCCGGCGAAACCGCTGAAACGGAAGGGGTCCCACGTTCGCAAGAAGACGTTCTGGGTGAGGCGCGGCGACTGCAGCACTTGCCCAAGTACCGCGACCCCGGGTTCGGGATGCGCCTGGTGCGTGGCAAGATGTGACGAAAGCGCCTGCCGAGACATCAGTATGTCGTCGGCCATTAACAGCACGATCGGTGCCTGCGCGAGTCGGATCCCGCGGTTCTGGGTGTAGCCAGGGCCGCGATTCGCATGGTGCAGGTAGGTCATCTTGAACGGCACAACCGGAAGCGCCTCCTCGACGACCTTGCGGGTGTGGTCGGGTGAGCCGTCATCGATGACGATCACCTCGTAGCAGGTCGGATCAAGCTCCTGGTCGGCGAGGTGGTGCAGCGTATCGCGCAAGGTCTCAGCCCGATTGTAGGTGGCAAGAACTACGCTGAGCTTAAGTCGATCCACCATGTCCAGACCTCGATCCCATGATCGCCCGACCCGCTCTTTTGCAGGATCGGGATATCACGCCATAGCGCACGTCGTACCAACGCGAAGGTACAGATCGCGTCGCCATCATTCAAGCCGCAGTTGGATCGCGCCCCCCTGTGTCGCCGCCGGGCGTCGGCTTGATTTGGCGACGCCATCGCAAGAGCCTCTGGCTCACGCCCGGTTGATTCGCCTCATCCAGAAGCCGATTGGCGTTGCCCGAGAAAGGCGACAAGCGACGCGAAACGCAGTGGCCCCAGCCACCACTCCGAGCGAGCTTGCTAGGAAATCAAGCACCGAAGGGGTGCGGCCAGGCGAGAAATTCTGCCCCAATTCCAGAATTCCGGCATAGCAGATGAGCATTCCGACCAAGCGAAGCTGACCGATACGGAGTGCGTACGGAAGGGATACCGCTGCCGACGTGCCAAAATAGGCGACGACATGCTCGATCCGACCGTCGAAGCCAGTCCGCACCATTTCCTCCCCCGGCAGCCACGAGAGGATCGCTAGGAGCACCAGGCAACCGAAAGCGAATGCCCTCGACAGCTTAACCATCGGTGATTCCTCATCCATTGGCATCGCTCATGCGCCAGCGGCTTAATGCCAGCATCGGTTCTCCGCAAATCGATCGGCTGCGATGTTAACGATGCCTTCCTGGCGGGCACAAACATGACTAGCACAAATCACCTGAACAGAGCGTAAATGGAATCACGCTCGGATACCGCGCCAACAAACTGGCAGGCGACCATCGCTATGGTCGGTCGGTTGGTTTCATGCGATGCTGACCACTCGTCTCTGTTGTGTGAATGGTAGGGCGATGATTAGAAGAGCCGTCTTGATCCTTGCCGGGACGATGATCTCGGCTTGCGCTGCGCAATCGCAGGTCAATCAGCAGCCGCCGGGAAAATTGGGACAGCTCGTCTCGGTGGGCGAGGTCAGCCGCGGCGGCATTTTCGACCCGTCGGTGGCAGATACGCCGCCGGGACAACGTGCCTGGATGAGCTATTCCGCGGTCGACCCATCGCCGCGCTGGCCCACCAAGAACAGCCGCACCATCACGACGCGTTTGGCATATTCTGACGATCGCGGCGCGACGTGGAAGGATCTCGGATCCCGCGTCAACGAACTCACCGAAGTCGAGCAGAGCGGACGAGGGGGAACCTGGAGCAACGAGGTATCGTCCCTCGTTTTCGATACCGAGGCGCCGGCTGAAGAGAGATGGAAGCTCTTCTGGCATCACTACCTGACAGTCGACGAGGACCGCAAGTTCGAGAATGGCTGGATCGGCTACAAGACCGCTGCCACCCCCGAGGGGCTGCGTGAGGCCAAAGAGGTCAAGCTGTTCGGCGCCAAAGGTTACAAAGAGTTGAACGACAGGGCGGGTGGCGTAACAGGATCGCCGCTCGGCGGACCGCCTGCGATCCAAGTCCACCGGCTCCAATCGGACGGCGGTTGCATCGTCTTGAGTGAGCCCGGCGTGATGGCAACGCCCTCCGGCATCTATTTCGCCTCCAACTGCTTCGAATTCAATATCTTGCCACCCGGCATCACAAGCAAGATCGTCCTGTTGAAATGCGCTTCTCCCTGCCACCCGACCTCGCCGGCGGCTTGGCGTTTCGCCGGTACGTTCCTGCGAGACAAGGATGCTTCCGCGTTCGGCGGCGACAGTTTCTCTGGGTCGGATTTGTTTACTCAGAACGGGCAGGCATATTTGATCGTCTCGCCAGTATCGAGTCGCCCGGTCCACGGCGCCTACAATGGCTGCCTCGTCTTCCGCATCGCCGACTTGGAAACCGCGAAGCTCGAGCAGACGCAGGGACGCTTCGTTCCCGTCAAAGAGATCCGTGGTCGTCCCAACACGTTCAACGGGGCGTGCACTTACGCACCCGCCGTCAGCGCCGCCGGCTTCATCTACGGTGAGATCAAATTCGCCGACAAACCCCTCTTCCAGATCTATCGGACCGGTGACGGGCTCTAGCCAGCACGCCGGCTCGGCGAAGACATCGACTTAGCTACTTGACGACCGTCGTTCCCTGGTTCTGCAGATCTTGGAAAGTGTAGCCAAGATTGAACCCTATTGCCTTTGGCAGAACCTGATTGATGTACTGATCGACGAATTCGTTGACCTGGGCGATCTGCGATTTCGGTACATAGACGATGTCCCGCCTCCGCAGGTAGATCTCACCCTCCTGATTCTGCAGCACTTTTGAGATATCGTGCTGGAAAGCGCGGAATTTTCCGTCCGGCGCTTGTCGCAAAACCAGGATTTGCTGCTTGTTGGCGCTCGGCAGGAAACCGCCGGCCTGCAGGATGCTTTGCAACAGCGTGAGCGAACCCTTCATTGTCTCGATCGAGGGCGACTTCACCTCACCGCCGACATAGACCGCAAGACCCGACACCTCGGCGACCGTCACGGTTAGGTCGGGGTGATCAAGGTATTTTCCATATTGCTTGAGCAACTCGTCGTGAAGTTCCGACGGTGTCTTCCCCGCAGCCTGGATATCGCCAACCAACAGCAGCGAGATACGGCCATCCGGTCGAACCGTCGCCGTCTGCTTCAGCAGCGGGTCGTAATAGGACTGGATCAGCAAATTGTCCCCAGCCTCGATCAGATATTCCGACTCGAGTGCCGGGTGATAAAGGTCCGGCGCCATCTCGGCGCTGGGCGTTGCCGGTACAAGCTCGGTCGGATACGTCACGCACCCAAGCAATGGGAGGACCGCCGCGGCGACCATGCCCCATTGCCAGCGCGCTCTCCGATGGCCGCGACATCTATCGCCTGGAACGGCCAATTTCCACCTTTCCGCTTCGCGCTCGGCGGAGCGAAAAGTCCTGGTTTGAGCACGCCCCAATCGACCTCGCCAGGAGGGCATCGAATTCGGCGAAGCAGTGCGATTACTTTCTGATGACGTGCGCATAATCCCGGTGGATGTATTCACGCAACGCTACCCGCCAATCGCGCATCAGGTTTATCTTTAGGTTCTCGAGGCCTTGGTTGAAAAGCATTTCAGAACGCGGGCGTTTGACAAAGAATCGTTCGCTGAAGAAGCTCGAATCAACTGGCTTCACTTCGACATCATAATTGCAGATGTCGACGATCTCCTTGGCGACATCGAACCGTGTTCCATTCCCCTTGCAGACCATATGGTAAGTGCCAAACGCTTTGCGATCAAGCAACGCGAACATATTCATCGCAAAATCGTGGGTATAAGTAGGTGTGCCGACCTTATCGGTGACCCCATGGATCACGCGAGCGCCGGACTTCAGTTGATCGAGGATCATGGAAACGAACTTGTGGTCGTTGCGAGGGCCGCCGCCGACCATCCAGCCGGCGCGCAGGACATAGTGCTGCTCGCAAGCGTTGCGGACATGAACTTCGCCGTCCAGCTTAGTTGCGCCGTAGACCATGATCGGATTCGGCTCGTCGTCCTCGGTGTAGTAGCCTTCCTTCTTGGTGCCATCGAAGACGCCGCCGGTGCTGATATAGACGATGACCGCGCCATGTTCAGCGGCGAGCTCGGCGGCGATTTTCGCGGCAACCGCGTTCGATAGTTCCGCGTCGGCGGGGCGAAGTTCACACTCCTCGACATCGACCAGGGCCGCCAAATGCAGCACCAGATTTGGCTTGAATTCTGCGAATGCCTTGCTCATGGCAGCGCGATCGCGCACATCCAGATAAGTCAGCCATCCGCGTTCATCGTCTTCAATCTGAATATCGGTTGCCAAGACCTGCGGGAAGCGCTCCTTGAAGTAAGGATAAATCGCGTTGCCGAGCATGCCGCCGCAGCCGGTAATCAGAACTTTTTCGTAGGCCATAACTAAACCACCCCATGTTCGATCTTTAGCCCGACCAGAGTTTCCTGGCGACTATTCGCCTCCGTATTTGAGCCGTTTCCCCCAGGAGCCCTTAGTTGTTCACTCTCGACCCAGCAGGCGGGGAGCCGCGCGTAAGATGGATCCCTGCCGCTGGAACGGAGTGATGCGAATCGCCGTCCGAGAGGCCTCGGACGGCCGTTATCCGACTATCGGGAGACCCACTGATTGAACATTGCCTTGCTGTGGTTCGACAGTGGTAATCCAATCGGCATCCGCGAGTGTCCGTATTTCGAGAACTTCAAGTAGTCCTTGATGTTCCGCAGATCCTTCTCCGTGGCAAGGACAAGATCCTCGTTGACGAAGTGAACGATCAGTCCGTTCTTCACCGCGGTCTGCAGGAGTTCGTTTCGACTGTCGTCGTCCTCCGGCAGGGCGAAGATGCTGTACATGACGACGTTGCATTTCAGCGACGTTATCAGATGGTTCAGCGTCGGTAGGTGGGCCATGTCCTCGAGCTCGAACAATTCGAACTCGTAGTTCAGGTCCTTCTTCTTACAATAATCGTACAGCATGTAGCGCTGGAGATGGACCGGGACGCCGAAGGTCGATGGCGTGTTGTTGTTGATATAGAAGATATTCTTCTTGCCGTTATCAAGCGACGGTGCCGTCGCGAGCTCCCGCAAGGCGGCGTCCTCTTCTTCCTCGTTGCTGGGAATCAGATGGAAGTATCCCGCTGGGATCTTGCGCGCCAAAAGGTCGCCATATTGTGCCTCGGCAATGCGGAAATCGATGCTGACCCGTGTTTTGCCGGTGACGTTGACGAAATTGCCGTGGATATTCTCTTGGGTGAAGAAGCAAACCCGGCCGGGTTTCGCGTCCAGCGGCCAGCTCTCCTTGCCGAACATCTCCGTCATCTGCTCGCAGCCAAGCCGGTGTTCAATGGCATATTGCACCAGCTCGCGGGATCTCTTGATCCCGATGATTTGCATCGATGCCGTATAGCTCTCCGGGGCGGATACGTCCGTCAACGCCATCCAGATGCTGCGCGAGGCGATGCCATGACCGTAAAGGAGCCCGGTATGGAAGGGGAAGATCGTATCGGGGCTGTTCGGCAACATGATGCGAACATTCATGAAGCGCTGAACAGCGACCGGCATCTTCAGGCCGCCCTTGACGACGACGACTTCGCGGACGTAGCGGTTGAGCATCCGACGGAACTCGGGCAAGTTCGTGTCGGCGCACAGCTGCTTCGTGACCTTGTAGACCTCGCCCCGCGGGACGACGTTATGGATCTCCGTCAGGTCGCTGAGCGGATACCCCATTGCGCGGATGCGACCCAAGACCCACTCGTTGAAGGGGTAGCGACTGTTGTCGTTGTCGACAAGCTTCGCGTCCCAAGCCGAGGACAGGCTCTCCTCGAGCGCGGCGTCGAGATCCGCCGGCTTTTCCATCGTCCTTGCCAACATGTGCTACCCCCAAAAGATCGTTGAAGCGGTATTGCTCATCACGAAATACGGGCGCTATGCCCAAATATTACACTTCGCGTTTAGCAAAACGCGACCTCCAGCAGGTTGGATAGCGCTCCAACCAGCAACTGGAACAGCGCTCTCAACCAGCAACTCCAAGTTTAGCGAATCTGATCCTCCGTGAAAACCAGATTCTTATCAGATCGTAAACATCGCTACAATATCTTGTGAGTTGCTAGTTATGATAGGTTGGTCAGCCGATTTGTTCTCCCTTTTGGACCACGCCTGCCGTAATATTCTACCTCTTTTGAAGGAGCGAGTTCATGGGGCAACTCGGCCTTGTCGCAGTCGCAGTGGCATTTTTGCTCGCTGCCGTGTCGGCGACGGCGCAAATTCCGCTGACCGGGCAGACGGGGCAGACAGCTGCTCCGTCCACCCACTCATCGACGCAAAAGACGTTGAGCGAGCCCGAAGCGAAAAGGAAGATCGAGAAGAGCGGCTATAAGGAGGTAACCGACCTTAAGCGGGACGGCGGCACCTGGAAGGCCCGCGCCAAGAAGAAAGGCAAGAATGTGTCGGTTTTGATCAGCCGCACGGGCAAGGTGTCCGAGGGAAAACGGTCGGCGCAACCCTCGGGAAAAACCACGCCGCACTAGTTTCGGTGGCGTAGGTCGCCGCTATCGATAAGTCATTGCATCAATTCTGACGTCGATGCGAGCTGCGCGCCCGCGAGCGGCCAGCTCAGAGCGCCTCGAAGCCGAGTTCGCGCGCCTTGGCGGCCGGATCCGGCAATTGGTTGAACGGAGGGGGCGCACGAATGACCGCTTCGTACCAAATGCCCAGCCGCCTAACCGCAAGCCGTGTCGGGTTCCGGGAAAGCGGAAGGATCGTGGTCGGCCACGGCAGCCGGTTGTGCCATTTTGGTACCATGAAACGATAGGCGGCGGCATAATCCGGACCCAGCCGGCGGGATGGCTTCGCATTGTGGATTGCCGGCAGATCGATGATGTAAGCTGTCCTGCCGCTCGTTTCGGCGCTGAGGACGATGTCGGTTCCATAAAGGTGGAAGCAAGGCAGCGTGACATCGAATCCGACATTTGCGCCACGCCGAACGATCAAGACGATTTCATCGAGACTTGCCGCGCGAACCGGTTCGGCGAATGGCCCGCCGCAGACGCGACCGAACCCCGAATCCCATACGTGACCAATGAAGCTTCCGTCATGCGTTACGCCAAACAGTCCGGCGATCGCCCATCGATCGTCGATCTGCGAGAGGTGTTCGAGGGCGCCGGCCAAACGGGCAAACCAGCCGCGTGGGAAATAAATGTCTTGATGCGCGAAGACGAGATAATCCGCTTCGGCGGTGTCGATCGCTCTGCTATAGGCTGAGGACGCACTCGCCTCGTTCCACAGTACCGTCAGCGGAACCGAGCGGTCGGCGATTTCGGGCGAATTCTGCAGGTCGCGGGCGAGCACTCTGGCATCGTTGGCCACGCAATAGAGATGGAAACCATCCATCATCATACCCGTGCGACACTGTCGCGCCGACGCTCTTGGTGGCAATCTCTCGTGCCGATCATGCCGGCGTTAAGCGCCTTAAGCCCGACCCAGAAAAATTACGCCTCGGCATCTACGGCAACGGGGGAACCCCTGCAATGAAGGCTCCCCCGCAGTGATCTTGTTGCGACGTAGCGTCTAGGCGGCCGACGTCACCGGCAGCGCCTGACGACGACGAAGCTGAATCCCGACGAGGCCGAAGCCGATGACCATCATCGCCCAGGTCGACAGCTCCGGAACGCCGTCGACGGCGATGTTGTCGACTTCGAAATTCGGCAGGAGGGTGTGGAAGACGAGCGTGTCGAAGGAACCTTGCGTGAAGTTGAAATTGACGTATCTGTTCGAAATGTCGCTGAGCTGATTGCCGCTAAAATTGGGGTCGCTCAGAAGTTGCAAGCCGGTCTCCACAAACACCGGCGTACCATTGCTGAGGAAGATAAGTACGTTGTAGACGTCGATCGAGCCCCAATCGAGTCCGAGATGGGTGTGCGGTCCGAGAAACGCCAATTCGGTGGCGTTTGTCTCTCCGCTCCCGACGGCGAGATAATTGGTCGCATCACCGGCCGGTTTGGCAGCTCCCGGCACGGAACCGTTCAGAACAACGCCGTTGCCGAGGAACAGCGCCCCACCGCTGACAAACGCGCCATTCGTCCCGACTGGGACATCGTCGAAGGTGATGTAGGTCGAGCCCGGCACTGCGTTTTGCAGATTCGGGAGGATAGTGCTGTTGCCAACCGAGCTGACGGTCACGACGGCGGCCTGAGCCGAGCCTGCGGCCAACAGCGCTGACAGAGCCAATCCGAAAGTGATCTTTCTTACCATGGTCAATGTCCTTCCGAGTTAACGTCCCCCACCTACAATCCAGATAGCGCAAGCCTATCACAACTTCCTGGCGAGTTTTGCGGAGAACAGAGACGAATGTCAACCGAATCATTTACGATAAATTACTAGCATCGATCGATCACAAGGAAGTGAAGATCAACCAAATCGGGGGCAGAGCTGAAGTTAAGCCGGAGCGCCGCGATCCGCACTCGCCTTAATCTTATTCTGGGTCGCACCGTCTGATCGCGATCGGGACGATGGCTCACTTGGTTCTTCATGAACTGCCCGCGCGTTCCGGGCAGCTGGCATTGCCGGTCGGAAGAAGACGCGGAGCGCAGTATTACCAAGAATGCGAACTAAAATCGCGCTCTCGGAAAGCAGATATTAAGAACCCCGGCTGCTTATTACCTCTCTCTGAGAGGAATACCAATGACCGGAACAATGCCGATCCAGGGCGTCAGCTTCGCCTCCTTCTACGATGGCCTCTATGCGGGGTCGGGTGCCGCGACGCAACTGCACAATATTGCGGCAACCAAGGCGAATTACGTCGCCATTGTGCCGACCCACTTCGTCGCGAACGCACAAGGCAGCCAAATCACGAGCACCATCCAGACCGAGAGCGACAGCAGCGTCGTCGCCGGCATCAAGGCGGCGCACGCCCAGGGTCTCTCGGTCATGTTGAAGCCACATATCGATCTCAGCGACGGCACGTGGCGCGGCAACCTACAGCCCGCGAATGTCAGCGAGTTCTTCAAGGAATACAAGGCGGAGATGCTCGACTACGCGAAGATCGCCGCCGACAACCATGTCGAGCTGCTGTCGATCGGCTGCGAGCTGAAAAGCCTGACCGGCCCGGCCTATCAGAGCTATTGGAACGACATCATCGATTCGGTGAAGACGATCTACAAGGGGCCGCTCACCTATGCCGCGGTCGAGCCGGAAGCGCAGAATGTCAGCTTCTGGAGCAAGCTCGATTATGTCGGAGTCGATGTCTATCCGGCACTTGCGACGACGACGGCGCCGACCGTTCAGCAGCTAGTCGACGCTTGGTACAAACCCTCGCCGATCGCCAGCGAATCCGCTGCACTCGGCGGCCTATCGACTGTCGACTATCTGCACAACCTGGCGACGACGACCGGCAAGCCCGTCATCATGACCGAAATCGGCTTCCGCAGCGTCGACGGCGCTGCCCTGAATGCGGGCAATACGACGCTCCAGGGCCCCGCCGATCAGCAGGAGCAGGCCGATCTTTATCAGGCGATGTTCAAGGTCTGGAGCGACCCTGCCAAGGAGACCTGGATGAAGGGTCTCTTCGTCTGGAATTGGGATCCCGTCGCCAATCCCGACCCGACCGCCTTCACGCCGGTCAGCAAGCTGGCCGAGCAGGTGATGACGGACTGGTTCAGCGGCAAGTACGCCGGCACCTTCTCACATCAGGAATCCTCGCTTCAGGCACTCTCAAGCTCTGTCAACGGGCAGATCTTCCCCAACCAGGGGGTCTATACCGATCACCTGCTCGTCAGCACCGCAGCGACCGGCAACCTGATAGCCGGCGCCACCGGCACGACGACGCTGTTCGCCAATGGCGGCGCGGTCCATCTCTTCGGCGGCACGCACGAGACGGTCTATATCGGCGGCGCCGGCCAGCAATATTTCTTGGGCGGCAGCGGTAAGAACGTCTTCACCTATCTGTCGGCCGCAGACTCCACCATCAGCCAGCACGACAGCATCGGCAACTTCCATGTCGCCCAGGACGTCTTCGACCTGCATCTCATCGACGCCAACCCTGTTACCGCCGGGCTGCAATCGTTCACCTTCCTCGGCAACGGCGCCTTCACCGGCGCTGGACACCAGCTCCATGTCGTGCAGGACGCGGCCAAGAACCTGACCTATGTCGAGGCCGATCTCGACGGCGACAAGAAGGCCGATCTGCACATCGAGATCACCGGTCTCGTCAACCTGACCCGCTCGAACTTCTGGCTCACCAGCAGCGACGTCAACTACCGGACGGGCGAGAACGACGCGACGCTGTCAAGCCAGGCATGGACAGCCTATGCCAAGGCCGAGATCACGACCCAGAAGGTCCTCAGCACCACCACCACGACCGAGAACCTGACCGGCAGCGCGACGGCGACGATCCTGCACGGCGACGGCGTCGCGAACACCCTGACCGGCAGCAGCGGGCCGACCGAGTTCGTCGGCGGCTACGGCGCCGACCACCTCAACGGCGGCAGCGGCAAAAACACCTTCACCTATCTTTCGGTCGCCGACAGCACGGCGCAGAATGCCGACACGATCAACAATTTCCATGACAACCAGGACGTCATCGACCTGCACTGGATCACCAAGGATCCGGGGATGGATAATCACCAGGCGCTCACCTTCATCGGCGGCAATGCGTTCAGCGGCACCGGGCACGAAGTCCACGTGACGCAGGACACGGCCAAGAACCTGACCTATGTCGAGGCCGATGTTAACGGTCATGGGCAGGCGAATCTTCATATCGCGATTGCCGGCCTCCATCACCTCAGCGCGGCCAATTTCTGGCTCTAGCCGATCATCCGTCGAGGCCGCGCGATGCGTGCGAGGTCGATCCCGACGGTAGGCGCACGTTGAGGAGATCGAGCGAGGTATTACCCCGGCACCAGCGCGTTCGGTAGCAAGGCCGGCTTCGCAGCCGGCCTTGCTCTTCTCCCTTCAGGTCTTCTTCTTCGGCGGGCTTGCCGGCCAGCTCTTGATCAGCGTGTCGTAGTCGATCGTCTCGCCCTTGGGCTTCTCGTTGGCGAGCTTCGGTTGCGGCGCGATGTTGCCGTCCTTCTTGCTCTTGTCGAACCAGTGCTGGGCGGTCTGCTTCGGGTTGAGCTTCGGACCGCAATTGCCCTGGACGCCCGACTTCTCGAGCCGACCCATGACTTCGTCTTGCGCCGCGGCGAGCGAGTCCATCGCCTGCTGCGGGGTCTTGGCGCCCGAGGCGGCATCGCCGATGTTCTGCCACCACAGCTGCGCCAGCTTCGGATAGTCCGGCACGTTGTTACCGGTCGGCGTCCACTGCACGCGCGCCGGCGAGCGGTAGAACTCGATAAGGCCACCGAGCTTCGGCGCCCGATCGGTGAACGATTTGTCCCAGATGTCGCTTTCGCGGATGAAGGTCAGGCCGACATGGCTCTTCTTCAAGCTGACCGTCTTGGCATTGATGAATTGCAGATAAAGCCATGCCGCCTTGGCGCGATCCTTGGCGGTCGATTTGAGCAGGGGGGCCGAGCCGACATCCTGATAGCCGAGCTTCATCCCGTCTTTCCAATAGGAGCCGTGCGGCGACGGCGCCATCCGCCACTTCGGCGTGCCATCGGCGTTCATCACCGCGATTCCAGGCTTCACCATGTCGGCGGTGAAGGCGGTGTACCAGAAGATCTGCTGCGCGATATTGCCTTGCGCCGGCACCGGACCCGATTCGGAGAAAGTCATGCCCGGAGCCTGCGGCGGAGCATACTTCTTCAGCCACTCGAGATACTTATCGATCGAGTAGACAGCGGCGGGACCATTGGCGTCGCCGCCGCGCTCGACCGACGAGCCGACCGGACGGCAACCCTCCATGCGGATGCCCCATTCGTCGACCGGAATGCCGTTCGGGATCCCCTTGTCGCCGTTGCCGGCCATCGACAGCCAGGCATCGGTGAAGCGCCAGCCGAGCGAGGGGTCTTTCTTGCCGTAATCCATGTGGCCATAGACGCGGACGCCATCGACCTCCTTCACGTCGTTGGTGAAGAATTCGGCGATGTCCTCGTAGGCCGACCAGTTCACCGGCACGCCCAGATCGTAACCGTATTTCGCCTTGAACTTCTGCTTCAGCTCCGGCTTCTGGAACCAGTCGTAGCGGAACCAGTAGAGATTGGCGAATTGCTGGTCGGGCAGCTGATAGAGCTTGCCGTCGGTCCAGGTCGTGAAGGACTTGCCGATGAAGTCGTCGACGTCGAGCGTCGGCAGCGTCACGTCCTTGCCCTCGCCGACCATCCAGTCGCTGAGATTGATCGTCTGATTATAGCGGCCATGCGTGCCGATGAAGTCGCTATCATTGATCCAGCCGTCGTAAATCGGCTTGCCGGACTGCATCTGCGTCTGGATTTTCTCGACGACGTCGCCTTCCTGGATGACGTCGTGCTTCACCTTGATGCCCGTAATCTCGGCAAAGGCCTTGGCGAGGGTCCGCGATTCGTATTCATGAACGGTCAGCGTTTCCGAGACGACGCTGATGTCCATCCCCTTATAGGGCTCCGCCGCCTTGACGAACCATTCGAGCTCTTTCATCTGCTCGTCCTTCGAGAGCGTCGAAGGCTGGAATTCGTCGAGCCATTTGCGGGCCTCCTCGACCCCAGCCACCGCGGCGCCGGCGCTGAGCGCGACCGCGATCATGCTCACGCCTGCTGCGAGCGCGTTGCGTCTTCTAGCGTTTCTCATGGAGTTTCTCCTGTGCAGTATGGATCGTTGATGAGCCAGGGTTGATCCCCGGATTTTCTTGGAACGAAGCCTTACACCCAGCGAAACACCGCTCCGGCGTAGAGCAGCGACAGCAGCAAGGCCCAGTGCAGCTCCGGGCCGACAATCCCTAGCCAAAGGAGGTTGATGAAGGCGGTCCCGAGAAGCGAGACGAACAATCGGTCGCCGCGCGTCGTCGCGATGCGCAGGACGCCCTGGCGCGGCGTCTCCGGCCACCGTAAGGCGAGCATCGTCATCACGCCGAGCAGCACGGCGATGACGCAGAAGAAGACGGCGGTCTGCCATGTCCACGCCATCCATCCCCAGTCGATCCCGGCAAAGCTCATCACACCCTCCCGAGGGCGAAGCCCTTGGCGATGTAGTTGCGCACGAACCAGATCACGATGGCGCCGGGGATGATGGTGAGGACGCCGGCGGCGGCGAGCAGGCCCCAATCCATCCCGGCGGCCGAGACGGTCCGCGTCATGATCGCCGAGATCGGCTTGGCGTTGACCGTGGTGAGGGTGCGGGCGAGCAGCAGCTCGACCCACGAGAACATGAAGCAGAAGAATGCCGCGACACCGATGCCGTTGGCGATCAGCGGCAGGAAGATCTTCACGAAGAATCGCGGGAAGGAGTAGCCGTCGATCTCCGCCGTTTCGTCGATCTCCTTGGGAACGCCCGAGATGAAGCCTTCGAGGATCCACACCGCGAGCGGCACATTGAAGAGGCAATGCGCCAAGGCGACCGCCCAGGGCGTGTCGAAGAGCCCAACCGCGGAATAGAGATTGAAGAAGGGCAGCGCGAAGACGGCCGGCGGCGCCATCCGGTTGGTCAGCAGCCAAAAGAAGAGATGCTTGTCGCCGATGAAGCGGTAACGCGAGAAGGCGTAGGCGGCGGGCAGGGCGAGCGCGATCGAGATGACGGTGTTGATCGCCACGTACTCGAGCGAATGGATGTAGCCCGAATACCAGGACTCGTCGGTGAATATCTTGACATAGTGACCGACGGTCGGGCTGTGCGGAAACAGCGTCACGCTGCCGGTGATCTCCTGGTTCGTCTTAAGGCTCATGTTGATGAGCCAGTAGATCGGCACGAGGAGGAAGGCGATGTAGGCGCCGAGTACGATGCTCCGGCCTTTCATGCAGACCTCCTGTCGTCCGCGTCGACGCTGGTCATCACCGTGTAGTAGACCCAGCAGGTGGCGAGGATGATGAGGTCGTAGACGAGAGAGAGCGCCGCTGCCTTGCCGAGGTCGAACTGGCCGAGCGCCAGCTTCACCAGGTCGATCGAGATGAAGGTGGTCGCGTTGCCCGGGCCGCCGCCGGTGACGACGAAGGGTTCGGTGTAGATCATGAAGCTGTCCATGAAGCGGAGCAGCACGGCGATGATGAGGACGCGCCGCATTTTCGGTAGCTGGATCGCGCGGAAAACCGCCCATTGCGACGCGCCGTCGATGCGCGCAGCCTGGTAGTACGCATCGGGGATCGAGCGCAGCCCGGCATAGCAGAGCAGCGCAACGAGCGACGTCCAGTGCCACACATCCATGATAATGACGGTGACCCAGGCCGAGACGACGCCGCCGGTATAGTTGTAGTCGATGCCGAGACTGTTGATGCCCCAGCCGAGGAGGCCGATGTCGGGGCGCGCGAAAACCTGCCAGATCGTGCCGACGACGTTCCACGGCACGAGCAGCGGCAGCGCCAGGATCACCAAAGTTGCAGCGACCCTCCAGCCGGCACGCGGCATGGCGAGCGCCACGACGATGCCGAGCGGAATTTCGATCGCGAGAATGACGGCCGAGAAGAAAATGTTGCGGCCGAACGCATCAAGAAACCGTCCGCCAAGCTCGCTGTTCGGATCGAGCAGCTCCTGGAACCAGCCGAGACCGTTCCAGAAGAACTGGTTGTTGCCGAACGTGTCCTGGACCGAGTAGTTGACCACTGTCATGAGCGGCAGCACGGCCGAGAACGCGACGATCGCGAAGACCGGCAGGACCAGGAACCAGGCCTTGTTGTTGATCGGCTTGTCCATGGCTCAGCCTCCGATCCCGACTTGCGCCGGCACGTCGGCGTGAACTAGGCGTCCCTCGACATAGATGTTGATCCGCCGGGGGTCGAAGACGACGGCAGCCTCGCTCCCACCGACGCCGACGCCGTCGGGCGCGGTTACCACGAGAGGGATGCCGCCGAGCTCGACCCGGGCGATGCGGCGGCGCCCGAGATCCTCGATTTGTGTCACCTGCACGGCAAGGCCGCCGCCTTTGGACGCCAGGCGAGCGAATTCGGGCCTGATGCCGAGCTCGACCTTCCCGGAGGATTGCAGCGACGGATAGTGCGCGCCAAGCGCCACCGCCTGCCCCCCTACGATTGCGGTGGCGCCCCGGATCTCGCAGGGCAGCACATTCATTCCCGGCGAGCCGACGAAATAGCCGACGAAAGTGTGGGCCGGCCTTTCGAACAGCTCTTCCGGTGTCCCGGTCTGGACGACCTCGCCCTCGGACATGACGACGACCTTGTCGGCGAAGGTAAGCGCCTCGGTCTGGTCGTGCGTCACATAGATCATCGTCATGTCGAGCTTGCGGTGCAGCTCCTTCAGCTTGGAGCGGAGCTCCCACTTGAGATGTGGATCGATGACGGTGAGCGGCTCGTCGAAGAGGATGGCGGCGACATCCGAGCGGACGAGGCCGCGGCCGAGCGAGATCTTCTGCTTCGCGTCCGCCGTGAGACCGCGCGCCTTACGGCCGAGATCGCGCGTGAGGTCGAGGAGTGCCGCGATCTCGGCGACCCGCGCCTCGATCTCGCCGCTCGGCAGCCCGCGATTGCGCAGAGGGAACGCCAGGTTCTGCCGCACCGTCATCGTGTCGTAGATGACCGGGAACTGGAAGACCTGGGCGATGTTCCGCGTCTCGGTCGGTTGTATAGTAACGTCACGTTCGTCGAAGAGGACGCGCCCTTTCGAAGGCACCACCAGCCCGGAGATGATGTTGAGCAGCGTCGTCTTGCCGCAGCCGGAAGGACCGAGTAAAGCGTAGGCGCTGCCGTTCTCCCAGACATGCGTTGCCTCGCGCACCGCGTAATCGCTCGGCGCAAGCGGTCGCGGCTTGTAGGAGTGAGCGAGGGATTGGAGGGTAATCCGCGCCATCGCCGGCCTCAAACTGCCTCTGCCTGCGGCGGCGCACTGACGAGGCGCCCCGCGGTGTCGAAGACGAACAGCCGCCGCAGATCGAGCTGCAGTGCAATTTCAGTTCCAGGGTCGAATTTTCGGACACCGTCCGCCAGAGCCACCAGCGGTATGCCGGCGACGTTGACGTGGATATAGCTTTCGGACCCGGAGATCTCGCTGACCGAGACCACGCCGGGCAGGGTAATCGCGTCGCCGGCCGCCCCGCCCAGCGTCGCCTGATGCGCGCGAAAGCCGATCGTGTAGGCGCCGTCCGGTAGGTCGAGGAAAGCGGCAGTCGCGGGGACCGCACCGCCAGTGGCGAGCGTGATCACCGGCCCCGACTTGGTCGCCGCGACTGTGTTGAGCGGCGGATCGGAAAAGACGCGGGCGGTTACGATGTCGTTTGGCCGCCGATAGACCGCCGCGGTCGAACCGAACTGGGTCATCGCTCCTTCGAACAAGGTCGCCGTGTTGCCACCCAGCAGCAGCGCCTCGGTCGGATCGGTGGTGGCGTAGACGAAAACCGCGCCCGAGGCGCCGAAGATGCGCGGCAGCTCTTCGCGCAGTTCCTCGCGCAGCTTGTAATCGAGATTGGCAAGCGGCTCGTCCATGAGTACGAGATCCGCGCCTTTGACGAGGGCCCGCGCGATCGCCGTCCGCTGTTGCTGGCCGCCTGAAAGCTGAAGCGGCAACCGGTCGAGCATCGTCTCGAGGCGGAGGAGACGGGCGGCATTGCGCACGCGGCGCTCGATCTCGGCCCGTGGCAGCCGTGCGACGCGGAGCGGCGACGCGATGTTCTCGTAGACCGAGAGTGTCGGGTAGTTGATGAATTGCTGATAGACCATCGCCACCTTGCGGTCGCGCACCCGCGTCCCCGTGACGTCTCGTCCATCGACCAGGATCCGCCCCGAGCTCGGGTGATCGAGCCCCGCCATCAAGCGCATCAGCGATGTCTTGCCCGACAGCGTCCCGCCTAGGAGGATATTTATCGTGCCCTTCTCCAAGATCATCGAGACGCCGCTGATATGCGTCTCGGCGCCGACCACCTTGGTGACACCGTCGAGGGCCAGGCTCATGGCGGCACTGTCCCCGCCAGCGCGCCCGATCGGCCAGCTCGCGCGCCGGCGAGATCGCTCCGCTGCTCGCTCATGAAGGCATCGAGCGCGGCGGCCTCCTCCGGGGTGACCCGCAGGCCGAGCCTGCTGCGGCGCCACAGCACGTCGGCGGCCGTTGCCGCCCATTCCTCGCGCATGAGGTAGCGGATCTCCGTCTCGGTCAGGTTGAAGCCGAAGCGTCGCCCCAGCCCCGACGCGCTGGTGATACCGTCGAGGAGACGCTCGGCCCGCGTACCGTAGGCGCGGACGAGGCGACGCGCATGAGCTGGCTCGAGATAGCGATGCTTGGCAAGAAGCTGAGCGACAAGTGGCGCAAACCCATCGTGGGGAAAGTCGCCGCCGGGAAGCGGCGCCTCTCCGGTCCAGCCGCGCTTCGCTGCCACCACGCGCGGCAGATGCAGCGCCAGCTTTTCGAGCGCCGCCTCCGCCAGGCGCCGATACGTGGTGATCTTACCGCCGAAGACTGAGAGGAGCGGCGCCTCTCCGTCGGCATCGTCGAGCTCCAGCACGTAGTCGCGCGTCGCTTCTTGCGCCTTCGATGCGCCATCATCGTAAAGCGGACGGACCCCCGAATAGGCCCAGACGACGTCGCTCGGCGCGATCGACCGCGCGAAATACTCGCTCGCGGCGGCACAAAGGTAGGCGATCTCCGGCGTGCTTGCCGCCACGGCCGCCGGATCTCCCGCGTAATCCTGATCGGTCGTGCCAATCAGCGTGAACTCGCTCTCGTAGGGGATGGCGAAAATGATCCGCCCGTCCTCGTTCTGGAAGATGTAGCTGCGGTCGTGGTCCCACAGCTTCGGGACGACGACGTGGCTGCCCTGAACGAGCCGGACATTCGATGCCGCATTGCTGCGGACGACGCTCTGCAGCACGGCGCCGACCCATGGCCCACCGGCGTTGACGAGGATCCGGGCGTCAACCGTCTCCGATGCGCCGTTGCCCTCTTGCGCGGTCACGCGCCAGCGCCCGGCCGACCGCTCGGCGGAGACGACGCGCGTGCGCGGCCGGATCACCGCGCCACGCTCTGCCGCATCTTTAGTATTGAGCACGACCAGCCGAGAATCCTCGACCCAGCAGTCGGAGTACTCGAAAGCCTTGCGGTACTGCGGCTTCAGCGGGAAGCCAGCCGGATCACGCTGGAGATCGAGGACGCGCGTCCCCGGCAGGATGCTGCGGCCGCCGAGGTGGTCGTAGAGGAAGAGGCCGAGGCGCAGCAACCAGGCCGGCCGCAGCCCATCGTGATGCGGCAGCACGAAACGCATCGGCCAGATGATGTGCGGAGCGATGCGCAGCAGCACCTCGCGCTCCTTGAGCGCCTCGCGGACAAGGCGAAATTCGTAGTGCTCGAGATAGCGCAGGCCGCCATGGACGAGCTTTGTCGAGGCCGAGGAGGTGGCGCCGCCGAGATCGCCCTGCTCGAACAACGCCACAGTGAGGCCCCGGCCGACCGCGTCGCGCGCGATGCCGCTCCCGTTGATGCCGCCACCGATAATGACGAGGTCGAAATCGACCGCCAACAGATCCTCCCCAAACGCGATCCGAAAGTCAGGATACGCGGTTTTTATGATTATTCGACGCTAAGCGAAAGCCAAACCGCGCGCAATCCGAAAATATGCTGCCAGCGCTTATGGCGCGATCGGGTCATCAGTGTCGCTATCGGCGCTGCCGACCTCGACGACCTGGACGCCCTCGGCCTGACAAAGCTCGGCGAGACGGACCGAGGTCAGCCGATCGGTGACGAAAATATCGATCTCCGACATGTGGCCGATGCGCACCGGTGCAGCGCGCTCGAGCTTCAGCTTGTCGGCGACGAGAATGACCTGCCTTGCATTCTCGATGATGGCGCGGCTGACCCGCACCTCGCGGAAGTCGAAATCGAGGAGCGCCCCGTCCTCGTCGATCGCCGAAGCGCCGATCACCGCATAGTCGACCTTGAACTGCTTCACGAAATCGACAGCGGCCGAGCCGATAACGCCGCCATCGGCACGACGCACCGGCCCACCGGCGATGATTACTTCGATGCGCGGATGGGCGCAGAGCAGGGTCGCGACGTTGAGATTATTGGTGATGACCAGCAACCCCTCGTGGTTCTGCAGTGCGCGGGCGACCTCCTCGGTCGTTGTCCCGATATTGATGAAGAGAGAGGAGTTGTTGGGGACGAGCTGCGCCGCGGCAGCGCCGATCGAGCGCTTTTCCACTCGCGACAGGAAGCGTCGAGCGTCGTAGGAGAGATTGGCAACACCCGAGGCGACGACGGCCCCGCCATGGACGCGCGACAGGAAGTGTTGGTTGCAGAGTTCGTTGAGATCCTTTCGGATCGTCTGAGCCGTCACCGCGAAGCGCGCGGCGAGTTCTTCGACGCCGACCCGTCCGGCGATGCGGGCGAGGTCGATAATGCTCTTCTGCCGGTCGGTGAGCGCTTCCATCCTCGTCTCCCCGCGGCGTTGTCACCGCGGTGCTTTTGTTTCTATCTTCATTTCGCTCATTTATGCCATGATTTCACAATCAAATGAAAGCGAGCCGTCGAGTCATGCCGAAAGCCCCGACCGAGAACGAGCGGGCGCTCATCGAGGCGATCAACGACTACCGCGCCGGACGGCTCGACCGGGCGGAAGCCGCGTGCACGCTTCTATTGCGCCGTGACGAGGGCAACGCCGCGGCGCTTCAGCGTCGCCTCGCTCCTCATCGCCGGTCGGGCGGCGCGCGCCGCGGAGGATTTGTCGGCGGCACTCGCGCATATCGAACGGGCGACTGCGCTCGCCCCGGCGTCCGGCGAGGTGGCTTTTCTGCGTGGCTCCCTCCTGCAAGAGCTCGGCGATCCGCGTGCGGCGTCGGTGCTGCAGGCGCTCGTCGAGCATCATCCGCGTCATGCCGGCGGGTGGGGCACGCTGGGTCAGGTGCTGCGGGATGCGGGCAATCTGTCGGCGGCGCTCGCGGCCTTCGAGCGAGCCGCCGAAATCGATCCGCATTCAACCAAGGCGCATTTCGATCGGGCTTGCGCGCTTCATGCGTTGGGGCGGCTCGCAGAAGCGGCGGAGGCTTTCCGGACGGCGCTGTCGCTTGAGCCGAAGGCCGCGGAATTTACCTTCAACCTCGGACTGACACTGCTGAAGTTAGGCGCAACGGACGCCGCCGCCGGCGCCTTCGAGCGGACCGTCGCGCTCGCGCCCTCGCATGTTGCGGCCTGGTTCAGTCTCGGGCTGGTGCGGCAGGATATGAACGACCCCGAGGGTGCGGCGCGGGCGTTCCGCGCGGTGCTGAAAGCAAATCCCGAGCACGCCGAGGCGGCGGTCAATCTGGGAATCGTGCTGCAAGCGGTCGGCGCGATGGAGGCGGCGATGGCAGCCTATGCCGACGCGGTTCAACATCGGGCCGAGACGTTCGGCCCGGTCGTCCAGGCGATGTGCGGCGCGAGCACCGGGCGGCTCTGGCTCGATCCCGCCGCGCTCCGCCGCTCACTCGTTCGGCGCTGATCCACGGCGCGCCCGGAAGCGCTTGCGATAGATGCCGGGTTCGCGCAATACCGCCGCTCCGGTCTTCCCATAGCGCGCCGCGTCTTCCGGCGTGAAGGCGGTGAAGTCGAGGGACAAGGCGGAGCGGGGGACAGGAAAACATTGCGCGATCGGGGTTCCCCTCGCGAGCACGCCGTTGAAGGCAGGGTCCGTCCAGACCGCAGGGAAGAGGATTCCGATGTCGTTGAAACGGTCGGCATCGACCAGCCCACTGAGCAATCGGAACGGCAGATCGTGGCGATTGACGGGGTGGGTCGCGAAGAGCGACCAGCCGGGCTCCAGCGCGACGGTCCAGAAACTGTGGAACTTGACGATGACCGTGCCCTCGTCATGAAACGGCGTTCCCGTCACTTGCGCCGGAACGTGGAAGCTGATCGGCGAGCGTGGATGCTCCGCGGCCGCGAGGTGCGGGAGATCCCAGTCCCACGACAGAACGCCATCCCTCACGCGCACGTCGCACGGCATAAGGATCATGAATCCGTAGGACATGGCATCGATGAAGGGCGGACATTGCTTCAGTGTCCGGACCTCCTCGCCATGGACATCCGATAGCGCCGAGGCTGGCATCGCGCGCAGCCAGCCTGGCACCGCCTCGCGCGCCGGCGTCGGCCGGGGCAGCAGATCAATGAGGGCCGGATCGCATTTGAACGTCACCCGCATCGCCTGATGGTCGCCCTCTCCTGGTGCCGCCGCAAGCCAAACCCGCGGGAGGCGCTGATGGAAAGACGTCCCGCTCGTGAGGCTTACGCAGCATGCTGCGCTCTGTAGCTAGTTTGCCGCAAACCGCAATTGCGAGGGCCTTCCGCTGGCCTGCCAGCATCGCCTGCTTCTTCCCCGGGGGGCGTTATGTAGTGCTGCCGGAGGCCGATCGCTGCCCTTGAACCTCGAAGAACGAGGTCTGCTTCCAAGGGCTAGGCAGTTCCACCGTCATCCCGGCAAGCCGCGCGGCGCGGCTCGGCTTGCCGCGCACCATGGCGCCCTCGAAACGGTTGGGCAGCGGCGAGGGAGCAAGCGGAAGGGCGTCCGCTGCCGTGTAGCAGCAAATGAACAGGTTCCGGGAGGCCTCGGAGCGGTTGGCGTCGGAGCCGTGCACCGCCAACGGGTGCAAAATGCACACCGAGCCGGCCTTGCCGAGAATCGGCTCCGCGCGCTTCTCCAATTCTGTCACCTGCTCGGGTGCGATCTCGCCGACGAAAGTCCCGGCGCGCCACAGGGTCAGCTGACCATCCCTGTGCGAGCCGGGCACGACCTTCAGATAGCCGTTGTCCAGCGTCATGTCGTCGAGCAGCAGCAATGCTTCGGCGATATCCAAGTTGGTATGCGGCGTATAGGAGAAATCCTGGTGGTATCCGACGCGCGTCGGGGAGCGCGGCGGCTTCAAGTTGATCTTGCAATGATGGAATTTGATATCGGGCCCGACAAGCTCGGCTGCAATGTCGGCGATGCGCGATTCGAACGCGACCCGGCGATAGGTCTCGGAGATCTCGGCGGGATTGTTGATCCGGCGCAGCCGCGGATCCGCGGCGCTGTGCGTGGCGTCGAGATCGAAACGCGGCCGCCCATCGATGCATTCGCCGTAGTTCGCCGACGAGCCGCGACTCTCGTCGATCCAAGCGGCGAGATCGGCACGCAGGGCGGCGAGCTCGGCCGGCGTCACCGCATCCGGGACCACAACGTAGCCCTTGGTTCTGAACTGCTCCGCTTCTACCGGTGAGAGAAAGGGCACGGTCACCTCCGTTCGGGCGGGTTTCGCTGATGCGGAAAGTCGGCCGCGATCACCGACATCTTAGCCGCGGGGCGGTGCCGGAAAAAGCCCCGACCGCGCGAGATCTTTGATCACCGACCATGCCTGCAATCGATCTTTATTGCCTAACTACTGAGCAGAGACAAAAAATACTGTAGATGCTCGACCCCCCGTAAATGCAGCGCTAGACTTGAGTGTCCTTTGCGAGGAGAGGCACGATCCATGGTGAGCATCTCAGCCTTCCGCCGTTTGGTGGCGCTAGCCGGGTTTGCACTCGTCTCGGGCTTTACTGTCGCCACTCATGCGGCACCGCAAGCGCTCGGCCTCGTCGCCAGCAGCGAGCCGCTACCACTCACCTGCGAGGGCAGCGAATGCCAAATTCATTTGAGCGCCTTCTGCCTGCAGGAGGCGCGGGAGATTCCCTCCTTTGGGGCGCCCTATCAGCTGGTGGCGCCGAACTCGGTCAAACTCATGCTGACGACTGCCGATGGTCGGACAATCGAGGCACCAGCGACAGGAACGGTTACCTTCACGATCTATCGGGCCTTTACGGCGGTCCGCGCCAGCGTACCGTCCCGCGTTCTCTCGGCGCAGGGCGTGGTCGCTGCGGCGCTCGTGATCGAGCAAGATGCGCTGCTGATCCCACAGGCCGAGGCCGGTGATCGGAATCCACAGACGCCAGCAGATGTCGATCTCGCGCGCGAGCATCTGCGGCCCGCGGCGGCTGCCTTTTTCGACATGCATGGCGTCGAGACCGATGCGGCGAAGTTGGTCGGTCGCCTGATCAACGCGCTTCCCGAAAGGGCACGCGCGCCTGCTCTCGAGGATGGCCGTCTTTGGCCCCGGGTGATGTCACCGGAGGTGGTGGCAGGGAGCACTCCGGCGGCCGTGCAGCGGGCAACGGAGATTCACGAGGGTTGCCGCGCGTCGCGATCGCTCGGCACGCAATACAGCATGCGGCGTTGCCTCGAAAGCTCGCACGCTGCGCTCATGCGTGACGTCAACGTGAAGTTCTGGCGGTCCCTCGGGGAGTCCTAGGCCGATTGGGGCCGAGCGTCCCCGCCTCCTCATATGTGACCGGACGCCGCGGCTTGCTTGATGCCGACGTCGCGGTATTCGTCCCACGCCGCGTGCAATCGCTGCACGCAGACCGGGTCCATGTCGAAGCGCGGAACCGGATCGGCATCCCAATATCCATAGCGATCCTCTCCGCGCACCAGCATCGCGGAGCGCCGGCCGATGGTTGACCGGGCATGTGTCGGGATGAAGAAGAACGCCAATCCGATCCGGCGGTCGTTGGACCGATTGGCCAGCGATCCATGGACGGTACGTTCATGATGCATCGAGAACTCACCGGCCTTCAGGACGAGGTCGACGGCCTGGCTCTCGTCGATCCCGTCGATACGTTGGCCGCGCGCAAGCAGATTGTCGGGGGCGTAGGTTTCGATATGCGCGCGGTCGGGGCCACGATGAGATCCGGGCAGCACACGCAAGCATCCATTCTCCGGATTGCTGTCGGTCAACCCTACCCAGGCCGTCACCTCGTCATGCGGCTCCAGGCCAAAATAGGCGGAGTCCTGGTGCCAACTGACATGACGGCGGTCCGTTGCGTCCTTCGAAAACAGGGATGCGCCGAACAGGAGAATGTTCGGCCCGAGAACATCCTCGACGGCATCGAGGATCGCTCTGCAGCGACCCAAGGCGACGAGCGAGGGAAACGGAAGATGTGCCTTTATCTTCATTATTTTCTGCGCCTCGTGACCGACCTCGCGCTCGAATGCCTCCAATCGGCGGCGTTCCTCGTAGGCACCCGTTGCATCGATGGCGCGGAACGGGTGGACATAGCCGAGGCGGTGGAACTGCTCGACCTGATCCGGCGTAAGTACTCTCGGCATTTCTGCGGTCCCTTCCTGCTCTGCACCTAGAGCTTCGCGTATGCGCCGGCCCGCCGTTCCCGGACACAGTCGCCGCTTGTCACCGGCGCGTAGCGGGCCGGATTGCCTGCACCCTGGCAACTTGGCAGACAGCTGATTTCCACCCCATCGGCCTGCTCAGCCGGCGAGGCCGCGCAGACGCTCGGACCGCCGTCGCAGAAGCTCGACGGTCGTCAAGAGGATTATCGAGAAGACGAGGAGCAGCGTGGCTACCGCGGTGATGGTTGGGCTGATCTGCTCGCGAATGCCGCTGAACATCTGGCGCGGCAAGGTGCGTTGGTCCGGGCTGGCGAGAAACAGCACGACCACCACCTCGTCCCAGGATGTGACAAAAGCGAACAAGGCGCCCGAGATCACGCCCGGCAAGATAATCGGCAGCGTGACCTTGCGAAAAGCGTACAGAGCGGAAGCCCCAAGACCCGCAGCGGCACGTGTTAGCGAGTGGTCGAAGCCCGTCAGGGTCGCCGTCACGGTGATGACGACAAAGGGTGTTGCCAGCGCCGTATGGGCCAGGATGATCCCGGCGTAGGTGTTGACGAGGTTGACGACGGCGTAGAAGAAATATGTGGCGATCGCCGTGATGACCACGGGCACCACCATCGGCGAGATCAGGATGCTCATGATCAGGCCGCGCAACGGAAGCTGTCCGCGACTCAAGCCGAGCGCCGCCAGGGTTCCCAAGCCGGTCGACAGCAGCGTCGCGAAGATCGCGACGACCGTGCTGTTGAAGAGCGCAACCTGCCAGCGTTCCGAGCTGAAGAAGTCCTGGTACCAACGCAACGAGAAGCCGGCCAGCGGATAGGTGAACCATGGCTCGCTGTTGAAGGAGAGCGGCACGATCGCCAGGATCGGAGCAACCAGGAACAGGAACACCGCGCCGCACGACACGAGGAACGTATAGTGCCAGATCCTTTCGATGCCTGAAGCGTAGCCTGGCAGTGCCACCGTGTTACCCCAGCTTCACTTTGTCGATGCCGATAAGGCGATTAAAGACCGAATAGAGGATGATCGTCGCGGCCAGGAGGATGGCACCGAGCGCGGAAGCCATGCCCCAATTGAGCTCCCGATTGGTGTAGAGCGCGACGAAATAGCTGATCATCTGGTCGAGGGGTCCACCGACCAGAGCGGGCGTGATGTAGTAGCCGAGGCACAGGATGAAGGTCAGCAGGCAGCCGGCGCCGACGCCCGGGAGAGTCTGCGGGAAATAGACGCGCCAGAAGGCGTAGAAAGGCCCGCCTCCCAGCGAGCGCGCGGCGCGCAGGTGGGTCGGCGAGATCATCTTCATCACGCTATAGATCGGCAGGATGGTGAAAGGCAGTTGGATATGGGTCATCGCCAAGACCGTGCCGCCACGGTTGAAGATGAGCTGCACAGGCGCGTTCAAGACGCCGAGCCAGAGCAGCACATCGTTGATCGTGCCGTGCGTCTGAAGCAACACGACCCAGGCCGAGGTGCGTACGAGAAGCGACGTCCAGAACGGCATCAAGACCAGGATCATGAGCAGGTTGCTCGTCCGGGTCGGGAGCGTGGCAAGGAGATAGGCGACCGGATAGCCGAGCACCAACGTCGCGATCGTCACTAGCGCGCTGATCCAGATGGTGCGCCCGAAGACATCGAGAAAGATCGCCTGATCGGCCAGCGCCTTGGCGAAGTGGTTGTCGTTGTCCCAGCGCAAATCGAGCGCCGCGAGAAGGTAGAACGAGGTGAAAGGGTGGCTGGCCCGCTCGAGCACGACCCAGATGTCGCGCGCGCCCCACAATGGATCACTCTTGAGGAAGACCTCCTTCCAAGGGCCACCCTCGGCCCGCTCGACGTCGCGGCCGGTCTTGATGATCTTGCTGCGGCTGCCGGGGATCTCGTAATTGAGCCGTTTGCCGACCAGGCCGGTATTCTTGGTGCCTCGTCCGGCAAGTCCCGACCGTCCCAGCGGGTAAGCGCGGCGGCAGTGCGGGGCAGATTCTGGGCGATCTCGGGATTTTCGATCGCACGATAGAGCATGAACGCGATCGGCAGCACGAACGTAAGCAGAATAAACGCCAGCAGGGGCGCCACGAGAGCGAGCGCACGAAGTTTGCTCCGGCGCTGGGCCCGGCGCAGGCTGATCCTCAGCGGCACCCCATCCGCCGTCCGTATACCCGGAAGCGAGTCCGCCAGCGAAACCATCCGAGACCTCGGGCCCTATTGCTGCCCAGTATGAGCGTCGGTGGACGGGTGGGCACCCAGCGTTGTTTGGCCTCGCGGTGCCCACCCCGCCCGCATTATTGAGCCAACCAGGTGTTGAAGCGTTTACGCAGCTCCTCGCCGTTGTCGCCCCAGAACTGGGCGTCGTTGACCAGCACGTTCTTCGAGTTCTCGGGCGCCGTCGGCAGATCCTTCAGGATGTCGGCGGGCACCTTGGGGATCGCCGCCATAACCGCAGGACCGTATGAGATATAGTTGGTTTGGGTTGCGATGACCGCGGGTTCGGAGGCGAAGGCGATGAACTTGTATGCAGCATCGAGGTGCTTGCTGCCCTTTGGAATCGCCCACAGGTCCCAGTCCAGCAGCTGACCATCCCAGACGATCTTGAAGTTCTTCCCGCCGCTCTTATTGGCGTCGTAGATGCGGCCGTTCCATGCTTGCGCCATGACGACTTCGCCGGAGGCGAGCAGCTGCGGCGGTTGCGCGCCGGCCTCCCACCAGACGACATCCTTCTTGATCGTATCGAGCTTCTTGAATGCGCGGTCGACGCCCGCCGGTGTCTTGAGCGTCGCATAGACTTGGTCGGTCGCCACGCCGTCGGCCAAGAGTGCCGCCTCGAGATTGCCGAACGGATTCTTCCACAGGGCGCGCTTGCCGGGGAATTTCTTAAGGTCGAACAGGTCCGCGATCTTGGTCGGTCCTTCCTTCAGCTTGTCGGCATCGTAGGCGAAGATCGTCGAATAGACGATGTTGGGAACGCCGCACTCGTGCGGAATTCCCTTCACGAACTGCTCCTTGGGCAGCACTTTCGAGTAGTCGATCTGCTCCAGGATGCCCTCGTCGCAGGCCTGGCGAACAGTCGCCGAATCGACATCGACGACGTCCCACGTGACGCTCTTGGCCTGGACCATGGCGCGGATCTTGGAGACCTCGCCATTGTATTCCTCGGCGGTGATCTTGGCGCCCGTCTTCGCCATGAAAGGCTTGACGAAGGCTTCATCCTGGCTCTTCTGGTAAGCGCCCCCCCAGGACACCATCGTAAGGTCCTGGGCGGAGGCGAGGGATGGCAGAGCCACCATAGCGGCGCCGGCGGCCATCCATAGCGTGTAGCGGGTCAACATCGTAGTCATCATGATCTCCCCCTGTTAGGCCGGGTCATCCGGCCGGTTCCACTTCCGGGCATCGCGAGACGGGCCCAAGAGCTTGTGGTCAAAACGCATCAAGCGCCCGACAATCTTCCTTCTTCCACCCGACGGGGATCAGCTCTCCCGGCGTCAGACGCGGCACGCCTTCGGCATTGGGGACTTTGACCACGAAGTCGTTGCAGCCGCAGACGGCAACCCTGACGCGGGTGTGGTCGCCAAAATAGATCAGCTCCTCGACGCGGGCCTCGAATTGGTTCGAGCAGGCCCCTAGGGGCGGATTGATCTGCACGCGCTCGGGCCGAAGCGAGATCGTCGTCTCCGAGCCGACGCTCGGGACGTTGACCGCCAGTGCCTCGACGGTGCCGCCGTCGTCGATCGCCACCCTGCAGCCGACGCCGTTCATATAGACGACCTTGCCACGCAGGCGATTGTTCTCGCCGATGAACTGCGCGACGAAGGAGTTCGCCGGGCGCTCGTACAGCTCGGACGGGGCCGCGAGCTGCTGGATCACGCCATCGCTGAAGACGGCGATGCGATCGGACATCGTCAGCGCTTCGCTCTGGTCATGGGTTACATAGACCGCGGTGACCCCGAGATTCTGGTGCAGATGTTTGATCTCGATCTGCATCTGCTCGCGCAACTGCTTGTCAAGCGCACCGAGCGGCTCGTCCATCAGCACGAGCTTGGGCTGGAACACGAGCGCGCGCGCGAGCGCGACGCGCTGCTGCTGCCCTCCGGAGAGCTGTGCGGGCCGCCGATTTGCGAAACCCGATAGCTTCACCATGTCGAGGGCGCGAGTGACGCGGCTTTCGATCTCGGGCTTGGCCATGCGCCGCACGTTGAGCGGAAAGGCCAGGTTCTCCGCCACCGTCATATGGGGAAACAGGGCATAGTTCTGAAACACCATGCCGATATCGCGCTTCTCCGGCGGCACCCGATTGACGGGCTTTCCCTCCAGCGTGATGACGCCGTGGGACGGCACCTCAAAGCCGGCGAGCATCATGAGCGTGGTCGTCTTGCCGGAGCCCGACGGCCCCAAGAGCGTCAGAAATTCACCCCGGAAGACGTCCAGGTTGAGATTTCGGATGACAAGGCTCTCACCGTCGTACGTTTTCTGTACGTCGGCAAAGTTGACGATGACCCCGTTCGCGTTCGACATCCGTCTCCTAAGGGTTTCCCACGCATCGGCTAAAAGATCAGCTGCCGCAGCAAATACCATGCCAACGTGCCAGCCTCGATTTCCACCACCCTCCGGCCCGTGCCGGCGGCAGGAATGCCGAGCGGAGAAGCCTTGTGTCACAATTTTGGGCGCCTCGACTGCCGCCGATGGGCTGGCGCATAGTGACGGGGGATCGAGGCGATGATCGGTTTGGCGGTCGCGTCTGTCACGATCATCGCCGCAATCCGGTTGGTGCCTGCTCACCAGGCGATCCAACTCGACGCAAGGAGCAAAATGATGCGCGTTGCCGATAGAGGTGCCCGGCTCCAGCCGATCACGTCGCCTGTTAGCGGATCAGCCTATCTTGCATCCGCCCAAGCGGAATGGCAGCCCACCGATACCGAGAGGTTTTGGATCAAGCCACTCTACGAGGATGCAGCGAAGGGCGAGAAGACCTTGCTCATGAAGGTCGACCCCGGGGCGTATTCGCCGCTCCACGCACATGAAGAATTCGAGCAGTTCTACGTGCTCGAAGGCTCGCTCTACGACCAAGAGCAGGTGATGAATGCGGGCGACTACGTCTGCCGGGCCGCCGGTGCCATGCACTCGGCGGGCAGCGACACCGGAGCGATCGTTCTTCTGATCTACACGAAGGCGGCGCCGCTTAATCGCTCTTGAGGTTGATCGTCGCCCTGGCCATTCTCGCGGACCGCTCGACGAAAGAAGAGAATGTCGCGCAGGCGGCAGCGAAAATCGGTCGCTTCGGGAGCTCATGATGCAGGCGCAGTTCCTCACCCCGCAAGGCCTGTGGGACCAGACCAAGAGCGCGCGCCCCTCGGCTTCCGAGCTGGCGTCGGATCTCTCCTGCGAGGTCGCGATCATTGGCGGCGGGTTTTGCGGCCTCTCCGCCGCCCTGCACCTTGCCGAGGCCGGCACCGATGCCGTCGTGCTCGAGGCCGAGACGCCCGGCTGGGGCGCTTCGGGCCGTAACGGCGGGCAAGTCATCGCCGGGTTGAAGCTCGATCCCCGCGAATGCGTCGAGAAGTTCGGCCGCGAGCGCGGCCAGGCGCTGCACCGTTTTGGCGCCGGCACTGCAGGGCTCGTCTTCTCGCTGATCGAGCGCTTCCAGATCCGCTGCGAGGCACATCGCGAGGGCTGGATCCAGGCCGCCTATTCGATGAGTACCCTGAATGAGATTGCGCGTCGCGTGAACGATCTGCAAAGCCAAGGCGAGGATGTCGAGCTGATCGACCGCGAGCGAATGGTGGCGGCCACCGGCAGCGCCTATTACCGCGGCGGCATGCTCGACCACCGCTCGGGCATGGTGCAGCCGCTGAGCTACGCGCTCGGTCTCGCCACAGCGGCTCGGGCAGCCGGTGCGCGACTCTATCGCGGCGCTCGGGTCGCGAAGATCGAGGAGACGAATGGGCGATGGGTGCTGTCGGCTCCGACCGGACGCATCACGGCGAAGCACTGCCTCATCGCCACCAACGGCTATACGGGCGATCTTCACCCCGCCCTTAAGACGGCGATGATCGCCGTGCAGAGCTACCAGGTCGCGACCGATCCGCTGCCGCCTCATCTCGCGCGCGCGGTGCTGCCGGGCCGCGTGCCCGTCTCCGACCTGCCGCATCTTGGCGTCTACTTTCGGCGCGACGATGCCGGGCGTTTCATCATCGGCGGCCGCGGCAGCCTTACCGACCGCGAGCAACTCGACCTCTTCGCGCTCGCCGAGGAAAGTGCCTACACCCTCTACCCGGCATTGCGCGAGGTCGGCTTCGCAATCCGCTGGGGCGGCAAGCTGGCGCTGACCCTCGACCATCTGCCGCGCCTCGCGACGCTGGCGCCCGGCCTCCTTGCCGCCTATGGCTGTAACGGGCGCGGCGTCGCCCTCGCCACGGCCATGGGCAAGCTGGCCGCCGAGCGCATCCGGGGGCAACGTCATGAGGAGCTGCCGATCGCCACGCTGCCGCCGGCGCATTACCCGCTGCATCGCTTCCGCCTGCCGGCGATGATGGTGATTGCCAAATTCCGTCGCCTGCGCAATCGCTTTGCCAGGGGATGAAAGTGCCGACGCCGGCGTCCAAGGTCCGGGTAGCCGGCACGGCCCACAGTGTCCGGACGACGGTGGTCTTGCTTGGCTGGCAACGGAATGATCAAGATCGATCGTTTCGGGAGGCGCTCAGCTCCGAATATTTTCGCGCAAAGTGCGCCCGGTGTATTCGGTGCGGAACAGTCCACGGCGCTGCAATTCAGGGACCACGCTGCGGCAGAACTGCTCGAACATCCCCGGGAACATCGTCGGCGTGAGCACGAAACCGTCGCATACGCCGGACTCGAATACCTCCTGCAGGTAATCGGCGATCATGCTCGCCGTGCCGACGATTTCGCGACCATTGCCGCGTTTTACCGCGGCCTCCTTGAAGCTCAGGCCTTCCGCCTTCATCGTCTGCTCGAGCGCGTCTTGCGAGCCCTTCATGCCTTGATTGCCCTGCAGCTCGGCAAGCGTCTTTCCGCCTTCGAGCTTGGACAGGTCCGCTCCGAGATTGCTGGATGAAGAGGCCAAGCTGAGCTCCGGGTCGACCAGGCTGTTCAGATACTCGGCTCGTTCGTTTGCGATCGAGACGGTCTCGCCGAGCACCACGGTCACCGCGGGAAGAATCGCGCATTCGCTCGGGGCGCGCCCCCGCTCCTGCATGCGTGACTTTATGTCGTCGTAGAATTCGCGCATCTCTTCGCGACCGCGCTGAATGGTGAAGATGACTTCCGCCCAGCGCG
>WNGL01001636.1_pt1 | contig 53391 bp, 42 predicted proteins | sample 5400591 | NCBI WGS metagenome assembly WNGL01 (sample SAMN13153377, study PRJNA577476) | soil metagenome | isolation source: 80 cm soil or saprolite under Garry oak tree replicate 1 | place: USA:California | collected 2016-06-15 | reverse complement strand
AGCAGGGCCAGTAGTTGTTCCATCTTGTCCTGGCCGTACTCGGCGGTACGGGCGGCCAAGTGGCCCTGCGTTTCCGTGGTGGACATAGCCACCGTCGCCATGGTCATGACTCCGGCCGCGGCGATTAGAAGGAGGCCGAGGGCGATCATGGTTTCGATAAGGCTTATGCCCGCCTGTGAATTCGTTTTGGGGTTGCAGATTCGCATGGAACCGCGGCGTCTCATGTTTCGCATCCTTATTTCCGATACCAGTTTGCGTTGCCGTTCACGTTATTGGCCCACACTTGGCTCACGCCGGTAGCGCCTACAGTCACTCCGTAGACCTGCGCTCCGTCGGTGATATAGACAGCGTCGTTCCCAGTTGGCACACCGGTGTTGTTGTCGATGGGAATGCCTCGTGAGTTGAAGTGGATACAGGCCGAGGTAGCCACCTGGCCCACCCTTCTCCCATTCACTTGAGCGCAGCGAGGTGCCTGTTGTATGCCGTTGGCTTGCGTATTGGGTGGAGGGGCGCCGACTCCAGCGAAGCCAAACGTAACACCTTGCGCCAGGCTCTGAACCGGGCTCACGCCGGGGGTGTAGCACGGGTTGTTTACGTCACCGACCACCTGCCAGCAGCCGGCACCGCCCAATCCGGCCTTATTCCACACGTCTATATGGAAGGTATTTATCTGGTTGAAGCCGAGGTCAATGAAAACCCGGGCATCGGTAAAGTCAGCGGCAGCTTGCAGCTTGGCCAGGTTGATGGCCCCGTTTAGATCCCGGGCGTCCCCGGAAATTCGTAGGGTGCGCCTAACCTGATTGAATCCAGGTATAGCAAGAGCAGCAACGACCAGCGAGATAGCCATGACCAACAGCAGCTCGAGGGTCGAGAAGCCCCGGCTTCTTTGTGCGGTCCCTTGTAGGTTGCGTTGATTCATTGATTCCCCTTACGTCTTAAGTTTCCGACCACGCCAAATTCACAAGCCCGTTCAGGGCAACCCTAAAAGACAGCCTAAGAAGGGCACTTAGGGAACCAACCGCCTTAAGGGAATAAACCTTTTAAATAGAGTTAGTTACAAAGCTGTTGACGTGCCTCGGTGAAGGACAACAGGTCTCGATGGGTAGAAAGGTAACAAGTCGAGTTGCTTTGGCGCTTGACGTGAGAAGAGCAAATCGAGGCCAGACCTACTGCGAAACCTCGTGGAAGGAGAGAATTCTATAGCCGGAGATGGGCTGCGACGCTTGAATCCAACAACTGCTGTAGCGGATGCCCAGACCATCCATGTCGTCAGAGAATGAGACGATTGCCCCTCCAAGATTAGGGCCCGCCATGGTGTTGGCCACGTAAACTGCACCATTCAATTGGCCGTTTAGATGTTTGTCGTTATTGCTCATGAATCCGTTACCGATGACGAGAATGATGCCATTCCAAGTGGTGGAGGGGTCGTAGTAAAGATTACCGGTCACCAGAAGAAGGCCGTATCCCGTGCCACCCCATCCGGACAGGTCTAAATCTCCATTTGCTACCAGCGTCAAAATATTCGATGGCGACATAGCCAGTTGATTCAAGAAGTTCTTTTGCTGGCCGGGGGAACCTTGAGGAATGGTGGCATCGGCGTTCTGCTGAATCGCCTGCACAATGGCGTTGAGCTGACTTGGGGTGGGGGGCTGTAGGTTCGCTGGCGAACCAGTAAGGTCCTCAACGTCTGGGGCTGTGTTAGTCCAGCCAGTGTAATTCGTCTTCGCGGCAGGTTGAATTCCGCTCAGTACGGTAGAGCCTGTAGTGGCGTCCTGTCCGATAAGAACACCGATCGCGGCAACGGATCCTGGAGCAGGATTTCCGGAACAATCCTGATTGTTTCCTCTCACAACGAAGGCAGCATTCCCGGCGGGGGCATGATAGGTCGCGTTGTTACCAGGGCTGTCGGAAAGGGTCAGAGCTGCGCGGAATGGAGGCAACGTTACCACAGTAGGAGCAACGAGATATTGCAGGAGTTTCTGGCTGCCGTTGGGCAAGACGGCAAGCGCGGTGAACTCCAGGGCCTGCGAGCCAGCCCCAGGGTTATTGGAGAAAACGCGGTTGGCGCTGTCATAGTAGAGCGGAGTTAGGGAGTCCGCCTGACCGTCGGCGTCGACGTCGAGATTGAGGGATTTCTCCGAGATGGCATTGATCCTCACCCATTTGTAAAGGGGGCCCGCAAAGGGCAAACCGCTGAGCGGGTTTCTGTTCCAAACCGATTGAGTTGTTTGCACGTTCGCCGCACCCAGGGCACCCGGACCAAATTCACCGTCATATTCTGTGTCGGGATAAGCCGCGAACATAGCGCCGGCATTGTCAATGGGACTGGGATTGAGCACATATCCTACAGTTCCAATGGGAAGCGATGCACCCGGTGCGGGATAGAAGGCCGCCCAAGTGTTCTTAAAGGAATTGGGATCGTTGGGCCGCATACGCGCGCGGGCTTCTTCGACACCAGCAAGAGCGGCATAGTAAACGCCTGTGGAGGAGCGATAATTGCCGGCCAGCGCGGATTCCGTGCTCGAAGAAACAATCAAGGCGATGGCCACGACGCTAATCAGCAGCAAAACGAAAATGGCAATGAGCAAAGCAATTCCGGCTTCACGGCGGCGTTTTCGAATTGGGCGAAGCGTTCTCACCTTGAATCTACAAGCCTCACTAATTTGGATTAATGCGGCGACCGCGTCCTTCCAATTGTACAAGACGCGGCCTGCCCGTGACAGTATCCGGGGACGGATCGGCCACAATTAACGTAATGGCAACGTCCCGAATGTTTAGCGGCGAATTGTCTGGCCCAGCATTGACACAAAGCGGAAGGGGAGACGCGGGGGGGAAAACGCTCGGCTGCTCGCAAGTGTATTGGAAAATGGGGACGGGATTGCCTCCGGGGAACACTGCAGGATAGACCGCGGACAACTGAAACTGACCAATCTGCAGATTGGGCGAATTGTTGACCACATTTTCAACGAACGGCACAAGCACACCAGATGTATCCACCGCAGGATCATGCGAGGCCTGCTTATAAACCGCGCCGCGCATCAGAGTGGTTCCGTTCGGCCCCGCCAATTGATAGCGAATCCACTGCACCTGGCAATTCGGAAAGCAAGCAGGGTCCACGGGATTAGGTTCCGTTTCGATAATGATATCGAAATCCGTTGGAGTAAAGCATGTAGCGCCGATTTGGCAGGGCGCGGGAACGGTGTAGCCCGGTTGCCAGCCGAAAGGGGCGGTCGTCACTTTCGTAGGATCAACGTTAGCGAAACTGGGAGGGGGAAATCCGGCGTCGTTGATGTCGCGCACCACTTGGTCCATGCCAAGACGAGCTTCCTGAAAGGAATTGAGGACTTGGGATTCGGTCCGATATCGCTGCTGCGAAGTGCTGAGCAGCGTAAAAGCTGCGCCGATCACCAGGAGGAAGATACCGAGAGCGACAAGAAGTTCGATCAGGGTGAAGCCGCGCTGGCGATTCACCCCGCCGCAGAACTTCATTTGCTCACCATCGTGTCGAGGGTGATGGGGAGAGAAAAGCCGCTGCCGCTTAATTGGCGTACACCGAGGATAAAGCGCTTGGAAGAAGCGTTCGTGCCGTTTCCTGTGATAATAACGGCCCAGCGTACATCGTAAGTAGTCCCGTTAGGATCGGTAGGATCTTGATAAGTGAACGCGTATCCGTTCGTGGGGTACGCCGGGGGGGTGGTTCCGCTGAAATCAATGACGGTGTAGCCATTCATAGTCACGACGTTGGTGCCCTGGAGGACATTGGGAGCCGTCGGATCGCCGAGTTGGTAGGTATTTCCTAGTGGATCCGTAAAGGAGTTTCCTGGCGGGTCGAGCGGCTGGTCCAGAAGCAGATCCAACTGCCGCTGAGCAAACACCAAAGCCGCCGAATCCGTGCGATTGTGGTAGTTCATGAGAATCGAAGCGGGCACGAGCTGCGCGACGGCCACGAGGCCAACGAGCAGAATCACGGTGGCAAACAGCATCTCCAGAATGCTGAAACCGCTCTGCCGAGCGGGAGGCTTTGTAGCCGACCGATGTATACAAGTGCAAGATTCCACGCTTCAACCAACCTGACGCCAAGGGCCGCCGGTGGGGGCGGTCCAGATTTGTGTGCCCCCGGATGGGAGCAAGACTACGGCGCGATAACCGGAATCGGTATCGGTGGCGTTGCCCAGGTAAAATATGTACACGCTGCCAGAGACCGGACCGCCAATTCCTTGCCGAATGGCGCCACGAGCGTCAAACGTGACTGTGGCGCCGCTCCCGTACATTGGTGTAAGCGCGGCTCCGCCCAGGGCAGCACTGATTGCATTTGGCGGAGGCGCTGTCCCTGAAGGCAAAAGCGCTGCATATCCCGAGATGGATTCCTGTTTTTCCGTCGAGTCAAGCGCTCCGCTATTGTTCGAATCCGCCCCAACCAGCCAGCCCGTGCCGGTTGCTTGCATCAGGAAATTGATCTGTGTGTTGCGGCGCACGGCCTCGAAGCGCGTGAATTTCAACATGTCGGATACGCTCCCCGCCGCATTGTTGAGCTGATAGGTTCGCACGGAGCGCATCAAGGACGGGATGGCAAGCGCTGTGAGAACCAGCATGACGCAAATGGACACCACCAACTCGACCGTGCTGAAACCGGCGGTGGCTCTTCGCCGAGTGCCGGAGCGGGTTGCACTCTTACTCAAAGTCGTTCCTCGTATGAAGGACAGAACTTGCCAACCTACAATGAGAGTGACTGGTCTAAAGGCCAGTTTGATGCAGCTGCGGTGCCAGGGACAATGGCTCGCAAGTGCTGTTAAACATGGTACTTTTTGAGACTCTCTAACCTAAATCATAGTACAGAGAGACGAAGCGGGGTAGAAATGTAACAAATTGAAACATGGCCCTCCCTCCACAATAGCTCACACGTTGTATCTATTTTCTTAGTAATTCTGAGCGGGAGAACAATTGTGCGCCAAAGCTCTCGTCTCATTCCTTGAAGGCTCTTACTTCTTTTTGGAGACAAGCTCCGCGCCGCGCGTTTTCAAAGAGTCTTTAGAAAAGAGATCCTGGGGAAAGCCGGGGTTGTAGCGGCAACTGTCCAGAAAAAACTGAGCGGTGCGGCGGCCGTTGTGTTCTCGCGAAAATTGCATGGGCGTCCAGGCGCTGTCCTTCAGCTGGTAATTGCTGTAAATCGTGGTGTCGTCATTGACCTGCTGGTTTTCCGTGTCCTCGGTGCTGACAATTACGCGATCCAAAAGGTGCGTGGAACGGTTGACGGCAAGGCGGTACTTGCGACCTTCGCTGTCATTGATTTCCACCCAATCCACCTGCCTCAGGTCCACGGTGTCATTGCCGCCAAATCTGATAGAAAGACCGGGCTCTTTGAGCCGAAAGCGCAGCAAGTTGTCGACGCTGCGTTTAGCAGCCTCCTGAAAATCCGTGACGGAAGTTACAGGCAGTTCGCTGACGCCGCTGCGGTCATAGGACCAGCCACGGTCGCCGTTGTAGAGGGCGATTACGATTCCGCCGTGGGCGAAATCCAGCCCATCGAGACCAATCAATGACAAAAGGATTGTGTTCCGCCCCTTGCGCGAGTATTCGATGCGGGCCTTATCCGGATATTGGCGGAAATCCATAAAGTTGATATAGCCGGTGAGATCGCCGCTGTGACCAAACAGCGCGCGGAGCCCGGAGCATTCGCTCTCGCGCACCTCCGTGTAACCCGGCCCGCCCAAGCCGGCAATGAGGTCGCGCAGAATCTGCTTGCCCTTGGCCTCGCTTTGCTCCGGCATCATGTTGTCGGGGTTTTGCGCCGCAACAAGCGGGACGAACAAAACGGCAGCGAGCAGCACTGCCGTTGCTGTGATTCCGCGGGAAAAATGGCCCAGATTCATCCGCACAAGACCGCGCCTCCATTTACATTGATGACTTCTCCGGTCATGAAGTTGGCCAGGTCGGAAGCAACAAAGAGAATGGGCCCGGCAATTTCTTCAGCCGTGCCAGCGCGGCGCAGCGGAATCACGGTAGTCGCCATTTTTTGGCCGGATTTGGTCTCGAGCACGGGGTTGGACATGTCTGTGGCAACCCAGCCGGGTGCGACGCAATTCACCAGAATGTTGTGGCGCGCGAGTTCCGTTGCGAGGCCCTTGGTGAAACTGATGATGCCGCCTTTCGATGCGCCATAATGCGTGTGGAGCGATTCGCCGCGCTGTCCCGCGGTGGAGCTGATGGTGACGATCTTGCCGGACTTCTGCTTGATCATCTGCGGGACAGAGAAATGAATGACCGAGTAGATGCTCTTGAGGTTGGTGCGAATCATGTCGTCCCATTGTTTCTCGGACATTTTTTCGATGGGAAGATCTTCCTGGTTCCACACTCCGGCGTTGGCCACAAGAATGTCCAGCCGGCCGAGACGCGCGATGCAATGATCGACGAGGCTCTTGTTGTCCCCTTGCTTGCCGGCGTCGGCCTTGAAGGCCTCGACGCGGGTGCCGTGTTTGCCTGCTTCCTGCTGAATCTGTAGCGCTGCGTCCTTGGATTTGAAATAGCTAAACACCACGTCGGCGCCCGCTTGCGCGAACATTTTGACGGCCGCGGCGCCGATGCCGCGCGAACCGCCGGTGATGAGCGCCGCCTTGCCTGCGAGAGAGATCATGACACCCCCGATTGAAAAAGTGAAAAGCGAAACTGGAAACTTGAAACTCGTACCAAAACCGGGCCCAGAGTGTTTCGAAACCAAGAAAATCGGGAATCAACGCGAAATTCGTTGTTGCCTATGTCTTATGCGCGAAGACTTCGTGAGCTTTGGCAGCGGCCGAGACGAAATCGTGAAACAAACGCTCCGAAAATGCGTCTCCCACCATGCGTTCGGGATGCCACTGCACACCTGTGACCCAGTTCGAATCGCCGGTCCACTCGACGCCTTCAATGGTTCCGTCGGCGGCGTGGGAGGTGACACGCAAGTCCCTGCCAGGCTCTTGAATCGCCTGGTGGTGCGAGCTGTTGACGACCGCCTGGGAGGTTCCAGCAAGTGCGCCTAGGCGGCTTCCAGACTCCAATATATTGGCGTGAGCGGGATCGTCTTTTGGTTCGGGCTTGCCTTCCAGCACGAGGTCCTTCTTCCGATGGGGGGTTGCGGTGCCAGTTTCGGCCTTGAGGTCTTGAATCAGTGTGCCGCCGAGATAGACGTTCAGGAGTTGGCAGCCATAGCAGATCGCCAGGACCGGCTTTTTTTCAGCAAAAGCATGCCGGAGAATAGCGCGGTCAGTCTCCTCACGAGCCGTGTCAGCGGGCGCGGACAATCCCCGGTTCACCGCGCCGTAGCTCTGAGGCTCAACATCGGCAGGACTGCCGGGGAGCACAAAAGCGTCTAGCGTAGGAATGAGACGGTCCCTTTCTATTTGATCCTTCAGGGGAAGAAGCACCCCTTCGGCACCCGCCTTTTCGACTGCCCTGAGGTAATCCTCCGTTTTGCCACGCTGGCTGGTGGTTCCAGCGTGATCCTCGTCGGTGCTGGTGCGCCATGGGATGCCGACGCGGGGCCGATGAGTGGCGCTCTGGTGAGTGTCGGTGAGGGACATAGAACACTGAATCGTAGCATTCGCAACGGAGGTGCGGCAACCATAGCGAGCCCAAGGCTGATTTGAATCTGGGGCAATTCATGAGCCTTACCGCTGGCTTCTAAGCGACCCGCGCCGAACCAAAGTGCCTCTATTTTTTCCCCAAATTGCCGTCCACCTACTTTTCTCATCGGTCGCGAGAGGCTAAGATGCTTGCCATGGAACACCAACTTGATCGCCGTAGCTTCATTATCGCAAGCGGACTAACTGCGCTGGCGTCAACGCGCGTTCTCGGCGCCAACGATACTCTTCGCGTTGGAGTGATCGGCGCCGGCGGCCGCATGAACGACCTGCTCAATGCCGCCGACAAGGCCGGTAACTATCAGATCGCTGCCGTGAGCGATGTCTATGCACCACGGCGTGACGCGATAAAACAGCGTTCGAACGGCACAGCGACCACACATGTGGATTACCGCGAATTGCTCGAACAACCGCTCGATGTGGTCATCATCGCCTCTCCCGACCATTGGCATGTGCGCATGGCCGTCGATGCCATCGCAGCGGGCAAGGATGTCTACCTGGAAAAGCCCGTCACGCACACCATCGAGGAAGGCGCGACTCTGACCCATGCGGTCCGTTCCACCAAAAAAATCTTGCAGTGCGGCATGCAACAAAGGAGTTGGAGCCACTTTCGCGACGCGGTGGAACTGATTCAAGGAGGCAGCCTCGGACGCGTCCCGCAAGTCCGGACCTATTGGTGGCAGAACTACCTGCGGTGGCGGAACCGCAAAGCGGTGGATGTTCAAGCACTGGATTGGAAGCAGTGGCTCGGCGGCGCTCCCGATCAACCCTTCAGCGAGGAAAAGTTTTACGTTTGGCGGTGGTATTGGAACTTCGGCGGCGGCGCTATGACGGATCTTTTCACGCATTGGATTGATGTCGCGCACTGGGCTATGAAATCCGATCAGCCAACGCACGCGCAAATCCTTGCCGACAAATCGATCTTCACACAATGGGATTGCCCCGACACGATTCAGGCAGCGGTCCGTTATCCCGGATTCGATGTGGTCTACGAAGGCATGATGGCTTCGTCCATCGACGATGGCGGGCTGGAATTCCGTGGCACTTACGCCACCTTGAAGATCAATCGGGGCGGCTTTAGCGTATATCGTGAAGGCGTATCGGGGCGGGAGAATCCTGTGATCAAGGCCGACAGTTTCCGCGATGGAACCCTCGACCACATGCAGAACTTCTTTGACTGCGTAAAGAGCCGCAAGGAACCCAATGCGCCAGTGGAAACCGGAGTTGCCGCAGCGCGCGCAGGTCAAATCGTAAATTTAGCCTACCAGCACGGCGGCCAGACCACTTGGCCCCCAAAAACCTAATTAAGCGAGGCGCTCAACGCCTATTTGGTCCCGATTGCCGCATACAGACTCGCGATTCTCTTCGGCAGGACGATTCGGGACGGCAAGTATGGATTCATGTTTATGACCTGTTTATCTTCCTTGGAGTAGTTTGGGGCGGCGAAATTCAGACGTGGAGGAGATAGCTATGAAACTTTCAAGAACCGGCCGACTGGTTGCGTTCGGGACGGCACTCTTGCTCGGAGGGCTTGCGGTGGCGTGGTCGGCGGAGAGTTACCACTTGCTGAAGAAATATTCGATCGGTCAGGCGGAGGGCAGCACGCGCGAGTATTTCGACTACATCACGGTGGATTCGGCGGCGCGCCGGGTATATTTGTCGCACGGAACGGAGATTAAAGTGATCGACGCGGATAGCGGCAGCGTCGTGGGCACCATTGGCGGATTGAAACAGACGCACGGTGTGGCGATCGCGGATGAATTTGGGCGCGGGTTTATCACCGACGGAGCGCAAGGGAAGGTGGTCATCTTTGACTTGAAAACGCTGAAGGTAACTGGCGAAGCGAAGGCGGATAAGGACGCCGACAGCGTCGCGTACGATCCGGCATCAAAGCGGGTTTTTGTGATGAATGGCGACCCGAACAGCTCCACGGTGATTGATGCGAAGAGCGGCAGCGTGGTGGGAACGATCGCGCTGGGTGGCGGGCCGGAGTTTGCCGTGGCCGACGGCAAGGGAACGGTGTTCGTCAATATTGAAGACAAGAACGAAACCGTGGCAATTGATTCGAACACGCTGAAGATCAAATCCCGCTGGCCTCTGGCGCCCGCAGGCACGCCGACCGCGCTGGCGATGGACACGGCGCACCGGCGTCTGTTCAGCGCAGGGCGGAATCCGCAGAATCTTGTGGTGTTGGACGCGGACAGCGGGAAAGTGATCCAATCGTTTCCGATCACCGCGGGCGTGGATGCCGCGGTGTTTGAGCCGGAGACGGGAATGGTGTACGTCTCGACTCGCGAGGGCTTTGTGCACATCTTCCACGAAGATACGCCGGACAAATTCAGCGAGGTGGAGAAGGTGAAGACCGAGTTTGGGGCGAAGACCATGGGCCTGGACACGAAGACACACAACATCTTCGCGGATACGGTGGATTTCGGACCGGCTCCGGCGCCCACGGCGGAGCGGCCGCATCCACAGCCCGCGCCGGTTCTCGGAACGTTTCACGTGCTGGTGTACGGGAAATAAGCGAAGCGGAATTCGAAAATAGAAATTGGAAATTCGAAAATGAAGGGAAAAGCCTGAAGGACGTGGGTCAATCGTCATAAACGGAGCTACGGTGGCCGATGGCAACGACGAGCACTACAAGCTTAGCCTGCTGAAGGCGGCAAATGATGCGGTAGTCACGGACGCGGAAGCGCCATAGACCGAACTTGCTGTGCCGAAGCGGCTTGCCAAAACCTCGAGGATCCTCAGCCTTGGCAATGCGCTTATCCATGTACTCGAGGATTTCGCGCTGGGCCTGGCGGTCGAGTTTCTTCAGGTCGCTGACAGCTCCCTCATCGTATTCAATCGTCCAGGCCAAGCTGGCTCCGAACCTGGGCGCTGGTGTAGCGCTTGCCGCGTTTTTCGAGGCGAGCTTCCGCCAGATAACGATCTTCGAGGTCTTCGATGTTCTCCTCGATGAGCTTCGTGGCGTAGAAGGTTTTCGTCCGGCCGGTTTGTTTTGCGAGGCGAGACAAGCGGCGTTCGAGAACGGGCTTTAGACGAATCGACAGCATGGAACGCCCTCCCTTTCGGTCCCTGTATTACATATAGTATACGTCTTACATGCATGACAAGTCAAGATTGTCGCTTAGAAGCCGGGGGGATGGTCAGAGGCGACGGCGAAAGCGCGCTCGAGAGCCATGCCGGCGCGGCAGAGCGTGCCTTCGTCGAAGAGACGGCCGATCAGAGTGACGCCGTGGGGAACGCGGCGCGGCGGAACAAATTTTGGCAGCGGGTGCTGTGGGTCGGGGGCCCAGTCGGAGCGCGCCTCGCCGACCTCGACGAAACCGGCGCGAAGCGTGAGCGAAGGATGACCGGTATTGTTGCTGATGGTGAGCATCTCGTCGCGAAGCGAAGGGACGAGTAGCAAATCCACATCAGAGAAAATCCGCGCCATTTCTTGGCAGACTTTGCGGCGGAAGCGGTCGGTCTGCACGAAATCTACAGCGGAAAGAAACCGCGCCTGGCGGAAAAGATTAGGCCAGGAGTCGTGCGTCTGCATTTTGAGCTGATCGACGCCGTGGGAGAGTGTGAGTTCTTCGAACGAGGCCGCACCTTCAGCAAAAAGGTTGAGATTGAGGCAACCGTAAGGCCAGTCGGGGAGAAAGACCTCGACAGGGCGCATGCCAAGTTTGGAGACAGTTTCGAGGGCGGAGCGGTCGACGTTGGTGGCGGGAGGCTGCTTCATCCAGTTGGGGAAGTAGCCGACGCGAAGACCTTTGATAGAGGCGCCGGAGTCGAAGTCGAGATGGCTGGGAACGCTGGAGACGTCGCCGGCGTCGGGGCCGGAAATGGCTTGGAGGACGAGGAGGGCGTCTTCGACGGAGCGCGTCATGGGGCCGAGCTTGTCGAGGGACCAGCAGAGCGTCATCGCGCCGGTGCGCGGGACGCGGCCGTAGGTGGGGCGAAGGCCGGTAACGCCGCACCGCATGCTGGGGCTGACGATGCTGCCGCCCGTTTCGCTACCGATGGAGAAACCGACAAGCCCGGCGGCGGTTGCAGCTCCCGGACCCGCGCTGGAGCCGGAAGCGCCTTCTTCAAGCAGCCAGGGATTCATGGTTTGCCCGCCAAACCAAATGTCGTTGAGCGCTAGTGCGCCGAGGCTGAGCTTGGCGATGAGAACCGCGCCTGCATCGTGAAGACGCTGCACGGCCGTGGCGTCTTGAGCGGGAATTCGATTGCGGAAAGGTTCCGCGCCGTACGTGGTGGGAATTCCGGCAGTGTCGAGAAGATCCTTGCCACCCCAGGGAATGCCGTGGAGCGGCCCCCGGTATTTGCCGGCGGCGATTTCTGCGTCGGCTTTTTTTGCTTGCGCAAGAGCGAGGTCGCGCGTGAGGGTGATGACGCAGCGGAGTTTCGAATCGAATTGCTCGATGCGATGGATGTAGATGTGGGTGAGGCGCTCGGAAGTAAGTTTGCGCTGCTCAATCCAGCGCGAAAGTCTGGTGACGGGAGCGTATGCGATGTCGGCGTCGTTCGAAGGGAGCGGGCCGGGATCGGAATTTGTGCGGACGAAGCGGTCGCGCTGCGCGGCGGAATGCGGCCCGGGGAGCACAGAATCGTAACGGGAAAAGGGTGCGAGCGTGGACTCCAGCGCGACGTTGCGCGGGCCGGTACGACGCTCGAGAAGAGCAGCCATGTCCACGCGCCAGGAGTTGGAGGCTTGGATGCGCTCCGCTGGAGTGAACTCAACGCGGGCAAGTTTCTCGGCTTCGGCAAAGGTGGCGGGAGAAGCCTCGGGACCAACGGCGGGACCCGTGCCGAAAGCCGAAGGCGCGCCGGGCGGCGGTTGCGAAGGCTCTTGCGCCTTGGCTTCTGCCTTTAAAGAAACAGCGGCGCCGAGAAAACCGAGTGACATTTGCGCAAGGAATTGCCTGCGGGGATTTGGCATGAGCCCTCCGTCGAGAAGCGGGAAGCATTGTATCTAAGTCTCGGAGACTGCGCAGGCGCGAGGAAAATTCCTGTCACGAACGCACTGGGAGGTCAGGAAGGGTTCGGGTTTTGTGCTTTAGGCTCCGCGATCTGTTGTTTGTCGTCTACGGAGAAAAGTAAATAGTTCTTGAAACTATGGCGACGATGAGAGCGGCGGCCTCGCCAATCGTAAAAGACCTCCGCGATTTGCGGCAACCACATATCCAGATTGCGAGACTGGAAATGCACAGCGCCGTATTCAATGGCCGCGCGGTCGGCAACGAGGCGGATTTGTGGAAGGGGTGCCACAAGATCGGTTTCCAGGCGGACAATTTGAAAACTGTCGGCGGAGATCCAGGCGCGTCCTTTGAGCGGGACGGCGTACACCGGACCTTGCGCTCCGATTTGATAGGTGCGAATGCTGTTCGGCTTGTCGGCCCTTTGGCGGAAATAAATCTGCCATGCCGGCCCCGCCTTGGAGCGAGCCAAGCCTTCGCACGTCATCTTGAAATCTGGCGCGTTGTAAGGATGAAAGATGAGCACGAGCGCGGGCAGGCCGGAAGTGGCTATGCCATCGGGAAATTTCGCGGGGAGATAATGAATGTCCCTGTATTCATCGACACTCAGAAGCCCGAGACGGACTTCCTTGATGGAAACAAGATAATCAAACTGGAATTTCAGCGGACGCGAAGCGAATCCCCATTTATTGATCGATTGATGCGTCACGGACTCGGTTGCGGCGAACCGATCGACGTTGGAGACAAACTCCTTGATGCGCCTCCCCGCATTCTCAAGGATCGTGTCGAGATTGCAGGAAACGCCTGCTTCCACGGGCGGCACCTTCTCGTCAACGTCGGGAGGCAGCCAATTGGAGGCCAGAAGGGCGCCTATCGAGACCACTGGCTCAGTTGATGGTGATGCCAAAGGAAAATCGGACGAAGGTTCGCCGGGTGGTTCGGCGCGGCCCTGCAGATTCTTAAGCAGCCTTACAGCGACTTCGTCTTCGGGGTGCTCGTTCAGATAGGATTGAATCACAAGCACGGCCCGTTCCTGGTCACCTCGCATCTGGAGCGTGCGTGCCAGGAGCGGTTGAACCGCAGCCGCTTGGCCGTGTCCCAATTCGAGAGCGCGCTCCGCTTGTTTGATGGACTCGTCCAACATGCCTTGCCGCAGGTAGGCGTCTGCCAGGACCGCATGCGCGCGCCATGACGTGGGCTCGGCTTCTACCGCTCGATGAAGGTACTGGGCCGCCTCATTCGGCTTGCTTTCCCGCATGAGGACGCCGCTCAAAGACAACAGAGCGCCGAGATGGTTTGGGGAAAGAGAAAGAACCTTTTCCCAGTAGCTCTTGGCGCGCGCCCAGTCGTTCGTCTGCGAGGAATAGACTCCAAAAAGGAAGTTTGTATCCGCGTCGCCGGGGGCAGCCCGATAAACCGTGTCCAGATGTCCCCGTGCGTCGCCAGGTTTGTTGGCCCGCAAAGCTTCCAGTGCTTTACCCAGTTCCTTCTGTAGCTTGGAACCCAGAACCGGACGGTCTTCTCCTGGCGGGAGCGATGAATATTGCGCGAATGCGCAGGAGGCAAGCAAAAAAGAAAACAGAGAGGTCAAAGCTCCGAGGGCCCGACGTGGCACGGGTCGAAACATGCTTACTCCAAACTCGCGAATTTACCTGGAGGAAGGACTCAAACTTGGAGATATCTTATACCTATTCGCGGGAAACTGAACAGAGGGACGACAGTCCCATTACAGAGCTTGGGCCTGGCGCTGATGATCGACTTGTGTGGCGCCGTCCTCTGTTCATCGAAAGCTTGTGGTGGCAGGATAGGCCTTCATCGAGCTAGAAAATCACGAATCGACGTAATCTTATCAGTGAATGGAAGAGCGAGGGATTTGCCATGAGAAGCAATTGCCCGTGGCATAGGGCGCCGCGGCTACTCGCGTTGGTACTCTTTCTTACACAAACGTGCCTGGCCCAGCGGAAGATCCCCGAGACAGAAAAATTCCTCTTCGATGCAGCTAATCACGAACGCGGGCAAAGGAAATTGCCGCTTTTGAAGTGGGATGAGGGCCTGGCACGGGCGGCACGCAAGCATGCGGAATTAATGGCAGAGCAAGATTTGCTGGAGCATCGACTTCCAGGGGAGCCTGATCTCCCGACTCGGGCCCGCGAGTCCGGAGCAAACTTCAGCCACATTACAGAGAACATCGGCATGGCCGCATCTGCCGACAAATTCCATGACGGCTGGATGCACTCCCCTGGGCACCGCGCCAACATCCTCGATGCCAACAGCGATTCCGTGGGGATCGCGGTCATCGAAGGAAGCGAGGAATTGTACGCCGTGGAAGACTTTTCCCGGGCCGTCGTCGTCCTTTCGATGGAAGAGCAGGAAAAGCGGGTCGGCGAGATGCTGGCGTCGCAAGGTTTGCGCCTGCTTAACATCGGGAATGACGCGCGGAAAAGTTGCGAACTCGATCGGGACTTTGTGGGGAACAGCAAGCCCAAGTACATCACTCACTACGAAACACCCGACCCCTCGCAATTGCCGGAAACCGTCGAAAAGGAAATCCAATCCCACCGTTACAAATCTGCTGCCGTGGGAGCCTGCCCGCAGAGAGAAGCGTCTGGATTTACGCGATTCCGCATTGTTGTGCTGCTGTACTGACATTCCGCGCAGCGTGAGCGACTTTAATTACATACAATATCGCGCACGAATTCCGCGTTAGAAGCTAGGAGCGGAACAGGACCGACTCCCGTTGGAACATCTTGACGGCGATGAAGAGTGCCGCCGCGGCATAGATGCTACTCGAAAGCAAAATAAGAAGGATGTAGTTCCAATGAAAAGTTCCGGCGACAATTTCTTTACAGACCAAGCTGGTGCTGAGAATGGGAACGAGGGCGAGCTTGGGATTCAGATCGAACCCGGGCAGGAGAGAAGCGACCGCCGGGATGACCACGATAAAAGTCATCGGGGTCAGGTAGCTCTGCGCTTCTTTGTAACTCTTGGCGAATAAGGCAATCGTCAGCAGTGCTGCAGCGAAGAGTACGGCTAGCGGGAGTGCCATTAAGAAGACGGACAAAACCGTAGACAAGCCGATGTGCAGCTGAAAAACGGCGGCGTCCTTTTTGGCCATCGCACCCGAATGACCCGCCAGGTAAAAAGAAGTGCCCATAGAAATGATGGAAAGGATGGCTGTGCAAAGAGAGGCGGACAACACAAGGAAAAACTTGCCGAGAACGAGATCCACGCGCGAGAGGGGGCTCGAAAGAATAGTCTCCATTGTGCCCCGTTCCTTTTCCCCGGCAGTGAGGTCAATGGCGGGATAAATTGCGCCCGTCATGGAAAGAAGAATAACCATATAACCGAGGAGGCCGCCGAGAGCAGCGCCGCTGACTTTTTCCGGGGGCGCGACATTTTCCTGTTTGACTTCAAAAGGTTTCAGGATCGCAGCGGGGAGATTGCGAGATGCGAGCCGGCCGGAGACAACGGAATCCCGGTAATCGTCGAAGAACTTCTCAACGTGATTTGCGCCAAAGGAAGACTTAATCTCCCCTTGATAGAAATAGATCTTGACGGTTAGTTCTTTGCCATCAGCCAGAGCAACATCGAAGTCTTTGGGGATGTCCACCGCAGCCCGAATCTCCTTTTCCGAGATGCGCTTATTCCAATCCTCCGCGTACGGGACGATTTCAACGTCTTTCACTTGCCGAAGCTTTTCGATGACTTGAGGAGAATCTTCACCACCAATGACCATAATCTTCGCAGTTTCCTTCTCAGCTTTGCCGATCATCACGGTCATAAGAGAAGTCATTCCGACCATCAGGATAGGAAAAGCCAGCAAAGGCACAAGCACAGTTGATATGAGCGTGCGCTTGTCGCGCAGCCACTCGGTAAGTTCCTTGCGGTAGACGGTTGCGACGTTGTGAAAGTTCATTGGCTCAGGCCTCCGAATTCTTGAGAAGCGGCCCAACGACCTTGACAAAAATTTCCTCGAGGTCCTTTTCAGCGTATTTCTCGCGGAGCTGGGGAAGGGGACCTTCCGTGAGCAGCTTGCCGTCGTGAATAATGCCGATGGTGTCGCAGAGTTTTTCGACCTCGGACATGACGTGAGTGGAAAAAATGACGGTTTTACCTTTGTTGCGGCACTCTCGGATGAAGCCTGTGATGGTGCGCGCGGTCATCACATCGAGGCCGAGCGTGGGCTCATCGAAGATCATGACGGGAGGATCGTGGACGAGGGTGCGCGCGATGGAGGTTTTCTGCTTCATGCCTGTGGAAAGTTTGTCGCAGCGGCGGTCGCGGAAACCGTTCATGTCCAGCCGGTTGAAAATGTCGTCGACGCGCTTCTTGAGCGTCGGCTCATCAAGGCCATTCAAGCGTCCAAAATATTCAACGAGTTCCTGGGCCGTAAGGCGCGGGTAAAGAGCAGTGGCGGTGGAAAGGAAACCGACGTTGGCGCGAACCTTTTCCGGCTGGTCAACAACGTCATACCCGCAGACCACGGCGGTACCGTCCGTCGGCTCCAGGATGGTAGCGAGCATCCGGAGCGTGGTGGTCTTGCCAGCCCCATTGGCACCAAGCAAGCCGTAGATTTTGCCGGGTTGGCAGGTGAAACTGACGTTATCCACGGCACGGATTTCGCCGCGCTTTTTGTCCTGAAACCGCTTGGACAGGCCACGAGCTTCAATCATTGACAATCCCCGATAAGAAAATCGAAATGCAGGACACAGAGCTTCTGAGTGTACTACGCAGGAGACGTGGGAATATTACAGGACGGACGCCGCTCACGCCACAGCTTAGCCCTTGTGACAGGCGGGGCACTGCTTGGCATCAAATCTATCGGGGGTCACCTGGAACATATTATTGCACTGAATGCAAACGCGGTGAAGAACCGTGCTGGAGACGGGCTTAAGCTTCGGTGAACCCTTGGATGTGGAAGGACTGGTTTTGGGGCTGACGGTCTCGGCAGTCATGGCCCGATAGTAGCACGCCGGAAACGGCCCTCCAAATGGGCGGCATCCCCGTGCTGGACAGGGGCATCTGTCTCTTATGTAGGGCACAACACAGGCCTAAACTGTCTTCGTTTATCAGGGTTGCAATGTGTTTACGTAGGACATGAAAGATAGAGAAAGCCGCGCCAGCCTTGCTAGAATGAAGTATCTTGGGACCTTCCAGGTAAGGGCCGGGCTAGCCACCAACAAATTGGCGGATCTTTCTCGAGGGGGGAAGGATTTCTACGCCCCAGAACGCCAAAGGCAAGCAAGCACGGAATAGGAACTGATGGATCGAAAGCTGCGAAACCGGATTCTACTCTACCTGCTGCTGGCGGGAGTGTTGGCGTACGTCGGGATTGAGCTGAGCGGCCGGAAGCCGGCGCCGAAAATTTCTGCGGTAACCCCGGTGCGGGAAAATCTGATTTCCTCCATCAGCAGCAATGGAAAAGTAGAGCCGATTGCGCCGTACGTAATGAGGGCGGAGCTGGATACCTTCGTCGAGAAGGTTTATGCAAGCGAAGGACAGCAGGTAAAAAAAGGGCAGCTTCTGCTGGAATTGGATGTGAAGAATGCGGCGGCGCGGCTGGCCGAGACGCGCGCGAAGCTGCTCCAGGCAGAGGATGATTTGAGGGCGGCGAGGGCGGGGGGAAGGCCGGATGAGGCGGCGAAGGTCTTAGGCGACTTGGCGAAGGCGCAAGCGAGTCGCGATCAATTACAGAAGAATCATGATGCCCTGATGCATCTGATCGCGCAGCAAGCCGCGACGCGAGAGGAACTGACTGCTAACGACTTGAAGTTGACGGACACACAGGCCGAAGTGACGCGGCTCACCGCCGTAAAGCAGGAATTTGACCGCAAGGTGAAGCTGGAGAGCGACCGCGCCGCGTTGCAAGTGGACCAACTGAAGAACGAAGCGGCCGCGCTCGAAGAAAAAGTGCGGCAAGGGCGAGTGATCGCGCCCGCGGACGGGACGGTTTATTCGCTGGGTCGAAATGAGAGGTCGGAACCGCTGAAAGCCGGGGATTACGTGAAAGTGGGCGATTTACTCGCAGAGATGGCCGACCTGCACAAGGTGCGCGTACGGGCGTTTATTGATGAGCCTGAACTTGGTGGCCTGGAAGAAAACCAGCCCGTAAGAATCACCTGGGACGCGCTGCCAAACAAGACCTGGTTGGGCAAGACCGAGACCATTCCGAAACAGGTAGTGCCGCGCGGAACGCGGAGCGTGGGTGAATTGCTGTGTTCCGTAAACAACGACAAGTTGGAACTGCTCCCGAATATCAATGTCAATGTACGCATTAATTCTAGGGAGCGCCTCGGCGTGCTGTCGGTGCCGCGAGGAGCGGTCGAAATCGAAGGCGGACGGCGCTACGTATTCGTCGTGAAGTTGAGTCAGCTTGGAGTGGGCAAATCCACACTGGAAAAACGGGAGATTCGGGTGGGCATTGCGGACGCCACCAATTACGAGGTCGTGAGCGGTCTGCAGGAGAACGAACTTGTAGCGCTGCCGGGTGACGTAGACTTGCGGGACGGCATGTCCGTGATTGTGGTGAGCACCTCAGCCGGTGATTTCCCGAGACGGACGAATGGTTAAAAGGACCAAGCTGGCGTTCGCGGCTTTGCTTGTGGCCGGCTCGTGCCTCGCGGCGGCAAACGTTAAGCGCGACGAAGGCCTGGAGGAAGCGCGGCGCGCCTTTGAGGCGAGTGATTACGCGAAGGCCATCCAGATGCTGCAGGCGGCCGCGGCCAAAGAACCCTCAAACGGCGACATCCAGTTGCTCCTTGCGAAAAGCTATTTGGAGCTGCAGGAGCACGACGCTGCGATTCACAGCGCGGAAAAGGCAGTGGCCCTCGATCCTCAGAGTTCCCTCTATCACGAATGGCTAGGAAGAGCTTACGGCGAGAAAGCGGATCACGCGGGATGGTTTTCCGCAATTTCCCTGGCCAAGAAAACCCGGAAGGAGTTTCAAACCGCGGTTGAACTGGACAATAGGAACTTTTCCGCAAGGCAGGCGCTGATTGAATTTGATTGCAGCGCCCCCGGAATGGTAGGCGGGGGAGAGGACAAAGCTCAGCCGCACATCAAGGAATTGATGGAGATGGATGCGGCGGAAGGCCACTACGCAGCTGGAAACTGCCGCAGGCAAAAAAAGGACTTTGCCGTTGCGGATGCGGAGTTCGCGAAAGCGCTGGAAAACCGGCCGAAATCGCCGGAGCTCATCTACGACATTGGGGACTATGCCGCGAAGCGCGGACAGGCGGAGCGTTTGTTTGCCGTGGCGGAAGCCGCAGAACGTGCTACACCGAACGATCCTCGGGCGAAATTTTACCGCGCGGTGGGTCTCGTGTTGCAAAAAGAAAAACCGGAAGAAGCCGAGAATCTGTTGCGGGAGTATGCAAAAAGAGCGCCCAAGAGGATGGGCTTCCCGTCTCCAGCGGCGGCGCACGCATGGCTGGGGCGTTTGTACGAAAGCAAGGACGACCTCGCAAGCGCAAAGGAAGAGTTTGAGAACGCCCTCCGGTTGGATCCCAGGAACAAAATAGCGCAGGAAGAGTTAAAGAAACTGAACAAGAACTAGGAGTCTTCTCCGAACTCTTCCAGGCCGGACCTCCAGCGTTCTTGCAGTCAAAGAAAAGAAGATGCATATCCGTGAGACGGTGTCTGTGGCCATCGACGCCCTGCGCGCAAACAAGTTGCGCGCGAGCCTGACGTCACTCGGCGTAATCATCGGCAGTGCCTCCATCGTCTTGGTGGTCACCGTGGCCCTGACCAGCCGAAAATTCGTGCTTTCACAGATAGAAGCCGTGGGTTCCAACCTGGTTTGGGTTGAACTAGTACAGAGACCGGACAAAGCGCCGCCGCTCAGCTACGAGCTGACGCTGGAGGACATGGAAGCGGCAAAATCCATCCCTCGCGTGACAGAGGTTGCGGGGACACGCGAAAAACCCATGAGCATGACCGTAGATGGCGTAGATCGCGCAGTCAACCTCGTAGGCGTGACCGATGGCTACCAAACCATTCGGCGGCTGCTCATCATCCGCGGCAGGTATTTTGACTCGGCGGATATGGAAATGCGCAGCAAGGTCTGCTTGATCACCACGCAGCTCGCGGAAAGAATTTTCGGGCAGGAGAATCCCGTTGGGAAAACGATTCGCATGGGCGAGCTGACGTTCACAGTAATCGGAGTTTTCCGGGAACGCGTGGAGACCTTTGGCCTTTCCGACATTCAGAAGAATTCGGTGCTCATTCCATTCACGTTGATGAAATATTACACCGGCACAGAATACTTGGGCCTGCTGGACGTGCAAGCGGACAAGCCAGAAAACGTAGGGTCGGTGGAGAGACAGTTGACACTGCTGCTGCTGAGCCGCCATCCGGCCGAAGCGGAGTACAACGTGCAAACTTTGACCGCGATTCTGGGAGTCGCACGAATGATCTCGCTGGGATTAACGATCGTTCTGGTTATCATCGCCGCAATTGCGCTTGTAGTTAGCGGAATCGGAATCATGAACATCATGTTGGTGACGGTGACAGAGCGAACGCGGGAGATTGGAATTCGCAAAGCCATAGGCGCAGCCCGGAAAGAAATCATGTATCAGTTTTTGATCGAGTCTTTTTTAATCAGCGGAGGCGGAGCAGTAATAGGAATTTTGCTGGGAATTGCCGTTCCGGTGGCCGTGCAATATTTCTTCTTGCCGGCGAATCTGCGAGTGCCGGTTTCTGGCTTGAGCGTGGTAATCGCGTTTGTCGTGTCTTGTTCGACGGGCTTGTTCTTCGGCTATTTGCCGGCAAACCAGGCGGCCAGCCTGCAGCCCGTGGAGTCATTGCGGTACGAGTGAGCAGAGAGCGAATTTGGATATTGGAACCAGGGATTAGGGAATTTTTGTTAGGTGTGACCAAGGAGCTTGAGGATGCGACCACTTCAAACTGTTGTGGGCGTTGCGACGCTGGCGATCTTTTGTGGCGCTGCTGGGGCGCAAGTGAGTCCTGCGTCTAAACCGGCGGAGGCAGCCGCGGGCGCGCAAGCCACGAACCCTGCGCCCGTCGCGCTGACCTTGAAGCGCGCCATTGAACTGGCTCTGCAGAACAGCAAAGAAATTCAAGTTGCCAAGATTCAGGCCAGCGTCGCGGATCATGCGGCGCAAATCACGAAGGCGCAATTTATGCCAAATCTCTACGCCGGTTCCGGTGCGGGTTACACGAACGGCATACCGGAAACGCCGGGAGGACGGGCGCCTTCGGTGTTTAACATTACCTATACGGAATACGTGTTCAACGAGCCGTTGCGCGGTCAGGCGAAGGAGCAGCAAGAACAGGCCCGAGCACAGAAAATCGCCCTTGAGGAAGCGAAGAACAGCGTGATTACGCGAACGGCGATGGCCTACCTGGAACTTGGAAAGGTGCGGCATTCGCTGGAACTGTTGCGCGCAGAACAGGGCAGCGCGGAGAAGATTCTTCAGGTTACGCAAGAGCGCGAAAGCCAGGGATTCGAATTGCCGGTGGAAGTCACCAAGGCGCAACTGATCAAGGCGCGTGTGGCGCAGCGCATTTTGCAACTGGAAGAGCGAGAAGACGAACTGGAAGTTTTTTTGAGATACCAGCTGGGGTTGCCTGAGACCCAGGCCATAGAAGTTACTCCGGAAGACCTCCCCGGAGAAGCGGAACAAGCGGGCGACAATCTGATCGCTGCGGCGCTGACGAACAACACTGATTTGCACCTTGCAGAATCCGACGTGCGCGCCAAGGAATTCCGGCTGAAAGGGGAGCGGCGCGGATATTTCCCAACGCTGGAACTGGTGAGCGTTTACAGTGTATTGGCAAAGTTCAACAACTATTCGCAATTCTTCAATAGTTTCCAACGGAATAATTTCAACGCCGGAATCGATATGCACGTGCCGATCTTCAGCGCTCAAATCAAAGCGAACATCGGGCTGGCGCAGGTGAATCTGGACGCCGCAAAGGCTACACTGGCGAACAAAAGAACGGAACTGAGCGCGGACGTAAGGCAAAAAACGCGGCGGGTCCGCGAAATGGATGCTGCAAAAGAGGTTGCACGCCTTGAACTGCAACTTGCGCAACAGAATGTGGGAGTTCTACAGGCGCAGTTCGGCGAGGGAAAGCTGAACTTGCGCGACATGGAAAAAGCGAGATTGGACGAGAATGACAAATGGATGGTGTATTTGGACGCCAATTTTCAGAAGCAGCAGGCGCAGTTGGACCTGCTGAAGACCGCGGGACAATTAGACAAGCTGTGGCAATAGGGAAAAAGTGGTGGCCGACGCGAAGCAAGCAGCATTAAGAGCACAAGAGCCCCGAGACCGGAGAATGCTGGATCGGGAAAGTTTGGGAGTGCTTCTGCAGGCTGTGCAGAGACTGGACGCGGGGTTTGCCAAGCTCCCAGAATTTGAGTCCAACGTCCCTGGAGCAGAGCGTTTTGCGGAAGTACTGACCGCCACGGCCGAACGCCTTCAGAATAACTATCCCTATTTTCACCCGCTTTATGCAGGGCAGATGCTGAAGCCGCCGCACCCCGTGGCACGGTTGGCCTACGCACTGGCGATGTGGATTAATCCCAACAATCATGCGCTGGACGGCGGACGCGCGACTTCCGCAATGGAAAAAGAGGCCGTCGCAGAAATTGCCAGCATGTTCGGTTGGAAAAACTTTTTGGGGCACCTCTGCGGCGGCGGAACAATGGCGAACCTCGAGGCGTTGTGGGTCGCGGGGCAACTCCATCCCGGGAAAAGGATTTTGGCCAGCGAGCAGGCACATTACACGCACGGAAGAATCAGCGGAGTGCTGCAATTGCCATTCGAATCGGTGCCTGCCGACACTTTTGGGCGCATGGATATGGACGCGCTGGCGAAACGGCTGGAGCGCGGCGATGTGGGAACGGTGGTGGCGACGATGGGGACAACCGCTACAGGCTCGGTTGACCCGCTTCCAACGATTGTCGCATTGCGTGAAGAGCACGGATTCCGGATTCATGCGGACGCCGCGTATGGCGGATATTTTGTCCTGGCAGAAAACCTCGGTTTGGAGGCAAGACAGGCCTTTGCCCGGATTGGAGACGCAGATTCCATCGTGATTGATCCGCACAAACACGGTTTGCAGCCGTACGGGTGCGGGTGCGTTCTGTTTCGCGATCCGGGCGTGGGGCGGCTCTATAAGCACGATTCGCCGTACACATATTTCAGTTCGGCAGAGTTGCATCTGGGAGAGATTAGTTTGGAGTGTTCGCGACCCGGCGCTTCGGCAGCAGCCCTTTGGGCCACGCAAAAGCTGCTACCGCTGAAGAAAGTGGGAGAGTTTGCGCATGGCCTTGAAAGCGGAAGGAAAGCGGCGCTGGCTCTTTTCGAAAGGCTGAGGACGGACTCGCGTTTTGTGACCGCGTTTGCTCCTGAATTGGATATCCTTGTTTTTGCGCCGCGCGCAAACGGTGTGAGCGAATCTTCCGTGCTGAGCAGGAAAATCTTTGAAGCCGCGGCCCAACGCGATCTTCATCTCGCGGTGGCGGAGTTGCCCATTCATTTCTGGGAGAAAGACCTCGACGGAATGAAGCGCGACCGCAACACCCTTACCTGCCTTCGGTCGGTGCTAATGAAACCGGAGCATCTCGAGTGGGTGGACCGCATTTGGGAATTGCTGTCTGAAGCGACTTCGGAGGTCCTCGCGGGCAAGGCCGCCGCTCAAAAATCGCGGTGAAAACTGGAGGATGGCTTCAGGCAACTAAGTGGGCGCGCCTGTAACTAATACCTGGCTCAGGAGTTGCAGTTGAGCCTCCCGTTAACACCCTTTCCGAGAAACATTTGAGGGCATGCAACAAACTCGGGTACACTGGTATCTAAGCATCGGGCGCTGGCTTGTGTGTTATCGAAGCCCTGGTGGGCAATGGCGTTGATGCTAGCCCAGAAGAACTGCACAGACAAATTGACTTGGGAACACTGAGGGTGCTGAATGCCGGAAGTGATGAAGACTTTGTTGCTGAACCCGCCGAGTTTCGAGAACTTTGACGGCGGAGCAAGCTCGCGGTGGCCCGCGACGCGCGAAATCGAATCTTACTGGTATCCCGTATGGCTGACCTATCCCGCCGGGATGATTCCCGGAAGCCGGTTGCTCGATGCTTCTCCCCACAAAGTAAACTGGAAGCAAACCGTGGAGATCTGCAAAGACTACGAGTTTCTGGTTCTTTTCACTTCAACGGTGGGGCTACAGAGCGACATCAAGCTCATTCGAAAGATCAAAGAAGCCAACCCGGGCATGAAGATTGCGTTTGTCGGACCGCACGGGCATATCAAACCGGACGAGACTCTCAAGTCCAGCGAAGACATTGATTTCGTCACGCGCGGGGAATTCGATCATTCCGTGACGGAGTACGCGCACGGCAAGCCCCTCGGCGAAATTCAAGGGGTGAGCTACCGAAAAGACGGAAAGATTGTGCACAATCCCGAGCGGCCCCAACTGCATACTGAAGAACTGGACGCATTGCCGTTCGCTTCGGACATCTACAAACGCGACCTGGAAATCGAGCGGTACAACGTGCCCTTCCTACTGCATCCGTTTATTTCTTTCTACACGACGCGCGGTTGTCCGGCGCTTTGCACGTTCTGCATGTGGCCGCAGACGATTTCCGGCCACGCCTGGCGTACTCGCTCGACCGACAACGTGGCACGTGAAGTGAAGCAGGCCCTCGAATACTTCCCTCAGATGAAGGAAATCTTCTTTGACGACGATACCTTCAACATTCGTAAGGACCGGGTGCTGGAATTGTGCGCCAAGTTCAAGCCGCTGAAATTCCGCTGGTCGTCGACGGCCCGCGTACATAGCGATGAAGAAACGGTCCGAGCGATGGCCGAGTCCGGGGCGCGCTTGTTCATCGTGGGATTCGAATCGGGCGACGCGCAAATCCTGAAGAACATCAAGAAGGGCGCGACGTTGGAGATGGCGCGCAACTTCCGCAAGCATTGCCGCAAGTATGGAGTCAGGGTGCACGGCGACTTCATCATCGGACTGCCCGGCGAGACGAAAGAGACCATTCAAAAGACCATCGACTTCGCCAAGGAACTGGATTGCGAAACCATTCAGGTTTCCTTGGCGCATGCCATGCCCGGGACCGAACTGCACGACAGCATGGCGGCGCAGGGCTTCCTGAAGGTCGAAGCGCTGGCGGACTCCGGCGGCCATCAGCTTCCGCACATTGAGTACCCACATCTTTCGAAAGTTGAAATGATGGGCGGGGTGAACCGCTTCTACGACGAATACTATTTCCGTCCACGAGTCGTCTGGCGCATCGTCAAAGAGGCTTTGTGGGACAGCCATGAACGCAAACGGCTGTACGCCGAAGCGACGGAATTCCTGAAGCTCCGCGCAGAGCGCCTGAAGTGGGCGCGCAAAGGCGGCGAAGACTACAACAAACCCATGGTTTCCGTGCCCGGCACGAGTTCGGCTTCCGGAAACGATTAGCTTCCATAAAATGCCAAGCGAGAGAAGGCTGCGGATCAAGACGCTGGTCATGGTCTTCGCCATGGTGGTGTGCGCAAATGCAGGAGACCTGCTGCTGAAGCGCGGTATGACGCAGATCGGCGCAGTCGAGCTGACGGTGCAAGGAATCGCGCAAGCTTTCCGCCTGACGGTGACCAACGCAACCATTTGGCTCGCCATTTTTTTCCTCATCGGATTCATGGTCAACTACATGACTGTGCTGAGCTGGGCGGACTACAGCTACGTCATGCCGGCGGGAGCTTTTGGGTATGCCGTCCTCACTCTCCTAGCGGTGATTTTCCTGCATGAATCGGTTTCTCCGCGCCGCTGGGTCGGCGTGGTCCTGATTTGTGTGGGGGTTCTTCTTGTGGGGCAGACGAAACCCCGGACAACGGAAGTGCCCGCCGAGGCGGTGGCCCGATGCGGGTAATCATAGGGCTTGCGATTTTGATTCTGGGCAGCACGGGCGGCGAAATCGCCATCACCCACGGAATGAAATCGGTCGGCGAGCCGGCGCGCCTGCGGCCACGCGCTGTGCTGCAATTTCTCGCGCGCGCAGTACGCAACGGCTGGTTCTGGGCCGGCATTCCCCTGATGGCGCTGTCGTTCTACGCGCTGCTGGTTCTGTTGTCCTGGGCACCGATCAGCCTGGTCATTCCCGCGTCCGCGCTCAGCTATGTCGCTGGGACGTTTGGCGCGAAGTTTATTTTGGGTGAGGACGTGAGCACCGCGCGGTGGGCGGGAGTCATCCTCGTTTGTATTGGCGTCGCCCTGGTAGCTGCGGGCTGACGCGGCTAATGCGCGAAGCTTTTCAAGATGGCGACTTGTCTTTCATGATCTCGCACTACGGTTTGTGGCGTGAGGCTTTGCTGCTCGTGGCAGCGGCTCCGCTCGTTTACTACATCCTTGCAACCCTTGCAGCTTTTCGGTTTTTCGGGCGAAACCCACAAACGCGCGTCGACTACACTCCTCCCGTAAGCCTCCTCAAACCGGTGCGCGGCGTGGATTCCGGTTCCTACGAAAACTTCACAAGCTTCTGCAAACTGGATTATCCCGAGTACGAAATTCTGTTTGCGGTGAATGATGACAGCGATCTAGCGCTGCCGCTCATCCGGCAAATCATGGCAGAGTTTCCGCAAAAGCGAATTCGTTTGTTCATCAACGCAAAAGACCTAGGCGCGAATCGCAAGGTAAACAAACTGGCCATGCTAACGCGCGAGGCGGAGTATGACGTCCTGGTGCTAACCGATGGGGACGTGCGCGTTGGCCATCGGCGCAGCGAGCGATTTCTTCGCAGGTGTGTTGATGGCCCGATGGAAGGAAGGCATTCGCTTTGCGCTGGGCGCTTCCATCGCCACGACGAAAGACTGGGTCGGAAAGATGGGCGGCTTCGAAGCCATTGCGGATACGCTCGCTGACGATTACGAATTGGGCCTGCGCATCGCCAAAGCCGGTGGAGAAATTGTCCTCTCGCGTGAACCTGTGTGGACCATGTATCCCGCGCAAACTCTTCGCGGATTCTGGGATCATCAATTGCGCTGGGCGCGCACGGTGAGGTTGTGCAGGCCGTTTTCCTATTTAGGACTGCTCTTCACACAAGGCCTCCCGTGGACTTTGCTTGCGGTTTTGTTTGCGCCGACGGCGTTGATTGCCAGCGCTTACGTCGCTGCCTACCTCGTGCTGCGATTTGCCATGGCCTGGACCGTGGGCGTATGGGGTGTGAGAGACGAGGTCCTGCGGCGGAACCTCATGCTCGTCCCTGTTCGTGACGCTGTATATTTTATCGTGTGGCTGGCGAGCTTCGGATCAAACCGCATTCACTGGGGTTCCGAGGAATACACGATCCAAAAGGGGCGAATGGTGCCCATTGCCGAGCGCGAGAAGACAGCCGCTTGACTGGCTTTATCTCTAAGAGAGATTGCTCAGAAGCGGGGTTGCCAAGCACGATTCGAATTTCCTGCAGAATCAAACAGTGCAAACAAGAATTGACAAAAAGAAACTGCGAATGATAATACGGGCGCAGCGATGCAAGCGCTTGCAGCGGCGCGAGCGCTGCCCTGCTTGAGAAAACAGTGACTTCCACCCATTCCTGTAAGTCCACGGCCGCTTGGAGGTCGATATGAAAAAAGGATCTGAGATTTCACGCCGCCGCTTCGTAAGCTCGGCCATTTCCGCAGCAACGGTAGCTTCGCTGCCACTGGGAAGTCTACCGCTATCCGCTGAAGGCAAGGCGGCCTCACCCTCCTCCGCTGGAGGTTCCTCCGCAAATTCCGATTGGAAGAATCAAGGCGTGCTGAATCTGGTCAAATCCTCTCACTCCAAGCTGCGAAACGTGCCTGTGCACGCAGTAACCATCACTTCCGGTTTTTGGGCGGCGCGACGCCAGACCAACGTGGAAAGGAGCATCCCGTCGATGGAAAAACTGCTTGAGGCCAACGGCCGCATGGATAATTTCCTCCGCCTGGCAGGCAAGAGCGACGCGCCGCAGCGTGGCCCGGTGTATTCGGACTCGGATGTTTACAAATGGACCGAGGCCGCTGGCTTCGCGCTTCAATCGGGTGACCGTCCGGAGTTGCGCAGCCTCACAGACAAGACCATTAAAGAAGTTGTTGCGGCTCAGGAACCCAGCGGATACCTGAATACCTATTACGTCGGCGACCACGCAAAGGAGCGCATGACCCCCGAAATTCAACGATGGGGCCATGAATTGTACGATATCGGCCACATGATTCAGGGTGCAATCGCCTACTACCGCGCTACGGGCGATACGACTTTATTGGACGCCGGGATTCATTTTGTCGATGGTTTCCTGCTTCCAAACTTCGGTCCGGGTCCGGACAAGAAACCTATCTTCTCGGGTCATCCCGAGATTGAGCTCGCACTCATTGAACTATATCGAACGACCGGAGATAAACGGCATCTTGAACTGGCTGGCTATATTCTTCAAGGCGATGACCGGATCAAAGTTCCACATCGCGCGTACGTGTACCACTTCTGCGGTATCCCGTTCACTTCGCGAACGCATCTTGAGGGACACGCCGTGCGCGCCATGTACGCCTGCTGTGGCGCGACGGACTACTATCTGGAAACCGGCGATGCAACGTATTGGAAGACGCTGAACACTCTCTGGAACGATCTGGTCGATCACCAAATGTACGTGACCGGCGGAGTTGGAGCACGCAGCGACGGCGAAGCTTTCGGCGAGCCGTACGAACTGCCGAATTTCACCGCTTACGGCGAAAGCTGCGCCGCCATCGGCAACATGATGTGGAACTGGCGCATGCTCGCGGCAACCGGGGATGCAAAATACGTCGACGTCATTGAGCGCGCGCTGTACAACGGGATCAATTCGGGCATGTCGCTGGATGGAACGCTTTATTGTTACCGCAATCCGCTGGGTTTCGACCCTTCTAATGGCGACAAGATCCGCAACCCCTGGTATGACACGACCTGTTGCCCGCCGAACATCGAGCGTACGTTTGCTTCGTTGCCGGGCTATTTCTACAGCACCAGCGCCGACGGGTTGTATCTGCATCTTTACGACAACTCTGTGCTCGATTGGCATCTCGAGAATGGGACCGGACTGAAATTGCAGCAGAAAACGAATTATCCTTGGAAGGATACAGCGGAAATCGTTATCACGCCGGAGAAACCGGTAGAATTCACGTTGTACTTGCGGATTCCCGGATGGTCGGAGCGCACGCAGGTGACAGTCAACGGGAAAACGGTTTCTGGAGTTACGCCGGGCCAATACCTTGCGGTGCATCGGAAGTGGGAGCCTGGCGATAGCATCAGCGTAAAATTCGATATGACAACGCATACGATAGAAGCGAATCCGCGAGTCGTGGACGACTACGGCCGCGTCGCGGTGCAGCGCGGGCCGCTCGTGTACTGCCTCGAACAACTCGACCAGCCGGAGGGAGTTGTGCTCGCGGATGTCCGCCTTGATGTAAATCAAAAATCTTCATTGCAATTTCACGAGGAGTTTCGCGATGACCTGCTGGGGGGTATCGTAGCCCTGAAGTGCACTGGGGCCGTTGACGACAAGTCTAGTTCACGTGCCGGGCTGTACTTCCGCTACAGACCGGAAGCTTCCGGGAAGCGTGCGACCACCCTTACGTTCATTCCTTACTATGCTTGGGCCAACCGCGCTGCCACACCGATGCAGGTGTGGACGCCTGTTGCAAACGCGTGACGAATGGTTTGGTGAGCATGGGTCATGATTCTGTGAGATTGGACCATACCGTTCCTTTCCACTCATTCAATAGTGCGCGTGCGTTTCAGATTCTATTTTTGTTCGTCATGTTGTCTCTTTTGACTGGCGCAGCGTGCCGGGCACAGCAGGCTTCTCGGAGTGTGCAGATTCAAGTGTTCGCCGATCGACCCGATGGAGCCCTTCCGCCCATCTGGAACTATTTTGGCTACGATGAGCCGAACTATACCTACGCTCCCAACGGGCAGAGACTTCTCCGCGAGCTGAGCGCCCTTGGCCCCGAGCCAGTCTACATACGCACTCATAATCTGTTGACCTCCGGAGACGGCTCCGCTTCGCTCAAATGGGGCTCGACCAACATTTACACGGAAGACGCTGCCGGGAATGCCATCTATGATTGGACAATTCTGGACCGCATTTTTGACACTTTTCATGTGGCGGGCGTCAAGCCTCTCGTGGAAATCGGCTTCATGCCTAAAGCACTTTCCACTCACCCCGATCCTTACCGGCACAGTTTTCCACAAGGTTCCATCTACACGGGCTGGGCGTACCCGCCGAAGGACTATCAAAAGTGGTCTGAGCTTGTCTTTCAATTCGTCCTTCACCTCCGAACACGTTACGGCGATGCCGAAGTCAAAACGTGGCTTTGGGAGGTTTGGAACGAGCCGGACATCGAGTATTGGAAAGGCACGCCAGAAGAATTCTTTAAGCTCTACGACTTTAGTGTCGACGCTGTTCTACGTGCGCTGCCCGAAGCTCGAATCGACGGGCCCGACTCCACCGGCCCGGCTTACCCGAAAGCGGCAGAATTTTTACGCATGTTTTTGGAGCACTGCGCGCACCAAAAGAACTCCGCCACCGGAAAGATTGGCACTCGTCTGGATTTCATTAGCTTTCACCCGAAGGGCTCACCAAAGTGGATGGGCGATCATGTGCAAATGGGGATCTCCCGCCAGCTTGCCTCGATCCAAGCGGGATTCAAAATCATTTCGTCCTTCAGCGAGTGGCGTAACACTCCCATTATTCTCGGTGAGTCGGATCCAGAAGGCTGCGCAGCATGTTCCGCGCGAAACAATCCGCAAAATTCGTATCGCAACGGGCCTCTCTACGCGGTCTATGAGGCCGAAACTCTCTACCACACACTTACCCTCGCCCGCATCGAACACGCCAATCTTCTTGGTTCCTTAACCTGGGCGTTCGAATTCGAAGATCAGCCTTATTTTGAAGGCTTTCGCGAACTCGCCACAAACGGGTTGGACAAACCTGTCCTAAACGCATTTCGAATGTTTGGCTTGCTGGGCCGTGAACGTGTGAAGCTTACCTCGTCGGAAGCGCTATCAAGCGAGGATGTGGTCCGCGACGGCGTGCGCGCTCATCCCGAAATCAATGCGATCGCCGCCCGCGCCGATCATGAAATACAAATCCTGCTTTGGAATTACCTCGACGAGGATCTTCCCGCCGCTCCCTTTCCAATCGGGTTGACCGTCACCGGCTTGCCTTCGGCGTCAACTCGCGGATTGCTTGAGCATTTCCGCATCGATTCGAGCCACAGCAATTCCTTCGCCGCGTGGAGTCAGATGGACTCGCCCCAAACGCTATCCGCCGAGCAATACGAAAAACTGCAGGCTGCCGGACAGCTCCAGCTTGTCGATTCACCGGCATGGATCTTTATCGAAAGAGGCGCCGCGCACCTAAGTTTCAGTCTTCCGAGGCAGGCGGTCTCGCTTGTGCGCTTGCGCTGGCAATGAATCGCAAAAGCAAGCGCTTGCAATGTGACAGGGCCTGTGTATCATCCAATCGAAATATGGGCTGCATTCTATCGCCAAGAGACCACCCGCTGGCGATGATAGCGCTTGCAAGAAGTCCGGCGCTACATGTACTCGCATGGGGAGCGGATAATGAGGGCGAAATGAGCCATATCATGCGCATTGCACGATCGAGGTTCCTGGTGTTGGTGGTGGTCGTTCTTCTGTTTGGCTCAGTAACCCTTTGGGCTGTGCTGGCGCGCCAACAGAAGAAAGAGCCGCCGACTCCGGGACCCATGCTGGAACAAGGATATTTGGATTTGGACACTCCTGCGTTCTCCCTGCGCTTAGTGCGTTCTTCGCAAACGGCCGCCGCTTTGAAACCCAAAGGTGCGGGGGATTTCGATTTTACTCCCGGAGACTTGCTCGTTGAGCGATCCAAGGACGGCTATTACCACCTGGGCGACATAGACCTGCGCTTGCGCGAGGGCACTGCCGGAGAGTGGAAGAGCTACTCGACAGCACTCTCTCGCAAACCGGTGGAAGCGCTGGCCACCTCGGCGCAGATTCTTGCCGCAGCGAACCTCGCATCCACATTATCGTCGGACATCCCTTTGCAGATCACCAGGACGTGGGCGCTTGAGGACGGCAAGCTCACTCTGCGGTTCGTTTTAAAAAACAAAACAGCAGAAAGCGTGCAGATCGGGGCTTTGGGAATCCCGATGATCTTCAACAATGTTTTGAACGATCGCACTCTCGAGCAAGCCCACGCCGTCTGCTCGTTTTACGATCCTTACATCGGCGAGGATGCGGGATATCTGCAAGTGACGCGACTGAGTGGACACGGACCTGCGTTGTTGGTCTTGCCAGACGGGAAGACTCCTTTCGAGGCTTACAATCCCATACTCAGTGCACGCCGTTCGACCGGCGCTTCGATCTTCCGCGATTTGACGCCTCGCGGCATCACCTTTGAAGGCTTTTACGACTGGATGGCGCACAGCGCCGCATTCGCGGATAACGAATGGAAGAACGCAAAGCCCTGGAATCCGCCAACGCAAGCCACACTTGCGCCCGGCGAATCGAAGACGTATGGAGTAACTTTCGTTCTGTCGGACTCGATCCACAATATCGAGAAGACTCTCGAAGAAAATCATCGCCCGGTTGCAATCGGTATTCCTGGTTATGTCTTGCCGATGGACATGGATGGAGAGCTCATTTTGAAGTATCCCCAGGCGGTGAAATCTGTGGCGGTGGAACCCGCAGGAGCGATCAACTTCACTGCTAGCGCAAGCTCCGCTGGAGCTTGGAAGAAATATGCGCTACAGGGAAAGCTGTGGGGACGCGCAAGGTTGACGGTGACTTACGGAGACGGCCTGGTGCAGACCATCCACTATTTTGTGACCAAGCCCGAAGTCCAGGCGCTTGCCGACCTGGGCCATTTCCTCGCGACCAAGCAATGGTTTGTAGATCAGCAGGACCCGTTTCACCGAAGCCCTTCCTTCATGACCTACGACCGCGAAGAGAACAAGATCGTCACGCAGGACAGCCGCGCGTGGATTGCCGGGCTCGGCGATGAAGGAGGCGGAGGCGCGTGGATCTCGGCAATCATGAAACAACTGGGTGAGCCGAACAAAGATGAACTGGATAAATTTCAGCAGTTTGTGGATGGCGTGCTCTGGGGTGGGTTGCAATACAATGACGGCCCGAAAAAGTTCGGCGTGCGCAAAAGCCTCTTCTATTATCAGCCGGATCAAATGCCGACGGACTTCTACAGAAAGGATTTTGACTGGAGGTCGTGGACAAGCTGGAACAAAGTGGACTCCGAACGCGTGGACCGCTCTTACGATTATCCCCACGTGGTCGCCGCGGATTGGGTTTTGTATCGGCTCGCGCGCAACTACGAAGGTCTGGTGACAAATCATCCATGGGACTGGTATCTGACAAACGCGTACGAAACTTCCGTGGCGATGGTGAAGCTCGCGGGATATGCCGTTTTCGGCCAGATGGAAGGAGACATCTTTCTTCAAGTGCTGGAGGATCTGCGGCGCGAAGGATGGAATGCGCAAGCGGATGACCTGGAAGCCAAGATGCGGGTGCGGGCCAATCACTGGAAAGAGGAAGCCTATCCCTTCGGCAGCGAAATGCCGTGGGACTCGACCGGGCAGGAAGAGGTTTACGCCTGGATGAAACATTTTGGTTTTCAAGAGAAAGCGGACGTGACGCTCAACGCTATCCTCGGCTACGATCCCGCAATTCCACACTGGGGATACAACGGCAGCGCGCGGCGCTATTGGGACTTCATATTTGCGGGCAAGCTTAGGCAGCTGGAACGCCAGTTGCACCATTACGGTTCGAGTTTGAATGCCATTCCGCTCCTGGCGGAATATCGCGAGCATCCCGGTGACTTTTATCTGCTGCGCGTCGGATACGGCGGCACGATGGGCACGCTCACTGACATCGATCAAGAGGGGTTCTTAGCTCCCGCCTTTCATGCGTTTCCTGACCTGTTAAGACCGGACGGGATTACTGGCGACGATGGGCCAAACCTGTTCGGGCATGCCTGGAACACAGCGACCTATGTCGTGCATCACCCGGAGCTCGGATGGGTCGCGTTTGGCGGCAATATTCGCGAGGAAGGCCAAACTGTGAAGGTCACGCCTCTCGATTCATTCCGGATGCGCGTCTATCTTGCGTCCGCCGGCCTGTCGCTTACGCTGGATGCGGGACAGTTTGAAACCGTCGAAGTGAATTCAAAGACGGGAGTGATTCGCGTCGGCCTTGCCTCAGCGACGCAATACCTGCGCGCCGCGCGCCTTCGGATCGAGCAACCGGGCAAGGTGGGAGGCGCGAAAAGCTACCATCCCGCAAAATCTTGGAAGCAAGAACGCGGTGCTTATGTCGTTCCCCTCGGAACTGGGACGACCTGGGTCGATCTCACCGCGAACCCCTGAGTTCTTGGTGAGGAAGAGCGCTGTCGAAACAGCTTCTTTCAACCCGCCACGTTAGAAGCGAGCCGGTCAATCCCTCGAATTTGCCGAAGTTAATTCACCACAAAATTGGCTGGGAGGCCTGGACTCGAACCAGGATAGCCAGATCCAGAGTCTGGAGTCCTACCAATTGGACGACCTCCCATCCGTGGGGTTCGCCCCGATTTGACCGGGGCAGCACCTGGAAGGAACAAAAAGAAATCGCAGCCGGATTCCCGAGGATCGGGACAGCCGCGATTCTACTTATCTAATTTAATCGGGATTGCCCATACCGTCAACCGCGCACGGGTCGTGCGAGTTCATACTTTGGCCAGAGTTACAAGCTGGAGGAGTGGCGCGTCAGAAGCAGCCGCTCGCCGCGCATGTCGTCGCCGCGAAGGTCGCGCAGCGCATAAGTCACGAATTCTGCGGTCACGCGCTTGCGCCAGGTCATGTCGAAATCGGTGTTGTCCAGCGGCTTGGCGACGCGTGCTGCCAAAGCGGCCGCTTGCGCGATGGAATCGTGATTCAACGGCCGGTCCCTTAGAAAGTTTGAAGCTTCCACGGCCACGAGCGGAAGGCAAGCTACGGAGCCAACGACAATGCGCGCGTCTTCAACGACGCTGCTGGCTGAAATCTTCGCGGCTGCGGCCACGGACAAGACCGGGAAATCAAACGAGCCGCGGCGCCGCAACTTCCAGTAGGTGCTCTTCCAACCGTGCAAGGAATCCAGGTGCACTTCTGTGAGCAATTCGTTTGGCTGGCGCTTCATGTAGTGAATGCCGTCGTTTTGATAAAGCTCAGTAAGCGCAACTTCGCGCTCGCCCAAACGCGACGCCAGCCGGACGTGCGCGCCAAGCGCCATCAGAGCTGGCGCGGTGTCCGTTGACGATACGGCCATGCATTTGGAGCTGCCTGGGGCGACCCAGCAAGTGTCTCCATCTTTCTTCAGGCAAAAGCCGATGGATTTTCGCCATTCGTAGTTCTGGTCGTAATAATTGCAGCGTGTGTCGAGGCAAAGATTGCCGCCAAGCGTTGCCATATTACGGATTTGGGGTGTGGCAACAAAAGAAGCAGCTTGCGCCAACGCCGTCAATCCATTGCGAAACCGCGGGTTCGCCGCAATTTCAGAGAGCGTGAGGCACGCGCCGAGGCGCGCGCCTGAATCGCTAAGCTTTGCCTGATGTAATTCGCCAATGTGGTTCAGGCTTATCAAAGTTTTTGGGACTTGCTGGCGCCGCTTCATATTCGGCAGCAAATCCGTGCCACCTGCGAGAGGCATGGCGTTGGGGCCTTCGCCGTCGAGAACGCGCACGGCTTCCGGAACCGTCCGGGGCGCGCGGAATTCGAATAGCGGCAAGCGCATCATGGCGCGAGCACCTTCTCTTTCACCGAGCCAGGTTTGTCGCGATGAACGTCGTTCACGGCATTGCCGTCACCACCCTCCCAGGGAGGAGGAACGCGCAGCGCCTCAGGCCAATTCATGTGCGGAAAATGATCTGGTCCAAATCGCGGTTCGCGGCCGGCCTTCTTTTCGGCGAGCGCTTTCATGATTTTCTCCGGCGTGATTGGCACTTCGTCAATTCGCACGCCCACTGCGTCGTAAACGGCGTTGGCTACCGCGGGCATGATGGGCAGCAGCGGTCCCTGACCGACTTCCTTTGCGCCAAACGGTCCGCGAGGATCCGGATCTTCAATCAGCTCCGTGACGACCTCGGGCATGTCCAGCGAAGTTGGGCTTTTGTATTCGAGCATAGAAGGGAATTTATGCACCAGCGCATGCGAGAGCCGCTTCGGCAGCCGCCGGAACTCTTGCTCTTCCATCAGCGCTTCTCCAAGGCCCATGTACACGCTGCCCTCGACTTGGCCGCGCACGAGTGTTGGATTGAGCGCCCGCCCGATATCGTGGGCAATCCACACTTTTGGCACACGCAGCCAGCCAGTTACAGGATCCACTTCCACTTCGACAACCGCTGCGGAGTACGAATAGGTTGGGGAAGGACCGACGCCTCCGCCTTTGTACAGAGCAGGCGACTTCGGAGGAGTGTACGAACCGATTGTGCCAATCGTTCCGAAGCGCGCCTCCGCAAGGCAAATCGCTTCGGCGAAGGTGACGCCCTTCTCAGACGCGAAAGAATCGAAGACACGCTTGTCCCCAAACTGCAATCTCTCTCTGGGAACGTCCAGCTTCAACGCGACGGCTTCAGCGAGCAGCGCCTTCCCGCGTTCCGCGGCTTGCAACGCCGCGTTTCCCGCCATCAACGTTACGCGGCTCGAATACGAGCCTAAATCCACGGGGCCCAAATCCGTGTCGCCAGTGAACAAGCGAATATCAAACGGGTCAATGCCGAGAACTTCCGCCACGATGCTCGCAAGAACATCGTCGGAGCCCTGTCCGATTTCCGTCGCTCCGCAGAAAACGCTGACACCGCCGCCGCGATCGAACTTAAGTTGCACGCCGGAATGCGGCATCTTATTCCAATAGATGGGCAAGCCGGCCCCAGTTAGATAAGCGGAGCAAGCCAGGCCCACGCCGCGCCCCTCGGGGAGCTTTCGGAATTTACCTTTCCAATCTGAGATGTTCACGACTCGCTGGATGCACTCGGTGAGATTTACCGTGCCCAGCCTTAGAAAATTTGCTGTCACTGCGTTCGGAGATTCCACAATACGCAAACGCAATTCCGCAGGATCGAGCTTAAGCTTCTCTGCAATTTTGTCGAGCTGCACTTCCTGGCCAAAACGCGGCTGCGGAGTGCCGTGTCCGCGCTTGGGCCCGCAAGGCGGTTTGTTGGTAAACGTGCGGCAACCTTCGTAGCGATAACGCGGGATATGATAGGTCGTCGTCTGCAGCGCGCCGGCGTAGTAGGTGCTCGCAACGCCGTAGGAGCCATAGGCGCCGCCATCAATCAGCGTTTGCAGATGCACGCCGGTGATCGTGCCGTCTTTCTTCACGCCCGTCTTGAATTTCATCAGCACGGGGTGGCGTCCGCGGTGGCAATAGAAGACTTCCTCGCGCGTGAGGCAAATTTTCACGGGCCGGTCGAGCAGCAGCGCTGCCTTGGCAACGACAATTTCGTGATTGAAGGGATCGCTCTTGCCGCCAAACCCCCCTCCATTCGGCGTGGCAATCACTCGAATGTGCGCGGGCGGCATTTCGAGCACCTTCGCCAGGGCGCGATGCAAGTAATGCGGCGTTTGCGTGCTGGACCAGATAGTCAGCTTGCCATCGGGGTCCTTGACCGCGACGGAAGCGTGCTGCTCAATGGGTAGGTGTGTGTTTCCCTGGTAGAAGAACGTGTCTTCGAAGACTTCATCCGCTTCGGCAAACCCTCGGTCCACGTTTCCGAATTCCAGCGCTACCTGCTTGTGAATGTTGCCTTCCTCGCCGTATTCGTGGATGCGCGGTTCGGAAGTCGTCAGCGCTTCTTCAGGGTCCGAGATGGTTTTGAGAATCTCGTAATCCACGTCAATCAAATCCAGCGCTTCAAACGCCGTCAATTCCTCGCGGGCCACCACTGCCGCGACCGGATCACCCACATGTCGCACATGATCGAGGCAAAGCGCTTGCTCATCCTGGCTGACAGGGAGAATCCCGTATTGGATAGGCAAATCTTTCCCAGTGAGAACCTGATACACGCCCGGATGCGCCAGGGCGCGCGAAGCGTCGATTTTTCGAATGTGCGCATGCGGATGTGGCGAACGCAGGAGTTTGCAATGCGCCATGCGAGGCAGGAAAATGTCGTCGGCGAATCGGGTCTGTCCGGTTACTTTTGCGCGGCCGTCCACGCGGCGACGAGGGACACCAATGACACGCAGACCCTCGCGATTCGGCTCGGAATCCGCAACCGGCGACGGTTTCTTCGGTTCTTTTTGCTCCGCCATCTGGCCTCTTAAACCGCTTTCACGACGCGCCGCTGAACTTCAGTGCGATTGTCTCGTTTCATCAGCAATCTTGACCATCGCAGCTTCTACCGCCTCGAAAATCTGAAGATACCCCGTGCACCTGCAAAGATTCCCAGAAAGCGCTTCGCGGATTTCGTCGCGGCTGGGATGCGAATTGGCATCGAGCAGCGCCTTTGCCGTCACCAGAATCCCCGGCGTGCAATAACCGCATTGCGCTGCCCCAAGGTCAGCGAAGGTATCCTGTAGCGGATGGAGTCTTCCAGCGCTGCAGAGTCCTTCCACCGTCAGGACTTTTCTTCCGCTGCATTCCAGAGCCAGCACGAGACAGGAGAGCACGGGCTTGCCATCCAAAAGCACCGCACACGCGCCGCATTCGCCCAACTCACAGCCATGCTTCGTGCCCGTGTGCCCGAGGTCCTCGCGCAGAACTTCCAGCAGCGTCTTGTATGGTGCAAACGACACGTCGACTTCTTCCCCGTTCAACATGAACCGGATCTGCGCTGTCTTCTGCGACTCAATCGGGAAAGGCGCCATGTTCCGTCACCTCGCGAATATGCTATCCAACTGCCATACGCTCTCGCCTACCCTCGGAAACCCGATTCCGAGCGACGCGCGGAGTTTCCCTTTTCTCAGAAGAATCTTTCGCGGAGTCCGCCTTGGCTAGCAGGCCTCGGATTAGATAGTCCGCCATTGCTTCTGCGATCTCTTCGGCACTCCTTTGTCCGTCCGGGCGAAACCACTGTACGGTCCAATTCAAGGCTCCGAGTATGGCGCGCGCCATTAGCGCTGTGTCTCCGCGAACGAATTCGCCAATCTGCATACCGGATGCAATGAGATTGCGCATGCCCAGTTCATAGCGATCACGCTTCGCCACGAGATAGCGCTGCTTCGGCGGAGGCAAAGCATTTGTTAAAAGATGGGCCGCCGATCCTTCAACTTCATCAAGCAGGCAGCGCAAATGGGAAATCATTACCATCCGCAATTTCGCGGACGCCGCTGCTCTCATGCGACGCGCCTTTTCAAGGGCTTCAATCATCCGGTCCAGGGAGCTGTCTTGGCAGAAAAAGAGAATGTCGTTTTTGCCATTGAAGTAGTTATAGAGATTCGCCGGGGAAAGCTCCGCGGCCTCCGCGATGTCGCGCATCCCCGTCTCTCCAAACCCGTGCGCGCGAAATTCTCTCCCCGCCGCGCGCAGAATTTCCAGGCGCCGCACCACAAACCGCCGCTGTTGGCGGCCACTGCGATTCTTTGATCGAAGGTTTTGCTGCACGGTGCTTCGCCTTAAGCCAAGAGGACCGCTAAGGCCTTCCTAATGGGGAAGTGTGTTCTCTTTTGTTGCGCGTGTCAACATAATCTGAACGTGTGTTCAGCAAACGAACAGCTGTTCACCCGGCACACAGAAACAGGCCATGGGACCAAACGAAATTCAGGACAAATACGCTTCACTTTGGAAACAGTTGCGCCGCGTTGTCGTAAAGAATTTTTCTCTTTGCCGCGTCGCCAATCGCCAGGCCCTTGAATTTCTCAATGTTTCCCTTAATCTCGGGAACGCCAGGGCCCGGCCAATCCGTGCCCCACAGGACTTTGTCAGCGATGTCTTCGATGCGCGGAAAGTATTCCATCAGCTTTTGCGGAGGGATTCCGGAAATGTCCATATACATATTCTTGTGGCGGCGCACGAGAAAGAACGCTTCGTTCATCCACAGTGGCCGGCCCCCGTGTGCGAGGATGACCACAAGATTTGGATAATCGATGGAGATGTCGTCGCAAAGCATCGGTTGCGCGTGCAGATTTCGGGCTCCAGGGAAAATCGAAGTTCCGGTATGGATCATGATGGGCATGCCGTTCGCTTGCGCACGCTCGTAGATGGCGGCAAGGCTGCGGTTGCCGTCCATGTAGTCGTTCGGGGAAAGCGCCTGATGCGAAGGATGCATCTTGATAGCGCGCATGCCGAGCTTCGCAAGGCGGTCTACTTCTGCGCCGGCATCCGCAACGGTTCCTGGAAGAACGCCGCCGAATGCGATGAGGCGGTCCGGAGCGGCGCTGCAGTATTTCGCGCTCCAGTCGTTCACCTCAGGCGTGAAGCCGATGATTTTCGGCGCAACGTAGTTGATAAGCCCAGCGCGCTCCACTCCAAGCGAATCCAGGAAAGCGAGAAACGTTTTGGGGTCCGCGCAATAGCGCTCCACGTCCGCATAGTCCTTGCGCCCCTTCTTCATCAACTCCATCGCAGAAGGCTTCATCATGCTGTAAGGCATGATGTGAACGTGGATGTCGATAATCGGCTGCACAGAACCTCACCCCCGCGGAAAACCCAGGGTCGCAGCTTATCAGTTGAATCGCACGTATTCGAAATTCAAAGGATTGTTGTTGATGCCGCGCAGCGGTGGCGCAATCCAGTTGGCGAATTTTCCCGGCTCGGCCACGCGGCCGGTCATGAGGGATTGCACGAATTCATAGTCCTTCGGGCTCGGCAGCCATTCGAATGCGTGCTTCTTCCACGCGTCCTCCGATAACACTTGGCCGTCGATGCTGATGAAGTGTCCCGCAAAGTTTCCTATCTCGCGATGAAAGCCTTTGTGCGGCAAGGTCAGGTGGAAAGAGACTCCGGACTGATCGATGACCCTTTGCCAGCGGCTGACGCCGTCTGCAATTTCATCAATGTAGTCGTCACGCAAGCGCTCATTCAGCGCCGTCAGCGCCGGCACGTCTTTGGTCACGATCCTATCGCCGACAACTTCGGAGACCGGATAATGAGAGTCGATCAACACGTGATTATCCTCGAGCTTGGTTTCCCGGAAACGTCCTTTCAGGCCGCTGGTGAAGTAGTTCGCGGCATTGGAGGAAACGTCGGAGCCATAGAGGTCCAGCGTCACGCTATAGTGGAAGTTCAAATATTTCTGGATCGTCTGCAGGTCAATCACGCCTAGCGCGCGCACATCCGCCGGGTCTTCGACCTTGTTTTCCGTCATGACTTCGCAAGTGCGCTGAATGATGCGGCCCACGCCCGTCTCGCCCACAAACATGTGGTGCGCTTCCTCAGTCAGCATGAAACGGCAGGTTCGCGAAAGCGGATCGAAACCGGATTCCGCCAGTGCGCAGAGCTGAAATTTTCCGTCGCGGTCAGTGAAGAAGGTGAACATGTAGAACGCCAGCCAATCCGGCGTCGGCTCGTTGAACGCGCCCAGAATGCGCGGATTGTCGGTGTCGCCGGAACGCCGTGCCAGCAAAGCTTCCGCTTCTTCGCGGCCATCGCGCCCGAAGTAGCGGTGCAGCAAGTAAACCATGGCCCACAGATGCCGTCCCTCCTCGACGTTCACCTGAAAAATATTTCGGAGGTCGTACAAGGACGGGCACGAAAGCCCCAGCATCTTCTGCTGTTCCACCGAAGCCGGCTCGGTATCCCCTTGCGTGACAATGATGCGCCGCAGCGTCGAGCGGTATTCTCCCGGCACTTCTTGCCACGCGGGTTGGCCTTTGTGCGTTCCAAAATTCACTTGCCGCTGCCCATCCCGCGGCTGCAGGAAAATTCCCCAGCGGTATTCCGGCATCTTCACGTAATCGAATTGCGCCCAGCCGTCCGGCTCCACACTGATTGCCGTACGGAGATACACGTCATAGTCGCGGCTCTCGGTGGGCCCCATGTCGTACCACCAGCCGAGAAACGCGGGCTGCCAGTGCTCCAGCGCGCGCTGCAAGACGCGGTCGCGCCCCAAATCCACATTGTTTGGAATTTTGTCCGTGTAATTGATCATGACGGCCCCTCAGCCTTTTTGTTTGAAATCCTTCCATTAAACCTTTTCCCAGTCGAACTTCACTGGCGCGCCTGTGCCATAAACTTTCAACGCGCCGTTGGGACCGACCGCATTCGGCCGGATGAAAATCCAGTTCTGCCAGGCGGACAACCGGCCGAAAACGCGCGTTTCCGGCGTTTCGCTGGCGCCAAACCGCAGATTTGCCTCCAGGCCTGTCAACGCATCCGGTGACTGCGCAGCGCGCGATTCCATCGCCTGACGGATTTCATCATCCCAGTCGAGTTCATCGGGCGCGGCGGTGACGAGCCCTGCTTCGAGCGCTTCGTGCGCCGAAAGCTTTTTCCCAATCACACTGCGAAGCGCTTCGATCTGAGCAGCGTCCTCGTAAAATCGCGCTGCGAGCCGCGAAAGATGATTCACCATCGGCAGCGGCCCGAAGTTCATCTCGGAGAGTGTCATGCTGGTTCCGCCTTCTCCTTCTTCGGTGTCCCGCATGTAGATGCGGTCCGCAGCCAGTGCCAGTTCCAGCAGAGTCCCCGCAAAGCAGGTACCTGGGTCAACGATCGCAAACATCGAGCGCGAAGTTACCTCCAACCGCGCAAACGTGCGCCTCATCATCCCGAGCACTTCGCGCACAAACCAATTGTCTTGATGGCCCAAGATGAATTTGTCCATCGCAAGAACTGATTCGCGGTTTCCGTCGGTTTTCAACACCCAGAGTCCCAGTTCGAGTTCGTTCGTACGCAAGCTGAGGATGGCGTTATCGAGTTCGCGCGCCATTTGCAGCGGCCACCAGTTCGCTCCAGCCGCCAGAGCCTTTTCGACTGTCTGTTCGTCAACCCATTCCGGCGCAAGCACCGTAATCGTCGCTGTGCGTGCCGCGCGGCTGAACTGCACGTCCACATATTCGTAATGGAGTCCGGCATCGTCCACTGTTTTCTTCAGCGGCGCCAGCACCACGCCTTTCGCGCCCACCGGACGATCGGACAATTCCGCCAGTTTCAGAGCCCGCTGTTTTACGTATTCTGCAAACTGCTGCGGCTTGACTATGTCATCCACCAAGCGCCAATCTTTTGCTCTTTGCCCGCGGACACCATCCTGGTTGGTGCAAAACATGTCTGCGAGGTCTTTCCGAACTTTTCGCTTGTCGGTCAGGCGCGTAAGCCCGCCAGTTCCCGGCAAGACACCGAGTAGAGGAAGTTCCGGCAAACTGACCGCGGAAGAGCGGTCATCAATCAAGATGATCTCGTTACAAGCCAGTGCGAGTTCGTATCCCCCGCCCGCGGTGGTTCCGTTACAAGCGGCCAGAAACTTCAGCCCTGAGTTCCGGCTCGCATCTTCGATTCCAATTCGCGTTTCATTGGTGAATTTGCAGAAATTGACTTTCCACGTGTGAGTGGAAAGTCCGAGCATGTAGATGTTAGCGCCGGAACAAAAAATTCGGTTCTTCGCGCTGGCAAAGACCACGGTGCGAATCTCAGGGTGCTCAAAGCGGATACGCTGCAGCGCGTCGTGCAGTTCGATGTCCACGCCCAGATCATAAGAATTTAGTTTCAATTTGTAGCCCGGGCGAATCCCGCCATCTTCCGCCACGTCCATCGTGAGCGTCGCCACCGGACCATCAAAAGAAAATTTCCAATGTTTGTAGCGCGCAGGCTCCGTCTGATAGTCCACTGGCGCCGGTTTCGTCTTCGCTTCCTGAGTTACAGCTACTTCCACGCTGTCCTCCTATTGCAAACTCGCTTGCATTGCCGCTTTCAATTTCGCAAAACTTTCCTCGATGGAAGTTCCGGAAGTGTCTAGCAATAAATCCGCCTTCCCGTACAGGGGCTCGCGGGCCTCCAGAATTCTTCTCAGCTCTTCCATCGCCTGGTTATTGGCAGCCATGGGGCGAAAATCCCCCTGCGCCATCACGCGCGACATGTGTTCTTCCGGCTGCGCTTTAATCCAAACGGTGTAGCAGTGCGACAGGAGAAAATCAAAAGTCTCTTTTTCGGAAACCACTCCGCCCCCCACCGAAATCACGGCTCGGTCATTTTCCTTCAGGACTCTCTCCAGCATACGTCTCTCAATCGAGCGAAAACCGGATTGCCCGTAGAGCGAAAAGATCTCGCCCAGCGGTATTCCCGTATCTTTCTCGATTTCGTTGTCGAGCTCCACAAAACGGTTCTCCATCTGCTTCGCCAGCATCGAACCAAGCGTAGACTTGCCTGCGCCGCGCATACCGATCAAAGCAATGCGCATCCTTCTTATTTTTTCTTCCTGGCCAAAGTCGCGCATCAAGCGCGACACCACATCTTCTAGGCGATTCTGCGGCAGCCGCTCGAGGAATCTCTGAATCATCCCTTTCTCCCCGCGCTCTTCCGCATGCGGCGCAAAGAGGTCTGCGATGGAAACATGGAGCGCGTCGGCGATCCGCTGGAGTAGAACGACGGAGATGTTTCCCTCGCCTGCTTCCAGTTGCGCGAGATGGCGCTCGGACACGTCTGATCCCAGGGAAATTTGTTTGCGAGTCAGGCCTCGGCGATTTCGTAGCTCGCGAACGCGGCTGCCTAGAGACCTCAGAAAACGCCCGTTCGCTGGAGGTTCAGAGGAATGCAGAGTGGCTGCCCTGGATGGTGAGCTGGTTCGCATCATAGTAGGAATCAGGCTGTATGCATTATAATACAGGGCGGCCGATTCCGGTCAAGTTGGACGAGCATGTAGAGCCATTAGATAAGGCTGTCTGCCGCTTCTTCGTGACATGCATTATAGTGCATACTGGCAATTGGTTTTGCCTTGAAGCTTCGCGTTTGGTATTTTTGCTGGGTCTTGTTTGTTAAGCGGGGTATCTCGATGAAACTGCTGAACTATATTTCTGGCCAATGGAGGGAGGGATCGGGTCTCGGCACTCAGCTGCTGGATCCCGTGACGGGAGACGAACTCGCTCGAATCTCTTCCGACGGCGTTGATCTCAAAGCTGCGCTGGAGTTCGCCCGGTCCCAGGGCGGATCGGCTCTTCGACAACTCACCTACGCGCAACGCGCAGATTTGCTAGCCAAAATTGGTGAGCTTCTCACAGCGAACCGCGATGAATATTTCCGTCTCTCCTTACTAAACCTTGGCGCAACGCAAGCGGATGCGTCCTTCGACGTGGACGGCGCGCTCTACACTATGAAGTATTACGCGAAGATTGGCCGCGCCCTCGCCGACGGAAAAATGTTGAAGGAGGGTGCGGCTGCTTCTCTCTCAAAAACGGGAGTATTCGGCGGCCAGCACTTTCTCGTCCCCTCCAAGGGCGTAGCGGTTTTCATCAACGCCTTCAACTTCCCCGCCTGGGGCTTTTGCGAGAAAGCCGCGCCTGCGCTTCTCTCGGGTGTTCCCATCCTGGTGAAGCCCGCCTCGCCGACAGCTTGGCTCGCTCACAAGATGATGGAAGACGTCGTCAAATCCGGAATCCTGCCCGACAGCATCAACTCCGCCATCCTCGGACCGGGCTGTGCGCCAGGGAGCGATCTTTTCGATCTTCTCGTCAAAGAAGCCCTGAAAGAAATCACGCTCAAGGCCGGCCAGAAATGCACGACCATTCGGCGCGTCTTCGCTCCGCGCCAAACCCTGAACGCGTTTGGAGAAGCCGTTTCGTCTCGTCTGAGCACGACGAAAGTAGGGAATCCACGCAATTCCGAAGTGAAAGTGGGACCGCTAGTCAACAAGGCTCAGCAAAGCGCTTGTCTCGAAGGCCTCAAGAAGTTGCGCTCCGAATGTTCGGTGATATTTGGCGGAAACGATCAATTCGAACCGGTCGAAGCCGACCCGCAAAAGTCCGCCTTCGTTCAACCCACGCTTCTCGTCAGCAATGACGGGCTGGCTTCGAAATACGTTCACGACGTTGAAGTATTCGGCCCGGTCGTGACTCTCGTGGCTTATGACAGCTCGAAGGACCTTATCCCCATGGTTCGCCGCGGAAGCGGCTCGCTGGTAGCCTCGGTATTTTCCAACGATTCCGCTTTCTTGCAGGAAGTGGTTCTCGGCATCGGCGACCTTCATGGCAGAATCCTGGCCGTGGATTCCGCCGTCGGCGCCCAGCACACGGGCCACGGCAATGTGGTTCCAAGTTGCCTGCATGGCGGCCCCGGAAGAGCTGGCGGCGGCGAAGAGCTCGCCGGCCTGCGCGCGCTCCTGCTCTATCACCGTCGTTTTGTGGTGCAAGGCCCCACCAACTGCATCAAGGATTTGTCCGGGCTATGCGCGGACACCAATCTCCTCTATTCGTAGGAACTCTCGCTCAATTCAAAAAGGTCTGGGGGCTACCAGAGGCTCGAGGGGAGTAGTCCGTCAAGCACGCTTTTCAACACTCCTCTCTCCGTTTCCGCGAATAAATGCGACCATAACTTGGTCTTTACCATCAAAGGTCTTTGCGACAATGCCGCGAATCACAACCAGAGAAGACCAACGCCTGGAAGAAGCGCGCACGCGCAAGAGGTACTGGAAGCGCTGGGGACCGTATCTTTCCGAGCGCCAATGGGGCACGGTGCGCGAAGACTACAGTGTGGACGGCACGGCCTGGGAATATTTCCCGCACGACCACGCCCGCTCGCGCGCTTATCGCTGGGGCGAAGACGGCATTGGCGGAATCAGCGATCGCCATCAAATGATGTGCTTTGGCCTTGCGCTCTGGAACGGTCGCGATCCCATCCTGAAAGAACGCCTATTCGGCCTCACCGGCAATCAGGGCAATCACGGCGAAGACGTCAAGGAGTGCTACTTCTATCTCGACTCGACCCCGACCCACAGTTACATGCGCATGCTCTACAAATATCCTCATGCCGAGTTCCCCTACCAACTTCTCATCGATGAAAATCGCCGCCGCGGCCGCGGCCAGCCAGAATTCGAATTGCTCGATAGCGGAGTTTTCTCGGAAAATCGCTACTTCGATGTTTTTGTCGAATACGCCAAAGCGGACGTCGAAGATATTCTGATTCGAATCACCGCTGTCAATCGCGGCCCGGAGACCGCTGCCCTCCATGTCCTTCCACAATTCTGGTTTCGCAACACCTGGTCTTGGGGAAGAGACCTTCGCCGCCCCGTTGCGCGAATTGCTTCCGCTCTTCCCGGCAGTTCTTGCGTCGAACTCGAGCATTGGCAGTACGGCAAACGCTGGTTCATTTGCGGGGGCAATCCCGAACTGCTCTTCACCGAAAACGAAACCAATTGCGCTCGGCTCTTCAACGGTCCGAACCGCTGCCCGTTTGTTAAAGACGCTTTTCACGAATATCTCATTCACGGAAACAAAGCCGCCGTGAATCCCTCTCTCACGGGAACGAAAGTGGCCGCCCATTACCCGATGCACCTGGAACCCGGCGCGTCGGCCGCGCTGAAGCTCCGCCTCACCGACATCGAGCCTCTCGCCGGCATGGATCCGGATTCGCCGCGCAGTGGCATCATCACTTCCCCTGCCCATGCCGAGCGTGCCGAAGGCGTTCCCGGCACAAACGATTTTGCTACGGGGTTCGACGCCCTTTTCGCCGCCCGCCAAAAAGAAGCCGATGAGTTTTACGATTCGCGAATCGCGAAACATCTCTCCGGGGACGCCAAAGCCGTCATGCGTCAATCCTTTGCCGGCATGTTCTGGTCCAAGCAGTTTTATCACTACGACGTTCACACTTCGCTCGAAGGCGATCCTGCCGGGCCCAAACCGCCCGAGGAGCGCTGGAAGGGCCGCAACAAGGATTGGGTGCACCTTTACAACGAAGATGTCATCTCCATGCCCGACAAGTGGGAATATCCCTGGTATGCCGCATGGGATCTCGCGTTCCACTGCATTCCCATCGCTCTAATCGATCCTGACTTTGCCAAAGAGCAGCTCATTCTTCTGCTTCGCGAATGGTACATGCACCCGAACGGGCAATTGCCCGCCTACGAATGGGCTTTCAGCGACGTGAATCCCCCCGTGCACGCTTGGGCCGCCTGGCGCGTTTACAAAATCGAGCGGCGCGTCCGCGGCATTGCCGACCGCGCGTTTCTTGAGCGAGTTTTTCACAAGCTGCTTCTAAATTTCACCTGGTGGGTGAATCGCAAGGACCCTGATGGAGCGAATATCTTCCAGGGCGGCTTCCTCGGGCTAGACAACATCGGAGTTTTTGACCGTTCCGCCCCTCTCCCTACCGGCGGGCATCTCGAACAATCCGACGGCACCAGCTGGATGGGCATGTACTGCCTCAACATGCTCGCTATTGCTCTGGAGCTCGCAAAAGAAGACATGGCTTATGAAGACGTCGCCAGCAAATTTTTCGAGCACTTCGTTAACATCGCGCATGCCATGAACGATATCGGCATTGATGGCATGGCTTTGTGGGACAACGAGGACGGCTTCTATTACGATGTTCTCCGCCTTCCGGACGGAAGCCAGCACTTCCTCAAGATCCGTTCTATGGTGGGCCTCATTCCGCTCTTCGCCGTCGAAACATTGGAACCGGAAATCGTGGATCGCTTGCCTGGATTCAAGCGCCGCATGCAATGGTTCGTTGACAATCACCCGGACATCCCCGAACACATCGAAACGACCCAACGCTCCGCGCGCGGCGTGCGACGCCTCCTCTCTCTCGTCAATCGCAAGCAGCTCAAGCGCGTTCTCGCCCGCATGCTCGACGAAGACGAATTCCTCGCTCCTTACGGCGTGCGCGCGCTGTCACGCTTCCACAAGGACCACCCGTACGAAGTGCAGGTCAATGACCATATCAACCGCGTCGCTTACGAACCCGCGGAATCCGCCACTGGCTTGTTCGGGGGCAATTCCAATTGGCGCGGCCCGATTTGGTTTCCCGTGAACTATCTGCTTGTCGAGTCTCTCCAGAAGTTTCATCACTACTATGGCGAAGACTTCAAAGTGGAATGTCCTACGCATTCGAATCGCGAAACCGACCTCTGGCAAGTCGCTGCGGAGATTTCTCGCCGCCTGGTCCATATCTTTTTGCGAGATCGGAACGGCCGCCGCCCCGTCGCCGGTGGAGCGGAAATTTTTCAAAACGATCCTTACTGGCGCGACTTGATTTTGTTTTACGAATACTTCCACGGCGACAACGGCGCCGGACTGGGCGCCAGCCATCAAACCGGCTGGACCGGCCTCGTCGCCAAACTCCTCGAGCAAAGCGGAGAGTAACGTGTTCTCCCTTGATGACCAAATGGCTGAAGCGTGATAGTGAGAGATCCCGGAGGGATCGCGATGAGCGGGAGCTTTTCAGGCAGCGTGGTTCTGGTCGCCGGCGGCACCGGCGGATTGGGACGCGCGGTTACCTCAGCGTTCCTCGAGGAAGGCGCCACCGTCCTTGTCACCTATCGCAATCTTCCGGAATGGGAAAAGTTCAAGAGCGCAGCGTCCGCACATGCCGGGCGTCTCGATGGAAATGAAGTCGATGTCACCGACGAAACGGCCGTGCGCCAGTTGGTCGAGAAAATCCTTTCAAAACACAGTCGGCTCGACGCGTTGGTAAATACCGTCGGAGGTTACGCGGGCGGCCTGAAACTGTGGGAGATGGAAACGAGAGTTTTCGAGCAAATGTTGAACCTGAATCTTCGCGCAGGTTATGTGCTTTCGCGTGCCGCGGTTCCCGCAATGTTGAATCAGGGACGCGGAGTCATTGTGAACGTCGCTTCCAAGGCCGCTCTCGATCACGCCGCAGGTGCCTCCGCTTACGCCGCTTCCAAAGCCGCGGCCGTCGCTATGTTGGACTCGCTCGCAGCGGACCTAAAGGGTACCGGAGTGCGCGTGAACTCCATTCTTCCCAGCATCATTGACACCGAAGCCAATCGCAAAGCCATGCCCAATGCCGATTTTTCGAAGTGGCCGAAGCCCCGCGACATCGCGCGCGTCATCCTGTTCTTGTGCAGCGATGACGCCAGGGTTATCCACGGCGCGTCCATCCCCGTCTACGGCGACAGCTGATCAGCGCCGCACTTTGCTATCTGTGGAGGGTGTTCGCGCAGGCTGGGTGTTCTTCAGGGCTGCGCTTTTGGTGCCGCTTGGTAGAGTTCGATCAACACCTTGCCGCCATCCGGAGACACCACTAAAAAGAAGTTGACACGCGTGCCATCCGCCCCGGGCCGTGTTGCGGGATAAACGGAAGCAATCTTGAATTTTTCTTTCAAGATTTCCGTGGCGCGGTCCACGTTTGTGCAGCGAAACTCCACCTGCTGGACACCTTCTCCAAATTTCAACAGATATCGCGCGATTGCCCCGTCTCCCCCGGGCTCACGCGTCGTCAACACATCCAGCGAAATTCCATCTGGAAAATGCAACTCGAACTCTTCTGCGTCCTGGTCCGGCGGCACTTCCGCAAGCCTAGGCGTGCCGTTGGCGATTCGAATCCGGTTGAAGGTCTCCCGTGGCACGGCAACGCCAACGGTGATGACTGGATCCGGTGCAAGCAACAAAGCAGAAAGCTCCTCGTCACTCCACCACGCAGCAACCGCGATTCCTGCAACCGCGCGTCCCAATCGGTACACTTCTTCCGCCGCCATTTTTCTTGTGGACGGCTCGGAAGCCGATAGTCCTGCGATAGCCGTGCTTAGGGGACTGGACATGGTGCCGTCGAAATTGTAGCGTGAGGAGGCGTCCAAAAGAAGCTCCGTCGCTTCCGCCGTACGAAGACGCAACGAAATCCTTCTCCCGTTCATCTGAGGGGTATGCCCAAACCAGTTTTGCTCACGGTCGACGACGACCCTGAGGTTTTGCGCGCCATCGAGCGCGACCTCCGCAGCCGCTATGCAGACCGCTATCGCGTCATGCGCGCAAACTCCGGCACCGCCGCCATCACCACGCTCCGCGAACTCAAAGCTCGCAACAATCCAGTCGCGCTTCTCCTTGCCGATCAGCGCATGCCGCAAATGGATGGCGTCGGCTTCCTTTCCGAAGCCATGGAGCTTCATCCCCTGGCCAAGCGCGCGCTCCTTACCGCTTACGCAGACACCACCGCGGCCATCGACGCCATCAATGAAGCCCGCGTCCACTACTATTTCATGAAGCCTTGGGATCCCCCTGAAGAAAAACTGTATCCCGCGCTGGACGACCTTCTCCACGACTGGACCTCCACATTTCGCCCTCCATACGAAGGCATCCGCGTCCTCGGCACGCGCTGGTCCAATCGCTCTTACGAGCTGCGCGATTTTCTCGCGCGCAATCAAGTCCCTTATCAATGGATTGACGTGGAGCTTGCCGCAAGCGACCCGGAAGTGCGCGGTCTCGTGAATTCTCTCGGCCCCGAAGCGCAAACTCTCCCGCTTATCCTGTTTCCTGATGGCGCGCGCCTCGCCGAGCCGCCCCTCCCTGCCGTGGCCGACAAAATTGGCCTCCGCACCCGCGCTCAAACTGATTTCTACGACCTCGCCATTGTCGGTGGCGGTCCCGCCGGACTTGCAGCCGCCGTCTACGGTGCCAGCGAAGGCCTGCGCACCGTCATCATCGAACGTGAAGCCCCTGGTGGCCAGGCCGGCCTCAGCTCGCGCATCGAAAATTATCTCGGCTTTCCCTCCGGCCTCACCGGCAGCGACCTCGCCCGCCGCGCCGTGGCGCAAGCGAAGCGTTTTGGCGTGGAGATTCTTGCTCCGCAAGAAGCCACTGGCATTCGAATCGATGGCCCTTATCGCTATCTGAAACTCGCCGACGGCTCGGAAATCTCCTGTCACGTTCTTCTTCTCGCCATGGGCGTTCAGTGGCGCACTCTCGACGTTCCCGGCATTGATCGCCTCCAGGGCGCAGGCGTGTATTATGGCGGCGGCACTTCCGAAGCCATTTCGTGCAAGGGCGAAACCGTATATGTCATCGGCGGAGCAAACTCCGCCGGTCAGGCAGCTATGCACTTCTCCAAATTCGCCGAAAAAGTGATTATGCTCGTCCGCGGCAATTCCCTGGCCAGCACCATGTCGCACTACCTGATCGAGCAAATCGAGAAAACGCCCAAGATCGAAGTCTGGACGCAAACCAGCGTCGTCGGTGTCCATGGAGAAGGGCGCCTTAGCGGCATCACCGTTCTTTGCTCGCCTTCCGGCGAAACTAAAGAGCTGCCCGCCAGCAGCCTCTTCATCTTTATTGGCGCGTTGCCCCGCACCGAATGGCTCGGCAACGTCGTTGAGCGCGACGACCGCGGCTTCATCCTCTCTGGCCCAGACCTGATTCACGATGGCAAGAAGCCGGCCTCCTGGACGCTCAGCCGCGACCCCGGCTTGCTCGAAACCAACGTTCCCGGAATTTTTGTTGTAGGTGACGTGCGCCACGGCTCGGTCAAACGCGTCGCCTCGGGTGTCGGCGAAGGCGCCGTCGTCGTCCAGTTCATGCACCAGTACATGGCCAAAGTTCAATGATGCACGCCGCCAAAAGAGCTCATCGCGCATGACCGGACTATTGACCACTCCTCCCGAACAACTCGTTGAGCAATTGCGCAAGATCGCTGTGTTCTCGGATCTCCCGCAGGACGATCTGCTCTGGTTTGTTTCCAAGTGCCAGGAGCTCCGCATTGCCACGGGCGACATCCTCATGTGCGAAGGCGACAAGCCTGAGTTCATGATCATCATGCTGGAAGGCGAGATTCGCGCCAGAGCAGAACATGGTCCTGCCGACGGCCCTGTATTCACCATGAGTAGCGGCGAAGTCAGCGGAATGCTTCCTTTTTCCCGCCTCAAGGTTATTAGTGTCACCGGGCGCGCCGTCGCTCCTTCTCATTACTTGGCCTTCCACGTCTCGTATTTCGAGGAGATGTTCCATCGCCTCCCCGAACTCGTCCGCCGCCTCGTC
>WNGL01000357.1_pt1 | contig 53393 bp, 46 predicted proteins | sample 5400591 | NCBI WGS metagenome assembly WNGL01 (sample SAMN13153377, study PRJNA577476) | soil metagenome | isolation source: 80 cm soil or saprolite under Garry oak tree replicate 1 | place: USA:California | collected 2016-06-15 | reverse complement strand
CTTCACGCACGCCCCGCCTACACCGCCCGTACGACAAAGCATTCCCCGCTCACACTCAAAACCTCACAGAAACCTTCTCCTCACCCGTAAACCGAAAAGAAAGTCATCCGCCCTCAACTCTGGTGAGAAATCCGGGCTAGCAACAACCCATCTTAACTTCACCCTCCTCCGTGACTGGCGGTCCAAATGCCTCTTCCGGCACCGGCGCGCCATTCAGCACCATAAACCAGCGGCGAATCGCGTCCATGAGCACCAGCACTACGCCAATGATGAAGATAATCATCAATGTCGTGTCCAGCACTCCCGCAAAATACATGTGCGGCTTCAACCGCAGCGGCCAGAAGATATTCTGAATGGAGAGGACTCCCGCCGAGATCGTGGTCACACCGACGAAGCACATGGGAATGAAAGTGAGCCAAGCATACTTCGCCTTTCCCATGTTGATCAGGAACGTAGTTGATACCGCGAGTGCAATCGTTGCCAGCAACTGATTGCCGGTTCCAAACAGCGGCCAGATCGTAGAGATGCTGCCAGTCCAGATCAGGTATCCCCAACCGGCTACAACCAACGTAGTGGCGCTCAGGTTGCTGGGCAGCCATGCGTTGTTTCCGAACGGCTTATAAACTTTCCCCATCAATTCCTGTAGAACGTAGCGCGCCACGCGGGTTCCGGTATCCACCGTGGTCAAAATGAAGAGCGCCTCAAACATAATGGCGTAGTGATACCAGTAGCCCATCAGTCTGGACATTCCCGGCAGCCCCCTGAATATCTGCGCCATGCCGATTGCCAGCGAAACTGCGCCACCGCTGCGTCCCGCAAGTTTCTCGCCGACCTCGCGCGAGAACATGTCCAGGTTCACCGTGTGCAATCCCAGTTTGGCAAACACATCCGGCGGGCAGTTGATCGCAAAGTAGTCACCAGGGTTCATCGAGCAAGCAGCAATCAGTGCTAACACGCCAACCAGCGACTCGCATAGCATCGCTCCGTAGCCGATAAAGCGTGCGTCCGTCTCTTTGTCCAGCATCTTCGGAGTCGTACCCGACGAGACCAGCGAATGGAATCCAGATATAGCTCCACAGGCAATCGTAACGAACAGGAACGGGAAGAGATGTCCCTTGATGATCGGTCCGCCACCGTGAATATAAGGAGTAAAGTTCGGGAACTGAATGTTGGGATGAACAATGAAGACACCCAGGATCAGGACAGCGATCGTGCCAAGCTTGACATAGGTTGACAGGTAGTCGCGCGGCTCAAGCAGCAGCCATACCGGCAGCACCGATGCGACAAATCCATAAATCATCATCATCAACGTGATCTGGTGCGGATTGAAGGTCAGCGTGCTCGCCAGGCTGCTCTCTGCAAATGCGTGCCCTCCCACCACTGCGGCCAGCAGGCATGCAACGCCAAAAATGCTTGGGCCGGTGATCTTGATTTGCCCTGAAGGATTCTTGAACATCCACATACCCATGATGAGCGCAATCGGAATCGTCATCCCGATTGTGAACACGCCCCATGGGCTGTTCGCAAGTGCGTTGACAACTACAATGCCGAGACCGGCCAGCGTCACCAGCAGGATGAACAACACGGCAATCATGCATACCAGTCCAGCAAATGGGCTGATTTCCGTGCGTGCGATGTCCGCCAGTGAACGTCCTCTATGGCGCACCGACGCAACCATCACAGTAAAGTCCTGAACGCATCCAGCCACCACCGCACCAATCAGCAGCCAGAGGAATCCAGGAGCGAACCCGAACTGCGCTGCCAACGTAGGTCCCACCAGCGGCCCCGCCCCGGCAATCGCGGCAAAGTGATGTCCGAACAGAACCCACTTCGGCGATGGCACGTAGTTGTGTCCATCCTCATATGTGTGTCCGGGAGTAATGCGGCGATCATCCAGCACCATCGCTTTTGCTGCAAGGAATGCGCTGTAGTATCGATACGCCAGGGCGTAAACACACAGTGCGCCCAGCATAATGGGAAAAGTATTCATGGAACCCCCTAACTTCTAGCCACGACTGCAGATCAGGTGCCTACCGAACCTGCCGGAAACTATAGAAGGGAACGAGTTACGACGCAATCAAATTGCTATTCGCCCCAAACCGACTCCCAAACCCTGCTTTCCTTCATCCTCGCTTGCCGTACTTTCGCAATAGAAGTTGTGCTCTCCACAGCGTCGAGACAGCGAAATCTCTGCACCTCTGCACCTTTCTTTTGAATCCATTCCGAATGTGGAGTTGCCCGAAATAATTCTCAACCCCGACCTACTCACGGGCCGACGTCCACCGGCCTTGTGCTTTCAGTGTCTCCACTTCTTTATCGGCAAGTTCCGCAAAGACATGTAGTCTGCCTTCCCCACGCGGTTCAGTGGCCTCTGCCCCGGACCAAGCAGCACGTAATGATGCGGCCGCATATAAGCCGCGAGCCCACGCGCGTGACGTTCCAGTTGCGGCACCTGAATCTCTCGCCCAGGCTGCACTTCCACGAACGCGACGATGGCTTCCAATGGCCATAACTTTGTAGTCTGCGATGGCGCGCATCGAGCGTAGCGGATCAAACACAGAACCGCGCAGCCACCATCAAAGATCGTGCTCATCAGCAACTCGGTCTGGCAACCCACGTGGCTTGGCGGAAGATTCACCAACGTCACCAACTCACCTCCCGAGCCGTGCGGCAGCACATGACTCAGGCACATTGCCTGACAACTGATGTTCCGATGGGAAAGCAGCGCCGCTTTAGGCGATCCGGTGGACCCAGTCGTGAAGATCACAAGAGCTCCGTCCTCTGGGCTGACCTGAGCCACCGCCCTCTCGTATTCCGTTTGCAGCACCTCTAGCTCTTCCGCTTTCTGAAGCAAACTCCTGGCCTGCTCCAGCAACTCGCTCACAGAAACCGCACCCTCCACGCACTCATCTGACGGAGCAAATTGCACCGCAATTTTCAGCGGAAACCGCCTCCTGAGTTCTGCGCAAAACTCGGCAGCGTCGGCGATCACGGGCACTTTGAGGAAGGCAACCCCCTTAGGCGCAACTATACTCAAGTTTCGCATCAACTCTTCCCGGCTAAGTCGTAGATCCAGCGGAACAAAGATAACTCCGATCCGCAAACACGCGTACTCCAGAAAGACATGCTCACTGGTCAGTGGCAGCAGGCTGGAGAAGGAATCTCCTCTATCGCAGGCCGCGCTTCACCAGCAGCATTGCCAACACCCTGATCACGCTCTCAAACTCCGCACACGACACAGCCCGATTGCGGTTGGAATCGATCAGCGCAATAGACAACGGCTTCTCGCGCGCCCACTTCTCCACTGCCCCATGTAGCAGGTGGCGATCTTGAAATTTCTGTTCAAAATCTTCAATCGTAAGACAAGGCGGCAGCTTTCTAGACATAGCCAACGATCCTATTACTTTCCGACGCTTTGATTGCACTTTTTCCATGTTGAATCGCGAGACACACAGTATTCGTTTTCCTGATGCTATTAGTTTTTTCAATTAGCCATTGACATACAATTCCAAATGGCAGAGCATTTTTAAACTCGACCGACTGGTCGGTTTTTCACATAAAAGGAGCTTCCTTGGCCACTATCTTCTATGCCCACGACGCCAATCCCGATGCGCTGAAGCGCAAAACCATAGCCGTGTTCGGATACGGAAGTCAGGGTCACGCCCAGGCGCTCAACCTGCGTGAGAGCGGTTACAGCGTCATCATCGGTCTCGACCCTGAGCGCCCCACGGCCAAGCGAGCCCGCGAAGATGGTTTCGAGGTACTCGCCCCTGCCGAAGCAGCAAAGCGTGCAGACTACCTGCAGATACTCACGCCCGACGAGACCCAGGGCGAGCTGTTTGCGGAGTCCATCCGCCCCTATCTCACCAAGGGAAAAGTTCTAGGTTTCTCCCACGGATTTTCCGTTCACTTCAAGACCATCGAGGCTCCCGCTGACGTCGATGTCGTGATGATCGCCCCCAAGAGCCCCGGCCATCTCGTTCGCCGTCAGTACACCGAAGGCCGCGGCGTTCCTGCCCTCATCGCCATCCATCAGGATGCCAGCGGACAAGCCAAGGAACTCGCTCTCGCCTACGCCGATGGTATCGGGTCCACGCGCGCCGGAGTCCTCCAGACCACCTTCAAGGAAGAGACCGAAAGCGACCTCTTCGGCGAACAAGCCGTTCTCTGTGGCGGACTCACCTCGCTCATCAAGAAGGGATTTGAGACCCTGGTCGAAGCTGGCTATCAGCCCGAAATCGCCTACTTCGAGTGCCTGCACGAAATGAAGTTGATCGTCGATCTGATCTACGAAGGCGGTCTCGACCGCATGCGCTACTCGATCTCCAACACCGCCGAGTATGGCGACCTGACCCGCGGCGAAGTCGTCGTCGGCGACCCGACCCGTCAGGCCATGAAGAAGGTTTTGGACCAGATCCAGCAAGGCGAATTCGCCCGCGAATGGATCGCCGAGCACCGCAGCGGCAACAAGAAGTTCAATGCTCTGCGTGCCGCCGAAAAGCAGCATCCGATTGAAGAAGTCGGCGCGAAGCTGCGCAGCATGATGGATTGGCTGCCCGACGCGACCAAGAGCACCGCAAAGAAAGTAAACGCGTAAGGACTGAAGGCGCCGGGGAGTCGAATCGGCTACCCCGGCTGCACTATCACGCCCTTCAAAACCCTGCAGCATTGAACTCTCCTTTCTTCGAACGCCGCACGTGGTTCTCCCTCTCTGGAATGGAACGCTCAATGGATCTGAAACATCGAAGCAGCAATATCACCAACGGTCGCGACCGCGCACCTGCGCGTGCCATGTTCAAGGCAGTCGGATTCAACGACGCCGACCTCGCCAAACCCATCATCGGCGTTGCCAATACATGGATTGAAACCATGCCATGTAACTTCCACCTGCGCGAGTTAGGCGCAAAGGTAAAGGAAGGCATTCGCCGCGCCGGCGGTACCCCCATGGAGTTCAACACCATCGCCATCAGCGATGGTGAAACGATGGGCACCGAAGGCATGCGCGCCTCGCTCGTGAGCCGCGAAATCATCGCCGACTCCATCGAACTTGTCTGCCGCGGCCAGCTCTTCGACGCCGTCGTCTGTGTCGTGGGCTGCGATAAGACCATCCCCGCCGCCGCCATGGCCTTGGCCCGCCTCAACATCCCCGGCTTCATTCTCTACGGAGGCACCATCGCCGCCGGAAAGTTCAAAGGCAAGGACGTCACCATTCAAGATGTCTTCGAGGCCGTCGGAGCCAACGCCGCCGGCAAGATGAGCGACGCCGATTTGACGGCGCTGGAAAACGTCGCCTGCCCCGGTGCCGGAGCCTGTGGCGGACAGTACACGGCCAATACCATGTCCACCGTCATGGAGCTGATCGGTCTTTCACCAATGGGCTTCAATAGCGTGCCAGCCTTGTCTCCCGGGAAAGACTCCATCGCTCTGCAATGCGGCGAAGTTGTGATGAACCTTCTGCGCAGCGGCGTACTGCCTCTCGATATCCTGACCCCGACTGCCTTCGAGAACGCAATTACGTCTGTAGCCACTACCAGCGGTTCAACCAATGCCGTGCTGCATCTGCTGGCCATCGCACGTGAGGCCGGGGTACCGCTCGACATTGATCATTTTCAAACCGTCAGCGAGCGCACTCCGATACTTGCCGATCTGAAACCCGCCGGCCGCTACGTCGCCGCCGACGTGCACGCAGCCGGTGGCAATCGAGTGCTCGCCAAGCGCCTGCTTGAACTAGGCCTCCTCCACGGCGATGCCATCACCGTCTCCGGCAAAACCATCGCCCAAGAAGCCGCCACGGCCCACGAGACACCGGGACAGTCCGTGATCGTCGCCGCCAGCCAGCCGCTGAAGAAATCCGGCGGCCTCGTGATCCTGCACGGCAACATCGCCCCCGAAGGATGCGTAGCAAAAATCAGTGGTCACGAGCGCCTCAGCCACAACGGCCCCGCGCGTGTCTTTGAAAGTGAAGAGGACGCCATGAATGCCGTCACCGCCAAAAGCATTCACACCGGAGATGTAGTCGTAATCCGCAACGAAGGTCCCAAGGGCGGTCCCGGCATGAGAGAGATGCTCGGAGTCACCGCGGCCATTGTCGGCGAAGGTCTCGGCGACACCGTTGCCCTCATCACCGATGGACGTTTCAGTGGCGCAACTCGCGGCCTGATGATCGGCCACGTTTCGCCTGAAGCCGCGCTCAGCGGCCCCATCGCCGCCATCCACGAAGGCGACATCATCAACATCGACGTCACCACCCGCAAGATCGAAGTAGACGTCGCTCCCGCCACGCTCCAGGCTCGCCTCTCAAAACTCGTCCCCAAGCCAGCCAATTATCGCAGCGGCGTCTACGCAAAATATATCGCCCTAGTCGCCTCCGCCTCGCAGGGAGCCATCACCAACCCCGGCGCCGTCGCCATCAATAAACGAAAATAGAATGCTCCAACCAAAACACAGCGGACACCGCAAAGGCGCATCATTTTGTCCACTAGAGCGGTTCCATAGTAGATGTGTCTGCCCTGTGCTGAGAGGGTCATCCTGAGCGCAAGCGAAGGACCCCAGCAATGCCCAAGTCTCCCGTGCGGCCTCAAGCTTTTCAGCCCGCCATCGATTCTTCTTTTCCTCGCTCTCGCGGGATATACCTTCCTTGAACCGCCGTAAAGAAGAAAACCGGGTGCCCCAGGTTCGCCGCGCGCTCTTTGCGCGGATAACCTGGGAAGCAGCGCCCTCCCTCTCACCACCGCTCTTGCTCCTTCTTTCTAAGCCGTCAAGCTCTTCTGCTGCTTCAGTTCCAGCAGCATCCGCTCAATCTCCTGCTCGCGCTCAAGTTTCTCGAACCTCCTATCGATGTCCTCTCCGCTGAGTTCCACGGTAGCCTGCGTCACTGCCTCTTCGCGCAGAACCTTGTTGTTCATGCGCTGAAAGACTCCAGCCTTGTCCTTCGAATTTGCGTTCTGGCTGGCATCTGCCGCGCGCCCCACAGCTCTGGTCCGCCGATGCTTCGCAATCAATACTTCGGCCTGCCTTTCGGCTTCAGCAATCTTACGATCCAGCGCCTTCAGCGCATCCTTCAACAACTCGACCTGCGCTTTCTGGTCATCGATCTGTTCTACAAAATTCGCAGCCCATTGCTTGTAGCTCATCGCGCGATCCAGTCCGGCGCGCGCCAACCGGTCGTCGCCCTTGCTCACGGCAAACTGCGCCTTGCGCATCCATTCTTCTTCGTGCGCACTGTTTTCCTGCTGCTTCTTTTCGAGTAGATGAAGATCGGCAAGAGCAATCGCCACCTGCGTTTTCACCTGCATGAACTGGTTCTGCATGTCGAGGATGACCTGTTTGATCATCTTCTCCGGGTTCTCGGCGCGGTCCACCAGTTCATTCAAATTGGCCCGGATCAATGTTGCCACTCTTTCCAGCAGTGCCATACGGTACTCCTTTTCTGTGTTGCGAACTTCTGTCTAGCGGCCGCGCAGTCTCCAGTCGCATTGCTGCGGACCAGCAAAGGCCGTTGCCAGCCCGGCACCCAACGCGGTTCCCACACCACATCCAACTGCGTTGTGATTGGTCGCCACCCCGATCGCCGCGCCTATACCGATCCCAACTGCAAGCCAAATTGCATAGCGTTTCGTCATTCAAATCCTCCAATGAACAGAGGGCGCGAACCTTCGCACCCCCGCTCAACACTTACTTGCCTGCGCCATTCGCCAGCGTATTGCCATCCATCCCGCCATCTCCAGGCTTAGGACCCTTGTCGCCAATGATCCTCACCTGCGACATCAAGTCCTTCACAGACATTCCTGAGAGTGCCTCGAACAGCGCCGGAACCTGCGCCGCCATCTGCGCAATGTCTCCGGTAATTTTGTTCACCCCTGCACTGTGACCGTCGCCCGTGGAAACAATCGTGATCTTATCCACCTGCGCCAGCGGAGCAGCCAATGCGCGAACGATCTCCGGCAGCCCTGAAAGCAGCTTGTCGATCACCGCCGCTTGGTTGTATTCCTGGAAGGCCTCGGCCTTGACGTTCATCGCCTTCGCTTCCGCCTCACCCTTCTTGAAGATGATCTCGGCCTCGGCCTCACCCTGGTCGCGAATGTTCGTCGCCTTACCTTCTGCTTCCAGAGTCAACCGCTGTTTCTCGGCTGCGGCCAGTGTTTCAATGCGCTGGCGTTCAATCTCAGCGGGCTTCAGCACGGTCGCAATCAGTTCCTTTTCCCTGCGCAGAATTTCAGCTTCCTGCACCATGACCTGCTGTTCTCTCTCGGCCTTCTGTACCTTCACAGCTTCAACAACTAACTGCTGCTGCATGATGTTAGTTTGAATCTCATAGGACTTATCTGCCGTCGCCTGCTGCTTCTTCACGGCCTCGGCGTACTCGGCTTTTTTGACTTCCAGATCGCGTTGCGACTCCGACTGCTTCGCCAGCGAAAGCGTCTCGGCCAGCACACGTTCCTGATCCGCCTGCGCCTTCGCCACTGCGGCTTCCCGCTGTGCAACTGCACGTCTCATCGCCGTATCGCGTTCGGCTTCGGCGGTGGCTACATCGGCATCGCGCTTGATACGCGCCACGTCCGGACGTCCCATGTTGGTGATGTATTCATTCTGATCGCGAACTTCCTTGATCGTGAAAGAGATCACCACCAACCCCATCTTGTTCATATCTTCGGCACACGTAGAACGCATCCGGTCGCTCACCATCTCCGGCTGCTTCACAATCTCTTCCACCGTGAGCTGGCCGATGATGCCGCGCAAATGGCCTTCCATCACCAGGCGAATCAACCCTTCCCGCTCATCCGGATTCTTCGTCAGAAACTGTTCCGCAGCGGTCATAATCGATTCCGTATCGGACTTCACCTTGATCTGCGCAACTGCTTCCACGGTCACGGCCACGCCCTGCTTCGTGTACAGATCCTGCTTCGGAGCCACGTCAAATGACATCAGTTCCAGCGAGAGCTCGCGTGCGTTTTCGATCATTGGGATAATGACGGTTCCCTTCCCTTTGATGATTCGCATTCCGCGAAAACCGTAAACCACCAGCGCCTCATGCGGTCCCGCTTTTCTATACAGCTTCGCAAAGGCCGCAAAGGCGAACATGATCACAAGAACGCATAAGCCTGCTAACACCAGCACTTCTGTAGGGATCTGGAATCCCATATTGCCTCCTCAGGCACAAACGATTTGTAAGAACTTACGATTGCAAGGAATTGGAATCGACTCCCGCCGATGCCGCCAACTCGTCCCAGCGCCGCACATAAGCTATGCCGCGTTCGTACCGAGTCACCACCACTTCGACATCTTTTTCAATCTCGTTGCCATCTTCACTCCGCGCCGCAATTGCACAACGCGAGCCCTGCTGCGAATAGATAATCTCCCCTGTCCCACCCGCACGCAGTCGCGAACTCACCCGGCCCAACACGCCAACCATCTCGTAATCTGCCGAATCCATCGGTCCCTCGAACCGCATGAGAACCCGCGTCACCAGCAGGAAGACCAGCGTTGCTCCCACAAACCCACCGGTAATTGACACCAGCAATGCCGCCAGCGCATACACATGCGAGTGCTTCGTCAGCAGATATCCGATCCCGCCAAACCAAGCCAGAAACGCGGTCACCGTCCCCAGGTTCACCGCCGGCAACGCCGAGCCTCCCGCGCCCGCATGAGGAACATGCCCCACATGCCCAAGGTGAAAATGAAACGGCAGATGAAGATGCAGATGAACTCCGCCCATCAGCACCGACAGAGCACTGAGCGCGAACCCGACCAGAAAACATGTCAGATACAGTTCAGCGATTGTCATTTGAGTTCCCTTTCCGCAGGCGCTCCCGCTCATCCTTAGGCCCCAGCGCCGCATCCGGCTTCAACACTTCAATCAATCGGTCCACCAGGCTTGGAGTCTCCAGAATCGCTCCCAGCAACACCAGGCACCGCCGCGAGTCCTCATGCTTGGCCACCTGCAACAGCGCATGGCAAACCTTGGGATCGCGCCGGAATCGCTCGGCTCCACTGATCAGCCAAAGGTCCATCGTGTCTTCCATCACCCGCGCATCGCTCACCAACTCCGTGTGGTAGCCCTCGGGATCGTCCACCATGTACCCCGGATGCACCTTAAAGAACTCCGCCAGCAGCATTCGAGTCGAGTTCGTCAGGTGCGGACGCGCCCCGCTCTCCAATTGCGAAATATAACTCTGGCTAAGCGTCTTGCCCGTTTCCTTATGAATGGCGCGCACGGTTTCCTGCTGGGTCATCTCCCGGCCAAGCCCGCGCATCGTGCCCTCCATCAGGCGCAAATAACGAAGTTTCTCTCCAAGCTTCATATAACGGATTGCAATATTAGTATTGCAATTTGCGATATGTCAACTAATTTTATTTCGGGAGACCTTCACCGTCGCTCATCCCAATAACCCAACTTTGTTTACCTGCGGCACATCTTTGGCTCGATAATGGGTGGGACAGTCGCAAAATCAGGAATGCAAACATGACAATCATTCAACAAGAAGATTTGATCCAGAGCGTCGCCGACGCCCTTCAGTTCATTTCCTACTACCATCCAGTCGACTTCATCCGTAGCCTCACTGCTGCTTACGAACGCGAACAAGCCCCGGCTGCCAAGGATGCTATCGCGCAGTTGCTCATCAACTCGCGCATGTGTGCAGAGGGCCATCGCCCCATCTGTCAGGACACCGGAATCGTAACCGTCTTCCTCAAGGTCGGCATGGATGTCCACATCCAGGGCACGTTGCCCTTGGACGAAATGGTCAATGAGGGTGTCCGCCGTGCTTACCTCCTGCCGGAAAACAAACTGCGCGCCTCCGTGCTCGCCGATCCCGCAGGCGCACGCAAGAATACGCGTGACAACACTCCCGCCGTGGTCAACGTTTCCATAGTCCCCGGCGACAAACTCGACGTAATCGTTGCCGCCAAGGGCGGCGGCTCTGAGGCGAAATCGAAATTCGCCATGCTCAATCCTTCTGATTCCATCGTTGAATGGGTGCTCAAGACCGTGCCCACCATGGGTGCCGGATGGTGCCCTCCCGGAATCATCGGCATCGGCATCGGCGGCACAGCCGAAAAAGCGATGCTCATCGCCAAAGAAGCGCTCATGGAGCCCATCGACATTCAGGACCTCAAGGCGCGCGGAGCAAAGAATCGCGCCGAAGAGCTTCGTCTGGAACTCTACGACAAGATCAACGCCCTCGGCATTGGAGCCCAAGGTCTCGGCGGACTCACCACCGTCCTCGACGTCAAGGTAAAGGATTACCCAACCCACGCCGCCAACTTGCCCGTAGCAATGATCCCTAACTGTGCCGCCACCCGCCACGCGCACTTCACCCTTGACGGCACCGGCGCGGTCTCGCTCCAGCCACCATCATTAGGAGATTGGCCCGAGCTCACGTATAGTCCTGCCTCTGCACGCCGCGTCGATCTCAACAAAGTGACTCGCGAAGAAGTTCTGTCGTGGAAGCCCGGCGAAGTGATCCTGCTCAACGGCAAACTCCTGACCGGCCGCGATGCCGCGCACAAGCGCATGACCGAAATGTTGGATCGTGGCGAAAAGCTCCCCGTGGACTTCACCGATCGCTTCATCTACTACGTCGGCCCCGTTGACCCTGTCCGCGATGAAGCCGTCGGACCAGCCGGCCCAACGACCTCCACCCGCATGGATAAATTCACGCGCCAGATGCTCGAGCAGACCGGATTGTTAGGCATGGTAGGTAAGGCCGAGCGAGGCCCTGTCGCCATTCAGGCCATCAAGGACAACAAAGCCGTCTACCTCATGGCCGTCGGCGGTGCCGCTTACCTCGTTGCCAAGGCCATCAAGAAGTCGAAAGTCCTCGCCTTCGCCGATCTCGGAATGGAAGCCATCTACGAGTTCGAAGTCGAAGATATGCCCGTAACCGTTGCCGTCGATTCCAATGGAACTGCCGTGCACGAAACCGGTCCCCGTGAGTGGAAGGAACGCATCGCGGAGCTACAGGTAATCGGCTAGACAGATGAAGACGCTGCCCAATAGATAACGCCTGATGCCCCACGTTCGCCGCGTCGCATTTGCGCGGATAACGTGGGAATCAGCGCCTCCATCTAGCAGCGGCCTCCGTAGCTCCGTCGTTTTTATCCTGTTAAACGCAGGTCAGTGCTTCCCTTCCGCGACCTTCGCGTCCTCGCTCTTTCCGCCCTCCGCGCTCTTCTCCCCTTCGCCCTCTGCAGCAGTCTTCCCCGTGTACTCCACGATCAGCGAAATCCTCCGATTGCTCGCATCATCGGGATTATCCTTCACGCGCGGCCTTTGATCTGCAAACCCTCTCACCTGCGATACCTGCTTCCCCTCCAGCCCGGAGCTCTGCATGATCTTCCGTGCAGCGTTCGCGCGGTCCACCGAAAGCTCCCAGTTGCTATACCCCGTCAGCCCACCCGAATAGGGTCTCGAATCCGTGTGTCCCTCGATGGACACATGATTCGGAAGCTTCCCCACCTCTTGCGCCAATGCGACCAGTAGCTCCCTGCCGCTGACGCTTGGCACAGCACTTCCCAGTTCGAAAAACGTTCCCTTCTCGTCCTCCGTCAGCTCAATCCGCAATCCTTCCGAGGTGATCGTCATATCGATGTGCTTCTTGAGCTTCTCAAAATCCGGCAGCGACTCGACCTGTTTCAGCAAAGCCTCCTTGATCTTGTTCATATCTTCTTTGTGAAGATCCAGGTTTTCTCCCGCGCCCCGCATCGTACTGCCAATCTGTTTCGAGGTACCCGAGGGATCTTTGAAGTATCCACCTACAGCCTCCTGCACCTGCTTGTTCGAATTCATCAGCCATAGCACGATGAACAGCGCCATCATCGCGGTCACAAAGTCGGCGTACGCCACCTTCCACGCCCCACTGTGATGACCTCCGTGTCCCGAGACTTTCTTGATGATGATAGGGCGGTTCGGCACTTATGCTCCTTTGGCGGCAGGAACTGCGGCAGCCCCAGCGCCTTTGCATGACCTCTCCATGTCGTTAAAATCCGGACGCACATTTACCGGGATCGCTCTCCGTCCAAATTCCAGCGCCTGGATCGGAGCCGCTCCTTTGATAAACGAGATCAGCACAACGCGAATGACGTACACGTAAGCGTGTTCCTCTTCCGCCAACTTCATCATGTTCGCCGCCAGCGGGCCCACAAATCCGTAACAAAGCAGAATGCCCAGAAACGTTCCCACCAGCGCCGCGGCCACCTTATGGCCAATCTCTTCCGGCGGACCTCCCAGCGAGCCCATCGTCACCACCACGCCCAGCACTGCGGCCACAATCCCCAACCCCGGCAGCGCGTCGGCCACCGTGCTCAGGGCGGCAATCGGCGCATTCAGCCCTCTATGCGAAACCTCCATATCGAGATCCATCATCTGATCCAGATCGAAAGGATCGATACCGCCCGTCACCGCCATTCGCAAGGTGTCGCAAACGAAATCGCGCGAGTGATGGTCCTTCAAGAACTTCGGATACTTCGTAAACACCGCACTCTTATCCGGCTCCTCAATATCGGATTCAATCGCCAGCAATCCGTCTTTCCTGGCCTTATTCAAAAGCTCATAGCACATCTTCAACGTTTCCAAATAGAATGCCCTGTTAAAGTGCGAACCCTTCAGCGAGCCAACGACTCCACCGATGATCTTCTTGACGACATGGAGTGGATTCGCGATCAGCAATGTCCCAGCCGCCGCGCCTCCAATGATGAGAAGTTCCGCCGGCTGCATCAACACCTTCAGGCTCCCATGTTCCATCAGGTAGCCGGCAGCGATCGATCCAAACACCACAACAATGCCAATGATGATGAACATCGAGTTACTCTTCCCTATTTATGGCGATTTTCATTTCTCGCTCTAAGCCCTGAATCAATTCATCCACTGATTGTTCAGGGTCCACACAGCATGCAGCCGCCCGTATTCTCACCACCACGCGATCGCCCCACCACTTCACTGCGCACGACGAACCAACGCCGGCAAGCGTCGACTTCAGCTTTTCCAGCATTTCGGATTTGCACTCCGGAACAATTGCAATCAGCCGCCAGTCGCTCCAGCAGCCAACGTAATTGCGAGAAGGCAACAGCGCCGCTACCGTCTTGGCCAGCACGCGAGTCGCCTGGGCAAGCATCGCTGTACCGCCATGCTGACAAAGCTCCTGTTGTTCCGTCATCTCAATCAAGATCACTGCCGACGTCGCAGCTGTCCGCGCGGCAAGCAATGTGTGAAGTTGCTCCACACTCTCTTCCACCGCCGATAATCCCGTCGCCATCTCAAATTCGCGATCGGAGTGTCCTGCCCAACCAGTGCTTTCGTGGTTTGCGTTCGTGGGATCGAAAATCTCCCCAACCCCTCGCACCTCTCCCATCGCATCGCGCAGTGCAAACGCCGAGACGTGAACCGGCACGCGATGCCCCTGCTTATGCCGAAGGAACAGTTCGGCGGCCACGGCTCTTCCATCGCGCAGCACCTCTGTCACCGGACATCGCTGTTCAGTGCTGCCGTTCGCGCCTCCGCAGTGCACAAGCAGATCTCCGCGATAGGCGCGCCCCAGAACCTCGTGCCCAAGATATCCCGTGATCCCCTCCGCCGCCGGATTCCAATAGATGATCTTGCCTCGCGTGTCCACCAGGCAGACACCAAACGGCATAGCGTCGCTGAAACTCTGAAACAGTTCGCCTTCAATCTGCGGCATTCCTGACCGCTCCTGACTGCCTTATCGGCATCCTCCAATCTGCACTTGAGCACAACAAAAAGAGGGCCGCCGCCCTCCTGTTCATCCTTGATTTTGATTTTGATCTTGATCTAGAGGGGTCATTCTGAGCGCAGCGAAGAACCCCCGCTGCACTCAATTTCTCCAGTGCAGTCCCAAGGACTTCAATCAATACGCCAGCCGCCTTTCACTCCCCGCCTCTGCCACCTCACGGCTGCCCCGCAAAGCTTCCTGACCAATATTTTTTGTACTTTTCGCAGGCCGAGCGCTTTCACCAGCCGACTACCACTTCAGTAGCCCCGACAACCCATGCACTGGAATTCCCACCCATTCCGGCCTGTACTCCAGTTCATAAGCAATCTCCAGCAGTGCCTTTTCGATCAAGTGTGCCCGCAGCAGAATCTGCTTTTCACTATTCGTTTTTGGAAGAAAATCCATTCCATCCGATGCGTTCAGATATCCCTGCAAGAACATTCCCGAAACCCACCTGTGCCAATGTTCCGCCCAACGATCGATACGAGCTACCTGTTCCCGGCCTTTCACAACTCCCGGCACGTAGCCAAATGACACCGCATGAGCCGCATAGTGTAGCGACCGAATCATGCTCGCCACATCACGCAAAGCCGAACGCTTGATCCGCCTCTCGCTTAGCGGGCGTTCAGCCGGCCCGTCGAAATTTCGGATGATTACATCATTCCCGGTGAATAGCAGATTGCCGAGCTGATAGTCCCCATGAATCCGAATTCGCGCTCCCGCGATGCGCTGATCGCGCAACGGCAGCAATCCATTACGAATTTCAGCCTCACTCGCCAGGAGTTCTTCCGCCGCCTCTCGTACGTTCTCAGGAAACGAGTGCAGACGCGCACGCAATCCGTCAAGCGAACGTCCCATCAGCCCCAGCATTCCGTGATACAGCCCATGGCGATAGAAATCCGTGAACGGCTCCGGCGAAAAGTCCTGCACCTCCGGACGGCTACTCAATGCGCCATGCAGCTCTGCCGTGCGGATCCCCAGCAAGTGAGCAATGTTTTCGAAATTCCCTAACAACTCCGCCGCCAGCGCTGGCACCGGACGATCAGCCAACGTCAGCGGGCTCTCGTTGGTCAAGTCTTTCGTCCTTGAGTCTTCGTCGTTCACCGCCAATGCCCGCTCGAAATACAGGCTCAGGTGATCGATCGTGTATTGCCATCCCAGTGTTGCGTTGCGGACATAACTGGTCAGCAATCCGAGAGTCATGCGTTGTTTTTCATCGTCGTCGCGTTTGCAATACTCGACCCAGCCTAGCGCTCTTGGCATATGTGAAAAACTGGTCTTATCCGTCAGAAACTCCTCTATCTCGCGATCCGGATTGATCCCGACCTCGACCTCGCGGTAGAGCTTCACTACAAAGTCCTCGCCCAAGTTGACAAACGTATTCGGCGACTCCAGCGACAGCACCTGCGGTTCGCGATTCGAACGGACATGCGACCACGCCTCGCGAAATGCTTTAGTGTGCCCCGCAACCAGCTCTCCAGCAGTCCCCTTGAACTTGCTGCGCTTCAGCACCGCTGTCAGCAGTGCATCGCTGAAACTCCGCTCAAACAGCGCGCTATGCAGCAGCACCCAGCTCTGATCACTGAACTGCAGCTTTGCCAGAACCGCCTCGGAGTGTTCGCGCAAAAAATCTTCCGCATGCTGTCCTGAAGCGATCGCAATAGGGATCACGTACTTTTCATCTTCGCCATCCCTGTACTCCACCCCAACCAGCAGGAGGACGACTTCCGTGCCACGCAGTGGTATGACCTCTTCAACCTTCACCTGTGTGATCGTTCGGTGGCGTCCAAGGAACCAGCGGCGCTTGCGCAGAATGCGTGGAAGCACCCTCGAAATCTTGTCCAGCGTCGCTTCGCTCCAAATATCTCTCGAAGAATTCGCGGTCAGCGTCACAAACTTCAGATCGCCATCGCCCTCTGCAACCAGTTCCTCTCCTGCTTCTTTTGGCAGCAGTTTGAACCAGTAGAACGAGTAAGGCGCAAGAGAAAGGAAGTACGGTTCCTGCGTCACTGCCGGAAACCGGCTCACGCCAAAAATCTCCAGCGGAGTCGACCCCTGATATTTCTGCAGCTCCAGCTCCACTCCCTGGCTGAATCGCGAAAGGTTCGCCACCACAAGAATTCGTTCATCCTCAAACTGGCGGAAGAATGCCAGCACCTTGCGATTCGAAGGATAAAGAAACTCCAGCGTCCCTCGCCCGAATGCACGAAACTGTTTGCGTTGTGCAATCGAGCGCTTCATCCACCACAACAGCGAGTGTGGATTCCGCTGCTGTGTCTCCACATTCACCGCCTCGTAGTGATACTCCGGGTCGATGTTCACCGGCAGATATAGCCTCTGCGGATTCGCCCGCGAGAACCCTGCATTGCGATCCGCGCTCCATTGCATCGGCGTGCGCACTCCGTTGCGATCACCCAGGTAAACGTTGTCGCCCATGCCGATCTCATCACCGTAGTACAAGATCGGCGTCCCCGGCAGAGAGAACAGCAGCGCGTTCATCAACTCAATTTTTCGGCGATCGTTCTCCAGCAACGGCGCCAGTCGGCGCCTTATTCCAAGATTGATTCGCATCTGCCGGTCGTGCGCATACGTACGATACATGTAATCCCGCTCTTCGTCCGTCACCATCTCCAGCGTCAGTTCGTCGTGATTGCGCAGGAACAGTGCCCACTGGCAATTCACCGGAATCGATGGCGTCAACTTCATAATGTCGGTCAGCGGATGTCGATCTTCCATCTGCAGCGACATAAACATTCGAGGCATGACCGGGAAGTTGAAAGCCATATGGCACTCATCCCCCGCCCCAAAGTATTCCACCGAATCTTCCGGCCACTGGTTTGCCTCCGCCAGCAGCATCTTGTCGTGATATCGCTGCTCCACATGAGCACGCACTTCGCGCAACGCCGCATGAGTCTCCGCAAGGTTCTCGCAATTCGTCCCTTCGCGCTCGAACAGGTATGGCACCGCGTCCAGCCGCAGTCCGTCCACACCCATGTCGAACCAGAAATCCATCGCCGCCAGCATCGCCTGCTTAACTTCGGGATTGTCCCAGTTCAAATCCGGCTGATGAGAGTAGAAGCGATGCCAGTAATACGACTTCGCTACCGGGTCCCAGGTCCAGTTCGAGGCCTCAAAATCCTTGAAGATGATTCTTGCCTCGGCGTACTTTTCCGGCGTATCGCTCCACACGTAGTAGTTCCGCCAGCGGCTTCCCTTCGCCGCCCGCCTTGAGCGTTGAAACCACTCATGCTGATCGCTCGTATGGTTCAGCACCAGCTCCGTAATCACCCGCAGTCCGCGCCGATGCGCTTCTTTCAGGAAGCGGTGAAAATCGCGCAGTGACCCATACGAGGGATTCACGTCGTTGTAGTTGGAAATATCGTAGCCATCATCCCGCAGCGGCGATGGGCAGAACGGAAGAAGCCATAAGGCCGTGACTCCCAGGTCCTCCAGGTAGTCCAGCTTCTGCGTCAATCCGCCGAAGTCGCCGATCCCGTCCGTCACGCTGTCATAGAAAGCTCTGACGTGTATTTCATAAATGATGGCGTCTTTGTACCAGGTAGGTTCTGAGCTCGATGCCATGTCTGAAGTGTGTTTCCTTTCGCTGCCGTTTCTTGATCGGCTTCTGACGAGCCGCTTTCAGCAAAAAGCCCAGCCGGTTATTCCAGTTGGGCTTAGCGCGCGATCCAGGTACACCGCAGCCCGAACACCTAATCTGCGCAGTTCCTGTTGGATGAGTTCAGCTGCGCTCGGGGTTGACCGCTGCCCTTCGATCCGCCAAATTGTGCAACTCAGATGTCGCGTGTCGCATTGAGCACTCCAGTCCCACAAAAATTCGGGCGCCGTTTCCCGCCAACGGTGGTACTCTTTCCAGCGCTATTTCAGCATCAAAGAAATTAGCCGGTATGAAAGCTCCTAAGCGTCCTCAACTTAAGATCGCAGAACGGCCGCGCATCGTAGGCGACAAGTACCAGCGAATACTGGAAGCTGCGGTCTCTGTCTTTGCCGAGAAAGGCTTCCACAGCGCGCGTGTGTCTGACGTGGCCGAGCGCGCGTCCGTTGCCGACGGCACCATCTATCTCTACTTCCGGAATAAGGAGGAGTTACTCATGACCGCCATCAACACTGCCTTTGATGCGTTCATGAGCCGCGCCCGCACCGAGTTGGACGCCATCCCCTCGCCGTCCGGCAAACTGCGTCGCCTTGCCCGACTCCACCTCGAAGCTCTAGGCTCCAATCGCGACCTGGCCGTGGTGTTCCAAATGGAACTACGCCAGAGCGCCCGATTCCTCGAGCCCTTCTCTCATCAACACATGGTTGAATACCTGGGACTCGTCCGTGCCGCCATCCGCGAAGGTCAGGCCCAGGGCACCTTCCGCTCCGATCTTCGGGAGAAGATCGCCGCGAACTGCTTTTTCGGGGCTCTCGACGAGATGGTGACCTCTTGGGTGCTCGACGAAGCTTTTTATCCGCTATCCGAAGTAGCCGATTCGGTCGCGGACGTCATCTTACTTGGACTAGAAACGTAAGCTCCTCGAGCCGCGCGCTTCCGAAGGGGAACCGGAATGAACGCTCAACCAACGCCCGCCACCTTGGCCGACATCTTTTTCCAGATCGTGGACCGCAACCAGTCTCGTGTCATGCTCTATGAGCAAGGCTCCGAGTGGCACGCCATCTCCTCCTCCAACCTTTACCAGCGGGTCATGGGTGTCGTTCAAGCCCTTCGCAATCAGGGCATAGGACACGGCGACCGCGTCGCCATCCTCTCCGAGAATCGTCCCGAGTGGGCAATCGCCGACTTCGCCATCCTGCTCCTCGGAGGCGTTACCGTTCCCATTTACGCCACCCTCACCGGCGATCAGATTTCTTTCCTTTTGCATCACTCCGGCGCCCGAACCGCCTTCGTCTCCACTGAAGCCCAGCTTGCAAAGCTGCGGTCGATCCAGTCGCAAACCCTCGTCGAGTGCATCATCCTGATGGATCAGCCCACTCCGGAGTCCGGAGCCCTCGCCATGGCCTCCCTCATGGAAGCCGGACCGAAGCAGCGCGTCCCTGAACTTGATGCCCTTGCCAACCCCATCCGCCCCGACGATCTCGCCACCCTCATCTACACCAGCGGCACCACGGGAGTACCCAAGGGCGCCATGCTCACCCATGGCAACATCGCCTCCAATCTCTCCCTTTCCTTGCAGGAATTCGATTTCCGTCAGGACTCCGACCTTGCCGTCAGCTTCCTTCCCCTCTCGCACATCACCGCGCGCCACGTCGATTTCGCCGTACTCTATCGCGGGGTCACCGTCGCCTACTGTCCCTTCATCGACGACATGCCAAAGACTCTCCGCCGTCTCCATCCCACCATCTTTGTCGCCGTGCCTCGCGTCTACGAAAAGATTCACAACCAGGTTCAACGCAGCGTTGCCATGGGCTTCAAGAGAACGGTCTATCGATGGGCCATGTCGATCGGGCGGACGCACGTCAACACAGTCCTTGCAGGAAAGCGCCCCTCGTCCATTGCCTGGAAGCTTGCAAACCGGCTCATCTTTTCAAAGGTTCGCGAAGCTATGGGCGGCAGCGTTCGTATTTTCATCTCCGGCGGCGCGCCACTCGGCAAGGAACTCGCCGAATGGTACGCCCAGATCGGAATTCTCATTCATGAGGGATACGGGCTGACCGAAACCTCTCCCGTCATTGCCGTCAACTCGCCCCGCGCTCACAGACTCGGCTCCGTCGGCATCCCCCTTTCCAACATCGAGGTGCGCATCGCCGACGACGGCGAGCTGTTAGTCCGCGGTCCTAGCGTCTTCAAGGGCTACTGGAACATGCCCGAGGAATCCGCCGCAGCCTTTGAAGGTGATTGGTTCAAGACCGGAGACATTGGAAATCTCGATTCCGACGGCTTCCTCTCCATCACCGACCGTAAGAAGGATCTCATCAAGACCTCCGGCGGCAAATTCATCGCCCCTCAACCCATCGAGAACTCGCTGAAGTCCAATCGCTTCATCGGCGAAGCCGCCATCCTCGGTGACCGCCGCCGCTTCCCCGCCGTCGTCATCGTTCCGGCCTTCGCTACCCTTGAGGATTGGGCCAAAGAAAACGGCATCACCTTCCGTACTCGCCAGGAGTTGGTCAGCGATCCAAGAATTCAATCTCTCTACGAAGCCATCGTCGAGAAGGTAAACCACAACCTCGCCCGCTACGAACGCCTCAAGAAGGTCCTGGTCATCCCCGAGGAGTTGAGTATCGAAGACGGAACCCTCACTCCCACTCTTAAACTGCGCCGCCGCCACGTCGAAGCCCGCTACAAGGAGCAGATCGAGCAGCTCTACGCCGACTCCGCCCCCGTAGACGTCGCAGCGCACAGCATAGCCAAAGCACCGACAGCATAGGAGAGCAACAGGTGCCCCATTCAACATCTTTTCCGATTTCTCCGGCAGGGGCCTACTAGTCCTCGCAGTGAACGTCGGCGAGGAACCAAAAGTCGTTCAGACCTACCTCTCTCGCAGCCCCCGGAGTTGCCCGACTATGCTCACGAAGGACACAGATTTGACTTCTCTTCGCACAGAAACCGGCCTTCCGATGTACGTTCGAGTTGACCGAAACGGCACCGTGGTCGCGTCTCACCATGGAGAATTGGGAGCCGCCGGGCTTCGTAAGATGCTGCGGAAAGCCGGATTGTAAGCAAAACCACAACTAGAGAACAGCGGCTAGGACTACCTCGATAAACTCGCTGCTTTCGTCCCGAAAGTGTTTACAATATCTGCATGGACTCGCTAGTAATTGCAGGTAAGTCTTTCCAATCCCGTCTCATTGTCGGCACTGGAAAGTATAAGGATGGTCCCCAGACTGCCGCCGCGCTCGAAGCCAGCGGAACCGAAGTCGTCACCGTCGCCGTCCGTCGCGTCAACCTCGACCGCGGCAAGGAATCGCTGCTCGACTTCATCGACCCCAAAAAGTACTTCCTTCTCCCCAACACCGCCGGATGCTACACCGCCGATGACGCCATTCGCGTCGCCCGCCTCGGACGCGAAGTCGGCCTCAGCGACTGGGTCAAGATTGAAGTCATTGGCGACCAGAAGACCCTCTACCCCGACGTTGCCGCCACTATCGAAGCGACCCGAGTACTGGTAAAGGAAGGCTTCACCGTTCTCCCCTATACCTCTGATGATCCAGTAGTTGCGCTCCGCCTCATCGATGTCGGAGCAGCCGTCGTCATGCCTCTCGGCGCGCCCATCGGCAGCGGTCTTGGCATCCAGAATGTCGCCAACCTCCGCATCCTCCGCGAGTTGATCTCCTCCGTCCCGCTCATCGTGGACGCCGGCGTAGGCGTCCCTTCCGACGCGGCCCTCGCTCTCGAACTCGGCTTCGACGCCGTACTCATGAATACCGGAATCGCCGCCGCCGGAGACCCGGTCCTCATGGCCTCAGCCATGAAACACGCCGTCATCGCTGGACGCGAAGGCTACCTCTCAGGGCGCATGCCCCGTAAGCTCTATGCTTCCGCCAGTTCACCCATGGAAGGAATTTCCCGATAGTGGCATCGGCAGTCACCGCCCAAGGCGCAGCCGGAACCCCTACGGCTCCCCTGCTTCTGCGCCCCGCGTGGCTGCCCGCCTTCATTCCTGCCTTCGATGGACTCCGCGGCATCGCCATCCTCGCCGTCGTCCTCTACCACTGCCATCCGCGATTCCAGGGCACGTTCCTTGAGCCCTTCATCGTCTGGGGATGGTGCGGCGTCAGTCTCTTCTTTGTGCTCTCCGGATTCCTCATCACCGGAATCATCCTTGACGCCAGCACCGCTCCTCATTTTTACAAAGCTTTCTTTGCCCGCCGATTCCTTCGCATCTGGCCCGTCTACTGGATGCTACTCTTTCTCTTCTACGGCTTCTTCCCGCTCGTATTCAGAGGCCCCCGCGCAACCTTTCATGACATCACCGCCGCGCCTTGGATATTTCTTCTCCTATTCGTCCAGAACCTCTGGCACATATCCTTGCCCGGAGCCATCGGCCCCACCTGGAGCCTCGCCATCGAGCAGCAGTTCTATATTTTCTGGACGCCCATCGCCCGCCGCCTTCCCTCGCGCTGGCTCATCCCCATGGCCGCAGCCATGCTTGCCACCTCCCCTCTTGTGCGTTACTTTTACGGGGATCGCTTCTCGCCCACCCACACCCTCACCCATCTCGACGGACTCGCCATAGGTTCACTGATCGCCATCGCCCTGCGCGTTACGAGTTGGTCCCCTGCGGCATGGAAATGGATCTCCCGCGCCGCACTGGCCGCCGGAGCCTCCGGCGTTGTCCTCATGCTTCACCAAGGTTCTGCTTTCACTGACACTCTTCTGGGAATCGGATTCGGCGGGATGTTGATCGCCGCTCTCATCGCCCAGGCCGCACCGCGCCCCAACCTCTATTGCCGGGCACTCACCTTGGAGCCGCTGTTGTTCATCGGTAAAATCAGCTACGGCCTCTACGTCACCCACATCCTCGTATTCTCCGTCCTCGGGGGCTACGTTGACCTCCCACTCGACCGCTTCGGCATCCCCGGCAACATTGCCGTGATCATCATTCGCCTGGCGGCCTCTATAGGCTTCGCCACCCTCATGTGGTATCGCTTCGAAAAGCCAGTCCTAAACCTAAAGCGCTACTTTAAATTCAACTAGGAAGTGCTTGCACTGACGACGATGAACACATTTCGAATTGCACTCGCCAATCTCCCATTCCCTGCCACTCCCGACCACTCCGTCACCTCAGCCGAGCAAGCCATCGCTCAAGCCGCCACCGCCCGTACCAGCCTCATCTGCTTCCCAGAATGCTTCGTTCCCGGCTACCGGATCGGAAAGTCCGTTCCTCCCCCTGACCCGCTGTTTCTCGAGCACGCCTGGTCCGCCATCGCAGCCGCCACGCAGAAAGCAAACCTCACCGTCGTCCTCGGAACCGAGCGCCTCGTCGGCAATGCCCTGTACATCTCAGCAATGGTCTTTGATCCAGACGGAACCATAGCCGGGTCTCAGGACAAGGTTCAGCTCGACCCTTCTGAAGACAATCTCTACTCCCCCGGTTCAGGCCGGAGTGTCTTTCAATCGGGTCCTCTTACATTTGGAGTTTCAATCTGCCATGAAGGCTGGCGTTATCCGGAGACAGTACGCTGGGCTGCCCGTCACGGCGCTCACATCGTCTTTCACCCGCATCTGCACGAAGCCGAACCCGGCAGCTACCGCCCAACTACCTTTGCCGATCCCGCCAACACCTTCCACGAGAAAGCAGCCCTCTGCCGGGCAGCCGAGAACACCTGTTACTTCGCCACTGTGAATTACGCGAGCGACGGCTCGCCGACCACCTCAGCCGTGGTGCGCCCGGATGGGACGTTGCTCAGCTACCAGCCATACGGGAAGGAAGGCTTGCTCATCGCGGACATCGACATCGATGCCGCGACTGGCTTCCTCGCCTCGCGCTGCAAGTCTGTGTAGATTTGGGCTGGAGTGGATTACTTTTTCGCCGACTGCGGCGGTTGCTGCGGAGTAGCCTGTGCCGGATGCTGTCCTGCCTGCTCGGGCAGTAGATAAATCACCTCGCCCGGCTTTGCATAACGCAACTGCTCGCGAGCTTCTTTTTCAATTGCCTTGGGATCGTTCTTGAGGTTTTTGATCTCCGAGTCCAGCTGCTGGTTCTGTTCGTCCAGCCGCTGCACTTCCTGCTGTAGCTGGCGATACTCCGCCTTCTTCTGCCGATACGACACCCACCCATTATTCCCCAGCAATACGTGCGCACACAGTCCAATCGCAATCAGCGCAAACGCGGCGCTGGCCAGCAGTCTCCGCCACTCGACCAGCTTTTCAACGAATTCTCGAAACCAGTTCACCGGATACTCAATTCCTCTCTACTTCAACCTGGAGCGTTTCCATAGTAGATGTGTCTGCCATGTGCTGAGAGGGTCATCCTGAGCGCAAGCGAAGGACCCCACCAATGCCCAAGTCTCCCGTGCGACCTCAAGCTTTTCAGCCCGCCATCGATTCTTCTTTGTCCTCGCTCTCGCGGGATAACTTCCTTGAAACCGTTCTAATCATTCACCCAATGCTTGGCCGCCGCACTCAGCTTTGCCAGATCTTCGGGGCTCCGAGCTTCCGTATAGGCCCGTACCACCGGTTCCGTACCGCTCACGCGATAGCACACCCATGAGCCATCATCCAGCACCAGCTTCAGACCGTCGGTCCGCACGACCTGCGAAACTTTGCGTCCCGCGAAATCAGTGGGATTGGTCCCCAATTTTGTAGTGAACTTCGTTTTAGCTGCGTCCGTCAAGCGGAAGTTCTGTCTTTCAGGATAATAGGAACCAACTTTGCCAAATAATTCTGCAAGCTGCGCTCCCAGGCTCTTGCCGCGCTTCGCCACCATCTCACACATCAGCAACCCGGCCAGCACTCCGTCCTTCTCCGGAACGTGATGCCTAACCGTCAACCCCGCGCTCTCTTCACCGCCAATCGCAATCTTATCCTGCTTAATCAGCTCGCCAATGTACTTGAACCCCACCGGAGTCTCATACAGTTCAATCTTATGATGGTCCGCCACCGCGTTGATCAGGTTCGTCGTCGCCACGCTCTTCGCCACTCCGTTCCGCCACCCGCGAGTCTCCACCAGGTAGTCAAACAGCAGCGCAATCACATAATTGGGAGAGATGTAGGTCCCGTCCTCATCCACGATCCCGAAGCGGTCCGCGTCGCCATCGCAGGCAATCCCTATCTTCGCACCCGTCTCCTTCATCTTGTGCCGCAGCTCGTCGAGCAACTCTCCATCCGGCTCCGGAGCATGTCCGCCAAACAACACATCCCTCGTATCGTGTACCACCAAACACTCAATTCCCTCTTCCTTCAGCACCTCATCACTGTACCCGCGCGAAGCACCCCACATCGGATCGAACGCAACCTTCAATCCACGCTCCCGAATCGCCTTGAAGTCCACAATCTCCTTCAACCGCGCTAGGTAATGCGACTTCACCTCGATCGCCTCGCGCTTTGCCTTCTTCACTCCTTCCGGAGCCGCTCCGCCATCCTCGTCCGCCTTAACCACCGCGGCCTCAATCTGCTTCGTAAATTCCGGCAGCGCCGGTGCGCCATCCGGAGTCGAAAACTTGATTCCGTTGTATTCCGCAGGATTATGCGAAGCCGTGAAATTGATCGCCCCGTCCGCCTTCTGCCTTATCACTTCCCAGGCAATCGCCGGTGTAGGAGCCGCCTCGGTAATCACCAGTGGAGTAACGCCATGACTCTCCAGAATCGTCGCCGCAATATCAACAAACGTCTCGCCCATGTACCGTGGATCGCGTCCCACCACCAACTTCGGATCAGCCTTGCCGGTCCCGGCCACATATCGCGCAATGCCCGTAACCGCGCGTTTCACGTTGGCCACTGTAAATTCTTCGGCCATCACCGCCCGCCAGCCAGAGGTTCCGAACTTAATCTGTGTCGCCATTTTTCTTTCTCCGAAGTTGTATCTAAGAATTCCGCATAAACAACCGTAAATCTTATCAGCGCCCCAAGCTTCCCAGCGCTCGATTTACCCAAGCCAGAAGCTCACAGCCCAGGTTCGCTGCGCGCCTTTTGCGCGGATAACCTGGGAGTCGGCGAATTCCAACTCTCCAACGCCCTTGCACTTGCCTCCAACTTCCATCTCAAGTAGTATTCCTGCTCGCCGCCGGAGTCACACCATGACTGATAAACGCTTCATGCTAACCACAACCTCTTCCCGCGATGAAGCGAACACCATCTCCTCCGAACTTGTCTCAAGACGCCTCGCCGCCTGCGTTAACATCATCGGCCCCATCTCCTCCACCTATCAATGGCACGGCGACATCGAACATGCCGAAGAGTTCCTTCTCTTCATCAAGTCCACTGAAGCTCGATTCCCCGCCATCCAGGCCGCCATCCGCGAATTGCACTCCTACGAAATCCCCGAGTTGATCTCCCTCAAAATCGAAGCTGGTACCGAATCCTACCTCGATTGGATCGCCGCATCTGTCCGCGAATAAGTTCAAGGACATCGACCTGCCCGCCGATACATTCCACGGGGGTATTCGCTATGCTCATGCAGTGGGATGATTCGTACAATCTCGGAAGTCCCGCCATCGACCGCCAGCACCTCGAACTCTACAACATGCTGAACGAGTTGGATTCAGCGATGAAACGCGGACACGGAAGATCGGTTGCCGCCGCAATCATGACTCGCCTCTCTTCCCTCATTCGAGACCATTTTGCTGAAGAGGAGAAAACTCTCCGGTACCTCAACTCTCCTCTGTACGAGCAATGTTGCAGGAAGCACGCGGAAGACCTCGCCGAAATCCAAAAATTCATTCACGACAAAAGTGCGTCGGACCCATCGGCTGTGATCGAACTTCTCTATCTCCTCGACCGCCTGCTCGACGGGCACATCGACTCCGACAGACAAGCGCTGGAATCCTGCGCTAGCGACCTTATACAGTAACCTCGTCGTTCAGGCCCGTGCTCGCACCGTCAGCCGAACATAGTCCAGCGAGTACTCTCCCTCCTCGCGCCTTGTCCGGTCTGAAACTTCATCCAGAAACTCCCGCTGCAATCCTTCCGGAAGTTTCGCCATCGCCTCGCGAAGCACCACCGTTCGCAGAAATGCCTCGTAGCGCTCCTGTGTCTCAAAGCGAGGCACCACCGTGTGCAGTTTCGCCTCGCTCACCCGGAAACCCGCGGCCTCCATGCGCTCTCGCGTGCTCGCCACGTCTTCAAAGTGCGCCGATTCCCTGTCCGATTTCAGATGCTCCCGGAACGGCTCCCTCTCTCCCACATCGTGCGCACGCCCATAGGTCTTTGCCAGATTGCCCACGCCTCCGAACTGAGCCACCAGCCAACCTCCTGGCTTCAGCACCCGGTGCAAACAGCGAAACATCTCTGCATGATCCGGAACCCAATGAAAGACCGCGTTGCTGAAGATCCCGTCCACCTGCCTCTGCAGCGCAAATTCCTGCAAACTTCCGTGAACAAACTCAACCTGCTTGCCAACTGACGCCAGCCGTCGCCGTGCCTGCTCCAGCATCTTCGGGGAGAAATCCAGCGCGACCACTTCTCCCACCGGAAGCCTACGCACCAACTCCTCCGTCAGCCTTCCACTACCGCACCCCGCATCCAGCACGCGCTCGTCGCCCCGCAACTCCAGCGTCCCAAGCACCGCCATTCCCCACTCAAACATCGGGTCGGAGAGGTCATCATACGCCACCGCATTCCACTCAACCACGCTCACTCTCCGCCCCTTGTTCCGACAGCCACCGGTGCCCCACGCTTGCCTTCTTTTGGCTAACCTGTTTTTTTTGACCTTGTCCTTCGCCCCTCGCTTCTGATCCCCCGCGCCCGCCGCTCCCATCAAACCGCTTCTGGTGCCCCACGTCCCGCCCGGCTTCATCGGGCTGACGTGGGGTAGTTGACTTTGCCGTTGCTCCTGCTCTTTTTCTTGCCCTTGCTCTTGCTTCTGCTTGTGCTTCTGAGCGCAGCGAAGAACCCCGCTCCGCTCAAATCTGCCGTGAAGTCCCAAGCTTTTCAGCCCGCCCCTACACCGCCCCGAGCGCCTGCTCCAGATCCGCCAGGATGTCCTCGACTTCCTCGATCCCAACCGAGACTCTTACCATCCCATCCGTCAATCCGATCTTCGCGCGCCCTTCTGCTCCCAGTGCCGCATGCGTCATTGTCGCCGGATGCGAGATCAGCGACTCCACTCCGCCCAGCGACTCGCCCAGCACGCAAACCTTCACCGCCTTCAGCATCTTTTTCGCATTCTCCAGCGACCCGGTCTCAAACATGATCATCGAGCCGAAGCCCTTCATCTGCCGCTTCGCCAACTCATGCTGAGGATGCTCCTCCAGTCCCGGATAGAACACTTTCTTCACCTTCGGATGCTTGTGCAGATACGCGGCCACCGCGCGTCCATTGATATCGTGCTGCTTCATCCTCACCGCCAGGGTCTTCACCCCGCGCAAAATCAGGAAGCTCTCAAACGGCGACAGAATCGCTCCCGAAGCCTTCTGGATAAACGCCAGATCTGCGGCCTGCTGCTCTTTCGAGCACACGATCACCCCGCCCAGTCCATCGCTATGTCCATTCAAGAATTTCGTAGTCGAGTGCAGCACCATGTCCGCGCCCAGTTCCAGCGGCCGCTGAAAATACGGTGACATGAACGTGTTATCGACAATCACCTCCGCGCCTTTGGCATGCGCCACTTCGCTCACCGCCGCAATATCCGTCAGCGACATCAAAGGGTTCGTCGGCGTCTCCAGAAACACAAACCGCGTATTGCCCCGTATCGCCGCAGCAACATTGTCTGGATTCCTTGTATCGACATATGTGAATTCAACGCCGAATTTGGACATCACCTGGTTGAAGAATCTCGGCGTCCCTCCATATAAGTTATCGCCGGCCACCACGTGATCGCCCGCCTTCATCATCTGGCAAAGTGCGGTAACAGCCGCCATTCCGCTGGCAAATACCCGCGACGCCACTCCGCCCTCAAGCGATGCGAGATTTGTCTCCAGCCGGTCCCGCGTGGGATTGGAGACCCGCGAATACTCGTATCCCAGCCGTGGTTTGCCCAGTTCATCCTGCTGATAGGTGGACGTCGCGTAAATCGGCACTCCCACCGCTCCGGTCAGTGCCTCTGGTTCCTGTCCATCGTGAATTGCTCGTGTCGAAAATCCCTTGCGCTCTGTCGTCATGCCTAGCCCGAAACTTCCTGCGGCTTTGGTTCCACCGCGCCGCGATAATTAAAAATATCCTTCGAAAGATACCGCTCCGCCGAGTCTGGAATCAGTGTAATCACCCGCTTTCCTTTCCCCAGCCTTTTCGCCACTTGAATCGCGCCGCACACATTCGCACCGCTGCTCGATCCGCCGAGCACTCCTTCTTCCACTGCCAACCGCTTCACCATCGCAAACGCCTCCACATCGGAGACAATCACCGTCCCATCGCACACCGACGCATCAAACACCTGCGGGATAAAGCTCGACCCGATCCCCTCCACGTCATGCGCTCCCGCCGTCTGCCCGCTGTAAACCGAATTCTGCGTGTCGCTCAAGATCGCCAGTACCTTAGAGTCCTGTTCCTTCAAATATCGCGCTACACCCGTAAACGTCCCCGCCGTTCCTGCCCCACAGACGAACGCATCCATGCGCCCTTCCGTCTGCTCCCAGATTTCCCGCCCCGTCGTATCGTGATGAATCAGTGGATTCCCCGGATTTGTGAATTGCGCTGCGAACCAGTAGTGCTCATTCTCTTCCACCAGTTGCTTCGCCCGTTGAATCGCCCCTTCCATCCCCTCGTCCGTCGGAGTCCGATGCACCTTCGCGCCGAAGCTCTCCATCAGCATCACTTTTTCCTTGGAGAACTTCTCCGGCACAAAGAACACAACCTTGTAACCCTTCTGCACTCCAACCAGTGCCAGCCCCACTCCCGTATTTCCCGCCGTCGCCTCCACAATCGTGTCGCCAGGATGCAGTACGCCGTCCCGCTCCGCCCGCTCCACCATTCCCAGCGCCGCGCGGTCCTTAATGCTGAATCCCGGATTGAATGCTTCGAGCTTCACCCAGATTTCGGCCGCGTTCTCCGGCACCACTTTGCGTAATCGCACCATCGGCGTCGATCCAATCAGTTCCAAAACACTGTCCACCACCCGCATCGAGCATTTCATCGGCAGAAATCCTATATTTACTTGTTTGTCGAACCATTCAGGCTACGGCTTCCGCCAATCACCGGTCAACCCCATCTCACAACAAGAAAATGCCCGAGCCTCCGCCCGGGCACTTCGATTCCACAAAAACGTGGTGGCTCTATAGAAAATCTGGTGGCCCACATCTGCCATCCGTTGGCAAATGTGGGATTGGCAGTAACAATCGCATTAACCGCAATCGATGTTGCTCTAGACTTCCCTACTTGCTGCTGACCGAGGCCGCGCGTTCACCCGTTGCGTAGTAACCGCTTCGAGTCCTCACCTGCAGCCTCCGATATCCGCGCGAAACTGCGTCCACCTTCACCTGCCTGTACCCGCCTTCGGTCTTAGGAGTAGAAGGTTTATACCCAATCGTGTACTGGTTGCGAATGTCGTGTGCAATCTGTTGAGAGATGGCTTCCACCTCATTCACGTCTATGGGAAAGAAAGCAACTCCGCCTGTCTGTTCGGATAGCACTCGCAACGCTCGGCGCGCTTTTTTCTCGCTCTCGCGTCCCATCAGTCCGATGCTGTAAACCGTTGGCCCCCCATCGACTGCGATCGTCCGAACTGCCTGTTCCAGCGTGTCACGGCTGGCATTGTCTTCGCCGTCCGTCACCACCAGGATCACTTTCTTCTGCAGCTTTGCGGACTTCATCAGATGGTCGCTCGTCGCCACCACCGCGTCGTAGAGCGCCGTACCCCCGCGCGACTCAATCCGCTCCAGCGCATCCCGCAGCAGTCCCACATTCCCCGTGTAATCCTGATCCAGGTAATACTCATTATTGAAATTGACGACAAAAACCTGGTCCTGCGGATTGCTCGCCCGCACCAGGTTCAGCGCCGCTGCGTTCACGCCCGGGCGCTTCTCACGCATCGAACCCGAGTTGTCGATCACGATACCCAACGCCACCGGAACATCTTCACGGCGGAACGACGTAACCCGCTGCGGCTTGCCATCTTCATAAACCTGGAACGCGCTGCGATCCAAGGTCGTCACCGGACGCAGACGATCATCCACGACCGTCGCGTGTAGCGTAACTTCCTGCACCTCGGCCTTGAAGACGAACCCTCCGCTGCTATTCCTCTCCGCCTCACGCCCCTGCGGCACATTCACCGTGTCTCCGGGTTGATTCGCCGACTGCGGCAGAGTTTCCTGGGGCTGTTGCGGCTGGCTGGGTTGCGTCTGGCTCGGTTGCATCTGAGGCTGTTGTGCAGGCATCGGGGACTGAGCTTTATCCGGGCTCACGCCTTCTGGGGGAAGCAGCACATCATCATTCTGCCCTTGAGCCGCCGGACCCTGAGTATTTCTCTGCTGCCCATTCGCAACGCCCGAATTCTGTGCGATTGCGATTCCGCCCAGAGCGGCAACAAGCAGCACAAACACCGCTACCGACCAGATCTTCATACGATTTCCACTACTCACTTGGAGCATAGTACCCCGTCTTCGCATATACCGAGAGTTGTGGCAATCCCTTGGGAGTGTTCAACTTCACTTTCAATTTGCGCCACTTGCCATCGTGAGACGCTCTTGTTGGACGGTATCCAAGTATGTATTGGTTGCGCAGCTCTACTCCAATCTTTGTCGCTACGTCCGCCAACTCGTTCGGATTATCCACTGTAAACGTCCGCCCGCCCGTAACATCCGTTACTTCGGCCAGCAATTGCGGCCCAAAACGCTCCTCGTCGCTACGCGGACTGGAATCGAAAAGCCCGATCGCATATATCTGCACATCGGCTTCCTTCACCATCGACTTGATTTCGTTCTCCGTGTACCGGCTGCGATTGTCGCCTCCATCGGAAATAATAAGCAATGCCTTCTTCTGGTGCTTACCTTCCCGCATTTTTGCCATTCCCAAATAAATCGCGTCCAGCAACGCCGTCCGCCCCTTCGGGGCCGCATACACCAACTGTCCCTGCACCTGCTCAACACTGGTGGTAAAGTCGCAAAGCAGCGTCGGCTTGTCATTGAATGCGACTAGGAAAAATTCGTCTTCCGGATTCGCCGTCTTGAAAAACTCCACCACCGCGTCGCGCGCCTTTTCAATCTTGTTTGACATGGAACCGCTCATGTCAAAAATTACGCCCAGCGAAATCGGCGCGTCCTCACTCGAAAAGTGCTGGATTGCCTGTTTCTCTCCATTATCCAGCAGTACGAAATTCTCCTTCTCCAGCCCCGTCACCAATCGGTTCATCGGATCCGTAATCGTGACCGGCACCAGCACCAAATCCACATCCACGCGAATCGGCTTCGTATGGGTGCGCAGCCTCTGGTCCATCTCCCCTTCAGCGGCCGCCGCCGAATTCGGATTAAACTTCGCCGCCTCCGATGACTTCACCATCGGCTTCACGTGTACTTCGTCGTAATTTGTCTCGCTCGGAACCTTGCTCTTGGACGCCATCGCCGGAGGCAGAACTACATTGGGAGCCGACGCCTCACCCGTCGCGCTCTCCTGCTTCTTCTGCTCTGAATTTCCAGTCGAACTCGCTGGAGACGCTGTCTGCGGCTGATTCGCCGATTCATTCGTCGAAGCCGCATTGCTCTTCTCAGCCGCCGGGTTGGTATTTGGCGGATTGGCGTCTGACTGTGCCGCCGCAGCGCTACTCTGCTGCACCGCAGGCACACTGCTCTCCCCGGCGCCCGCCGGAGCCGAACTCTGCGCCGGTGTTCCCTGCGATTGCACATCGTTCTGCGCACTCTGCGCGAATATCTGTCCCGCCGGGCACACGATCGCCAGAAGTATCAGAAGTAGTGAAAGACGTATCGTGAGCATTCCCATCCGCGTATTGCGGAAATCGGTATTGCTCACCGCAGACTGCACCCTATTGCATGCAGCCCTGTACCCGGAAGTGCGCTCGCGGGACATGGCGACCCTCTTGTTTCATCATCGGCTAAACCGCGGTGCCAACGCGTTCCGCTGTCTGCGATTCACGTTCACCCCCGCAAAGCTTCCCCGTACCTAGCTTGGATGTGACACAAGCCACGTTGGTTACTCTGCTTTGCAACACAATGGCGCGATTTCGTCTTTATTCCCATATAGAACGAGCCCTGCCGCCTTTGGCTGCGACAGGGCTTACTGTAACTCGACTTCGACTCTGACCTACAGCCCCAGCTTCCGGTGCTCCTTGAAGATGCATTTGTCCATCACCACGGTTACGCCTGCCTTCCGCGCCTTCTCTGCCGCTTCTTCGTGCACAACCATCTCCTGCAGCCAGAGCACTGGGAGCTTCAACGCCAAAACCTCGTCCACAATGGCCGGAACTGCATCCGGGCGCCGGAACACATCCACAATATCAATCTTCTCCACCTTCGCCGCCTCGCTCAGCGACGGATAACTCTTTTCTCCCAGAACCTCGCTCACACTCGGGTTAACCGGTACCACCCGGTATCCTCTGCTCTGCAGATAGCTGGATACTCCATAGCTCGCCCTGCTCGTATCGTCGGTCAGCCCCACCACTGCAATCGTCTTTGCACTCCTCAAAAAGTCTTCCATGCGTTCAGCCACGCTCATCGCTCCCGTCCGGATCAGTTCTTGGGTCCCTGCTCGTTGTTCCGGTATATCCGGATTGCCATCTTGCGCAACGTTTCATTCACGTTCTTGTTGATCGCCAAGGCCCGCTGATCCTTCACCAATAGATGCGCCACCAGCGGCATCGCCGTGTCCAGCGGTGTTTTAGGATTGTTTACCAGGGCGCGCAGCACTCCATACTGCTTCATGTAGTTGCGTTTTTGGGAGATTGCCCGCAGCACTGACTCCTGCACGTTCTTCATCGCCGCGAAGCCTTCCATCTCCATGTCCGTCACCTTCGGAGATTCCAGCACCGCCATCGCCACCAGCTTCGACCGGTCGCGTATCAGCACCATCCGCTCTTCGCGATTGCCGCGCATTGCCAGCTTGATCCGCTCGCCAACCCGCATGCGCCCAATCTTTTGCAGCATTGAGAGCTGTTCAACTTCTTCGGGCTCTACTGGATTCTCGCCTCGCTTGGCCGACTGCAGCAGCTTATCCAGCGCGTCGTCCTCGCCCTCATTGCCAGCCACCATTTCAAATGGCTGCAAGTCGTCTCTTTCGACCTCTTGGACGTGCCGAGTCAGGAACTCCGCGGCGACTTCTTCTGCCTTGTTGTTCTCCGCCATCTCCAGCCAGCAATTTAGCTTCGGCACCACTGGCTCCGCCTCAGGATTTGCCGCAATCATTCTCAGCAGCCGTCCCGACCCTCGTGCCCGCGAACTCTGCAGCATGGCTTCCAGCACAGATAGGTCGCCGCGTCCCGCGACCGTTTCCAGCGCCGTAATCGGCAGCGTGGGATTTTCGCACAACGCGGTAACCATCCAAGCCCTGTGCGCAAACGTTTCCAGCAGATGTAGCAGCACATTCAGCGGAGTCACGGCGCTCGAGCACACTTCCATAAGTGACCGCTCATCCCAGGCTTCCAGCGTCTGCTCCGCTTCCGTTCCCAACTCGCGATCTGCCGCCAGCTCTACCAGAATCTCGATGGCCTCTACTGCTGGCACCGATAACTTGCCATGCGCTGCCCTTCGCACCATTGAAGCCGGTGCGGCTCCCTCGCGGATCAGTTCCACAAGGCGTGCCATGCTCAATCCAACTCCTTAATCTGCCTTACGCAATCGCTCAACGTGTCATAGAGCACCGGCGACAGCCCACGCTCGAACACATCCAGCAACGCTTCGTAGTACCAGATCGTGCGCTCGCGCGGCGCGCTGAATCGTTCCCATACCTCACTGCCGACCCTCGCATGATCCGCCAGTATCGATCGCGCATTGTGAACCTTGTCCGCCAGCATAATCAGTCGCGCTTCTCTGTCTGCCCGTGGAATCTCCGCAAGATGATGCTGTTTACGCATCTCCCATTCCGGCTTCGGCAATGAAAGCGTATCGCTTGCCTGCCGCACCCACCGTGCCACGGGAACCCCGAAGGCTTCCGCGATGATCGCCAGTGTCTCTTCCCCGCCCTGATCTTCCGCGGCATCGTGCAGCAGCGCGGCGATTGCCATGTCCTCGCTGCCGCCGTCCTCCAGCACCAGGGATGCCACCGAAAGAAGGTGCGCCACGTAAGGCACCCCGCTTGCCTTCCGTGCCTGCCTCCGGTGCAGCGACGCAGCCAGTACCAGTGCCGCGTCGAAGCGCTCACTCAGCGGCATTTTCAAATGCTTCCTTGATTCGAGAACGGTCTGCTGTTTCTCCTTCGGCATCTTCTTACCTCTGTTCTGCTCTGCGCATCAACAGATAGGCCCGGATAAACGGATCGATATCGCCATCCAGCACGCGATCCACATCGCCAACTTCCAGCTTGGTCCTGTGGTCCTTCACCATGCGATACGGCTGCAAAACATACGAGCGAATCTGCGAACCGAAGTCGATATCCAGCTTCGAATCCTCAACCTTCTTGCTTGCTTGCCGCTTTTTCTCCAGTTCGTACTCGTAGATCTTCGAACGCAGCATCTTGAATGCGCGTTCCTTGTTGCTGTGTTGCGAACGTTCGTTCTGGCAGGCCACTACGAGTCCGGTCGGAAAGTGCGTAATCCGCACCGCCGAATCCGTCGTATTCACGTGCTGCCCGCCCTTGCCGCCGGAGCGATACGTGTCGATCCGGATATCTTCCGGCTTGATAATTACTTCGATGTTGTCGTCGATCTCTGGCGACACATAAACACTGGCAAAAGACGTATGTCGCCGTGCCTGAGAGTCAAAAGGGGAAATCCTCACCAACCGGTGAACCCCTATCTCGCTGGTCAACATGCCATAGGCAAACTCGCCCGAAACGCTGACCGTCACCGACTTGATTCCCGCTTCGTCCCCCGGCTGCAGGTCGTTGATCGCCGTGCCAAAGCGCTTGCGCTCACACCACCGCAGGAACATCCTCAGCAGCATCTCCGCCCAGTCCTGCGACTCTGTGCCTCCCGCGCCTGGGTGAATCGTCACGATAGCGTTGCTGCGGTCCAGGTCGCCGCTCAGCAGAGTCTCTGTCTCCAGCCTCTCCACCAGTTCGCGCAACGCGTTCATCTCGCGCGTAATGTCCTCATCCACCTTCTCGCCTTCGGTGGCTAGTTCGAAATAGGCGGAGATATCCTCCACACGCCGCGCCAACTCCGTGTCGGTCGCCAGTGCGTCCTCCAGCCGTTTACGCTCGCGCATTGTCTTCTGTGAGTTTTCGGAATCGTTCCAGAAATTCGGATCTGCGACTTTCTCTTCCACTTGCTCCAACTCCACCTTCAGCTTAGGCGAGTCAAAGATACTCCTGTAGCTCGCGCACCTTGCCTCGCAAGGCCGAGAACTCTTGTTCCAACTGTTGATCGATCATGTTTATATCCTGCTCCTACACAGGGACTGGATGCGTCATGTGCGCGCCGGTACGGTCGCGCCACAGCAGTCCAGTGATTGAAATTATGGCACACAGCACCGGGAACCAGTCGCCGTAGCGTGTGTAGAACGTCGTTTCGCTGATCACTCCATAAGGCGCATCCAGCACCACCCGCTGATTTCGCGGAGCCTCCGCCACCACTCGTCCCAGCGGATCGATCGCCGAAGTGATTCCCGTGTTCGTACTTCGCAACAGCCAGCGATGATTCTCAACCGCCCGCATCCGTGCCATGTTTAAGTGCTGCCACGGAGCCCCCGAGTCCCCGAACCACCCGTCGTTTGAGATGTTCACAAACACCTCGGCCCCATGCTCCGCAAACTGCCTCACCTCATGCGGAAACACCGACTCATAGCAGATAAAGGTTCCATATCGATGCGAGCCCACCTCCAGCGGAACCCGCCCCGCCGGCGAAGCCGAGAACGCTCCCACCTCATGCGTCAGTGCCTTCGCAAACCCAAACGCCCACGAAAACGGAACATACTCTCCCCAAGGCACCAGGTGAACCTTGTCATACCTCTGCACCACCGTTCCCGCCGGTGAAACCAGCAGCGCCGAGTTATAAACCTGCGCAGACTCATCGGGGATCACGGATGATTTCGGCGCGCTCGCCTGTGCTCCAGGCAGCACCGCCGTGGCCCCGGACAGCAGCCACGACTGCTCGCGCCTTGCCAGCGCCGCCGTCGATTCGGAGAACAACCGGTCGTCAGTCTCAAACGGCGCGGGCGACTCGGGCCACACAATCAGCGGAGCCACGCTCGCGTCCTTCGCCGCCTCCGGCGCGTGACTAATCGATCCGAGCTCCTTCATGAGTTGACCGTAGCTCTCAAACGTCCATTGCCGCTCAATCGGCACGTTCTGCTGAACCAGCGTGGCATGTGCCTCCACCGGGCTCGGCTCCACCTTCACCAGCACCGTGGATTGCAGCGCAACCGCTCCCACCAGTGCTGCCGCCAGCATCATCATCCTGCGCTTCCGCTGCACCAGCATCGTCGCCGCAAATACCGTGTTCACCAGCGCGATTTCAAATGATACGCCGTACACACCGGTCACGCTCGCCAGCCGCGCCAGCGGCAGATTATCGATCTGCGCCGTCCCCAGCAGCGCCCACGGAAAGCTCACCACGTACGCCCGCAGTAGCTCCACCGCCACCCAAAGAAACGGAGCCAGCACCAGCGCCTTCCGGCTGAATCCCACTCTTGAGCGCCCCGCCACCGCCATCAGCATTCCAAAGATTGCATGATGAAGTCCGATGTAAAGCGAAAACAACACCAGCAGCAGAAACGAAATGACCGGCGAGAGCCCGCCATAAAGGTGCATTACTGAATAGACCCAGTAACACGTCCCAAAATAGAAGACCGTTCCCGAGACCCATCCCAGCAGAAATCCCTGCCATGCCCGAGCCGGAACCAGGAACGAGTCGCTTTCCTCGTTCAGCAACTCTGTCGCATCCGCATCGCGGGCGCGAAGCAGCGCATAGAACAGCGGTGCCAGCGCAATCCAGCACAACCAGTACAAATTAGGTCGAGGAAAAATCAGAATCTGCAGCAGCCCTGAAACCACCGCCAGCAGCCAGGCGCTCTTATGGATGCCCTTCACAAATCAGAGTCTAACAAATGCCGCTACGGCCTGCGGCGGAATCTGTGGAATTGATAGTCGCCTACTTTCCTGCAACTCAACCATTCCCATCGCACTGCCTCGTCCTTACTGAATCCCACGTTCGGCAGCACCGTCGGCCTTACTCCCTGCGCGCATAACTGCCCCACCTCGATCGGTGAAACAGTAACGAACTTTTCGTCAATCAGCCCCGCCTGCAGCATTCCCGAGTACAACGTAGGTCCGCCTTCGCACAGCAGATAATTGATTCCGTAGCGCTGCTGCAGCTCGGCCACTGCCTTCCGCAAATCCAATCCTTTTCCGCGCGAACCCTCCACATCATCCACTGCGATCACGTCCACCTGCGGATGTGCTTCCAACTGCTGCCCCAGCCTTCTCGCGCCTTCGTGTGTCGTTACCAGCGTTACGTCCACAAACTCACCATCGAACACCGCATAGTCGCTCATCTGGAAATCCGCTCGCGCCGTCACCAGCACATTGCGCTCCCTGCCCTTGTGCAACTTCGACCTGAGCTGTTGCATTCCCGGATCCATGATCCGGAAGACTGGTCCGCGCGGGCGTGGCCGCCCCATCCTCTGCTCCTCCCGCAGCGTTCCCATCCCCAGGATCACTGCGTCGGCGTGCGCTCGTAGCAAGTCCATCAGCCAGCGATCTTCCGCCGACTCGGAAATGTCCGCGCCTCCTGCCTCGTCGCCCAGCAGCGAAACAATTCCGTCCAGCGTTTGCACAAAATTCGCATAGACCCAGGGCTTCTCGCCGTGAGCCGGAAAACCCAACTTGCCATATAGTGCCATTCCCGGATCAAGCAATTCGGAGCGTTCACCGTGATCGAAGAGAACCTGGAAGTCGCGCATAAGCACGTAATAATGACATGACTCACGTCTGAGGCCAACTCGTCCCGCCCAGCCGAGACTTCCCCTCCCCCCAGCATTCCCAACTATTCCTGTTTCAGATTTGTGAATCTGAGTAGCCGGGATTTATCATCTGATTCACCTATGAGCTGGAAAAAAGGTCAGGCCGTTCGCTTACTTCCGCTCTCCGAGGCCACGGGCTGCGTGTTAGACATCTATCGCGAAGTTCAGAGTGTCTTTGGTGTGCCGCACATCAGCAGCTTCTTTCAATTTCTCGGCACTTATCCGCGTTTTCTGGAAGGCTTTTGGACCACTGTCCGCCCCATCGTGCAGTCGCAGGCATTCTTCGCATGCGCCCACCGCTTGCGGGCCGATAGCTACACCCGCGTCCATACCTACTTTGAAGTTCCCGATCTGAAGTCCGAAGTTACCCGGCTGGATTTCAGTCTCGGCGCCCGCCAAGAGTTAAAGGACTGTATCAACTTCTTCTGTTACTCGGTCCCCATCAGCCTTATGCTCTCTTCTCTTCTCTCCGAGGCGTTTGAGGGCCCTGCCGGAAGCTCCGAAGTCCCGCTCACTCCCGCGCCCCGTCCCAAGCCCCACGGCCGCATCGTGCTTGTCGATGAGGACTCGGCCGGCCCCTCCGTCAAGAGCATCTTCGCCGACATCCGGACCGCGACCAACGCCGATGTTGTCCACACCGTCTATCGGGCCTTTGCCCGCTGGCCTGATTTCCTCCAGAGCTACTGGACCGCCGTCAAGCCCATCACCATCTCCGAGCTTTTCCAGCACAGCGAAAACGCTCTGCGCGAAGACGCCCTGCAAATCGTCAAGGAACTTCCCGGCCCCATCGAGTTCAACGCCTCCGACCTCGACAAGATGGGCATCAACGAAGGCGATACTGGCACGCTCATCCGCATCTCCGACATGTTCGTCCATAGCCTATCGGCCGCCATGCTCAACGTGAGCGTAGCCCGCATCGCCATGGAAGGCGGAAGCCTGCACGCCAAACCGACTGCCGCAGATTGCACAAAAACCGAAATCCCCTCCACCCAACCATCCTAGTGGTGGCCCATTCAAGCCCTTCCTTTGGGTACAAGTGACGATTGCATTACCGCTCTTGCTTCTGCGGTTTGTTCAAGCAAAAACCGGGTGGCCCACATATGCCCTCTTTTGGCATATGTGGGGAACAAACAAACGATCGCATCACCAGCACCCCGCACTGTGTTGCTCTTGCCTTTGCCTTTGATCTTGCGCTTGAGCTACTCTGCTCCTACTTCTTCTTCCTCGTAATCCGCGCCAGCGTAGCCAGTTCCTTCAAATACTCCCCGATCGGCCTTGCCGGAGTCCCCCAGAAAACCACGCCTTTCCCGCGCACCACCTTCTTGCTAGGAATCCCGCTCTGCGCTCCCAGGATCACGCCCTGCTCAATCGTTACGTGATCGGCAATCCCCACCTGCCCGCCCACAATCACGCCATCCTCCAGCACCGAACTCCCGCTGATCCCGGTCTGCGAAGCCACCACCACGTTGCGCCCAATCCTGACGTTATGTCCCACCTGCACCAGATTGTCGAGCTTCACTCCTTCGGCAATCACCGTGGCATCCAGTGCCCCGCGATCGATCGTCGTATTAGCGCCGATCTCCACGTCATTGCCAATCTCCAGCCGTCCAATCTGCGGAAACTTATGAAAGCGTCCGGTCGCCGGGTCCGGCACGAATCCGAATCCATCTCCCCCCAGCACCGCGCCCGCCTGCACAATCACCCGGTCGCCCATCGTCGTTCCCGGATACACTGTCACCCGCGCCACCAGGTTGCAATCTTCTCCCATCACCACTCCCGGCCCAATCACGCATCCCGGCCCCACATGGCTCCGCGCTCCGATCTTCGCTCCCGCGCCCACCACTGCCAATTCATCCACACATGCCGTAGTTGCCACCTCTGCCGATGGATCGACAATCGCCGAAGCGTCCACGCCTCCTTCGCAGGCTGCACATCGCCTCAACTCCTCGGCTGCCAAGGCAAACGCCAGCCGCGGATTTTTCGTCCTCAGCAACACCTTGCCCCGCTTGTCGCCGACCGCCGCATCCGCTGCCACTATCACCGCCCCGGCTCCGCACTTCAGAGCTGATTCCAGAAAGCGCACGTGCTCCACGAACACGAGGCTTTGCTCCGTTGCCGAGCCAAAGCTCGCAACCTGTATCAATTCAACGTCGCCGCCTTCGCAGACCGCGCCAATCCTGTTCGCCAACTCAATCGCTCTCATGCGTTCCGTTGTATCACTTCCTAACATTCTCTTTCGCGAGATTCTTATTAGGGCCCTTTCTCCTGCATCTAACCCGTTCATGCCGCGCCGTGAATCCACTGTCGCCATCGAGGGCCGACGCCTTTCGCTCAGCAACCTCGATAAGGTCCTGTACCCCGAGACTGGCTTCACCAAGGGGCAGGTAATTGATTACTACGTCCGCATCGCTCCCGTCCTTATCCCTCATCTCGCCGGACGGCCACTCACTCTCAAGCGCTACCCCAATGGCGTCTCCGGAATGTTCTTCTACGAAAAGAACTGTCCGCGCCACCGTCCCGAATGGGTCACGACCGCTCCCATCTGGAGCGAAGGCAACCACCGCTGGATGGACTATTGCGTCGCCCAAAGCCTTCCCACCCTGGTCTGGGCCGCCAACCTCGCCTCGCTTGAGCTGCATACCTCGCTCTCCGTCGCTTCGGCCATGCCGCACCCGTCCTTCATCGTTTTTGATCTCGATCCCGGCGAGCCCGCCAACATCGTCCAGTGCTGCCAGGTAAGTCTCTGGGTGCGCGACGCCTTCTCCCGTTTCGGCCTCCGCAGCTTCGCCAAGACTTCCGGCTCCAAAGGCCTGCAGATCTACATCCCCCTGAACTCCGGCGTCAGCTACGATGAAACCAAGCCCTTCGCCCACGAACTCGCGTTAAAGCTCGAACGCAAGCACCCGGATCTAGTCGTCAGCGATATGAAGAAGTCCCTCCGGCCCGGAAAAGTTCTCGTGGACTGGAGTCAGAATGATGAGCACAAGACGACCGTCTCCGTCTATTCTTTGCGAGCCCGATCCAGTCCCACCGTCTCCACGCCCGTGACCTGGGCCGAGGTCGGCCGCTGTCTAGAATCCAAGGACCCAGCCAGTCTTCAATTCACCGCTCCCCAGGTCCTGGAGCGGGTCGAGCGCCATGGCGATCTTTTCGGACGCGTCCTCACCATGCACCAGCAACTGCCTGAGGTCGCAGTGATCGAGACTACCCCCGCGGCTGCAACGCCTGCCCCGTCCGCCCGCAAGTCCGTTCGTCCTGCCGCCAAGCGAACCGCTACCGGCCGCTCCCGGCGTTCTGCCTGAATTAGGTCGATTGCGCATCAGAATGGACTTGTGAAATGGAATCAACGACTGCAGGGAAGGACTAAAATATCCACGACACGGCAGCTTCGAAGTCTCAGTCGTCCGTAGCAAGCAACAGCCGCCGCCGTTTCGCAGTCTAAGTTCGAGAATATTCGAAATGATTGCCGGTCTTTCACCGGCGGAGGAATGTATGCAGAACTGGAAGAAAGTGTTGGTATGCAGTGCCGTGGGCGTCGGAACCATCCTGGCCCTCTCCGGACGTCGCAATGTCGGCATCGCATCCGTTGCCGGCGGTCTCGCCCTGCTTGCCAGCGAATACCCCGAGCACTTCGAATCCATCTGGGAGAACGCTCCCGATTACATCAACCGCGCCACCCAGATCTTCGCAACCCTCAGCCGCCTAAGCGAGCGCTTTGCCGAAGACGCCGAGCGTCGCAGTGTCGCCGCCTACCAGCAGTTCCGCCACGAATACAGCGACTAACCAAGCTTTTCCCAAGTCCGTAACGGAGCCGAAACGACGAGTGCCCCAGGTTCGCGACGGCTCTTTGCTGCGATAACCTGGGGCACCCGTAAGCGATCCCCAACCGGCTTCTTCTGCTGTTGCTCTTGTTTTTGTCCTTGTTTTTGTCCTTGTTTTTGTCCTTGTTTTTGTCCTTGTTTTTGTCCTTGCTCTTGTTCTTGTTTTTGTCCTTGCTCTTGTTCTTGGTCCTTGCTCTTGTTTTTGAAGGGTCACCCTGAGCGCAGCGAAGGGCCCCCGTGCCCCTCATCTTCTCGTGCCGCTTCACAGGTTTCTCAACCAGCAAGCCCCCTCAGCGTTTTTCCCGCTAAAACCCCAACTTCCCCATCCCACCCACTCCCGCCATCATGTCTTCCGATGCTGGCGACGCCTGCAGATAAGGAGTGTTATTCTTCCGCTTCGATCCCGAGTTCAGCGGCAGAATCGCAACCCGGAACGGAGCCGCCTCCGCCGTGAATTTCACCATTACCAGGTGATATCCGCTTTCCACATGAATCTTCCCGCGCAGCACTCCCGCCGCTTTCGGACCGCGCGCCAGCACCCGGTGTCCATCGACAAAGACCACCGCCTCCGCGCCGCTCTCCAGATACACATTCCAATCGCCGCCGCTGGTCAGGTAGGTGCTTGAGACCGCGTAAAACACGCCATCCTGCCCCGCCATCTCCTTCGGCATAGCAAACGTGCCCTCCGGAAACACCAGCTCGTACCGTCTCCGTTCAAAGTGCCTCGGAGCCGCCTTCTGCGCCTGTTTCGCCGCTTCCTTCTCTGGCGCGAACTGATGCGCAAAATCACCGCTGTGCCCGAAGTGTCCGCTCATATGCCAGTCCGTCAGCAACCCCGCTTCACGTGACTTTTCCAATTGAGCTGCTTCCGACATCTGGCTGCCATCTCCAGATACCTGCGTATCGTTCGTCTGTGCAGACATCGTTGCGCTCAACGCAAACAGTGTCGCTGCGGCGATCCATTGCTTCATCGTCATGGCAGTGTAATCCTGACTTCCCGCTGCAAAGCTTCATCGGCAGATTTGCAGAATGCCCGGAACCCCGCATAGTCCGGCGTCTTCACCGTCAGTGGAACCAGTTCCGTATAGGTCTCCACTCGCAGCTTGCGGCCATTCCGCTCGTAGCTCACTTCAACGCTTCCGAAATTCGTGTGCAGCCGCGTATTCGGCGGCAGTACGGCCATCGCACCCTCCGGCAACTCGTAATCGAACACCTCGTGCTCGCTCGGAGTCACCGGCACCAGTACCGGGTTCAGCCTGATCCGTTCTGGCGCATATTTCTTCGTCAGTCCCGCCGTGTTCAGCGAGCTGCGCAGCGTCACTTCCCGTTCTCCCTGCGCCGCGTCTATCGAGCCTTCAATCTTCAGATCTACTACATGCGAAGCCCGCGCTGTGCCCTCGGCAACCGCGTGCGCAATCTTCACCGTGGGATAGAACTGCGCCAGTGTCGCCCGATAGTTTCCCGCCAGGTCGTTCGACTCGGAATTGCGCCGCTGCTCTGCCGCAAAGTATCCTTCAAACTTCGTCTGCGACTGAAACTCTACTCGTCCCGCGCGATCCACCCGCGCCGTCACTTCGCGGCTCACGCGATTCGACTCCGGCGACGAAAACGGCAACGTCCTCCGCGTAGCCTTGCCCTGGTCATCCACCGTGATCGCCAGCGCGCCCTGATCGTCGGGAGGCAGTTCGCCAAGCGACGCATACTCAGCCGTGCCGTCCAGGAAAAGTCCCAGCGAAGGCACATACGCTACAGCGTGATTGAACAACTGCACCGAGTAGGCTTGCGCAGCCACATCTCCTGCCGACCGCGTGCGCACCATGGCAAATTCCGCCGGAATCCCCACCGCCCGCAGCAGCGCCACCAGCATCGCCGCCTTATCCTTGCAGTCGCCAAAACCGCGTCGATTTACCAGCGCAACCGAATAAGGCTGGTAACTATGTATTCCAAATTCAAACGCGACATACTTCGTGCTGCGCTGCACCGTTTCGTAAATCGCCTGCACCTTTGCCGGCGTGCTCAGTCCGCTGTTGCGAATCTGTTCGGCAACCGCGATCATCTGGTCGTCCAGCTTCAGTCCCGGCTCCAGCAGCGCACTGTACCAGCGTCCAAACTCTTCCATGGAGCCGATCGTCGAAACATGCACGTACGGCGCTGATGCCGTACCGCCGGGTGAAAGTACCTCAAAGGGCTGCGCCGTGATGTCGCGCGCTTCCCACGTGCGCGTCGTTTCGTCGCCATTCTGCCGCACCGTTGCCGGACGCACCCCGTGCTCCACCGCATACAGCTTCATTGCGCTCGGCGCGATCACAACCCGCCGCCGCAACCTCGTCGGAATCGAATCGCGGAACAGGTCTAACCGCGCGTAGTATCCCGCCCAGGGATTCACTTCTGTTGCGGGCAGCAGGTGGTATTCAACCTCCACCACATCGCCCGGCTCCAATTGCGAAAAGTGCAGATCGCGCGAGCGCGAGTCGAAGTACATCGACGAACTCCGCTCCACCACCGGCTGGTCGTCTGAAATCGTTGCCGCCACCTCGCGTCCATCCCGCTTCAGCACGTGTGCCTGAACAATGTCCAGCGTCTCGCTCATCGACGCATACATCACCGAGCGCGGAGAAAAGCTTCGTGCTCCCTGCGCGGTGTTGATACGCCAGATCTGCTGCACGTGCGCCGACGTCAACCCATCGCGTCCCAAGCTGTCTTTCCGCAAACGATCCACTCGAATGTCGGCGAGAGCCTCAACATCCCCGTTCGCGCGGCGTGCTGCCAGCGAGACTCCTCTCGCATTCACCAGAAAATCCAAATCCCGCGGCTCGACTCGCTCGCCCGTCTGGTTCGCCGTGTAACGCCCTGCTGGATTCGCCGAACCAATCCGCAACAGTTCTTCCGCTTCTTCCGCGGAGTCCGCTGCCGGCAACATCGCTGACACTGCTACATTCAGCGCCTTCGCATCTTCCGCTACGGTGCTCCCGGAGATCTTTCCCGGCGCGGTCAACTGCTTCAGTTGGCGAACAAGTTCTTTACGCTGATCGGAATTTTTTGTGGAGAGAAATTGCAGCTCAACTGTTTCAATTTCACGCGAATGACTTTGTGCCTGTGCAGCTAGAGTCGCTGTCGGCAAAATTGCTAGTAGCAGAAATCCGGCGAGTACGTGGCGGCGCGTCATGTCTCCTGGCGGAACCCTTGGAGCCCTGAACACCTGCAATGTGGAATAACAGACTGCAAAGGGAGCTTTCCCCTCAGCCGTCTATCTTCCTTGAACGCCCGCCCTCCCCGGTGACCGAAAAACCCTGCACAGTAGAGAGCTAACGTTCAAAAGCTTTCGTTCAGGTATGAAAAGATTCTGCCCTATGCCTGACAGAGCGGGAATGCACAGGAGCACTTAGTAACCTGAGGAGTTTCTCCTTAGTTCCTCGACGTAACTTCCTCGCCAATTCCTTTCCAACGAATGCCGCCTCAAGGCCTGAACACAGCAGCGACATCGGCCTTTATTTCCAATAAGCAAGAACGCACGGGCAAACACGCCCACTTTCCTGCCGCGGACCATGGTCCAAGTAATCCCGAATACGCAGAATCGTGGATTTTTGGGCGTGTCCCTGCGTACAGTATCGAAGGTTCACTTTTCTGTTCTTTTTTTCCTAAACCTGAGTATGCTTACTGCATGGTTCATGCCCCAGGAACAAAGACCGCTGCCTTGGCTCCTGCACCGGCCAAGAAGAAAGGTGCGGAAATGACTGAAGCTGACAAGTCCAACGCATCGAATTCAACGACTAAGGTGAAAATCGCTGTCGTCGAAAGCGACCCGCTCCGTTTTATCGGATTCCGTGCGCTCTTTGACGCTGAACCCGACATGGAACTCGTCTCGGCTTCCGCCAGCGATATCGCCAGCAATCCCGACGCCGACCTCATCCTGCTCGGCAGCCGTGGCAATCAGAATCTGTTTGACGTAATGGCCGGTCTCAAAGCCCAGCGCCCCGATCTCAGAATTATCGTGACCGGAGCCGGAGCCGACGACGAAATGATCCTCAAGGCGCTAGCTGCCGGAGCCAAGGGATACGTCGACGAAGCCGCCAGTCCCAACGAGTTCGCGATGGCCATCCGTATCGTCCATCAAGGCTCTGTCTGGGCTCCCCGGCGTGTGCTCTCCACGTTCATTGAGCGTGTCACCTCTTCTCCGGGACGCATCTTCCCCGCTGGCCGCGTAACTTTCACCGACCGGGAAAAAGAGGTGCTCGAACTCCTCGTCGCCGGTCGCTCCAACAAGGAAATTGGCGCCGCACTCGGCATCGAAGAGCGCACCGTAAAAGCTCACGTAGCCAAGCTAATGCGTAAGGTAGGCGTGCAGAACCGCATCGCCCTTTCCGTCCACGCCATCACCCACTCTCTAGTCTCCAGCCGATAATTTCCAAGTCTCAACCGATGCCTGGTGCCCCATGTTCGCCTTCTTTTGGCTAGCATGGGGTAGTTGATCTTGATCTTGACTCCCCTCGAAACTTTCCATCCAGCAAAGCGTTATGATAATTCAGGGATTCAGTTCTAAATTGACCGGAAGGAAACTCCCATTGAATAAGATCCTGATTGCACTCGTTGTGCTTCTCTCGACCACTGCAGCCTTAGCAGGCGATCGGGTTGATGATGTTGAGCGCCTGCGGACCAGCGCTACTGTCATCAAGGAAATCATGTCGGCTCCTGACAGCGGTGTGCCCGAAGAAGTGTTCTCCAATACCAAGTGCGTCGCCGTCATTCCCAGCATGTTAAAAGCGGCGTTCGGAGTTGGCGGAGCCTACGGCAAAGGCGTCGCAAGTTGCCGTAATGAAAAAGGCTGGAGCGCGCCCGCCTTCTTCTCCGTCCGGGGTGGAAGCTTCGGCTTTCAAATAGGCGGCCAGGCCGCCGATATCGTCATGCTCATCATGAACGAGCAAGGCATGAACAACCTGCTGCAAAGCAAATTCAAACTCGGCGCCGACGCCAGCGTTGCCGCCGGTCCTGTCGGACGCCATGCCGACGCCTCAACCGATTGGAAGATGCGTGCCCAGGTACTCACCTACTCCCGCACCCGCGGCGTCTTCGCCGGCATCTCTCTCAACGGAGCCGTCATCACCCAGCATCAGAATGACACTCGCGATTTCTACGGTCGCATGGTTCCCTTCAGAACCATCCTCCTCGGCAACATCGAATCGCCCAAGGAAGGTGCTCCCTGGCGCGACACCCTGGTCAAGTACGCAGGTAAGTAAATATCAGATTACCCAGCGTTCGACCATCGTCGAACGCTGGGGCACTTCCATTGCACCATCCCATATTCTCTAGAGAGCGGTTCCATAGTAGATGTGTCTGCTCTTTGCTGAGGGGTCATCCTGAGCGCAAGCGAAGGACCCCAGCAATGCCCAAGTCTCCCGTGCGGCCTCAAGCTTTTCAGCCCGCCATCGGTTCTTCTTTGTCCTCGCTCTCACGGGATATACCTTCCTTGAAACCGCCGTAGCCCTCTCGTCTACGCGCGTACTCCACGCAAGCATACGTTCCCATCACCACCAGTATCGGGTCCATCGCATGCCGGTAGTCATAGCTGGGATGAGTGATGTAGTACGGTGCCGGAAAGAGTATCAGGAAGAACAGCATTGGCAGCAGCATCGCCTGCAGCCCCCTCCGCCATGCCAACACGAATCCCGAAGCCGCCAGCAAAGTCATCAACGTGAAGTACCCCGTCGCCAAAAACTCCATCGGCTCCGATTTCAAATACTCAGGGCTTGTGCTCCAGAACCCGGTCCAAACAAACAGCGCGCGTCTCGCGCTCAACTCCACAAACTCCCCCGGATGCTGCCGCACGTACTCCTTCGCCTGACTTTTCTTCGCATCCATGTAGCGAATCTCGCCCAGCCGTTCCCATTCCTCGCGCTCTTGTGCCGAGTTCGAGGGGTGCACCGCATCCGGACAAGGCTGGCGCTGATCGCCATTGTTGCCCACGTGCATCTCCAGCCAGAAGTTATCGCGCACCGGAATCACCCGATGAAACCGCTCGTAGTTCCTCACGCCCCAAGGTCCCACCAATTCAAAAAACACCAGCGCCGCCGCCGTTGCCTGCCACAGCCACTTTCGCCCCACCCGCTGATGCCGCCACGCAATCCACAGGCCCATCCCCGGCAGCGCCGCTAACAGCGCCGTGCTCGTTAGTGCGGCCACTCCCCACGTTGCTCCCCACAGCATCCACGTGCGCCACCTGCCGTCATGTTCCGCCGCATAGGTCAGCGCAATCAGGCACGCAGCCAGCAGAGTTGTCAGCGTGTTCTCCCAAATGCGTTCGCCTGCTACATAAATCGAATACGGCAGCAGCGTCCAAACCCATCCCGCAATCTCTGCCTCACGACGCGCTGCCTTCCCAAACACCCTGCGCACCATCACCCGCACCGGCAGAGCCGTCAGAGCTCCAAACAGCGCGTTCAGTCCCAGGATGAACCATGCCGCGCCCGCCGTGTAGAGTCCGAAAAGCTTGAATCCCGCTGCAATCACCAGTGGATACACCGGAGCAACCCACGCCGTCGCTCCCGATGGCCTGTAGCAAGGCGATGAGAACCCGTGTCCTTCGTAGATCGCGCGCCCCACGCGCCCCATCTCCCAGCCAAAGCGCCAGTGGTCGAGCGCCGGATTCAGATGGTAGCGATACTGGTAGGCAACCGAGCCCAAGCGCAGCAGCAGTCCCCCGGCAACCATCAGAATGCCTGTATTTTTTGCGCGCAATGAAAAGCGCTCCATGCAAACTCTGAGTCCACTTCTCCACTCAGAGTTGCAGGAGCGCCGATGCTTTCGATCTCAGAAGTTACTCGTACCTCAGCGACTCCGTCGGCTGCAGCTTCGAAGCGCGATTCGCCGGCAGGTATCCAAACAGCACTCCTGTCGCGCACGAAACCACGAACGCCACCAGCACCGAGTACACGGAGATCGGAATCTTCAGCCCCACCTCCGGCGGAATCAGCGGCTCAACAATTACCTTGACGCTTATGGCAATAAGAATCCCGATAATCGCACCCACTCCGCTGATGATCAGCGCCTCGATCAGGAACTGATACAGTATCTCGTCTCTCTGCGCTCCCACGGCCTTCCGCAATCCTATTTCGCGCGTGCGCTCCGTCACCGTCACCAGCATGATATTCATGATCCCAACGCCGCTGATGATCAGTGCAATCATCCCCACCAGCATCAACACCATTGTCAGCGCCATTGAGATTTTTCGCGCCGCCTCCAGGATCGATGACAGGTTCTGGACCGCATACACGGCACCCAGAGTGTGCCGACTCTTCAGCAGATTCTGCACTGCCTCCGTCGTTGCCGGCACGCTCTCGCCCGTGTCCGTTTGCGCATACAGCGTCTTAATGTAATCGTGGCCGGAGTAGTACTTGATCAGCCCAAAAGGTATCAGCACAGATTGCGCGCTAATCTCCGATTGTCCGAAGGTAGCCACGCGCTCGCGAAACACTGCGATCACCGTAAACGTCTGTTCGCCCACGCGGAGCTGTCGCCCGATCATCGGTCCCGGAGGCAGTTGCTTCGCCAGCTCCTGCGTGATCAAACACCCTTTTGCCCCTGTCGCCTGGTCGAGTTCGTCGAAAAAGCGACCCTCTAATATCTGGAGATTACGAATTTTCTGGAAGCCCTGGCTCACACCGATCAGCGCCACCGGTTTTTCCTGCCCATTGATCACGACACTGGTGGCCATGTCGTATGTACCCGCCACCTCAATTACGTGCGGCAGTTGGCGAATCGCCTCCATGTCGTTGAGGTTGATCTCGTCGGCTTGCGAGCGCGCGCTGGCGGTGCCGCCTGTGTAGCCTGCATAGACGAGGTTCGAGCCCACGCCCTCAATCTGCTGCAGTACGTATGTTTTGCCAATCAGCGCGATAGTCACGACCAGCACAATGCACGCCGAGCCGATGACTACGCCCAGCATGGTAAGCGCGGCCTTTACTTTGTTGGCCCGCAGAGCGTCAATCGCGACCTGCCATGTCTCACGGCTGATATGCGCCATGTTTTCCCTTCAAGTAAGTCTGTTATTAGTTTCAATGGTCAGTTGAAGAATTTGCAAGTGGGAACGAACTTCCCCCGTGCCACCCATGGCGCACGGCTACCCGCTGCGCGCTCTGAATTCGGTTGAGCGGCTTTGGATTCCATTGCCGAGCAAAATCATCCATGCAGAAAAGAAAATTCCAGCTCTGCCCACTGATGTCTCGCGACTGTTCACCACGGGTTTTTCCCCTTCCGCGTGCAATTGATGCCACCGGCGAAAGGCCAATGATAGTATCGAAGTTGGACTGCTATGCCTTTGAAAACACTGTTCCTCAATCCGCCCTCGTTTGAGAACTTTGACGGCGGCGCCAGCTCACGCTGGCCGGCCACGCGCGAAATCGAATCCTATTGGTATCCGGTTTGGCTCGCTTACCCTGCTGGAATGCTGGAGGGTTCGCGTCTGCTCGATGCCAACCCGCACCACGTCAGCGCCGAACAAACCATTGAAATCGGCAAAGACTTCGATTTCATGGTGTTGTTCACCAGCACGCCTGGCTTCGAAGGCGATGTCAAACTCTCCGGCCTCATGAAGAAGGCCAACCCAAATCTCAAGGTCTGCTTCGTCGGACCCCACGTCACCGTGTCGCCCGACCACGCACTCAGCCATCCTGAAATCGACTTCATCGTTCGTCGTGAATTCGACTACGCCGTCGTCGAATACGCCAACGGCAAGCCCTTGGCTGAAATCCTCGGCGCAAGTTTCCGTGGCCCTGATGGGAAGATCGTCCACAACATCGACCGTCCCTCCATCGAGAACCTCGACGCTCTGCCGCACGTGGTCGATGTCTACAAGCGCGACCTCGACGTTACCCGCTACAACGTGCCCTTCTTGCAGCATCCCTACGTGGCGCTCTACTCCACCCGCGGATGCCCGGCCCAGTGCACATTCTGCCTGTGGCCTCAGACGCACTCAGGGCACGCATGGCGCAAGCGTTCCTCAGACGACATCGCTGCTGAAATGGCGAAGGCCAAAGCTTACTGGCCTGAGGTGAAGGAGTTCTTCTTCGACGACGACACCTTCAACATCCAGAAGGCGCGTACCATCGAACTCTGCTCCAAGCTGAAGCCGCTCGGACTGACCTGGTCATGCACCTCGCGAGTCACCACGGACTTCGAGACACTGAAAGCAATGAAGGAAGCCGGATGCCGTCTGCTCATCGTCGGCTTCGAATCCGGTGACGCGCAAATCCTCAAGAACATCAAGAAGGGTGCAACGCTCGAACGCGCGCGCCAGTTCGTAAAGGACTGCAAGAAACTGGGCCTGGCGATTCACGGCGACTTCATCCTCGGACTTCCCGGTGAAACCCGCGAAACCATTCGCCGCACCATCGACTTCGCCAAAGAACTCAATGTCGAGACCATCCAGGTCTCAGTGGCTCACGCCTATCCCGGCACCGAGTTCTATGACTACGTCAAGCAGAACGATTTCGTCATCCGTGAGAACGACATGGTCGATCTCGGCGGACATCAGGTAGCACACGTAGAATATCCCGGCCTACCCGCAGACTACACAATGGAGATGGTTCACAAGTTTTACGACGAGTATTATTTCCGTCCCAAGGTCTGGGTGCCAATCGTCCTGGGTTCGTTGTTCAAAACTGAAGACCGCAAGCGCCTCTACAAGGAAGCAAAAGAATTCCTGACCCTTCGCAATTCGCGCAAGAAAGCCGTGCAGCAAGCACGTGCCAAGCAAGCCGCCCGCGAAACCGAACCAGCCAAGGTCTAGTCAAACTTCCAGCAACAGCAAGGCCCGCACAATTTGCGGGCCTTGCTGCTTTCGAAACTCAAGTAACTCGATAGAAATCGGAACTGGTGCCCCACGTCCCGCCCGGCTTTATCGGGCTGACGTGGGGTCTTTGACTTTGACTTTGACCTTGCTTTTGCTCCTGCTTTACCCCTTGATCTTACCTGCCTGGCGAACACCCCTTCTAGTCAGAATGGAGTGACCGATTCCGATGCGCTGCACGTGGGTTACGCTGTAAGTTGGTGCAACCAACAACGCAGAGCCACAAAGCGGAAAGGAACCGGTCGATGAAAAGATACGATTTGTCGGGCTGGATGTCCATGCGGAAACGATTGCGGTAGCGGTCGCCGAGCCGAATGGCGAGGTTCGATCGTTAGGGACGATTGCCAACCGGGAAGAGTCGATTCGCAAGCTGGTTAACAAACTTGG
>WNGL01001718.1_pt1 | contig 53408 bp, 40 predicted proteins | sample 5400591 | NCBI WGS metagenome assembly WNGL01 (sample SAMN13153377, study PRJNA577476) | soil metagenome | isolation source: 80 cm soil or saprolite under Garry oak tree replicate 1 | place: USA:California | collected 2016-06-15 | reverse complement strand
GGGGCGGGCGAGCGGGGGGACCGCGAGTGTCACCCCCGACGGTCAGCCGCTGGCTTGCTTGATCAACCGCACCACTTCCCCCGGCTCGGCGTGGCGTCCGAGGCTCTTCTTGGAGAAGATGCGGCGTCCGTCGACTTCGACTTCGAACACGCCGCCGGACGATTGAATCAGCTTCACGTCGGCGTGCGGATAGGTCTTCCGGATTTCGGCCGCCAGACCGGCGGCCCTGGGCTCGTAATTTCAGACGACGCAGTATTCGATGGTGACTCGCATGGGCTAAACGATAGTCGCGCTTGACACGCCGCGCCAAGGGGCCGACCTTGCGCGACATCCGCATGAGTTCCCTGTCCCGCCTCAAGACGTCACCGGGTTTGCTGGTGCGGGCGCTCGTGTCGCTGGGCGCGGTGGCCGCGATCGGTGGAGCGGTCGCGGCATACACTTCCGGGCGGACGCCGCTGGTCGCGGACATGACCGCGCAGGTCCTCGCCCTCGTCGTGATCGGGGCGCTGGCGCGGCGCTACGGGATTCCCCTTCCCGGCACCGGGTTCGCCTCGTACATCCTGGGCGTCGTGGCCTACGCCGTCCTCGACCATGGCTGGCCGTTCGCGCTCCTGGTCGCGCCGCTCGCGATGTTGGTCGGGGACCTGGGGTTGCGCCGCCTGCCGGCCGCTGCGGCCCTCGGCAACGCGGCGCACCTCACGGCCGGGAGCGCCATGGCCGGTCTCGTGTACCAGCGGCTGGGCGGCGTCGTGGGGACGGGCGCCCTCGCCGCGGCGAATCTCGCCCCGCTGGCAGTTTTCCTGGCGGTGCTGCCGGCGACCGTCAACGCGACGTATTACCTCGAGCTTGCGTTGGGCCGTTCGCTGGCCTGGGTCGACGCGCGGCTCACCGCGCGCTGGGAAACGATCGTGTACGCCTGCTCCGCCGGGCTCGCCCTCGTGTGGCTCTGGTTGACGCACGCGGGGCTCGAAGCCGGCGACGCGCTTGCAGTGGGAGGCGTGCTGGCGATCACGACGGTGGTGAGCGCCTCGGTGATCCGCCGCGCCGTGCGGGCGGACGAGCTGACGCTGGTCCAGAGCCTGTCGCAGGCGATCGCGGGGGACATCAGCCTGGCGAAGAGCTTCCCCCGTATTCAGCAGCTCGCACGGCGGCTCGTGCCCTGGCAGCAGATGGGGTTCGCGCGCTACGACGCGCGCACGAATGAGATGGAACTGATCGCGGACACCGCGGCCGGCGGGGAAGGGGGAGGGGGAGGGGGGGGAGAGGGGGGGCGGTCGCCGTTCCGGTTCGACGCGAACGCGGGGCTCACGGGCGAGGCCGTCCGGCGGCGCCGGCCGGTCGTGGCGCACGCCCTGTCGCGCGAGCAGGTGGTCCTGCCGGCGCCGGAGCAGCCCGGCTCCGAGGTGCTGGTGCCGCTGTATCACGCGGGCCAGCTCGTCGGCCTGTGGAGCGTGCGCCACTCCGATCCGACGCTGTACCGCGACTCGGATGGCGACATGCTCGCGCTGCTCGCGCCCCAGCTCGCGCTCATGTTGGCGATCGAGGGGTCGGTCCAGCCGGTGGTGGGCGCCTCCGACCGCACCAGCGCGTACATGGAGACGCTCAGTGCGACGACCGAGCAGATTCGCGCGTCGAGTGAAGAGGTCGCCGCGGCGGCGCGGCGCGCCCACCAGGGCGCCGCCCAGGCTGCGAGCCTCGTGGGGGCACTGGAGCGGCAGTCCGGCCAGCTCAAACAGCACGCCCGGGAGGTCGCCGCCGCGGGCGACGAGACGCGCGCCGCCGGGGCCGAGATGGAGAAGACGACGGAAAAGGTCCGCCAGGCGACTCAGGCTGCCGTGCGCCGCCTCGCCGACCTCGGCACCACCACCGAGGAGAGCGCGCGCGAGGTGCACCGGCTGCGCGACGTCGCCGAGCAGGTCGAGAAGTTCTCGGAGACCATCGGCCTCATCGCGAATCAGACCAACCTGCTGGCCCTGAACGCCACGATCGAGGCGGCGCGCGCGGGCGTGCACGGCCGCGGCTTCGCGGTCGTGGCCGACGAGGTTCACAAGCTCGCCGAGGAGAGCGGGCGCGAGGCGCGCAACGTGGGCAAATCGGCCCAGGACACGCGCCGCGCCCTGGACCGCGCGGCCGCGCTGCTCGAGCGCGTCCGCAGCGACCTGGCGGAAGTGGCGCAGGGCTCGACCACCTGGCTCGAGGACCTGAGCCGCATCGCCGCGGCGGCGGCCGGCACGGCCCGTGCCGGCAAGCGCGTCGCCGAGCTGGCCCACGGCATCGCCGATCAAGCGGGCACGATCGGCGGGGCGCTGGGGCAGGCGAAGGCGGGCGCCCAAACCTCCACCCAAGAGGCGGAGGCCGTCGCGGCCGCGGCGGCGGAGCAGCGCAAGTCGATCGAAGGGCTCGCCCGGGGCGCCGCTGAGCTGGCGTCGCTGGCCGACCATCTCGCCCGCGCCGTCCGCTTCGTGCGAGGCGACAACGGCCGGTAACAAGCTCACGCCCGTGCTCGCGGCCGCGCTGGTCGCGTGCGCGGGTGAGTCCAGCGGGCCGCTGCCCCCGGCCTCCCCCAGGATCGATTACGTGGACGGCGCGCTCGAGCCGATCCTCGAGCGCGGTCGGGCCGTGGTGATCGAGGGCCTCGGCTTCGGCGCCGTCCAGGGCGGCGGCGCCGTCACGTTCGCGCGCGCCGGCGGGGGGGGGGACGTGACGGCGCCCGTCGCCTCCCCCGCCGACTGGAGCGACCAGGTCGTGCGCACCACCGTCCCGGACAGCGCCGTCTCGGGAACGCTCGCGCTGACGACGGCCGGTGGCCGACGGCTCACGGCGACCGTCCACGTGCTGCCGCACGTCGTGTTCAGCCCCGACACGCTGCACTGGGATTCGCTGGGCACGTTCCCGCGGGCCCCGGTGGGGGTCGCGCTCGCCGCGGCGGAGATCCCCTCCGGCACCGGCGTGGTCACGACGCTCTACGCGGCGGGCGGCGCGGAGCAGATCAGCGGCGCGCTCGTCCCCGACAGCGGCGTGTACGTGGCGCGCGCGCTGGCGGCCGGCCTGGTCGGCCCCTGGGTCCGCCAGCACGACGCCGCGGACTTCACGTCGCGCGTCCTCCCCGCCCCGCGGGCGTTCGCGGCGGCCGCCGTCGCCACGCGCTACAACTCCCGCTTCGCGGGCAGTGGGCTCTACGTGATCGGCGGCATCGACGGCGCCGGCCGCGCGCAGGCATCCGTGTTCGCCGCCGACGTCACCGCCGACAGCGTTGTCGGGCGCCTCACGCCCATCGAGCCGCTGCCGGCCCCCGTCGCGGGTGCGCTCGCCGCGGTGACGCGCGGCCGGATTTACGTGATCGGCGGCACGGATTCGGTGGGGCGACCCCGGCAGAATGTCTTCGTGGGACGGATCGGGCTGGAGGGGCACATCGACGGCTGGTACGTGCAGCCGCTGCTGCCCACCCCACGCGCCTACGGGGGCGCTGTGGTGCGCGATGAGCGCGCGGTCGCGTTCGGGGGCGTGGCGGACAGCGTCCCGCCGGGCGGCGGGCTCGATTCCGGGACGGCGCGGCTCGCGTCGAGCGACACCGCCGCCGTGAGCCTCGTGTCAGGATTCTTCACGAGCGCGTGGGCGCCGGGGGCGACGCTCCTCTCCACGGGCCGATCGCAGTTCGCGACGCTCGACCTCCGCGACGTGGTGCTCGTCGTGGGCGGCGTGTACGCGGGGGCGGCGACGAACAGCGCGGAGACCATCGCTGCGACCGCTGTTGGTGACTCGCTCGGGCCCTTCAGCGGACCCGTGGGGCTCGCGACGCGGAGCATCGCGTTCCAGAACGGCGGTACGCTGATCGGCCCGACTGGCGTCACCTGGCGGGAGGCGGACGGGTCGCGTCGCGGGCTGGTGCTCGGCGGCATCGATCTGAGCACGGGATTGAGGAAAGCGGGCGTCTGGGGTTTCTAAGCCGGCGCAGAGTTATTACCGTAGGGCCACGCCCCGAAGTGAGGAGTCGCCCCATGCGGACACTCGTCGTCGCGGGACTGGCGGTCGCGTGCGGAGCGGCGCGGCTGGGCGCGCAACAGCGCGCGCATCAGTTCGAGCTGGGCGCGTTCGGCTCGTTCACGCGCTATGACCGGGCGTTCAATCTCGACAACCAGATCGGCGGCGGAGCCCGCCTCGGCTACTTCTTCAACGACGTCGTCAGCACGGAGCTCGACGCGGGCTATCAGAATCCGAGCCCGAAGGTCGGGGGGGGATCGCCCACCCTGGCCCTCGGCAGCGCGAGTCTGGTCCTGAACTTCGGCGGCGCGCGTAACGTGTTCTACCTGCTCGGCGGCTACTCGCGACTCGACTTCGAGAAGAACGTCCCCTACCGCTTCACCGACAACGCCATCCATGGCGCCCTGGGCGACCGGGTGTTCCTCGGCGACGATGCCGCGCTGCGCTTCGAAGTGCGCGGCATCTACGCCCCCAGTACCGAGTTCTCCAGCGGAGACTGGGCCGGCCACGTCGTCGGCTCGCTCGGCCTCTCGCTCTTCATGGGGGGCGGACCGCCGCCCGACTCGGACCACGACGGCGTCCCCGACAAGCGGGACGCCTGTCCCAACACGCCGCGCGGGGCCACCGTCGACCCGCGCGGCTGCCCGTCCGACGCCGACCACGACGGGGTGTACGACGGCCTCGACCAGTGCCCCAACACCCCGGCCGGCGCCACGGTGGATAGCAAAGGCTGCGCGCTCGACTCGGATGGCGACGGCGTGCCTGACGGGATCGATCAGTGCGGCAACACGCCCCCCGGCGCCCATGTGGACGCGAAGGGGTGCCCCGTGGACTCGGACGGCGACGGCGTCGCGGACGGAATCGACCAGTGCCCCAACACGCCGCCCGGCGCCACCGTGGATGCGAAAGGCTGCCCCCTGGACTCGGACGGCGATGGCGTGCCCGACGGCATCGACAAGTGCCCCAATACGCCGCCCGGGACGGAAGTGGACAGCGTCGGCTGCCAGCGCTTCAAGGATTCGGACGGTGACGGCGTGGATGACACCAAGGACAAGTGCCCCGGCACCGCGCCCGGCACCAAGGTCGACGCGGCGGGCTGCCCGATCCTGTTCACGCCGGAGCGCACCCCGGTGATCCTGCGCGGCGTCACCTTCGAGACCGGGAAGTCGGCGCTGAAGCCCGAGTCCAACACGGTGCTCGACATCGTCGCCCAATCGCTGATCGCGAATCCGGACATCCGGATCGAGATCGCGGGGTACACGGACAATACCGGCTCTTCCGCGACGAACCTGCGGCTCTCGCAGGCCCGAGCCGCCGCGGTGCAGGCGTATCTCGCGAGCCAGGGCGTCGCGCCGGGCCGCATGACCGCGAAGGGATACGGTGCGAGCTCTCCGATCGCGGCGAACACGACGACCGCGGGCCGCGCCCAGAACCGCCGCGTCGAGCTGCACCAGTTACCGTGAGGCCAGGCGCTAGAGGAGCCGACATGAGAAGGATGGCGTTGCTGTTCGCTTCGCTCGTGCTGGGGGGTGGCGCCGGCGGTGTCGCGGCCCAGCACCGCGGTCAGTTCGAGGTCGGCGCGTTCGGCGCCTACACGCGCTACGACCCGGCCTTCGCCCTCAGCAACAAGGCCGGGGGCGGGGTACGGCTCGGCTACCTGATCGCCGACGTGATCGGCATCGAGGGCGACGTCGTGTTCCAGCCGGAGTACAGCGTGGTGAGCGGGGGCGCGACCACGACGCTCGAGCCGCTCATCGGCAGCGCCTCCCTGGTGTTCAACGTGGTGCACGCCGACCGGCTGATGCTGTACGTCCTGGGCGGCTACTCGTTGCTCGACTTCGGCACGCGGGCACCCTACAAGTTCACGGACAACGCGGCGCACGGCGGGGCCGGCGCCCGCCTGTTCCTCTCCAACCGCATCGCGCTGCGAGTCGAAGGTCGCTTCATTTACACGCCCAGCACTCAGTCCACCTTCGGCCCCACGAACCCGAGACACTACGTCGGCACTGCGGGCCTATCGGTGTTCCACCTCGGGGGCGGGGGCGGGGGCCCGGCGAAGGACTCGGATGGGGACGGTGTCCCCGACAACAAGGATGCCTGCCCCAACACGCCGCTCGGCGCCCACGTGGACGCGAAGGGCTGCCCGATCGACTCGGACTCGGACGGCGTCCCCGACGGGATCGATCAATGCCCCAACACCCCGGCCGGCGCCACCGTCGATGCCAAGGGCTGCCCCGCCGACTCGGACGGCGATGGCGTCCCTGACGGGATCGATCAGTGCCCCAACACCCCGGCCGGCGCCACCGTCGACGCCAAGGGCTGCCCCGCCGACTCGGATGGCGATGGCGTCCCTGACGGGATCGATCAGTGCCCCAACACCCCGCCCGGGGCCACCGTGGACGCCAAGGGTTGCCCGGCCGACTCGGACGGCGACGGCGTGCCGGACGGCCTGGACAAGTGCCCGAACACTCCCCAGGGCGCGGTCGTGGACGCGAGCGGCTGCCCGCTTGATTCCGATCTCGACGGCGTGCCGGACGGCATCGACAAGTGCCCCAACACCCCACCCGGATCCAAGGTCGACGCGACCGGGTGCCCGCTGCCCGCCGAGGCCGTGCAGGCAGCGCCACAGCCCGCGCCGGCGCCGGCCGCGCCCGCCGCGCCCGCCGCGCCGCCCAAGTGCCCGCCCGCCCCGCCGGGAGCCCCGGTGGACGCCAACGGCTGCCTCATCCTGTTCGCGCCCGAGTCGGTGCGGGCGGCGGCGCCGGGAGCGCCGCCGCGGCCGACGCTGGTGTTGCGCGGCGTCAACTTCGAAACCGGCCGGTCGGCGTTGACGCGTGACTCGTACGTGGTGCTCGACGCGGTCGCGGCATCGTTGCTCGCGAATCCGGACATCCGGATCGAGATCGGCGGCTACACCGACAGCACCGGCACGAAGTTCGGGAACATGCGGCTGTCGCAGGGGCGCGCGGCGCGCGTGCGCGCATACCTCGCGAGCAAGGGCGTACTGCCCGCGCGCATGGTCGCCAAGGGGTACGGCGCCACAGGCTACATCGCTCCCAACGCGACCGCGGCGGGACGCGCGCTGAACCGGCGGGTGGAGCTGCACAAGCTTCCGTAACGACGGCGGTCAGGTGGACGGGCGGTCGGGCGGGCGGTACCCGCCGACCGCCCGTCGCATTGCCCGGCACCACCGGATAGTTTTCTGCCTCCCGGAACACACTTGAGCATCGTATGAACGCGCGCTCGTTGCTGCCCGCCCTGGCGATCGGCCTTCTGACCGCCCGCTTGACCGCGCAGGGTGCTCCCCGCCCCTTCCAGGCCACCGACTACTACCGCCTCACATTCGTCGGCGAGCCGCGGCTCGCGCCGGACGCGCGGCGGGTGGCGTTCACGGTCACGACCGCGGTCGAAGACAAGGACCGGCGCCACACCGAGATCTGGATGGCGGCCACCGACGGCTCGGCGCCTCCATTCCGCTACACCAGCCCCGCCACCGAGGCGTCGAGCCCGGTGTGGTCGGCCGACGGGACGCTGCTGGCGTTCGCGAGCAAGCGCGAGGGGTTCGACGACGACGTGTGGTTCCTCCGCACGGGGACACCGGGCGGCGAAGCGTTCCAGGTCCGCGGCGTGCACGCGCTGCCGCTGTTCTCGCCGGACGGGAAATCGCTGTTGTACGGCTGGCGTGGCGCGGAGCCCGACAGCCTGAAGCAGCAGGCCTGGCGCAGCCGCGTCTCGCCCCTCGCCATCACACGCGGGCCCGACGTGAAGCGGTTTGACGGGCGGGTGTACACCTCGCTGCCGCTCGTCGAGGACGAGCGCGGCCTCGTGGCGCCCCGCGAGACACGACGCCCGCGGCATCTCTACCTCGTGCCCCTGGTCGGCGGCGAGCCGAGGCAGCTCACCGACGGCGACCTGAGCCAGATCGACCCCGCCTGGTCCCCCGACGGCCGCGCGGTCGCCTTCGTGCAGGACTCGACCGAGACCCAGGAGGTGCGCGCGCAGGTCCGGCCGCAGCTCTATGTGCTCGCGATCGCGGACGGCACGATCCGCAGGATCGCCACGCCGTATGCCGAGAGTCATGACCCTGCCTGGTCACCCGACGGCAAAGCCGTCGCCTTCATTTGCTCGAAGGGGCGCGGCGAGGAAAACGACGTCTGCGTGGTCCCCGAGACCGGCGGCGCGACGCGTAACTTGACGGCCGCGTGGGGCCTCGATCCACAAGACCCGTTGTGGGCGCCGGACGGCCGGACGCTCTACTTCACCGCGGAGACGCGCGGCAACATCCACCTGTTCGCCGTTGCCGCCGCCGGTGGCCCCGTGCGCCAGGTGACGACGGGGGAACGCCAGCTGGGGGGCTTCGGGCTAAGCCGCGATGGCCGCTCGCTGGCGTACACGGCAAGTGACGTCACGCATCCCGTGGAGCTCTACGTCGCGGCGCTGACGTCCGGCGGCGCGAGCGCCGATCGTGCTCGCGACGATCCCGGCGGACTCGTTCTGGTTCCCGAGCGTCGGCGGCCTGCGCGTCGAGGCGTTCCTGATGCGTCCCTACGGCTACCGCGCGGGGAAGAGCTATCCGCTGATCCTGTACGTGCACGGCGGACCGCACTGGAACTACGGCAACGTCTTCTTCCCCGAGATGCAAGTGCTCGCCGGGCAGGGATACTGGGTCTTGCTCGTCAACCCACGCGGCTCCACCGGATACGGACACGAGTTCACCTTCGCCTCGCGCGGGCGCTGGGGCATGGAGGACTATCAGGACTTGATGAAGGCGGTGGACGTCGCGATCGCGCGCGAACGGGGCGGGGGGGGCGGCGTGGACACGACCCGCCTGGGCGTGGCGGGCGGCTCGTACGGCGGCTTCATGACCAACTGGATCCTCGGGCATACCGGCCGCTTCGCGGCCGCCGAGACCGACCGGTCGATCTACGACTGGTTCTCGTGGTACGGATCGTCGGACGCCCAGGGGCTCACCGACTACGAGTTCACCGGGCCGCCGTGGGACGCGGACTCGTTGTATCGCGCGCTCTCGCCGCTCAGCTACGCCAAGCAGATGCGTACCCCGCTGCTGATCGTGCACAGCGAGGACGACCGGCGCACGCCCATCACGGACGCGGAGCAGCTGTTCGTGATGCTGCGCGAGCGCGGCGTTCCGACCGAGTTCGTCCGATACCCCAGGTCCTATCACGGGCTGTCCCGCACGGGCCCGCCGTGGCTGCTGGTCGACCGGCTGGAGCGCATCCGCACGTGGTTCGCCCACTGGCTCGGCAGCGGCGATAATCCGCCCGCCGCCGGTCTGCTCAAGTAGGCCCGTGAGGTTGCGCGCGCTCACGCCCTTGCTCGCGGTGGGGCTTGCCGCCGCGCTGCCGCTGCCTGCCACCGCCCTGACGCGAGCGCAACAGCCCACCCCCCGTCGTCACGCGCCCGGCCGTGGCGCTCCCACCCCGCCCCCCCAGCCCCCCCAGCCCCCCCAGCTCCCCGCGCCGCGCGCGGTGCTCGGCTTCGAGCCCGGCGACGACCGCAAGCTCGCCGACTGGCCCACGCTGGTGCGCTACTACCAGGCGCTGGCCGCGGCGAGCAATCGGATGCGCTACCGGGAGCTGGGGAAGACGACGCTCGGTGCGCCGTTCGTGGCGCTCGTGATCTCGAGCCCCCAGAACCTGAGGCGCCTCGACCGGCTGCAGCAGCTCAACGCCAAGCTCGCCGACCCCCGCACCCTCAAGACCAGCCGGGAAGCTCAGGAGGCGGTGCGCGACGGCAAGACCATCGTCCTCGTCACGTCGGGGATCCATTCGAACGAGGTCGGCGGGCATCTCACGCCGGCCGTCCTCGCCTACCGGCTCGCGAGCGACACGAGCGCCGCGACGCGCGAGATCCTCGATAACGTCGTGTTGTGGTTGGTGCCGTCGCTCAACCCCGACGGCGTCACCATCGTGACCCGGTGGTACAACCACACCCTGGGCACGGCGGCGGAGGGCACGGATCCGCCCGAGCTGTATCACCACTACACGGGGCACGACGACAACCGCGACTGGTACGCGTTCACCCAGGTGGAGACCCAGCTGGTGGTGGACTCGATCTACAACCTGTGGCATCCCCAGATCGCCAACGACATCCACCAGCAGGACACCGACGGCTCGCGGCTCTTCCTGCCGCCGTACCTCGATCCGATCGAGCCCAACGTGGACCCGCTGCTCGTGGACGGCGCGAACGCGCTCGGCACCGCCATCGCCTGGGAGCTCGCGGGCCAGGGCAAGACCGGGATCTCGATCAACGCGATCTACGACGCGTGGACGCCGGCGCGCGCGTACCAGCACTACCACGGCGGCGTGCGCATCCTGTCGGAGGCCGCCGACGCCAACCTCGCCTCGCCGATCGACGTCCCGTTCGACCAGCTGGCTGTCCGGGCGCGCGGCTTCAACCCGCGCGAGCGCTCCTGGAACTTCACGAACCCGTGGCCGGGCGGCCGCTGGACGCTGCGCGACATCGTGACCTACCAGACCGATGCGGCGTACGCCCTGCTCCAGAACGCGGCCCGCTACCGCGACCGCTGGCTCGCGAACTTCCTCGCGGTGGGAGTGCGGGCGGTGCGCGGCTGGAAGGGCTGGCCGTACGCGTACGTCATTCCTCGCCAGCACCAGGACACGGTCGGGCTCGCGACGCTGCTCGGGATCCTGCATCGCGGTCAGGTGGAGATCCGCACGGCGCTGCACCCCGTGACGATCGGCAGCCAGCGCTTCCCCGCAGGGAGCTACGTGGTCACGCTGCGCCAGCCCTACGCCGCGTTCGCGAAGACGCTGCTCGAGCCGCAGCACTATCCCGATCTCCGACTCTACGCGGGCGGGCCGCCGCTTCCGCCGTACGACGTGACCGCCAACACGTTGCCGCTGCTCATGGGCGTCACCGCCCTGTCCGCGCGCGACTCGCTGCGCATCGGGCTGTCTGCGCCGGTCGAGCCCCCCGCCGCCGTCCCGGGCTATCCCGGCTTCGCGGGCCCCTCACCCGACGCACCGCGCGTGGGTCTGTACCGCTCGTACGTCAACTCGACCGACAAGGGCGCGATCGACGAAGGTTGGACCCGCTGGGTGTTCGACACGTGGAAGGTGCCGTACGCGTCGGTCGTCGATTCCGTCGTGCGCGCCGGCAAGCTGCGGGACAGGTTCGACGTGATCGTGCTGCCCGACCAGGATCCGCACGACCTGCTGGACGGACTGCCGCGCCAGTACCCCGCGCCGTACGCGGGCGGCCTGGGCCAGGACGGCGTGAAGGCGCTGCGGCAGTTCGTGAGCGACGGGGGCACGCTCGTGGCCCTGAACGACGCGAGCCGCTTCGCGGTCGAGCAGCTGCTCCTGCCGGTGCGCAACGTGCTGGAGGGCGTGGCGGACGACGAATTCTACGCTCCGGGCTCGATCTTCCGGCTCGAGCTCGATCCGAGCGATCCCATCGCGCGCGATCTGGCGGCGCAGAGCGTGGCCTGGTACGAAGGCGGCCCGGCCTTCGAGGTGCTCGACTCGAGTGCGGTGCGCGTCGTCGGTCGCTATCCGGCCGACCCCGAGCGGGTACTGCTCTCGGGGTGGGTGTTGCATCCTGAACGGGTGGCCGGCCGGGCGGCGCTGGTGCGGGTCAAACTGGGCGCCGGGCAGGTCGTGCTCTTCGGGTTCCGGCCCCAATACCGCGGCCAGAGCATCGTCACTTACCCCTTGCTATTCAACAGCTTGCAGCTGACCAGCAAGTAGCGTGACCTGCGGGCTTGTCCGATTTCGGGTCGTTTCCTATCGTGTAGCCCCCTATGAATGTGGTCCGGCAGGCAGGTGCCCTCTTGCTGGCCGCGCTCGTCACGAGTCGCGGCCTTTTTGCGCAAGGTGCCGTCGACAGCCCGGCCACCGATTCTACCGTCGTCGACCTCCGCGGCGCCCCGGCCATCACGCCGGCCGACCAGTTGAAGGTGCTGCTCCGCCCGGTCGAGATCCGCTACGTCCAGCAGGAATCGGTGTTGCTCCCGGCCACCGGATCGATCAAAGGCCTGTACGTCAACGCGTGGGCGTTCGGCTCCCCGAAGCTGTGGCAGCTGGTGCGACTCGCCGACGAAACCGAGATCAACGCCTTCGTCGTCGACGTGAAGGACGACACCGGGTGCCTGCTGTACCCGTCGGCCGTGGCCACGGCTCAGCAGATCGGTGCCAACCAGTGCGTGCGCGCCAAGGACGCGCGCGCCCGGCTCGACACCCTCAACGCGCACGGTATCTACCCCATCGCGCGCATCGTCGTGGCGAAGGACCCGCTGCTCGCCGAGCGCAAGCCCCAATGGTCAGTGAAGGACCGTGACACGGGCGGGCTGTGGCGCGACCGGATCAACATCGCGTGGGTCGACGCCTACAACGACTCGGTGTGGATCTACGCGGCGCAGCTCGCGCAAGAGGCGGCCCGGATGGGCTTCGCCGAAGTGCAGTTCGACTACGTCCGCTTCCCCGACGAGCCGCGCGAGCGAATGGCCACCGCGATCTTCCCGGCCCATCGCTCGCGCGAGACGCAGCGCGAGGCCGTGCGGCGCCACATCGGGCTGCTGCGGGACCGGCTGAAGCCGCTCGCCGTCCCCGTCACGTTCGACATCTTCGGCCTCACGGCGTCGGCCACTGGCGATCTGGGGATCGGCCAGGTGTGGGAGGACTTCGCCAGCGTCGCGGACGTCGTGCTCCCCATGCTCTATCCCAGCCATTACTACCGTGGCGCCTTCGGCTTCGCGTGGCCCAACGGCCAGCCGTACCGCGTGGTGCGGAGCGCGTTGAACGACGCGCTACAGCGCTCGCGCCCGCTCCCCGGCTCCGCCGAGATCCGGCCGTTCCTGCAGGCGTTCACGCTGGGCCGGCGCCTGCCTCGCTACACGCCGTTCGAGATCCGCGAACAGATTCGCGCCGTGGAAGACCTCGGCATCACATCGTGGGTGCTGTGGAATCCGCGCAGTGTGTACCAGCGGGCCGCGCTGCGTCCCAAGCACGCCAGCCCGTCTCCCGCGCCGCGGGAGCTGTCGACGGCGAGCGGCGGCCGCTGAGCCCTCGCCCGTCCGTGACTGCTGCCCCGCCCGTGAGGGCGGGGTTTTCTATTCCGTGGGTGCCAGCGCCATCCCCGGCTGCCACTCGGTGATGTAGCCGGCGATGGCCGACGCGGCCACGGTGTAGGGGTTCGCCAGGTAGAGCCGCCCCGGGCCGGAGCGGCCGGGGAAGTTCCGGTTGATGGCGCTGATCGTCACCTCGTCCCGCGTCCGGGAGACTCCCGGCCCCGCGTTGATGCAGGCGCCGCACGACGGCTCGAGGAACGTCGCCCCCACTTTCCCGAACAGGTCGAGATAGCCCTGCTCCTCGCAGTAGCGCTTCACGTCCTGCGAGCCGCATTGGATGAAGAAGCGCACCCACGGCGCGACCCGCTCGCCGCGCTCCGTCGCCTCCTGCAGCACGCGCGCGTACATGTCCATGTCTTCCTTCTTGCCCGCCGTGCACGAGCCCGCATACGCGATGTCGACGCGCACCCGCTCGGCCTCGCCGATGTGCCGCCCGTTCCCGGGATCCCCCGGGAGAGCGATCATCGGCCGGATCGCGCTCGCGTCGATCTCGATCACCTCGCTGTATTCGGCGTCGGGATCGCTCGCGAGGTCCCGGCACAGCGCCGCCGCGTCGCGCCGCGACATGCCGCGATACGCCATCAGATACGCGACCGTCCGCTCGTCGGGGGCGACATACCCGGTGAACCCGCCTACCTCGGCGGTCATGTTCGTCATCGTGGCGCGCTCGTCCACCGACAACGATGCGACGGCATCGCCACAGTATTCGACCAGCTTGCCGATCGCCCGACCGCTCTTCACGTACGGGTGGCGCAGGATCTCGAGCATGAAGTCTTTTGCCGTCACGTTATCGGGCTTCCGGCCGCGCACCACGATCCTGACGGTCTCCGGCACCGTGAGCCGCACGTCCCGCGTGATCCACGAGTTGAAGATGGCTGTCGTGCCGACTCCGAACGCCACGCACCCCACCGCGCCGGCGTGCGGGGTGTGCGAGTCGCTCCCGATGATGACCATGCCGGGCTCGGCATGCCCCTCGAGGATCTTCGAATGGCAGATCGCCTCCGAGCCGTGAGCCGCGAGTCGCAGCTCGCCGTACAGCCGGATGCCCTGCTTCTCGGCGAATTGGCGCTGCTTCTTCTCCAGCTCCAGCGCCACGTCCAGCAACCCTTCCTTGACGCGCTCCGGCGTCATCGCCTCGCCCAGGAACGTGAGGTGGTCGCGGAACATGAGGATCGAGCCCGGATCGTTGACCTTCTCGTCCGGCCCCACGAGCTGCTCGAAGAAGATCGCCGCCATCGGGGTGACGTACTCGTGGCTGAACCGGATATCGGTGACCACAAACCCCTCGTCCCCGGGCCGCACCGCCGGAACGCCGACCTTGCCCTCGGACGGATCGACGACCCAGTGCCGCGCGATGATCTTTTCGCCGAGCGTCATCGGTCGCGGCGCCGTCCCGGGCGGCGAGAGGGCGACCTGACCCTGCAGCCGCGCCACGTTGAAGTTGAAAAGCCCGCCGTACTCGATGATTCCCCGCGTGATCTCCCCTTCGCCCCCGGTGAAGGCGCTGAGCGGGATCGCTTCGCCGCGCCGCACCCGCTCGAGGATTGAGAAGTCGGTCGTCGTGAGCAGGCCGAGGTTCTGGCAGTTCTCGCGATAGATGCGCTCGATGTTTTCGGCCACGACCAGCTTGATGCCCGCGCACATCTCGGCGTAGGGTGATTGCTCGCGCGACGATCCCTTGCCGCGCCGTTTGCCGCTGACCGACGCGGTGAACCCACCCCGCTTCACCGATCCGCGGGTGACGGGGAACTCCTCGCCGCACTTCAGCCCCAGGTAGGGGAAGTCACCGAGGGTGTCGTCGTAGTAGTAACAGATGTAGGCGGGCGTGATTTCGTCGGTCGAAATGTCGTCGCGCAGCTTGATGCCCGGACGCCAGTCGAGGTCCTTCCCGTCCAGCTGGTCGCGCACCAGCTGCGGATCCTCGGCGAGGAAGAGAACGCGCCCTGGCAGGTGAACCGCGCCGGGAAGCTTCGCGACGCGCCGGGCGCGCAGTGAGCGGAGCATGAGCGAAAAATGACCCCTTGCCGGGACCGGAGGCAACCGACCGCGATGCAACTTGCTGCACTCATGATAAGCGTCGGTCCCTCAAGGTGATAGGGTGTGCCCCTGGCCTAGCGAGAGGGACCCGGATAAGTTTGCGCCCGCTTTTTGACAGTCGCACCTCCCGGCACCGCGGAGCGCGCACCTGGAACTGCCAACGTCCCATCGGTTGCCGCTGTCCTGGCTGCTCGAGGCGGCGAGTCCGCCGCTCGTCTACCGGGCCTACGCCGAGATCGTGGCGGAGGGACAGCGGGACCCGCAGCGGCTGGCGGCGTTGCGCCAATCCGTGCTCGAGTACAAGCCCGCGCTCGCGATCGCCCGCAAACAGAAGCCGACGGGTCTGTGGGGCGGCAACCTGCTCGCGCCGCGCCCCTCGAAGGCGCACGGCTGGACCGAGGTCGGGACGGTTTACCAGTACCGGCGGTTATTGGAGCTGGGCTGGCCGCCGTTCGAGCGGCCGTTCAGGGACGCCGACCGATTCCTGTTTCAGCTGCTCTCGCGGATCGAGCCGGACGACCCGGACAAGACCATTGCGCAGCGGGCTCAGGAGCTGCTGGTCGAGTTCCACAAGCCCGCCAAGGCCGACCCCGGTCTCGGCCGCTGGGCGCGACGGCTGGGCCGCGAGGCGGCGGCGTGCGCGCTCGCCCGGGGAGGCCATGCCGACGACCCACGGGTGCGGGGAACGGCGCACACTATTGCCAGCAACATCTCGCAGTTCCTCCGCAGCGAGCTGGCGGAGAAGCCCTTCAGGAAGGCTCACGGAAAGACGGTGCTCGATCCCGCGGCGACCCCGCCGACGATCTTCGCGGTAGAGATGCTCGCCTTCCTGCCGGGGGTGCAGCGGGAGCGCGCCGGGTTCGTCGAGCGACTCGGGCACTACTTCTCCACGCCGGCCTCGCGGCGCGCGTTCTTCGTCGTCGCCGGGAAGAAGGTCCTCAAGCCGGTGTTCGAGCTGCTGGGCGACCCGTTGCGAGCGGACGCCCAGGGTCACGTGACCGACCTGCCGCTCACCGCCTACTGGCTGGAGCTGCTGGCGCGCCTGGGCCTGGTGCGCCAGCTCCCGAGCGCCAACCGCGTCCTGGCCCGCCTCTACAGCGAGTGCGACGACCAGGGGATCTGGAGCCCCAAGAACCTCCGCGCCATGCCCAAGGCCGCGAGCCCGCTCACGGCGCATTACTTCCCGCTCGAGGGACCCGGCCGGAGCCCGGCCCAGCGGCAGACCGACCTGACCTTCCGGCTGGCCTTGATCGCGAAGTTGCTCGCCATCCCGATCGAGGTCGTCTAGCCGACTTGCCGCGGTCATGAAAGGGTAGTAGTCATTACTACTACGTCATGGCACCGGCGTCCCTCGATCTCGCCCCCTTCGGCTTCACGGCGACCGAGTCCCAGGCCTACGCCACGCTGTTGCGCCTCGGGCCTTCGACCGGCTACGCCGTTGCCCACGCGGCGAGGCTGGCCCGCGCCAACACGTACGGCGCCTTGGAAGGACTCGTGGCGCGGGGCGCCGCCGCCCGGCTCCCGGGACGGCCGGCGCGCTACCGCGCGGCCGACCCGCCGGCGCTGCTCGCCCAACTGGCAGCGCAACAGGGAGCCGCGCTCGAGCGGCTGGGCCGCGCGCTCAAGGACGTGAGCCGCCCGGCGGAGCCCGACACGCGGAGCATCGAAGGGACCCGCGCCGTGGCCAATCTCATTCTGCAGCTCGTCGCGCGGGCGGCGCGCCGGGTCGAGGGCGTCATCACCGCGGAACTGTTGCGACCCACGCTGCCAGCCTGGCGCCGAGCGGCGGCGCACGCCGAGCTCGTGCTGCGGGTCGCGGGCGACCTGCCGGCCGAGGCCGGGCCCATCGTGACCGGTTCGGCCGACCCGGACACGCCCACGGTGCTCCTGATCGACGACGCGCACGTCATCTCGGTCGCGGGCGCCGGCGACACCGCCGCCGGGATCTGGAGCTCGCACCCCGCGGTCGCCGCGCTCGCGCGCGCCACCCTGCGGGGCCTTGCATGACGCGCCGGCTGGTCTTGGTCCTCGCCTGCGCCGGAGCCTGTCGGACGGCCCCCATCCCGGAGGACCAACGGTACCCCGCCGGCACGGACTTCACCGCCCGCTACGTCGTCGTCGACAGCACGCGGATCCGCTACATCGACGCGGGCCGGGGGCCGTCCGTGGTTTTTCTCCACGGGCTCGGCGCATCGATGTACGCCTGGCGGAACACGCTCGGTGCGGTGCGGGCGGCCGGGTACCGGGTGGTGGCCTTCGACAACCGGGGTTTCGGGTTCTCGGACAAGCCACCGCACGGCTACGACAACGCGGCGTACGCCCGGTTACTCGCGGCGTTCATGGACTCGCTGCACGTCGCGGACGCGGTCCTGGTGGGCCACTCCATGGGAGGCGCGATCGCCGCCGAGGCGGCGATCGCGTGGCCCGACCGGGTGCGCGGCCTGGTGCTGATCGGCTCGTCGGGTCTCGGCGGGCGGGAGCCGCTGCTGTTCCGCGTCGCCCGCTGGCCGGTCGTCGGCCCGCTCCTCCTCGCGTTCCGGGGACGCGGGCTCACCGAGCGACTGCTCCGATCGACCTACGCGGACCCAGGCAAGGTCATCGCGGCTGACGTGGACCAGTACTACGCCCCCGTGGCCCTGCCCGCGTACGGGCGCGCGCTGCGGGCGACGCTGCGGGAATTCCAGTTCGACGGGCTCGGGGGAGGGCGACTCAATCGGATCGCGGCACCGACGCTCGTCGTGTGGGGCGACGAGGATCGCTGGATCCCGACGAGCGTCGGCCGGCTGATGGCGGGCCAGATCCCCCGCTCAGCCTTCGTGATGGCGAGGCACGCCGGCCACGCCGTTCAGGAGGAGGCCCCCGCCGACGTGAACCACCTGTTGATCAGGTTCCTGAAGCAGGGGGTGACCCGGGTGCCCGAGAACCTGGCGCTGGGGTTCTGAGACGGTATGTTGCATCAACCATCCGGTTGAGGAAATAGGATTCTGAAGCCTAAGCTCACTAATTCCAGGGCGTTGCGCATCATTACGGCGGCTCGCGAGGAGTTCGCGCGCCGCGGCTTCGAGGGCGCGCGGGTGGACCAAATCGCGCGACGCGCCGGGGTCAACAAGCAACTCCTGTTCTACTACTTCCACTCGAAGCGCGGTCTGTTCGGCGCGGTGCTCGCGCGCGGCGCCACCGAGCTGGAGCAAGCGCTCGCCGCGATCCCCGCGTCGCAGGAGCGGCCGCTCGAGCGCATCCGGATCACCCTGGAAGCGCAGTTTCAGTACCTCGCCGCCCATCCCGACCTGGTCGTTCTGCTCACGCAGGCAGGCCGCTCGGAGGCGCGCCCGTTCGCGCCCGCGATCAAGCGACTGGTGGTGTTGCTTGCCGAGGGACAGGGGCGGGGCGAGGTGCGCGACGACGTGGACCCGCACCTCGCCGCAGCCCAGGCGCTGGTCCTCATGGTGGCGTACCTGGGCCTGGAGTCGTTGATCGCGGCGAGCGCGGCGCCGCTCGGGGCCGACGAGCCGGCGCTGCGCGAGCGCTGGAAGGGCGCGGCCGTCAGGCTGGTGCTGGACGGGGTGGCGGCCCACTAGGCCGACCTACCAGTTGATCCAGTAGGACGCCTTCACGAGGAAGGTGTTCTTGGGGTGCAGGTCGAACATGTCGCGGAAGTTGCCCGCCAGCGAGCGCGGTCCTTCGACCGGAGCAAAGTCGGTGCGGCCCTGTGTCCAGACGACGAACAGCGTCGAGCCCGGTCGGTATTCCCAACGCAGCACGACGGTGGAGTTGAACTCCTTGTCGTTGAACCCGTCGGGCGTCGCCGCATAGGGCTTGTAGCGATTGTCGAAGGCCGCGGCGTTCGGGTCAGCGAGTTCACGCACGTTCGAGTAGGTGCCCTTGCTCACGAACGGCTGCGCATAGAGCTGCAGGGTGAGGACCGTCGAGAGCGTGTAGTCGACCCGCCCCGTGAGCGACACCGTTTTCTGGTTCAGATGCGCAAAGGTGTAGTGCGTTCCGGTCGAGTCCTTGATCGTGCCGTGCGGCTGGATGTCGTTGACGTTGTGCGTCGCACTCAGGGTGAGTGACGTATTGAACTGAGACGCCACGCGAAAGGTGATCCGAGTGTTGCCATTGAACCTCTCAGACCGGCCCCCGTCGCCCCGGGAGTAGTTGAACCACATGTACGGGACGAGCGCCGGGCGCGCATCACCGTCCACCTCGCCCCACGCCGACAGGTAGGGATCGTTCCGCACCGCCGGCCCACCCCGCGAGCAATTGCGATCGCAGAACGTGGTGCCGAGTTGGCCCGCCGTCACGCCGCCGTGCACCCACCACCGGTTGTTCAACTGGACGTGCGCATTCGTGTTGGCGGCGCGCTCGACGGGCGTGCCGGCCGCCGTCCAGTACTGCCACCAGTTGAAGTTCCAGTAGGCTATCTGGTACAGCGCCGTCGGGTGCAACGATTGCAGCCCGAACCACGTGCTCCAGCTCTGCTGGTCCGCCTGGAGCAGGAAGCCGAGGTCGTTGGCCTCGAAGCCCTGGGAGCGGCGCTGGTAGCTCGTTTCGAACCGGATGATCCCGCCTCCCAGCTTGCTGAAAAACAGCTCTTCGGCGTGCCCGGACAGGGCCGTCCGCGTCGAGTCGTACGTCACACCCGCTCCCGGGCGCTGATAGAAGTGGACCGGATCCCGTTGCGTACGGGCGATCGCCGTGTCGGTGCCGGCGACGCGGCTCAAGTCGAGCGAGCCGGAGACCTGATAGTGCCCCTGCAGGAAGCGGTGTCGGAAGTCGAAGGCACCGAGGTAAGCGCTGCGGCGCAGGAAGTTCTCGGTTCGCTGGTCGAGGCTCCGGTTCACCGCCGTCAGCATGACGCCGATGCCGCTCTCGCCGTTGCGGAAATCCTGCTGCCCCCGCACGACCGCGTAGTTGGTGGTCGGCTCCGTGGTGCTGTCCAATGACCCCGTGGCGCGCTGGGTGATCGCTTCGAGCACGCCCACCGTCTGCCCGCCCGGGAGGCGGCCGGTCAGCTTCGCCGCGCCGTAGATCGTCGTCGCGGTGGGCGAGTTGGGGTCGCCGTAGCCCAGCTGGGGCGCGCGCCCGATGCGCCGCGAGTAGAACAGGCCCTCGCCGTTGCAGTTCACCTGGCTGCAATTCACGTCAAAGCGGAAGAGCCCCGCACCCTGGACGAAAAACGGCCGCCGCTCCTGGAAGAACGGCTCGAACACGGTGAGGTTGAGCACCGCCGGATCGGCCTCGACCTGGCCGAAGTCGGGGTTCACGGTTGCGTCGAGCGTCAGGTTGGAGGTGATCCCGTACTTCAGGTCGGCGCCCGCGGTCACCTTCTGGGAACGGTCGAAGCCACTGGCGAGCGGGACGGACACGTTCTTCGTCACCGCGTACGGCGCGATCTCCGGCCGCCGCGGCGAGGGCAGGCCGTCGAGGCCGTGCAGCTCCCCGAGCTGCGACGAGATCCCGGACTGGGACTGGCGGAACAGCGGCCAGCTGACCCGCTCGGTGTAGCGCTGGATGTCACGCCACACGCCGAAGCCGAACGTGTTGGTGCCGCGCGGCACGTAGCGGAGCTGCGACAGCGGGATTCGGAACTCGGCCGTCCAGCCGAGCGAGTCGACGGCCGTGGCGACCTCCCACACGGCGTCCCAGGCGTCGTCTTCCTGCGTGTCGTTGTAGATCGCGTAGTCCCGCTTCACGCCGGCTGGATTCACCGCGAACTCGTAGCCGGAGCGGCGATCGTGATAAGAGTCGATGATGATCTTGAGCTGATCCGTGGCCGCGCGGACGTCGCGCCGGGCGAGGAGCCGGAGAATCGAGTCGGGGTGCGGGTCGAACGCCCGGATGAAGACGTAAATGTTGCGGTCGTCGTAGGCGACCTTCGCCTCGGTCGCGAAGCGGGGATCCCCGTCTTCCTTCGGCTGGAACTCGCGGAACTGGGTGATGGCGGGGGCCTCATGCCAGACCGGGTCGTCGTCGCGTCCGTCGATCGCCGGCGGGTGCTCGGCCCGCACGGCGGTGGCGGTCCTGGCGGTGGGCGGGGGCACGACCCCGCCGCCGGCGGTCTGCAACGTGAAGGCGAGCACGACGGCGAACGGCATGACGGGTCCGAGGGCCTGGTCGCACGATTAGACAGGCCCTACGGGAAAAGGGTTGGACCCGTTTCTGGGTTGGACCCGTTTCTGGCTAGTTCTGCTTCGCGACCAAGCTCGGCTCGACGGGCGCCGGACCCTCGAACACCAGATGGCCGGCCTCGAACTTCGCGCCCCGCAGCGCCAGGCTCAGCACCTCACCCAACTCCCCGACGAGGTGGACCCGGAGCGATTTCCGCACGTCCTCGGGGAGATCCTCGAGGTCGGGTTCGTTCTCCATGGGGAGCACGATCGTGGTGATGCCCGCGCGGACCGCACCGAGCACCTTCTCCTTGACCCCGCCGATCGGGAGCACGCGGCCGCGCAACGTAATCTCGCCGGTCATGGCGAGGTCGTGGCGCGCCGGCCGCCGGGACAGCGCGGAGACCAGCGCCGTCGCCATCGTCACGCCCGCCGAAGGCCCGTCCTTGGGAATGGCGCCCGCCGGGACGTGCACGTGGATGTCGGTGTCGGCGAACGCCTCCTCCGGAATACCGAGCCGATCCGCATGGGACTTGGCGTAGGTGAGCGCCGCGCGGGCCGACTCTTTCATCACGTCGCCGAGCTGGCCCGTCAGGACCAGATCTCCCTTGCCGCGCATCACGCTCGCCTCGACGAACATGATATCGCCGCCGACCGGCGTGTAATACATCCCCGTGGCCACGCCGATCTGGTCCTCCCGCGCCATGCGCTCGGGGTGGACCCGGGGCCGGCCGATGAGATCGGCGACGTCGGGAGCGTCCACGGTGACGCGCGCAGCCTCCCCGACCGCGATCTTATGGGCGACCTTGCGGCCCAGCTTGCCGATCTCGCGCTCCAGTTGGCGCACACCCGCTTCGCGCGTGTAGCTCGTGATGATCTCCCTGAGCGCTGCGTCGGTGACCGCGAACTGCTCCGCGGTCAAGCCGTTCTCGGAGAGCTGCCGCGCTACGAGGTAGCGCTTCGCGATCTCAAGCTTCTCGCGCTCGGTGTATCCCGCGAAGTTCACGGTCTCGAGCCGGTCGAGCAGCGGTCCCGGGATGCTCTGGAGGAAGTTCGCGGTCGCGATGAACAGCACCTCGGAGAGGTCGAACGGCACTCCGAGATAATGGTCCGTGAACGAATCGTTCTGGGCCGGATCGAGCACCTCGAGGAGGGCCGCAGCGGGATCGCCTTGGAACGAGACGCCCAGCTTGTCGACCTCGTCGAGCAGGAAGACGGGGTTCTTCGCGCCCGCCTGCTTCATCCCCTGGATGATGCGTCCCGGCATCGCGCCCACGTAGGTGCGCCGGTGGCCGCGGACGTCCGCCTCGTCACGGGCGCCGCCGAGCGAAATCCGCACATAGGGCCGGCCCATAGCACGGGCGATCGACTTGGCGATCGACGTCTTCCCGACGCCGGGCGGTCCGACGAACAGCAGGATCGACCCCTTCTTCTGCTTGTCGTCCTCGTTGCCGCGCGCCCCCGCCCCCGCCCCCTCGTCTCCCCGGGGAGCGCGCTGCCGCAGCTGGCGCACCGCCAGGAACTCGAGGACTTGGTCCTTCACGTCCTTGAGCCCATGGTGGTCCTGCTCGAGGATCTCGGCGGCCCGCTTCAGGTCGAGCGACTCCTCGGCCCGCTTGTTCCACGGCAGCTCGGCCATGGTCTCCAGGTACGTCCGGATCACCTGCGCTTCCATGGAGTCGCGGTTCGCCCGCTCGAGCCGCTCGAGCTCGCGGTCGACCTCCTTCTTCGCCGCCTCAGGAAGACCGAGGTCCGCGAACCGCTTGCGCAGCTCCTCGACCTCGCTCCCCTCGTCCTCCTCCCCGAGCTCCTTGCGGATCGCCTTCATCTGCTCGCGCAGGAACATCTCGCGCTGCCGCTCGCCCAGCTCTTCCTGGACTTGCGACTTGATCTGCTCCTGGGCGTCGAGCACCCCGATCTGGCGCTGCGAGTGCACCAGCACGCGCCGCAACCGATCTTCCACCGCGAGGGTCTCGAGCAGGGCCTGGCGCTCCGCCGGCCTGATCTCGAGGTAGCCCGCGACGAGATCCGCGAGCCGCCCGGGCTGGCTGGCGCCCTCGAGTACCTGGCGCACCACATCCTCGGGCAGACCCGACTTCTGACCGAGCTCCGCAGCGCGCTCCCGCGCCTCGCGGTGCAGCGCCACGAAGGCGGGGTCGTCCGGATTGATCGGGGGCAGGTCCTCCACCTCGCGCACGACGGCCTCGAGGTGGCCCCCGGTCTCGGTGTAATGGACCGCGGTGCCGCGGGCCTCGCCGTGCAGCAGCAGCTGCACGCCGCCGAGGCCGCGCTGGATCTGGCTGATTTTCGCGATGGTCCCGGTCGTATACAGCACGCCGGGCGTGACATGGTCCGTGTTCTCGCGCTGCGAGACCGCGAAGATGAGATGGGCGTCGGTCTTCAGCGCCGCCTCGATGGCGCGCAACGTGGACGGGCGTCCCGCGCCGATGGGCGTCGAAACACCGGGAAACAGCACGACGTCCCGGAGCGGGAGCACCGGAAGCGTCAGTCGTTCAGACATAGGCTCGAGCTCGCGTGAGTGTGAGGAAACACCATGGCCTCGCCAGCGGGAAGCATCCTCCGTGCCATCGAGAAAACGCGCGGGAGCGCTCGCGCGTTCCGCGCGCCGGCGGCCAATTAGGCAGGAGCTGCCGAATAGCCATCGGACGCGGGTCCGCAACCGTCACCTTGGCGCGGAGAGCCCTAAGTCGAAACCGGTTGGCTGGTTGCACCGCCGCCTCGCCGCGGCTAATCTATGCGCGCGCACTTCACGCGGACCCGGATGAACGAGGCGGACAAGTCACTCACCGCGCGCCTGATCCAGGCGCTCGGGAAATCCTACACCGTCGAAGGAGAGATCGGTCGCGGCGGCATGGGCGTGGTCTTCAACGCCCGGGACGAGCGCCTCAAGCGGGAGGTCGCCGTCAAGGTCTTGCCGCCGGAGCTCGCCTTCCGCGAGGAGATCCGCCTGCGCTTCCTGCGGGAAGCGGAGACGGCGGCCCGCTTGTCCCATCCTCACATCGTCCCCATCCACTCCGTCGGCGAGGGGCCGGACGGGCTGGTGTACTTCGTGATGGCGTACGTGGACGGCGAGTCCGTCGCGGCCAAGCTCAAGCGCCGGGGCTCGCTTCCCGCCGAGGAGTCGCGGCGCATCATGCAGGAAACGGCCGATGCGCTGGGGGCGGCGCACGCGCTCGGGATCATCCATCGCGACGTGAAGCCGGACAACATCCTGCTCGAAGGAAGCCGCGGCCGAGTTGTCGTCACGGATTTCGGGATCGCGAAGGCGCTGTCCTCCACGACCGGCCCGGCGACGCTCACCGCCACCGGCGTCGCGATCGGCACCCCTCACTACATGAGCCCCGAGCAGGCGGCAGGCGACCGCGAGATCGACGGGCGCTCCGATATCTATAGTCTGGGCGTCGTGGCGTACCAGATGCTCACGGGCGAGCTGCCGTTCCACGCGCCCACGGTGCCCGGCATCCTCATGAAGCACATCACCGAGCGCGCCCCGCTGATCACCGACAGGCGGCCGGACCTTCCCGAAGACCTCGCCGCCTGTGTGATGCGCTGCCTCGAAAAGGACCCCGAGGACCGCTGGCCCACTGCCGACGCGTTGCGACGCGCGCTCGAGTCGCGCAGCGCGACCATGTACAAGCCGCGCGGCGCGGTGCCGGCAGCCCGGTCGCGCGCCGAGCGGCTGCCGCCGGCCCGGCCCCTGCCATCGCTCCCGGGAGCGGACGTCCGCCGGTCGCGGGGGAGGGACCGGTGGGACCGGTGGGAGCGGGGGGAGCGGGGGGGCCGGCGGCGCGACCTCGCGCCCGCGACGCCGGGGGGCGAGGCGGCGATCGTCCGGGATCTACGGAACCGCTTCGTGACGTGGGCGTCGGTGTGTGGCTCCCTGGTCGTGATCGACGTCGCGACGGGGAGCCATCTGCCGGGGTGGTCGCTCATCGTGGCGGGGATCTGGGCGGGCGCGGCGCTCGTGCCGCGCTACGTCCGGCTGTGGCACGCCGGGTATTCCTGGCGCGACGTGCTGGCCCGTCCACCCGCACCGGACGCCATGGAGGTGCGGTTCGGCGCGACCGCCGGGGGGGGCAAGGTGGGGCCGCGCCCCGCGGACCTGCCCGAGGCCACGTCGGGGGAGTTCGGCCGCCAGGCCGAGGCCATCCAGCAGGCGCGGAGCGATCGCAAGGCGATCCTCCGCATCATGGAGCGGGTGCCGAAGTCGGAGAAGAAGCTGTTGCCGGACGTCGTGGCGACGATCGACGGGCTCCTGAACCGGGCGGAAGACCTCGCGCGGGCGCTGCACGCCATGAGTGTGGGTGTGGACGCCGGCGCCCTGGCCCGGCTCCAAGAGAAGCTCGAAGCGATCAAGCGGCAACCGGAGAGCGCCGAGCGCGAGCGGCAGCTCGATCTCCTCGAGCGGCAGCGCCAGACGCTCACCGACCTGCTCACCCGGCGGCAGCTGATCGAAGACCAGATCGAGTCGTGCGTGCTCGCCATGCAGACCGTGCGGTTCGACCTGCTGCGGCTCCGGTCGGCGGGCGTGGCGGCGGTGCTGGACGACCTGACGCACGCGACGCAACAGGCCCGGGCCCTGTCGCGCGACGTCGATCACGCCATCGCCGCCGCTGGGGAGATCCGCGAGGCCCTGGGCGAGCAGCCGCGCGCCTAGAAGGCGCGCAGCTCGCGCATCGCTCGTGCGAGGTCTTCCGCCTGGGGCAGGATGAAGTCTTCGAGATCGGGGGCGTAGCCGACGAACGTATCGGTGGAGGCCACGCGCTTCACCGGGGCATCGAGCCAGGGGAAGCATTCGTCGGCGATCCGCGCCGCGATCTCGGCCCCGTAGCCCCACGACAGCGAGTCTTCGTAGGCGACGAGGACCTTGTTCGTCTTCCTGACCGACGCGGCGATCGTGTCCCAGTCCACCGGCGAGAGGCAACGCAGGTCGATCACCTCGACGCTCGCCCCGTCGCTCTCCTCGAGCTCCTTCGCCGCGACCAGCGACCGCTGCACGACGGCGCCGTACGTCACGACGGTCAGGTCCCGCCCTTCCCGCACGACCCTCGCCTTGCCGAACGGGATCATGAAGTTCGGGCCCGGGTTCGGGGCCTTGTTGTACGTCTGGCGGTAGAGGTGCTTGTGCTCGAGGAACAGCACCGGGTCGTCGCAGCGGATCGCGGTGCGCAGCAGGCCGTTGGCGTCGAGCGCGGTGCTCGGGCACACGACGCGGAGTCCGGGGACGGCCGTGAACACCACCGCGCCGGTCTGGGAGTGGTAGATCGAGCCGCCCTTCAGGTAGCCGCCGTAGGTGACCCGCACGACGAGCGGGCAGCTGAACGCGTTGTTCGAGCGCCACCGTAACGTGGCGAGCTCGTTGCGGAGCTGGTGGTAAGCGGGCCAGATGTAATCAAAGAACTGAATCTCGACGACCGGCTTCAGGCCGCGCGTGGCCAGCCCGATGGCGCGGCCCACGATGTTCGCCTCGGCGAGGGGCGAGTTGTAGACCCGATCGCTCCCGAATTGCCGCTGCAGGCCCCACGTGACCTTGAACACCCCGCCCTTCCCCTTCACCTGCTCGAGATATTGCTCCCGGCTCGCGTCGGCCACGTCCTCGCCGTACACGAGAATGCGCGGGTCCCGCGCCATCTCGTCTTTGAGGCAGCCGTTCAGCAGATCCACCATCGTCGTGGGATCCCCCGTGAACTGGGGGTCGTCTTCGGTGTCGAACTGCTCGGAGGCGGGGTCGACGTCGGGCGAGTAGACGTAGAGCAGCGCCGTCTCGGGCTGGGGCTGGGGCGAGGCGAGCGCCATGTCGGCCGCGACCTGCACTTCCTCGTCCGCCTCTCGCTTGATGACCTCGATCTCGGCGGCGGTGGCGACCCCCTCGGCGATCAGGCGCTTCGGGAACGTGAGAGTGCAGTCACGCTTGGCTTCTTCCTCTCGCTCCTTCGGCGCTTTGTAGACGACCTCGTCGTCAGAGAGCGAATGGGAGTAGGGGCGGGTGACGTGCGCGTGCACCAGCGCCGGTCCCTTCCGCTGACGGACGTACTCGGCGGCGCGGAGCAGCACATCGTACGAGGCGACGGGGTCACACCCGTCCACCTCCTCCACGAGCAGGCCGGGAAAGTTGCGCACCAGCTTCGAGACCGAGCCGCCGGCCGTCTGCACCTCGACCGGCACCGAGATCGCGTATCCGTTGTCCTCGATGAGGAACAGTACGGGCAGCTTCAGGTTGGAGGCGCTGTTCAACGCTTCCCAGAACTCGCCCTCGCTCGTGGTGCCGTCTCCGGCCGAGACGTAGACGATCTCGTCCCCCTGCGTCGGCTTCTCGGCGATGGCGTCGATGCGCTGATAGCGCAGCCACGCCTCGGCGCATCCCACGGCCTGCAGGAACTGCGTGCCCGTGGGGCTCGATTGGCTCACGATGTGGAGCGCCTTGTGACCCCAGTGCGACGGCATCTGGCGGCCGCCCGAGTTGGGGTCGTCCGCCGCCCCGACCGCGGAGAGCAGCATCTCGGTGGGCGTCATGCCGAGGGTGAGGGCGAGGGCGCGGTCGCGATAGTAGGGATAGAACCAGTCGTAGGCGGGACGGAGAACCTTGCCGGCGGCGACGAGGACGGCCTCGTGCCCGGCGCCCGAAATCTGGAAGAAGATCTTGTTCTGCCGCTTGAGCTGGATCTCCTTGTCGTCGAGGCGCCGGGACAGGAGCATCAGCCGATAGGCGTCGAGCAGGTCGGCCTTGGACAGCGTCTTGGCGGCCCGGGGCCTGGAGGAGGGCTGGGTGCGCGTCGCCATGCGTGAAAAGATAAGCTACCACCGCTCCATCTTCACGTCCGCGAGCACGCTGCTCAAGTCATTGAACGTGAGTTCCTTCGGTTCCGCCGGCAGGACCGGGCTCACATACTCGCCTTGAGTGCCGCGGACCTGGACCCGGAAGTGTGCGAAGCGGTTGTTCCCCAGGTCCGCGGACACGAGCACGAACATCCGGAAGTCGGGCGGTACGTGCTCTTGAGTCACCCGGAGACGGACCGTGTACTTGCCGTCGGCCGTGGGCTCGGCCTTCCACGCCACGTGATACGTGGGAATCGCCGTCCCCTTGACCCACTCGTCGAAGAACCACTCCATCGGCATTCCCGTGTGGCGCTCGACCACTCCCTGGAAGTCATCGGTAGTCGCGAGCTTTCCGAGGTACGACGCGTAGTAGTCCCGCATCATCGCGCTGAAGCGCTCGTCCTTCGCCGTGCCGAGGTCGAGCATCATCATGCGCAACATGTGGAAGACCCAGGCGCCCTTCTCGTAGATCATCACGTTGTACCCCTGCCGCACGTCGGGCGTGGCGTTGCGTGCGCCGATCCAGATCGGGCCGACGTCCCCTTTCTCGCCCTTGATGTCCGTCTTGTAGTGGTCAAGGTACTTGAAGTAGCGGTCCTTATGCTCCGACTCGCTCTGGAGGTACAAAAGGGCGGAGAACGAGGCTAACCCTTCGCTGAGCCAGGCATCGCGGTACGACCCGGGGCCGACCCCATTGCCCCACCACTGGTGGGCGACCTCGTGCGCGCGGAACCACTCGTCGAAACCGTCCAGCGTCGTGGCCTGGAAGGTGACCCAAGAGAGGTCGATCATTCCGGGGAAGGACACGCCCTCACCGAAGGGGATCTCCGTGACGTAGAAATGCGAGAAGGGCGACGCGCCGAACAGCAACGTGAATAACTTCAAGCTGTTCGAGACGTCCGCGGCGACGTTCTCCCGCATGTGGGTTTGCTGCGGTAGGTAGACGCCCGCCGCGATGGCCGCATGTCGCAGCTCCCGATGCGCGTCTTCGGAGAGGAGGACGTCGAGGGGCGGCTCGCCCGGCCGCTCCACGTGGTAGTTCTGGAAATCGCCCAGGTTGAACGATGCGAAGGACGTCGGGCGCTTCGTGACCCAGCGCGTCGTCACGACGTTATTTGCGAGGGCGGAGTCCACGCGGTCGCCGATGCTCGCCAGCGGATAAAAGCTCGGCGCACGGTAGGTCACGTCGAACAGGGCAAAGGTGCGGCCCTGGCCATTCTTCGGATACCAGGACGCCAGCGGGCTCACGAAGAACCAGCGCGCGAGGCGCTCAATGAGGTCGCCGTGGTAGAAAATGGTGAGGGACAAGGAGTCCCCGGGCTGCAGTCGGTGGGGGGCGCGCACCCACACGTCGTCGTCGTCCTTGGCCTTGAACACCGCAGCGGAGTCGCCGCTGCTCCAGCGCGCGGAGTCGGTCAAGAGTTTGGGGTAGAGGAAGAACCGTAACCACGGGCCCACGGGCTCGTTGACGCGCAAGGTGAGCATGGCGCTCGCCGAGAAGCCTATGCTGCCGCTCGAATTCAGCGGAAGCCGCACGTCGATCTTGTAGGCGGGAACACCGAGCCGCTCGCGTAAGATCCAAGCCCCCGCCGTGTCGGCGGCCGTCGGTCGCGGGAGCTGCGTCACGACCGCCCAGTTGGCGCCCCACCGGAGCCGGCTCACGGGGCGGTACAGCTGCACGGCCTCGGTCACGTCCGGATTGATCTGAAACAGGACCGCTCCCCCGTGGGCGCGTTCCACGCGCGCGAGAAAGAACCCCGTAAGCTCGTTGTTGAGCAGCGGGCCCATCACGGCGCCGCTGAACGACCCCTCATTGTCGCCCTTCAGAGAGCCCACTAGGTCGCGGACGTGGTCGGCGACGTCTCCAGGAATGTCCCCCTGCCCGAAGGTCAGCCCGCGCAGCTGGTCGGCCGTCGAGTCGGAAAAGATCAGGATCAGCTCGGTGAGAGTGTCGTCAAGGGACGGGGAGCCGGCAAACCGCTGGAGCTCCGCCTGCTCAGCCGGGACCGACGGCGCGAAGGTGAGCCGGCCCCGGCCGCGAAACACCGCGCCGACGGTCCGACCGCCCACCGGCGACAGCAGATAGAGCGTGCCACGCTCCAGGGCGAGCCGACAGACATCGCGGCTGAGGACCAGGTGGTTGACCTCTGCCACCTGTCCGGGCTGCGGCGCGAGCTTCATCACCTCGCGGTATCGCTCGAGGTAGGCCGCTGCAGGAGACCCTGCACCGACTTGCGCGGCGAGCGCGCCCGCGGCGAGCGTGCAACCAAGCGCCGGGACGGCGAAGAGACGGGACACGACGCTACTCCTTCGTGGTATGACGCAATCGTAGGTCTCGCGTCCCGCGGCGGGAAGGGTCAATATTCCACGCCATGGACGACGCCGCGAAGAAGACCGTCCTGCGGCACTTCCCCTATGGCCTCTACGCCCTCACCGTGCGCCACGACGGTGAGGAGCACGGCATGACGGCCAACTGGGTGACGCAGGCCTCGTTCGAGCCCCCCATGGTCGCGGTCGCGGTGGAAAACACGTCCAAGACGATCGCCATGATCCGCGACGCGCACCACTTCGCGGTGAACCTGCTGCAGCAGGGCCAGCGCGAGCTGGCGGGCAAGCTCGGCCGGGCGTCGACCAACGCGCCGCACAAGCTCAAGGGGATCAAGACCAAGCCCGCGCCGGCTTCCGGCGCCCCGATCCTGGCGGACGCGCTCGGCTGGGTAGAGTGCCGGGTCGTCGCGACCCTCCCCTCGGGCGATCACACGCTGGTGTTGGGCGAGGTGATCGGGGCGGGCGTGGAGCACGACGGCGCGCAACCGCTCACCCTGCAAGAAGCGGGCTTCAAGTACTCCGGCTAGCGCCGGAACGCGACCTTCCCCCCGACGATCGTATACCGCACGCGCGCTCGGTCGAGCGAGTCGGGCGGCAGGGTGAAGAGATTGCGGTCGATCACGACCACGTCGGCGTCGTACCCGGGTGCGAGCACGCCTCGCGTTGCTTCGTCGAACGTCGCGTAGGCACTCCCCACCGTATAAGCGCGCAACGCCGCCGCCACGGTGATCTTCTGCTGCGGCACCCAACCCCTCGGGTTCTTGCCGTCGAGCGTGCGGCGCGTCACCGCGGCGTAGACGCCGAGGATCGGGTCGAGCGGCGCGACGGTCCAATCCGACCCGAACGCGAGCTTCGCGCCCGTGTCGAGCAGCGTGCGGAAGGCGTAGGTGGTCTTGATGCGCTCCGGGCCGATGCGCTGCTCCACCCAGCGCCCGTCGTCGATCGCGTGGTAGGGTTGCATCGACGGAATCACTCCGAGCTTCCCGAACAGGGGGATGTCCTCCGGCCGGAGGTGCTGCGCGTGCTCCACGCGGAACCGGCGATCGCGCGGGCCGTGGGCCCGGGCCACGCTGTCGTAGATCGCGAGCAGAATGGCATTGGCGCGGTCGCCGATGGCATGGACCGCGATCTGCAGCCCCGCGGAGTCGGCCGCGCCGATCCACTGGCGCATGTCGGCCTCGGGGTGTTGCAGCAGCCCCGAGTATCCCGCCGAGTCGCTATAGGGCTGGAAGAAGTACGCCGTGCGCGATCCCGCCGAGCCGTCCATGTAGCCCTTGAGCCCGCCGATCTTCACCCAGTCGTCGCCCGGCCCGAGGCGTCCGACGGTGTCGGCCACGGTACGCCAGGACTCGAGCGGCAGGTACACCGCGACGCGCAGCGTGAGGCGGCCGGCCCGCTCGAGCCGGCGATAGCTCGCGAGGTCCTCCCAGGAGGCGGACATGTGCGCGGTCGCGGTGACGCCGAGCGACGCGGCGTGGGCGAGCGCGCGGGCGAGCGCGGAGTCGCGCTGCTCAGGCGAGGGCGGTGGAATCGCCCGGCCGATCAGGTCGAGCGCCCGATCCTTGAAGATGCCGATCGGCTCACCGGTGCGCGCGTCGCGCACGATCTCGCCGCCCGCGGGCGCTGGCGTCCCCCGCGTGACGCCCGCGCCCTTCATCGCCGCCGCGTTCGCGAGCGCTTCGTGCCCGTCCAGCCGATTCACGAACACGGGATTGTCGGGCGTCACCGAGTCGATCCACTCGTGGTGCGGCAGCGGCGCCCCCCGCCACAGGGTGTGATCCCAGTCGCCGCCCAGGATCCACTCGCCGCGTTTGCGGGTCTGCGCGAAGGCGGCGATGCGACGGACGAACTCCTGCGGGGTCGCGGCGTCCCGTAGGTCCAAGGACGCGAGCTGGAACCCCCCGTCGGTGAAGTGGGTGTGGGCGTCCGCGAGGCCGGGTAGCACGAGCCCCCCGTCCGCGCGCACCACCTCGGTGCGCGGGCCCACGTAGCGCGCCAGTTCGGCGGAATCGCCCACGGCGAGGATCTTCCCGCGCGCGATCGCCACCGCGCCCCGTTGCGGGCCGCCCGAAGACACGCCGGTCCACACGAGGCCGCCGGTAATCATGATGTCGGCCGTCCGGGGGGGGCCGCAGGCGGCGAGCGACAGGCACAGCAATCCCAGGGGGCGGTGGCGGCTCATGGAGGTCCTCAGCGGAGTTTCGTGATGCGGCGGATGCGCTCGAGGGCGGTGATCGCATCGGCGCCGGGTGATGCGTCGGCACGCGACTCGCCGGAAGCGGGGAGCGCGCCCAGGGTGTCGCGGATGTCGAGCAGCACCTCGAGCAGCAGCTGTTCCCGTTGATAGGCGGCGTCGAGGTCGGCCATGCGGGCCTGGTCGCCGAGCGCCTTGGCGCGCTCGTACGCGTCACGGTAGATGGATTCGAGGTTGGCGAGGATGCGGTCGCGGGGTCGAAAGCTCATTTGCGCGGGAAGATATCGCTTCGTCACCAAAAAGGCGACGGAAAGACGGAACGACGGAACGGGGATGACTCGCGACCTTTGGGCCACGCCTGCATGGTTCTGGTACACACCGCAGACCCGCCACCCTTACCTTCCTCGCCATGATGGCGTACGAGCGGTTGAGAGCGTGGAGGGCTGCTCACCAACTGGCCGTGGCGGTCTACAAGGTGACTCGCTCGTTCCCGAAGAGCGAGCTGTACGGCATGACATCGCAGCTGCGGAGAGCTGCCTTCTCGATTCCGGCCAACATTGCTGAGGGCTCCGCAAAAAGGGGGACTCGAGAGTTCCGGCGATTCTTAGACATTGCCGTTGGGTCGTTCGCCGAAGTGTCGTACGCTCTGCGCTTCTCGCGTGACGTTGGCCTGCTGTCCCCGAAGGACTTCGGCGACCTCGAGCCGCTGCGCGTGGCGGTCGGGAAGTTGACTTGGGGACTATATGCTACGATCGCCAAGACGGCTCGAACCGCGACCGGGGCATCGGAGTCCTGACGCGCTCATCCGCGTTCCGTCGTTCCGTCATTCCGTCGCCTCTAGGGGACGAATCACGAGCCCTGACGGCACTTTGGGCACGAAGTACGTCGACTTGGGCGGCATGACGTCTCCCGCGTCCGCCACCGCGAACACCTGCTCCACTTTGGTGGGATTGAGCAACACCGCGGCCGCCGCGCCGCCGTGGCGCACGGCCTCGAATGCGGCGTGGGGGTCGGCGGTGTAGCCCAGCGACGGCGTGGCGGTGTCGGCGCCCAGGATGTACTGCACCACGAGCACCTCGATGCGGGCGACGTCGAGCGCGCGCACGGCCGGGGTCTTCCCGAGCCCCGGGACCCGCTCGAGGGGCGCGTCCTGCTTCAGCACGAGGCTCACGTCGTAGGCGCCCGGGAACGCCACGACGCACGCCGTCCGCTCGCGGCCGAGCTCGGCGAGGCGCTCGATCCGGTCCATGCAAGGCGCCACCCGTCCCACCTCGAACCACTCGCGCCACGTTTCGATGAGCTTCGCCGGGTCACGCCCCGCGCCGAAGATGATCCGGTGCGTGGGGAGGATCGTGAGCCCCGGATCGGCGGCGGAGACGATGAACGACAGCAGGCGATCGGCTTCGGGATGGTCCTGCGCGTACGCCACCGCGGTCTCATAGCGGTGGTGGCCGTCGGCGATGTAGAGCTGCGCCCGGCCGGCGAGGGCGGCGAGCCGCTCCGCCGGCGTCCCCGCCACCATCCACACGCGGATGCGCACGCCGTCGAGCTCGGCCCGGGCCTCCGGCACGCCCGCTGCCGCCCGGGCGAGCGCCTGGGCGAGCGCGCCGTCGGCATCCGGTGCCACCAGGAGGATCGACTCGAGGTTCGTCCGCGTAGCGCGAAGCAGCGCCAGCCGGTCGGCCTTCGGCGCCGAATGGGTGCTCTCGTGCGGGCGCACGCGCTGCGTGGTGAACGGCTCGGCGCGCACGCTCCCGAACATCCCGAGCCGCGTGCGCCGCTCGCCGGACGGGAGCGGGAAATCCTGAGCGACGACGTACGCGGACGCGGCGACGTCGCGGGTGAAAACGCCCTCGGCGCGCCACGCCGCGAGCGTCGCGGCGGCCCGGGCGTACCGGTCCGCGCCGGCCGGCGCTTCCGGCAGGATGAGATGCACGATATTGTGAGGATCGCGCCCGGCGTAGCGCGCCCGGTCCTCCCGCGTGATCACGTCGTAGGGAGGCGCCACGAGCGCCGAGAGCCGCGGCTTCGCGGCATACCGCTCGCCCCGGAACGCGGCGACCAGCGGCGGCAGATCGGCGTTCACGATGACCCGGAGCCCTCCTTGTCCCTATGCGAGACGCAGCAGACGGTCGATCGCTGGATCGGCCAATATAAGGAAGGATATTTCCCGCCGCTCACGAACCTCGCCCGGCTCACCGAAGAGGTGGGTGAGCTCGCGCGCGAGCTGAACCACCGCTTCGGTGAGAAGACGAAAAAGCCGGGAGAGGCCGAGGGCTCCGTCGCGATGGAGCTCGGCGACATCCTCTTCGTCGTGATCTGTCTCGCGAACTCGCAGGGGATCGACCTCGACGACGCGTTCGCGCGCGTGATGCACAAGGTCACCTCGCGCGACGCCGCGCGCTGGACCAGGAAGGAACGCTGACCTCCTCGTAGATGTGCCGGTAGGACTCGAGCCGGTCGGGGTCGAAGGTCCCGGCTCCGGCCGCCTCGCGCACCGCGCACCCCGGCTCGGCAGATGACGGCAGTTGTCGAAGCGACACTGGTCGAGGAACCGGCGGAACTCGGGAAAGCACACGCCGAGCAGCTCGGGATCGATCCCCCACGTCCCCACCTCGCGCAGCCCCGGTGTGTCCACCACGTAGCCCGCTCCCTCCCCCCCGGCCCCCCCGCCGGGGAGCGGGACGAGCAACGCCGCACGGGTCGTGTGCTTCCCGGTGCCCCATTTCTCGCTGATCTCCCCGATGCGGAGATTCAGGCCCGGATAGAGCGCGTTCAGGAGGCTCGACTTCCCCACCCCGGACGGCCCCGCGAGCACCGACTCCCGCCCGCGCAGCAGGTCGCGCAGCGCCGTCAGCCCCTCGGGCTGTTTCACGGACGTCGCGAGCACCTGATATCCCGCAACCCCGTAGCGCCGTGCGAGGCGCTCCAGCGCGCTCCGGTCCAGCTCGATCTTGTTGAGGATCACGACGCACGGCAGCCGGTTCGCTTCCGCGATCACTAGGAAGCGGTCGAGCATCCGCGGGTTCGGCTCCGGATCCCGGGCCGCGGCCACCACGAGCACCTGATCCACGTTGGCAGCGATCGGCTGTCGTCGCGGGCTGCGCTCGCCCGCCGCCCGGCGGGCCAGCACGCTGCGCCGCCGCCGCACGCCGACGATCGTGGCGCGCCCTCCCCCCCCCTCCCCCCCGGTAGGCACGTCGAGGTCGACCACATCGCCTGCGACCACGCGGTCACCGTCCTGATGCTTGAGCCTGCCGCGCAGCGTCGCCGTGACCTCGCCACGGTCCGTATGGACGCGGTAGGTCGAGCCCGTGCGGGCCAGGACCACTCCCGTCGTCACGGGCTCCCTCGGCGCTCGATGCAACGGTCCAAGTGCCGCTTCACTTCGTGCAGCGGGAGGGCGAGCAGCGGCGCGAGGGCCGCGGCCGACGTTTCGCCCCAGGCGAGGTAGTCCGTCTCGAGATGACCGACCGGGCGGTCGCCCGCGCTCGACCAGCGCACGAACAAGAGCGCCGCCCCGTAGCGGCCGGCCGCATCCGCTGTGTCGTCCACGAACGTCGCGACGGAGTAGGCCTGCCCGTCCGTGCCGCCGAACGCCGGCGCCCGCTCGTGCACGCGCTGATAGCCCCCCAGCGTGTCGTCGCCTCCCGCGCCCCCCGCGCCCCCCGCCCCCGCCGTCAGTTCTGCCGTAACGACTCCCGCACCACGTTGCCGAGCAGGAACGCCACGTTCGCCGGCCGCTCGGCGAGCCGACGCATCAGGTAGGGATACCACTGGGTGCCGAAGGGGACGTAGACGCGGACGTTGTAGCCCTGCCGCTTGAGCGCGAGCTGGAGGTCGCGTCGGACGCCGTACAGCATCTGGAACTCAAACCGCGCGGGCGCCACGCCCTTGTCGCGCGCGAACGCCTTGGCGTGCTCGAGGATCCGCACGTCGTGCGTCGCGATCGCGGGGTAGTTGCCCCTGAGCAGCAGCCGCTCCATGCAGCGCACGTAGTTCGCGTCCACGTCGCGTTTGCGGGGGAACGCGACTGCCTCGGGTTCCTTGTACGCACCCTTGCACAGGCGCACCCGCCCGCCGAGCGCGATCATTTGCTCCACGTCCTGCTCCGTGCGGCGCAGGTACGACTGGAGCACGACCCCCACGGCGTTGCCGAACTGGGGATGGAACGTCTGCCGGAAGAGCTGCAGGGTCCGCTCGGTGTAGTCGGACTGTTCCATGTCGATCCGCACGAACGAGCCGTCCGCCTGCGCCGCGGCGATGATGGCGCGCAGGTTGTCGACGCACGACGCCGCGTCGATATCCAGCCCCATCTGTGTGAGCTTGACCGAGATGTTCGCGGCGGCGCCGGCCGCCTTGATGCGATCGAGGGTGTGGAGGTAGGTGTCGCGTGCCGCGCGAGCCTCGGCGGCGTTGTGCACGGCCTCCCCCAGGAGGTCGAGGCTCGCCGTGATCCCGGCCGCGTTGAGCTGTTTGAGCGCCGCGACGCCCGATTCCACCGTCTCACCCGCGACGAAGCGCGCGGCGAACTTCCGGGCCAGCCCGTTGGCACGGACGAACATGAAGATGCGCGGCTGCTCGCTGAGCCAGAGGAGGCCGGCGCGGATCATCAGGGATAGAACTTGCGGTTCGCGCGGGCCTGCTCCTGAAGGACCTCGCACGGCGCGAAGCGCGCGCCGTAGCGCTCGGCGAGCCGCTCCAGCTCGCCGGCGATGCGCGCGGCGCCCAGGTCGTCGGCGTGGCGCAGCGGGCCTCCGCGGAACGGCGGGAACCCGAAGCCGAAGATGGCGCCGATGTCGCCGTCGCGTGGCGTGCGGACGACGCCCTCGCCCACAGCCCGTGCGGCCTCGTTGAGCATCACGAGGACGAGCCGCTGGATGATCTCGGCCGGCCGCGGGCCGCCGTTCGGCTGGACACCGATCAGCTCGTACACCGCCTGATCCACGCCGCCCTTCTTGCCGCGGACGTACGTGTAGAACCCCTTCCCCGCCTTGCGCCCGAGCCGCCCGGCTTTGACCATGCCGGCGAACGCGGGCGACGGCGTGAAGCGCTCGCCGAACGCCTCGTACATCACGCCGGCCACCTTCTCGGCGACATCCATCCCGACCTCGTCCAGCAGTGTGATGGGGCCGACGGGAAAGCCGAACCCGACCATCAGGTGGTCGATCTCGTCGATCGCCACGCCCGCCGACAGCAGGTGACCGGCTTCGTTCATGTAGGGCGTGAGGATGCGGTTGATCCAGAAGCCGGGGCTGTCCTTCACCACGATCGCGGTCTTCCCCATGCGCCGCCCGAAGGCCACGGCGGTGCCGATCACCCCCGGCGCCGTGCGCTCGGACGGGATCACCTCGAGCAGCGGCATCCGCGCCACGGGCGAGAAGAAATGCATCCCGATCACGCGTTCCGGCCGGTTCGCCGCCTCGGCGATGCGCGCGATGGGGATCGTGGAGGTGTTGGAGGCGAACACAGCCGTGTCGCGCGTGGCGCCTTCCACCTCTTTCAGTACCTGCTGCTTCACCGTCAAATCCTCGAACACCGCCTCGATCACGAGCTCCGCACGACCGAAGCCCGCGTAGCCGTCTCCCCCGGAGAGCAGCGCGACGAGACGGGCATGCTCGAACCGGGTGATGCGGCGGCGCTTGAGGCGGTCGTCCAGGATCTCGCGCGCCGCCGCGAGCCCCTTCGCGACGCGCGGGAGGTCGGCGTCCTTCATCCGCACGTCGACGCCGGCCTGCGCGACCGCGGTACCCGCGATGCCCGATCCCATGAAGCCCGCACCCACGACGCCGAGCCGCCGCACGTCGACCGGCGCGGGGGGGGGCGGGGTGGGGTTCGCCATCCCGAAATCCTTCTTGAGCGCGGTGGTGGCGAAGAAGATCTGCACGAGCTTGCGGGAAACGTCGGTGACGGCGAGCTGGCCGAACAGTTGCGCTTCGCGCTTGAGCCCCGCCTGGAAGCCGTGCTTCAGCCCGTACTCGACGGCGTCCAGCGCGGCGAGGGGCGCGGGATAATGGCCCCCGGTCTGCTCGTGCACCTGCTTCCGCGCCGCGCGGAACACGAGCCGCCGTCCCAGCGGGTTGCCGTCGAGCAGCCAGCCGCCGAGCCCACCCCGCCGCTTGCGCTTCGGCCGCCAGCCGCCCGCCATGCGACGGGCGGCGGCGAGGGTGACATCCTTGAGGATCGCCGGGTGCACGAGCTCATCCACGATGCCGAGGCGGAACGCCTTTCGGGCGGGCTCGACCTTCCCGGCGAGGATGATGTCGAGCGCGGCGCGCGCACCGATCAGTCGCGGCAGCCGCTGGCAGCCGCTCGCGCCGGGGAGGATCCCGAGCTGCACCTCCGGGAGGCCGAGCTGGGTCTTGGGGTGATCGGAGGCCACGCGGTAGCGGCAGGCGAGCGCGAACTCGAGCCCGCCGCCGAGGCAAGCGCCGTGAATCCCCACGGCCACCGGCTTGGGGAAGCGCGCCACGCGCTCGAGCAGGTCCTGCCCGTCGGCCGAGAGGCGCTCCGCCTCCGCGGCGCTCGTGAGCGCGACGAACTCTTCGATGTCGGCGCCCGCGATGAAGTTCTCAGGCTTGCCCGAGAAGAACGCGACGGCCTGCACCGCCGCATCCCGCTCGAGCGCCTCGAACGTCGCGAGGACGTCCTGCTTGACCGCGCGCGAGATCTTGTTCACCGGCTCGCCCGCGAGATCGAACGTGACCACGGCGATCCCGTCGGCGAGCTCCCAGGTGAGCGCGGCGGGGGCGGGGGCGGCGGGGGGGGGTGGGGGGGGTGCCATCAGCGACGTTCCAACACCACGGCGATAGCCATGCCACCCTGCGCGCAGATCGACAACAGTCCGAACTGCACGTCGCGGCGCGCCATCTCGTTCGCGAGCGTCGTGACGATGCGCCCGCCGGTCGCCCCGAACGGATGGCCGATCGCGATCGAGCCTCCCATGACATTGATGATGTCGGGATTGATCTCCCACCCCTTCGCAGCCCACCCCTGGAAGTTCGAGAGCACCTGCGCGGCGAACGCTTCATGGACCTCGATCAGTCCGAGGTCCGCCCACTGGATCCCGGCGCGCTCGAGCGCCGTCGGGACGGCGAAAATCGGCGCCTGGAGCAGCTGCCAGCCGGGATCGACCGCCGCCACCGCGTAGGAGCGGACATAGGCGAGCGGGGTGTAGCCCAGCGCCCGGGCGGCCTCGTCGCTCATGACCAGGACGGCCGACGCCCCGTCGGTGAGCGGCGACGAGTTCGCCGCCGTGACCGAGCCGTACTGACGGTCGAACACGGGCCTGAGCTTCGCCATCTGCTCGAGCGAGGTGTCGCGGCGGATGCCGTTGTCCGTGGTGAGCACGGGCTCGGCCGGCCGCTCGGGGAACCACGGCGCGATCTCGGCCGTGAGCCGGCCGTCGTCCGTCCCGCGCGCGGCAAGCTCGTGGCTGCGGAGCGCCCAGCGATCCTGCGCGTCACGCGCGATGTGGTTCTGCTTCGCCATCTTCTCGGCGGACTGGCCCATCGTCTCTCCCGTCGACGGCTCGGCGATCGCGGGCGAGACAGGGACGAGGTCGCGCGGCCGGATGCGGCTGAACGTGCGGAGCCGGGCGCCGAGTGTCTTGGCTTTGCTCGCCTCCACGAGGATATCGGCGAGGCGGCGCGACGCGAGGATCGGGATGTCGGACAGCGATTCCACGCCGCCTGCGAGCACGACGTCCGCGTCGCCCAGGGCGATCTCGTCGGAGGCGTTGGCGACCGCCTGGGCCGACGACGCGCAGGCGCGGTTCAAGGAGTAGGCCGGGATCTCTCTGGGGAACTGCGGGAGCAGGCTCACTTCGCGGGCGACGTTGGGGACGAGCGCCGACGGCACAACCTGTCCGAAGATCACTGCGTCGACCTCGGCGGCGTCCAGGCTCGTGCGCTCGAGCAGCTCGCGCGTCACGAACCGGGCGAGGTCCACCGCCCGGGCGTCCTTGAGCGACGTCCCCGACTTGCAGAACGGCGTGCGGCAGCCGGCGACAACCGCCACGCGCCGCCCGTTTCTCGGCGGCATTACATTCTCCTCGCAAGACGTACCACGCACGAAACCTACCACGACCCCCGGAGGGGCGGGAGTTGTCGCTCGACACGCCGTTCTCGTTTCGCACGCGGGTCGCGGCGCTCGAATCGATGGCCGCCGAGCCGGTGGACGTGCTCGTCATCGGCGGGGGAATCACGGGCGCCGGAATCGCGCGCGACGCGGCGTTGCGGGGCTTCCGCACCGCCCTCGTGGACAAGGGCGACTTCGGGGGCGGGACGTCCTCGCATTCGTCGCGGCTCATCCACGGCGGCATCCGCTATCTCGAGCAGCTCGACTTCGGGCTCGTGTTCGAGGCGAGCCGCGAGCGCCACGTGCTGTTGCGGATCGCGCCCCACCTGGTGCGTCCGCTGCCGTTCCTGTTTCCCGTGTACCGCGGCGCCCGCGTTCCCGGCTGGAAGCTCGTCGCCGGCATGTGGCTCTACGATCTGCTCGCGGCGTTCCGCAATGTGCGGCTCCACCGCTGGCTCGGGCGCAAGGCCGTGCTGCGGCTCGAGCCCGGGCTGCGGGAACGGGCCCTGCGCGGTGCCGCCCTCTACTACGACGCGCAGACCGACGACGCCCGTCTGGTGATCGCGACGATCCGGAGCGCCGCGCAGGCGGGCGCGCTCGTCGCGAATTATGCCGCGGCCACGAGTCTCGTCAAACCGGACGGCCGGGCGCGCGGCGCCACGGTGCGTGACGTGTTCAGCGGCCACCCGTACACCGTGCGGGCGCTCGTCGTCGTGAATGCCGCCGGCCCGTGGGTGGACGAGTTGCGCCGCCTGGACGAGCCCGCCGCCGAGCCGCTGCTGCGGCTCACCAAGGGCGCGCACGTCGCCGTCCCGCAGCGACGGCTCGGGCACACGCACGCCGTCACGCTCACGTCACCGATCGACGGCCGCGTGATGTTCGTCCTGCCGTGGGGGGGGGCCGACCCGGACCTGAGCTACATTGGGACAACCGACACGGACGAGGACGCGTCGCCCGACGACGTGCGCGCGACGGCGCGGGACGTGATCTATCTGCTGCGCTCGGCGAATGCCTTCTTCCCCCAGGCCCGCCTCTCGCCGCACGACGTGGTGGCGACCTGGGCGGGCCTGCGGCCGCTCCTGCGGCCCGATCGGGCCGTGGCGCCGTCCGAGGCGTCGCGCGAGCATCGCATCGTCGAGAGCGCGAGCGGGCTGCTCACGATCGCGGGCGGCAAGCTCACCACCTACCGCGTCATGGCCCGCGACGTGGTGGACCGCGTCGCCGCGCGGTTGCACGCGCTCGACGGCCGGCCCCGCGCCCCCCGCCCCCCGACGGACCGCATGCCGCTGCCGGGCGGCGAAGCCCGAGACCTCGAGATCCTCGTCAAGACGGCCGCCGCCCGCGTCCCGGAGGCCACGGCGCGCCATCTCGTGAGGCGTTACGGCAGCGAAGCGGCCGCGGTGCTGAACCTGGTGGATCGGGACCGCGCGCTGGGCCAACCGATCGTGGCAGGGCGGCCCGACATCTGGGCCGAGGTGACGCAGGCGATGGAGCGCGAAATGGCGGTGCGCCTGTCGGACGTGCTGGTGCGCCGGCTGCATCTGTTCTATGCGGCGCGCGACCAGGGAGTCCCGGCCACCAGCGCCGTGGCGGACCGGCTCGCGGCAGCGCTCGGTTGGGACGGGGACCGCCGGGCGGCGGAGATCGCGGACTACCTGAAGCTGGTGGAGGGGTCGCGGGCGTTCGCGAAGGAGGTGGCGGGGCTCGGCAAACCCTGATAGACTCCCGCGTCGATGTGGCGTCTTCACCGTGTCGCTTGGCTCGGCGCCGTGATCCTCGCGTGCGGACGCGGGTCGGACCACCCGCCGGCAATCCCCGACGGCCCGCTCGGCGCGGCGATCCAGCGCGGGCGCGCCTTGCTCCTCGCCACGCGCGACAGCCTGCCCGCCCACGTCGGCAACCGGCTCCGCTGCACCAGCTGTCACCTGGACGAGGGCCGCCGCGCCACCGGCTCCCTGGTCGGCGCGTACGCCCGGTACCCGCAATACCGGCCACGCAGCGCCACGGTGGAGACGATCGAGTACCGCGTGAACGACTGCTTCCGGCGCAGCATGAACGGCACGCCGCTCGCGAGCGACGGCGGCGACATGCGGGACATCGTCGCGTACCTGTGGTTCCTGTCGCGCGACGTGCCGATCGCGCCCCCCCCCACCCCGGCGGGAGGGGCGAACCGGCTGGCCAAGTGGGCGGGATTCCGGGCCGACACCGCGGCGGGCGGGCGAGTATACGGCTCCGTGTGCGCCAAGTGTCACGGACCGGACGGCCAAGGCACGGCAGTGGCGCCTCCCGTGTGGGGGCCCGACTCGTACAACATCGGCGCGGGGCTGGCCCGGGTCCGCACGGCCGCGGCGTTCATCAGGGACAACATGCCCTTCGACCAGCCGGGCACGCTCAGCGATCAGGAGGCGTTCGACGTCGCGGCGTACCTGAGCGCCCATCCCCGCCCTGACTTTCCGGAGAAGATCCACGATTGGCCGAACGGCGACTCGCCGCCCGACGTCGCGTACCCGACCGAGGCGGCACGGCGCAAGTCGCCGTAGCCCTCACCGACAAGGAGGATGACCATGCTGGACCTGGAGAGCCTCACCACCCATCGGCGCGGATTCCTGGGACGCGTCGCCGCCGGCGCCGCCGCCGTCGGCCTCGGCGGACTCTTCGCCCCGCTCAGAGCGGCAGCCGAGCCGCTGGCCGCCCGCCGCGACGCGTCCGCAAGTCCCGATTTCGAAGCGTGGCTGAACAAGATGACCGGGAAGCACAAGATGGTGTTCGACGTGCCGGAGCCGAACGACGGCTTCGCGTTCGCGTGGGGGCGCGTCTTCCTCAACACGACCAATGAAGCCTACGGCACGACCGACGCCCAGAACACCGTCGTCATCGTGCTCCGTCACTCGGGAATCCCGTTCGCGATGGAAAGCGCGATGTGGGCGAAGTACAAGTTCGGCGAAGCCTTCAAGATCACGGACCCCGCCACGAAGGGGCCCGCCATCCGCCATCCCCTCATCCGGCTGAAGCCAGGCGACGTCCCGATCCCCGGCATGGGCACCGACGAGCTGCTCGCGAAGGGCGCGCTCGTGGGCGTGTGCAACATCGCCCTCACGTTCAACAGCATGCGGCTCGCGAAGGACATGGGGATGCAGGCAGAGGCGATCAAGAAGGAATGGATCGAGAACCTGCTCCCCGGCGTGCTGGTGGTGCCGTCGGGCGTGATCGCGATCAATCGCGCGCAGGAGAAGGGGTGCGCCTACTGCTTCGCGGGGTGACTGAGGCGCACGACGTAGGGGCGCAGCATGCTGCGCCCCTACGGTCGACTCCTCCCGGATCTACCGCCGGCTGCGCGTCTTTGCCAGGAGTCTCAGGATCTCGAGGTACAGCCAGATCAGCGTCACCATCAGGCCGAACGCGCCGTACCACTCCATGTACTTGGGCGCGCCGCCCGTCACCCCGGTCTCGATGAAGTCGAAATCCAGGATCAGGTTCAACGCCGCCACGATCACGATCACGCCGCTCACCACGAGACTCGTCGTGCTGGTCCCCTGCAGGAACGGCATCGCGATGCCGAAGAACGAGAGCCCGAGCCCGATCAGGTAGTACAGGGCGATCGCGCCCGTCGCGGCGACGACGCCGAGCTTGAACTTCTCGGTGGCCTTGATCAACCCCGAGCGATAGGCCAGGAGCATGGCCGCGAGTGTCGCGAAGGTCAGGCCCACGGCCTGCATCACGATGCCCGGGTATTTGGTCTCGAGCAGGGCCGACAACCCACCCAGCGCGAGTCCCTCGAACGCGGCGTAGATCGGCGCCGTCACCGGCGACCACGCCTTCTTGACGATCGTGACGATCGCGGCGATGAGCCCGCCGATCACGCCGAGCGCGATCCACGGGCCGGCGACCGCCGGATCGAAGGCGGTGCGCACCTGGGACCACACCCAGGCCGCCGGCACGGCCACCAGGAACAGCAGGAACGCCGCCTTGTTCACCGTGCCTTCGAGCGTCATGGCGGGCGCGGTGGGATCGCGCCGCAGGTCGGCGAAGGTCTTCGCGCTGAGGGCCGGGTTCGAGGTGCGCATCAGAGCCATCGTTCACCTTTCGCTGAAGTGGGCTGCGAGCACTGCAATGTAACTGGGGCGAGTCATTTCCATCCCCTCAGGCTCCGGATGAAGTCGTGCAGCACCAGGAACTTCTCGAACACCGGCACGCCCTTGCGCTTGCGACCGAACTCGGCGAACAGCTCGCGCAGCCGCCCGCGCCGCGCCACGTAGAACCGGAACGTCTCGGCGAAGTCCTCCTGCGGATGGGTGGCGGCGTACGCCGTGACGAAGTTCGGCAGCGTCGTCGTGACGCCGCGGCGCTCGAAGTCCACCCACTTGGAGTCCGCCACCCGGTACGCCTTGCGCACCTCGCCGAAAGCGCGCCGGAAGCGCCCGGTCAGCGTGAACGACCAGTGGTGGTACAGGTAGGAGTGCCCCAGCTCGTGCAGGATCAGCCCGGTGAGCATGTTCCACGAGATCTCGTCGCGCCGCCGCTTCCCCGTCACGTAGCGCCGCTCGATCTCGATGACCTTGGGCGTGCGGTGCGTCACGCCCGACACGCCGGGACGCAGCAGCACGCGATAGTTCCAGTCCTTGACCCGCCCGACCACGAGCAACTGGCGCACGCGCCGCAGCGCCTGGTGGATCAGGTCGCGCCCGGTCGCGTCCTCGCCGCACCAGGGGCACACCTCCATCCAGTCGTCCACGCCCCGGTTGCAGTGCGGGCAGACGTTCTGGAACCGGTCGCGGTAGCGCCACTGCTGCGGCCGGCCGCACCACGGACAGGACCGCATCGGGTACATCACCCCGCCCCCGCATCCCCAGCGACAGCGGCGCTGATACTTGAATCCCTTGGGCGCCTTGAGCGGCTCCGGGCTCGAGTCGCGGTCGCCAATGTCCCGCCCGCACCAGGGGCAGTATGAGAAGCTGTCCGACACCATCCAGCGGCAGTAGTAGCACTCGGCGCCCGTCTCCTTCGTCGTATCGCGCCATTCGAGCCGTCGGCCGCAGTTCGAGCAGAACGACCAGAAGCGCTCCAGCTCCGCCGCGCACGTCGGGCAGCGCAGCTCCGGGGTCGGCACCTCGCGCCTACGCCGCGCCACGCGCCAGCGCCTCCGTCACGATCCGCTCGATGAAGTCGGCGTAGGCCATGCCCGCCTTCTCCGCGGCGTCCGCCATCTCGTTCTCGTACGCGAGGAACGGGTTCGGGTTCACCTCGAGGACGTACACTTCGTTGTCGTGCGTCAAGCGCAGGTCCACGCGGCCGTAGTCCTGCAGCCAGAGCGCGTGAAACGCCGTCGTGCAGATGTCGGTGATCTTGGTCGTCACGTCGTCCGGCAGGCCCTTCGCGAAGACGTTCCTGATCTTCTTGCGCTTGCGGTACTCCTCGTCCCACTTGGCCTTGTAGGTGGCGATGCGATGGTCGCCATTGGATTCGCCGAACGTCAGCTCGACGAGCGGCAGCATCTGGAGCCTCTCGTTCCCCAGCAGGCCCGCGTACAGCTCGCGCCCCTCGACCAGCTCCTCGACGATCGCGGCCTGCTGGAACTTCTCGTGGATGAACTTCACCCGCTCCGCGAGATCGTCGTCGTTCTCCACCACCGAGGCCTGGGCGATGCCGATCGACGCGTCCTCGAGCAGGGGCTTCACGATGAGCGGGAACCGCAGCTCGGAGGGCCGGAGCGGCTTTTCGCCCGCGGGGAACTCGGCGAACGCCGGCACCCGGATCCCGTGGTACGCGAGGATCTTCTTGGTGAGCGACTTGTTGCGGGCGACCAGCAGCGCCGTGGGCGGCGAGCCGCTGTAGCGGTAGCCGTGCATCTCGAGCACCGCGGCGAGGGCGTACTCGTGCCGCGCCTGTCCGCGAAACGACTCGCAGCCGTTGAACACGAGTTTCGGCTGAAACGCCGCGAGCCGCTCGAGCGTGCCGCCCAGCGGCTCGGCGACGCCGACCATCAGCACGTCGTGGCCCTTCGCCATCAGGGCGCGCGCCACGTCGTATTCCGCCTCCTCGACCTTCGCCTCCAGTTCTTTCTTGTAGGCGGCGTCGTCCCACTCGGGATGGAGGGTGTCGAAAACCACGGCTATCTTCACGCGAGGCCGCTCCGCTCCCGAAGTGGGAACGCGGAAGGGGGAACGCGGAACAGCAAGGTGGGCGTCGACGCGCGAACGACCTTGCCGTGCTGTTCCGCGTTTCGCGTTCCGCGTTCCGCGTTCATGCCCTTACCCTCTGCATGTCCCTCCCCACCGTGGTGAGTGCAATGAGGATCACCAGTCCCCCCACCGCCCCCGCCGTCGGCAGCAGCAACATGGCCGGCCGCAGGCCGAACCGGTCGGACAGGTAGCCGATGAGCGGCGGCGCGATGGCGTCCCCCGCGAGGTGCGAGAACAGCACGTAGCCGCCGATCACCGACGCCCGCACGGCCGGGGGGACGACGTCGAGGATCACGGCCGAGAGGGGCCCGTTGTACCACGAATAGAGGAAGAAGGTCGCGAGCAGCAGCGGCACGAACAACCGCAGCTCGTCCACGAGCAGCAGCGCCGCGCACACCGGGCCGCCGAGCACGAAGCCGGCGCCCGAGACCACCACCCGCCCGCCGCTCCACCGCCCCAGCAGCCAGTCGCCGACGCGACCGCCGAACAGCCCGCCCAGCGCGCCCCCCAGCAGTCCCCACACGCCGAACTGCCGACCCACCGCGGCCACCGACAGGCCGTGGGTCCGCTCCAGGAAGCTCGGCGCCCATGCGATGAGGCCGTTCACCGCGAACGTGACGAGCGCGCCGCCCAGGAACATCCAGATCAGCGTGGGCGTGCGGAGCACGATCGCCGACGCCTGGAGAAACTCGCCGAACGCCGTGGCCGCGACCTCGCCTGCCTCGGTGGTGCCGCGCACCGCGACGGGGACGAGCCGCACCACCGTCCAGATGATCCCGGCGCTCACGCAGGCCGCGAACGCCGCCGTGTCGAGCCCCGGCGGCAGACCCTGGAACAGATCGAGCGTGCTCGAGACCAGCGCCCCCGCGACGGTCAGCCAGATCAGCGGTCGAGCGAGGATCAGGGCCTGTCGCACCCGCGCGCGCCCGCGCTCATACCACGCCTCCACGGTGGCCCGGATGGACGGGGGCGCATGACGCTGCGGCTCCCGCAGTCGCGACGCGAGCAACGCGAGCAGGAAGCCGGGGATGCCCACCGCCACGAACACCGGGCGCCAGGAGTGGAAATACTCGGCCAGGACGCCGCCCAGCCAGATCCCCAGGACGCCGCCGAACGTCATCCCCACCGAGTAGATGCCGATCGCGAAGGCGCGCTGCCTGCCCTTGAAGAACTCGGCGATCAACGCCTGCGCCGCCGGGCCGTAGCCGGCCTCGCCGACGCCCACCATCGAGCGACAGAACAGCAGTTGCCAGAAGCGGTTCACCGTGGCGCCCAGCGCCGTGAAGAGGCTCCACAGCCCGACCCCGAACGCGATCACGGCGCGCCGCGACTTCAGGTCTCCCACGACGCCGAGCGGGAGCGCCGCGAGCGACAACACGATCACGTAGGCCGAGCCGAGCCAGCCGAGCTGCTGGTCCGACAGCACCAGCGACCGCTTGATCGGCTCGAACAGCGCGAAGACGACGTTGCGATCGGTGTAGTTGAGGAGATTGATGAGCGTGAGCAACCCCAGGGCGTAGACGGCGTACGCCCCGGAGCCGGCGGCTCGTGCGTCCGCCTTAGGGCCTGCGCTCGACAGTCGTCGCCTCCGCGCGCGAGTCGCGGTCGGCCTTCGCCTCCAGATACGCCGCCGTCAGCTGCCGCATCATCGCGTCGCGCCGGTCGTACAGTCGCTTCAGGCGGCGCTTCTTGCGCCGCGCGAGCGCGTAGGCGGCGAGGATCGGGAAGCCCACGGTGTTGTCGAGATAGCACACGACGGTCCCCGGCAGCTTGTCGGGGTCGACCTTGCCCCAGCTCACCGCCTCCGAGGGGGTGGCGCCCGAGAGGCCCCCCGTATCGGGGCGGGCGTCGGTCATCTGCAGATAGTAGTCGTGGCCCTTCTCGCTGATGCCGAGCACCTCCTGGATCTGGGGCTCGGTCTGCAGCACGAAGTTCTTGGGACTGCCACCGCCGATGATCAGCACCCCGCTCTTGCCGCCGCTCACCTTCGCGTCGAACACGATGGCGGACGTCTCGTTCACATCGGCGCTGGGGTCGAAGCGCAGCTGGGACCCCGAGAGCGCCTGCTCCGCGACGTTCATCCCGATGGAGGAGTCGCCGGGCGACGACGTGTAGATCGGCACGCCGCACTGGTGCGCCACGCCCATGACCGATTTCCGGGAGATGCCGAGCGCCTTCTCGCGCTCGAGGATGTAGCCACCCAGCAGCCAGTGGTATTCCGCGGTGCTCATCGCGCGCTGAAACTCGGGGCCAGCCGAGACCTCCCGGATGTAGGCGTCCGTGGAGAGCAGCACCTCGTAGTCGAAGAAGATGTCGTAGATGCGGACGATCCCTTCCTCGCGCAGCTCTACGTCGTCGGCGAACGGCGTGCCGCGATGCATCGCCAGGCCAAGCCCGAAGTGGGCGTCGTGATACAGGTTCGCGCCGGTGGACACGATCCAGTCGATGAAGCCGGCTTCGAGGAGCGGGATGATGGTGGACATGCCGAGCCCCGCCGGCGTCATCGCGCCGGTGAGGCTCATCCCCACGGTCACGTCGTCCTCGAGCATCAGCTCGGCGTACAGGCGGCACGCCTCGGCGAGGCGTCCGGCGTTGTAGGCGAGGAACGCGCTGTCCACTAGGTCGGCGACCGTCTCGCGGCCCGTCACGGGCTTGGGATCGATGCGCGGGCCGCGCAGGAAGTCCTTGCGTGACATGGTGCCCCCCCCGTCAGGTCTCGTCGGGTGGCACCGCGAGCGCCTGGCTGCGGCGCTCGCGGGCGCGGCGTACGATCTCCACGGCCTCGCGCGGGCTGTCGGTGATGTGCAACAGGTCGAGATCCTTGGTGGCGATCTTGCCCTCCCCCGCGACGCGGTCGCGCAGCCACCCGGCGAGCCCCTTCCAGTACTCCAGGCCGAACAGGATGACCGGGAAGTATTTCACCTTGCCCGTCTGGATCAGCGTGAGCGCTTCGAACAGCTCGTCCATCGTGCCGTAACCACCCGGAAACACGATGAAGGCGGTCGAATACTTCACGAACATCGTCTTGCGGACGAAGAAGTAGCGGAAGTTGATGGCGCGCTCGACGTAGGGGTTGAGCCCCTGCTCGAACGGCAGCTCGATGTTGCAACCGATCGAGAGGCCGTTTCCCTCCTGGCAGCCGCGGTTCGCCGCCTCCATGATCCCCGGGCCGCCCCCGGTGATGATGGGGAACCCGTCCTCCGCGAGCATGCGCGCGGTCGCGACGGCCTTCTCGTAGTACGGGTCGTCCGGCGTCGTGCGCGCGGACCCGAACACCGTGACCGCGTTGTACACGTCCGAGAGCGTGTCGAACCCTTCGACGAACTCCCCCATGATCCGCAACACCCGCCACGAATCGGTCCGGGTGAACGGCCGCCGCTCGCGGGGGACCTGCGCGAGGAGCCGTTCGTCCTCAGTGACCGGGGTGCGTGGCGAGCCGCTCAAGCGCTGTGACATGGTCATCCTGCACGTTGTAGAAGAAGGGGGAGAGGCGGACGTGCCCGGGGCGCGCGTCCGCGATGACGCCGGCGGCCGCGAGGTGCCGCACCGCCGCCGCGGGGTCCGCAGCGGGGAGCATCACGATCGCCGAGCGGTCCGCCGCGCGCGCCGCCACCTTCGGTCGGAACCCGCGCTCCCGTGCGCGCGCGATCAGGTCCTCGGCGAGCGCTCCGGTCACCGCGCGGATGGCCGGGACCCCGATCTCGTCGATGTAGTCGAGGCCGCCGAGCTGCGCGTACACCGCGGCGAGCGACGGTGTGCCCAGCTCGAAGCGCCGTGCGTCGTCGTGCAGCTCGAGCGCGTGCGGGTCGAAGGCGAACTGGTTGCGGTGCCCGAACCAGCCGGCGATCGCCGGCGCGAGCCGCGGCGCCAGCTCCTCCCGCACGTAGAGGAACACGATCCCCGGCCCGCCGAGCAGCCACTTGAGGCCGCCGGCCATGAGCACATCGACGCCGGCGGCCTTCACGTCGACGGGCACCTGCCCCACCGCCTGGTAGGCGTCGATCAGGGTCAGGGCGCCGCACCGGCGCGCGGCGTCCGCCACCGCCTTGATGTCCTGGATCGCCCCGCTCGTGAAATAGACGTGTGACGTCGCGACCAGCGCGGTGCGCTCGTCCAGCGCGCGGGCGATGGCCTCGACCGGCACCGAGACCTGGTCGGGACTCTCGACCACGACGACCTCCACGCCACGGGGCCGCTTGGCGAGCCACTGGTAGGCGACGGTCGGGAAATCGAGCGACGTCACGACGACCTTGGGCCGCCGCCGATAGTCGAGGGCTTCCGCCAGGCTCGAGAGCGCGACCGAGATGCTCGGCGCGAGCGCGATCTCCGCCGGCGTCGCGCCCACGAGCTGGCCGTAGCGGCGCCGCAGCTCGGCGAGCGCCGCCCACCACACGTCGTACCACGCGGCGGCGCCGCGCGCCTGCCAGAGATCGAGAAACTCTCCCAGCCGCCGGCGGGTGCGCTCGCCGAGCGCCCCGAGCGAGCACGTGTTGAGGTAGACCTTGTCCCGGAAGATGGGAAACTCGCTCCGGTAGCGCGCGAGCGAGTGCGTTCCCAGCGGCGAGCCGGTCTTGAGACTGGTGGCCGACGCCATAGGCGGTCAATATACAGGAGGACGAGCGCGCTCGACACGTCCCGACGGAGATTCTGTCGCATGCAAGCTTCTGCCAGCTGGTCGGCTCTCGCCACGCGGCTCACGCTGCGCGCGATCGTCAACCCGCGGCTCGCCCTCGACCTCGCGCGCCTGGCGTGGAGCTTTCGGGCGCGCGACTGGTACCGTCGCCCGCCGTTCCTGCCGCTGCCGCCGCGCGACTATCTGCGCTGGCGCATGTTCACCGCCTACGGGGATGAGCACGCGGTGCCGCCCCTTGAAGACGTCGTGCGGTTCGCGCGCTGGCGGCGGGAGACGATGCACCTATGAAGAACGACGTCGAGAGAAGCGTCGAGGTCAAACGTCGAGGACAGGCGTTGGGCTTCGAGGCAGTGGGGATTGCGACGCTCGAGCCGAACACGCACGCGGACGAGCTCGACGCGTGGCTCGCGGCGGGCCACGCGGGCACGATGGCCTACCTGCACCGCCAGGCGGCGCAGCGCAAGCATCCGGCGCGGATCATGCCGGACGCTCGCGTGGCGGTGGTCACCCTCACGAATTACTTCCACGGCTCGGCTGACCCCGGGCCGCCGGCCCGGGGTCGAGGCAAGGTCGCCCAGTACGCGTGGTCCCCGGACTATCACGCCGTCCTGGGCCGTCGTCTGGAGCAGCTCGCCACCGCGATCCGCGACGGCTCCCCGGGCGCGAAGACCCGGTGCTACGTGGACGCGGGGCCGGTGCCGGAGCGCGAGCTCGCCCAGCGCGCCGGGCTCGGATGGATCGGCAAGAACATGATGCTCATCCACCCCGAGCTCGGCTCCTTCACGTTCATCGGCGTCGTCCTGACCGATGCGCCGCTCGCGCCCGATCTGCCGTTCGCGGCCGATCGCTGCGGCACGTGCCGCGCCTGTCTCGATGCGTGCCCCACGGACGCGTTCGTCGAGCCGCACGTGCTGGACGCCCGGCGCTGCATCTCGTACCTCACGATCGAGCACCGCGGGGACTTCACGGACGCCGAGCGGCGGATGGTGGGCGAGTGGGCGTTCGGGTGCGACGTCTGCCAGGACGTGTGCCCCTGGAACGTGAAATTCGCGCGCCCCACCGCGGACCCGGCGCTGGCGCCCCGGCCGGACCTGGCGGCACTCGACCTCGCCGCGCTGCTCGACGACGACGCCCCTCCCCAGGACTTTGACCGCCGATTCGGCGACACGCCGCTCGAGCGGCCGGGGCTCGCCGGCATGCGGCGCAACGGCGCCGCCGTGCTGCACAATCGCGGCCGGCCGTCTCCATGACCGAGATCCCGCCTGCCGCCGGGCAACGCGAGCTGGCCACCGAGATCCAGCACCGCCTCACCGATGGCCTCGGGAAGATCGACCCTCACCACCGGCTGCTCGGCCGGCCTGTCGCCTACCGGATCATCGACGGTACGACGCTCGAGATCACGTACCGCGACGTCCCGGGCATCGCCGAGGCGGAAGTCCTGGGGGTGAAACGGGTGATCGGGGTGGAGTGCTTCTGCACGGTGGCGCCGCAAACGGCCGAAACCGTGACGGTCCGGTTCATCGTGCCGCTGAGGTGAGTCACCGCGCGACGACGCGCGACACCACGTCGTACAGGAAATGCACGCCGAAGGTGAGGTCGTCCAGGCTCACCCGCTCATCGTTGCCGTGCACGCCGCGCGCCTCCTCCTGGTTGAGCGGGAACGGCGACAAGCCGTAGCTCACGATCCCGATGCGCCGGAAGTAGTGACTGTCGGTGAATCCGGGGAGCGGCGGCGTCGTGACGAGCGCCTTGGGGTCGCGCGCCTGCACCGCGGCCACGACCGCGCGGAACAGCTCCGTCTCGGTCGAGCTCTCGGTGGCGGGCCAGTTCGGCCCTTGGGGCGTGATGGCCACGCTGGTGTCGCTCACCACGCGCACGAGATCGGCGAGAAACGCCTGCGGATCCTGACCAGGCAACAGCC
>WNGL01001145.1_pt1 | contig 53496 bp, 40 predicted proteins | sample 5400591 | NCBI WGS metagenome assembly WNGL01 (sample SAMN13153377, study PRJNA577476) | soil metagenome | isolation source: 80 cm soil or saprolite under Garry oak tree replicate 1 | place: USA:California | collected 2016-06-15 | reverse complement strand
TACGATATGTGGCACGCGTGCTTTTTCCAATTGGGGCACTCATGTGTCTTGGTGTGGCAGCGGTTGCAGGAGTACACCTCGTTCGGGTGCGGGTACCCGACGTAATGGTTCTTCCGCTCGGTCTCCCGGATTTACCGTTCCACATTCGCCTGGATTCATTATCAAGTTTCTTCTTATTGCTGCTGGGTCTAGCGGGCACAGGAATCTCGACGTTTGCCGCTGGTTACTTCCGATCTGGCGAAGGCACCGCACCAGCCCTGCTTGGCCTTCATTACCATGTTTTTCTCGCCAGCATGGCGATGGTGATACTGGCCGACGACGCCTACCTGTTTATGGTTGCATGGGAGACGATGGCGCTGAGTTCGTACTTCTTGGTGACCTCGCATCATCGCATCCCAGAAATCCGGATGGCAGGGTTCTTATATCTGGTGATGGCCCATGTCGGCGCGATCTGCATCCTGCTCTGCTTCGGAGTGCTGCAGGGTGGTAGCTGGCAGTTCACGTTTGCAGCAATGCGTGGAGCTTCGCTCACGCCGTTCCTTGCCACGACTGCTTTCCTGCTTGCTCTCATAGGCTTTGGAGCGAAAGCAGGATTGGTTCCGATGCATGTGTGGCTGCCCGAGGCCCATCCGGCTGCGCCGTCGCCTGTCTCAGCGATGATGAGTGGGCTGATGCTTAAAACCGCAATCTACGGAATCTTGCGGATCACCTTCGACTTGCTGCACCTGAAACTCTGGTGGTGGGGAGTACTGATGCTCGCGCTTGGGCTGTTCTCCGCAATATTTGGAGCCATCTTTGCGGCGGTCCAAACCGACATGAAGCGTCTGCTAGCGTACTCCTCGATTGAAAACATCGGGCTGATCTTTACTGCCATCGGTCTATCGATTCTGTTTGAGACTAGCAACCTCCACCTGTTTGCGGCCCTCGCTCTCAGCGCCGCGCTGATCCATGCGCTCAACCACGCATTTTTCAAGAGCTTGCTTTTCCTGGTAACAGGTTCAGTTTTGCACGCGACAAAGACCCGCAACCTGGGGAAACTCGGCGGTTTGATACGCCGCATGCCTTGGGTAGCGAGCCTGGCACTCATCGGAACACTCTCCATTGCAGGTTTGCCGCCGTTCAACGGCTTCGTGTCAGAGTGGCTGCTCTTGCAGTCCTTTTTATTCACGCCGCAAATTCCGCATGCTTTCATTAATATGCTGGTCCCTCTCGGAGCAGCGGCATTGGCATTGACCATCGCTCTTGCAGCCTATGTGATGGTGAAGTTCTACGGGATCATTTTCCTAGGACAACCACGAGAGGCATCGCTTGTAAACGCGCACGACGCCAATTGGCTCGAGCGCCTCGGACTTGGCTGGCTCGCGTCAGGGTGCATTTTCATCGGGGTTTTTCCGCAGTTTGCGATGGGTGCGGCGGCGGCAGTCACAGCAAGTTTATTGAACCAGACTGTCAGGCCCGCCTCCACTGTCTGGTGGATTGCCCCAATTGCGCCGGAACAGGCCTCCTATAGCGGCCTGATACTACTCTGCGGAATCGTGGGCGTTGTCGGTATCACTTTCGTGCTGGTGCGATTTCTGGCTCACGGGCGAGTACGCCGCACAGATCCTTGGGACTGCGGCTATCCGTGGCAGACACCCCGGATGCAGGATACAGCGGAAGGGTTTGGTCAACCGATCCGCCACATGTTCGGTATCTTCTTTCACATGGAGCGAGATATGCCAGCGCCGACCGACGCCGTCCCACGATATCGCATTCATCTTGAGGACCGATTATGGCGCGGGATCTATCTACCGATCGCACGCGGCGTGCAAGGGCTTGCGGACGCAGTTAGCGTACTTCAAGGCGGGCGGCTGTCAATCTATCTGCTGTATAGCTTTCTGACGTTGCTTGGCCTGCTGGTGTTTGTTTTATGAGAGGGATCAGCTTCGTTCGGCAATTCGTGGAAATTGGCTTGGCCATTGCGATCGCGCCTTTGTTCAGCGGGTGGATCGCTCAATGCCGCGCCTGGCTGCAGAGCCGGTCTGCACCGCCATTTTGGCAGCCGTATCGAATGCTCCGTAAACTCTTCCACAAAGAGGTTGCGCTGGCCACAGATGCATCGCCCCTGTTTCGGATGACGCCCTATGTATTGTTCGGAACGATGGTGCTGGCGGCAGGGATCATCCCTTCGCTGGTAACCGATCTGCCGTTCGCACTCGTGGCAGACTCCATTGCCCTCATTGGCCTCTTTGCCACGGCGCGTGTCTTCCTCTCGCTCGCGGCCATGGATATCGGCACAGCCTTCGGTACGCTTGGCGCTCGGCGAGAGATGATGATCGGCTTCCTTGCCGAACCTGCGCTGCTTATGGTGCTCTTCAACGCGTTTTTGCTTTTTGGAAAAACGGCGCTGCCCAGTCTGGTAGAGGGATCCAGCGCGCCGCGCTCGGTCGTCGATCCAAGTGTGATTTTCGCGGCGGTTGCATTCATCATGGTTCTGCTGGCCGAGAACGGCCGCATCCCGATTGACAATCCAGCTACGCATCTGGAACTGACAATGATCCACGAATCCATGATTCTGGAGTATTCTGCGCGCCACCTTGCTCTCATCGAGTGGGCATCCAGTCTCAAGCTCTTCAATTATGCCTGCATGGGATTCGCTCTCTTTGTTCCATGGGGAATCGCGACGCATGGAGCAGATGGAGGCGTGGCCCTGCTGCTGGCCGTTTCCGCGCTGATTGGAAAACTCGTGATTGCCGGAGTGGTGTTAGCGCTCATCGAATCGTTGTCGGCCAAGCTGCGCATCTTCCGGGCCCCCGAGTATCTGGCGATGTCATTCTTGCTCGCGGTGCTCGGGTTGCTCGTTCATCTTCTTCAGGGGGCTTAATCAGGATGCAGATGTCCCACTTGATCTCGCAGTTGCTGAAAGTTCTCGCCGCTGGCTTGCTGCTCATCTCGTTCGCTATGCTCTCGGCTCGACGCACGCAGCGGCTGATCATACTGTTCGCATGGCAGGGCGGCATCCTCTTTTTGTCAACGTTGATCGTGGCCTATAGCTCCGGTTTAAGGGAGCCATATTACTCCGCAGCGCTTACCTTGATCTTGAAAGTCATTGTGCTGCCCTTGATCCTCCATAAGTTGATCTACCGGCTCGGGGCTCAATGGGACAATGAACCGTTAGTCAATGTTCCGACAACCATGTTGGTGGGACTCGTGCTTGTGATCTTCGCATTTGGGTTGGCGCAACCGATCACGATGCTCGCGACAACTGTCACACGCCACAACATAGGTATCGCACTCAGCGTCATTCTTCTGGCCTTCCTGATGATGATTACCCGTCGCAAAGCGGTGTCGCAAGTGATCGGATTTCTCGCCATGGAGAATGGGTTGTTCTTCGCAGCCACTAGCGCAACGTATGGGATGCCGATGGTCATAGAACTTGGCATTGCGCTCGACCTGCTTGTCGGCGTGTTTATTCTCGGCATCTTCTTCTTCCAGATACGGGAGCAGTTTGACAGCCTCGACCTGCATCACTTGGAAACACTCAAGGAGGAATAGCGTGGAGATCTATGTGGTTCTGGGCTTGCCACTGCTGGGGTCCTTCTTATTGGCCCTCTTCGGTGCGCGCCGCTTCGCAGCGGAGCTCAATGCCGGCGTAAGCCTGGCGACGTTAATAGCTTCATCCATGTTGGTTCTTCGTGTCATTTGGTACGGCCCGATGCTGGTCGGGCACGAGCAGTTTTTCGTCGACTCGTTCAATGTATTTCTCGTCGCGCTTACAGCGTTCGTGGGCTTCACCACCGCTCTTTTCTCCGGTCCTTACATGCGGATTGAAGAGCACCACGGACGCGTCACTCAACGGCGTCTGCGTCTTTACCACAGTATGTACCAACTCTTTATGGCGGCCATGCTGCTGGCGCTGCTGACCAACAACATGGGCCTCTTATGGGTGGCCATGGAAGCCGCTACGCTCTCGACTGTCCTACTGGTTTCTCTTTACCGGACACGAGCGAGCCTCGAAGCAGCCTGGAAATATTTCATCCTGTGCGGCGTCGGAATTGCCCAAGCCTTGTTCGGCACAATTCTGTTGTATTTTGCCGCAGAGCACGCTCTTGGGCGTGAAGGCATGACAGCATTGCTTTGGACGCACCTTAATATCGTCAAGGGACAGCTTGAACCGAGAGTGATGGGACTTGCGTTTGTCTTTCTCCTGGTTGGATACGGGACCAAGGTTGGGCTCGCTCCCCTGCACAACTGGCTCCCCGACGCACATGCCGAAGGCCCGACTCCCGTGTCGGCCGTCCTTTCCGGTCTTCTTCTAAATGTTGCGCTCTACGCCGTAATTCGCTGCAAGATACTTGCGGAAGGCTCTGTCGGAGCTTCTCTTCCGGGCCGGATGCTGATGACTTTTGGGCTGCTGTCGGCTGTGCTTGGAGCATTCTTTCTCTGGAGGCAGCGCGATATCAAGCGGCTCTTTGGCTACTCCTCCATCGAACACATGGGCATCATCACCTTTGCATTTGGATTGGGCGGCCCAGTAGCAAATTTTGCAGCGCTGTTACACATGACGGTTCACTCACTCACCAAGTCATCGATCTTTTTCACTGCGGGGCACGCATCGCAAACTGCCGGCACGCAGCAAATGGACGGCATCCGAGGTCTGCTCGGGATCAGCCCGACCATTGGCTGGGGACTCGGGCTCGGATCGCTTGCCATTCTTGGAATGCCGCCATTCGGAGTGTTTGCAAGTGAATTCCTCATTCTTACGACTGCAATGCGCGAGCATCCTTGGACTACGCCGTTGCTCTTGCTTGCGCTTGGAGTAGCATTCGCCGCAATCTTTAGCCGTGTTCAGCCAATGGTCTTTGGAGACAGCAACGCGCCTCCGTTACCGCATTCTCCGGCACTGTTGCCGGTCTTCGTCCATCTCACCATGGTGCTGACGCTCGGACTGTATATGCCGCCGGCACTTGCGGCCTGGTATCGCGCCGCCGCGCAACTGATTGGGTGATCCATATGGGTTTTGACTTCCTGGAAAATTCGGTGAAGCAACTTCCGTCGAATCTGACCTGCGGTTCCGTGAAGGTGGGGGCCGGGCGGTGGCGACAGACGGCCGAAGAGCTTTGTGAGGCTGGTGGTCATTTTCTGACTCTCTGGGGTGCGGATGATCGCGATCGGGACGGCCTATTCCGCATCTACTCCGTCTATCTGCTTCCAGACGGCAAAGTGGTAATGCTCGAGCATGAAATGGACGGCGGGACGAATGCCGTCTATCCAAGTCTCTCGGACATATTCCCATCCGCGTCGCGAATGGAACGTGCGACCTACGACATGCTTGGAATTGCGAGCACCGAGCCGGACAAGCGTGGATGGCTCCGTCATGGCGGTTGGCCCGAAGCCGTGTTTCCACTGCGGCGGGACGCGGACGGAATGCAGCAATATCCCCTCGCGTCCGAGCCCTATCCGTTCGTCCAGGTGGAGGGTGATGGCGTGCACGAAATTGCTGTCGGTCCTGTCCACGCAGGCACCATCGAGCCCGGGCACTTTCGCTTCTCTGTCGTTGGTGAGAAAGTCCTGCGCCTGGAAGAACGCCTCGGATATACCCATAAAGGAATTTCTAAGCGATTTGAAGAGATGCACCAGAGCGATGCACACCGCCTGGCGGCGCGCATCGCTGGTGATTCTGCTGTTGCCTTCTCCTGGGCCTATTGCGCTGCTTTAGAAGCAATCACGCAAAACTCCTGCCCTGCTCGTGCCGTGAGCCTGCGCGCCTTGGCCCTTGAACATGAGCGTTTAGCCAATCACCTGGGCGATCTGGGCGCTCTCGGAAATGACGCAGGTTTCGCCTTTGGGCTCACTCAATTCTCACGCTTGAAAGAAGACCTCCTACGCGTCAACGCATTAGTTTTTGGAGCGCGTTATTTGCTCGATTACATCGTGCCTGGGGGTGTAGCCAGCGATTTGCCGGAACGTGGACATGATGTGCTGCTTGCTCAATATGTGGACCTGCAAGAGGCTTCAAGCAATCTGCGCTCTATCTATGATGAACACGCCGGCCTCCAGGACCGCTTTCGTGAGGCAGGATGCGTGAAAAAAGAATTGGCCGAGAAGCTAGGCGCTCTTGGATTGGTTGGACGCGCGTCGGGCATCGGCTTCGATTTGCGGGTAAACGGTTCTTGGCCTCCCTACAACAAGCTAAGACCGAAATTGGTAACCCAACTTTCCGGTGATGTCGCGGCACGCGTACACGTTCGGTTCGATGAAATCGCCGAATCGATCAGACTTTGCAGGGTGCTCCTTGAAGAAATCTCATCGGGGCCGATTCAGACCGGAGTTCTTATCGCCGAATCCAATCGCCTCGGCCTCGGGTTGATCGAAGGCTGGCGCGGACCCGTAATGATCGCTCTTGAAACCGGCCCTCAAGGTGGAATCCGCCGCTGCCATGCTCACGACCCCTCGTGGCAGAACTGGCCGATTCTTGAATATGCAATCCTCGGAAACATCGTGCCGGATTTTCCCTTGATCAACAAATCGTTCAACCTGTCTTACAGCGGACAGGACGGCTGAGGCAACTATGTTTGACGTTCTCTCGCGCATGTTCCGAACGGGAATATTGACTGAGTCTTCAGCAGATTCAGCGCAAGCGCTTCCAGTCGTCGAGACTCTCCAAAGAGATCTGCTGAATATCCTGGGGCGCGCACTCTGCATCCGCCATGTCGATGCCGGCTCCTGTAATGGATGCGAACTCGAGATTCAGGCGCTCAACAATCCCTATTACAACCTCGAAGGTATTGGGATCAAATTCGTTGCGAGCCCGAGGCACGCCGACCTCTTGCTGGCGACCGGCCCTGTATCGGTGAATATGGAAGAGGCCCTTAAGCGCACATACAATGCCATTCCGGATCCCAAGTTAGTTGTGGCCGTCGGGGATTGCGGAGCCTGCGGTGGAGTTTTCGGAGAGAACTATGCCAGCAGGGGTGCCATTGCAAACGTCATTCCGGTACACCACACAGTTACGGGCTGCCCGCCGAATCCCGCCGCGATTTTGCAGGCCATCGTACGGACAGTTCAGTCTGCTCATTTGGAGGCATGATCTGTCTTTCACCAAACGCCCGAACAGACCCCGCAGCGAGTCTACTCTCCGTTTCAGCGGCGAGCTGTGGCGTACCAAGGAGCGACAGCAATTTTGGTCGCAGCTGGCACAGAATTTCTTCGCCAACCTCTTTCTCAATGTGCTGTCCCGAACAAAAAGGCCGTTCGACGCAGGCCGCCGAAAGCTGCGCCCCATCTGACACATCGATCAGTTCCATGCGCAGGAACAGCGCAGTTTCGTGCAGGATCAGCTCGCCTGAGAGCACCGCTCGAACTCCCATGCTCTCCCCTGCGCCTTTGGGGCTCGAGCCCAGAGTGTTGTGGCTTCTCACGATTCCTTGAGCCACTACGCGAAGACCGGGAATCCCGGATAGCGCGTCGCTAAGGTCTGAAGTCATCCGGCCGCTCCTGAATGGGAGTTCCGGATGTGTCCGGGTAACTTGAATCGGCAACACTGCGATGGAGTAGCCCGTTTCACGTTTCAGAGTGTTTGCCGTAAGCGAATGCGATCGGAGCCATTCGGGGACGAATCGGTACCCGCTTCCTGCCGCGGTTTCAATGAACCGGCTGTTCGTACCGGTTTCGCCCAGTGTTTCCCTGAGTGAGTGCACGACCTTGTTCAGTCCATGTTCAAAGTCGAGAAACACCTGACCGGGCCAAAGACGCTTCTGAAGCTCTTCTCTTGTGTGGACTCTCAGCGGCGGCTCGAGTAGTGCTCGGAGAAGGGTCCTGGCGTGAGGCGTCAGTCTAACCGCAAGACTGTGTTTCCGCAGTTCGCCGCTGACAGGGTCGAATTCAAAGGCCCCAAAACGGAGCGGCCCGATAAGTCCAGGGTTCATGACGTCCTCTTGCATCTTGGCCACGCTTGGTGCGTGACACCCGAGGGGTTAGTGTGCGGCATACCTTAGCACTATCTTTGGTGCTAATTCAAGTACAACTTTAGTAACCTCTCCAGACCAATCGGGATATCTTTGCCTAAGTCGCTGTATCTTATCCGCTTACTACAGAACCTCGCGGTAATCCGAAGTAACCGGAAGTAGCTTGCCTATTTATCCACAGACTGGTTAACTCTGTCAGCTACCGGAGAAAAGGCAAGGTTCTCCGTTTCCTTCGGCCAAACCCAAAAACCTGAATTAGCCTCCGAGCACTCCCCATTGTTTTGAGGTTCGCGAAACCGCGCGCCCGCTAAGTTGCGGTAAACCCATGATTCGAATGGAGAAAAGCCTATGTGTAACACTGTTTCGCTCCCCGGTTGTCGTGGTAAGCTCCTGCTTCTGACTATCTTCACTAGCAGCCTCGCCTTGGGACTAACGCAATCAGCAACCGCTCAAACCTGTCTCCAGAATGAATACAACCAAGTCCAAAAGCAGAAACTGAACTGCACGGCCAATGACGTGAGGATCGCGGAGGTTACGAACATTCGCGACCCCCTTACCGGCGCTAAGCTGGACAGTTGCATCGGAGGTGCGCACTTTAATTTCCTCGCCGACTTTAAGATCGTGACAACGTCGGCCCAGGCACGCGAGAACGTCGGCCTCTACGTTGCCACCAACAGCACGACCCAGGCGCTGACTGGGAGTTGCGTCGATAATATCGTCTCTCCACAGCATCAATGCCCTGGGGCTGCCAATGGCATCCTTTGCGGATCGAACGACTATCACGAGACCGATCCCGCGCCGGACAACTGCGGAGACACCAGCAGCGGTGATTCGAGCGGCACTGGGACGGAAATAGTCACCCTCGAAATCGACAATTTCCTGTGCGAGGCCCCGACCGGTTCAACCAACCTGGTCCTGCCGAACTGCACGAGCTGGCAGATACCCGGTGGGACGATTCAGTGCGTGTCGCCGTCGCCGACCTATCCGTATCCGTTCAACGGTCCCGGCGCAACGCCAACGGCAATTCCGGGGTCTCCGTCCAAGTGCAACTGCGGGATTATCCCTCTTGCCATCACGATCCAGACGCCGGGCATTAACGTGGCAAAGGCGTGCAACACCGCACAAACCACAGACCCGCCCAACTTCACTAACCTCTCCAATCCCACGCCTAGTTCCTGCACACTGAGCCCCGAAGGCGGCCAGGTGACCTACACCGTCGATATGGTCAACGACAAGACGAATTTCGGCAGCGTGGTTATCGACCAGGTTTGCGACAGTGCGTACGGCAACGTCTTCACAGCCGGCACGTTCACGGGCCCCGCTTGCGCCCCGGGAACCACCGGTCAAACAATAACCGGCACCACCTGCACGAGTTCTACGATTGCGTTTGGTGCCAGCCAACAATGTACTTTCACGGCAAACCAGCCCGAGAGTACGACCGTAAATGACATCGTGAATGTGTCAGGGCACGGAGTTTCGGCCGGCACGTTCGGCCCGACCAGCTCTAACCAGGTTCAGGTTGTGTCGAACGAGGCGCCTACCACGGGGACGATAGTCAAGACCTTCAGTGGTAATACCTCTGGCTGCGCGACGGCAAGATACAACGTGACGGTGACAAACACCAGCGCAAACCTCACGGACGAGACTCTGACGCTGTCGGCGTTCAATGACAGTGCTTTCGGAAGCATCACCACGGTGCACAATAGTGTTCTGGGGACAACCTGCGGCGTCGATACCGCTTCGCATGGCCTTGGGTCACTCTCAGGGTCTTTCGGAGCAGGCGCACTGCCGACGACAATTTCCGTGAATGGCGGCGCTTACACTTGCCAATTCGACGGGAATTTCTGCAGCGCACTTGATAGTAACGGTTGCTTCACGCACTCGAACACAGTGTCGGCGACGCTGACAGGGGACGAGAACGAAGTCGTCAGCTTGACACCTGGGACGCTCAACCTGAGAGAGTGTCTCGCGGGATCAGTGCAATAGGCTGTTAACGTGAGCCGGAGTCACCCGTCCTGTGGGCGACTCCGGTTTCGCTAAGTGATGAATTGAGGGCCGGCCGAACTTGGCCGGCCCGTTTTATTGCCGGAATTGATTCCGCATCGGCGCGCCGACAGTCCACATTCTCGCCGGGCGCAAAGCCAGAGATGCTGTTTCCCGAAGCCACGGGCTTAACAGCCTGCGGAAAAACTCATCGCATTGCCGGTTTTGTGTCAGGGCACGACTTCACAGGCTGCGGAAAAGCTCGCTCCGGTGAAGGGTACGGGCTTTAGCCCGTACATCAGTCCCCCAAAATCACTGTGGGCTTTAGCCCCTGAGGGAAGTCTCTCCGGCGCGAATACGACTTTTTCCGCAGCCTCTTCAGCCGTGCCGCAAGTAGCTGAAAATACGATAGTTTTAGCCCCGGCCTGGGTGCTGGGTGCCCCATTCATGCGCGCTGTTTGCGCATGAGTGGGAAACCACGAACCTAAATGATCGGAAATGATCGGACCAGCATGGACCTTCACAAGCCGGCTGCGGCAAAACTCATCACTTGGCCGGTTTTGTGTCAGGGCACGGCTGATCGGGGTCCCCAGCGACTGGTCTTCGTCGCTGGGGTGACTTGAGCCGTGCCGCAAGTGGCTGAAAATACGAGGGCTTTAGCCCCTGAGGGAAGTCTCTTGGTACCCACTCATCTGCAACCCCGCCAACATCGCTTTCCATTTGCATATTATTTCCATCCCTCGGCGCACACTGGAAGTTGGAGATCGAGCCGGGAACAACACTGCATGCACATTCATGCCAGACCTCAATACCGCAATGCGAAACAAAAAGCGCAAAATTGCCTCAAAAAGACCCGTAAGTCCTTATCCAAGAGGATTCTGCAGCCAAGTCCTTTGATGAGAGGAACTTGCAGCGGTACCCCCTCTCTAAGCCCATGAATATAAAGAACTTCCCTACAGAGTATGGGTGGGGGGTACCAGGGAGTAAACAAGCCTGTCGCAAGACCAGAGATCCTGTGTCCCGAAGCCGCAGAGCACAAATCGACGGTCCCCACGGACAGTTCCTTGGTCCGTGGGGGCTGTAGTTTTGCCGTAAGCGCCTTGTGTTATTGCACCGTGAAGCTGGTGCTCGCGCCCTGAATGGAGCTGGCGCCTGTTACAGTCGTTGTGGCCTGAACACTATAACTTCCTGCGACCGCGCGCTTTGACAACCTGTAATTCAACAAGGCAACACCGTTGCTGCCGGTTGTGCCGGTCAGGGTTGTCGATCTCCCATTCGGCGATGTCACAGTCACAGTTACGCCGGCACCCACGTCAGGCGATGTGCCGGAAAGCGCTGTGACGGTCATTCCAACAGTCTGGCCCGGCAGGTAGCTGGACTGATTCGTGTTCACGCTGATGGCGGACGGCGCGGGCGAGGAACCATTCAACGTGACTTGTACCGTCGCGCCCGTGCTGCTTACTGCGGTTGGCGTAAATGTCACTCCGGCGGCCGAATCCTGGAAGCTTTGGCCAACAACAAGGGATGGATCGAACCAGCCACTAGTCGTCGGAGTCGCAGGCGTCATGTCAATTGATTCACTGCTGTTGCCATTGCCATCCGTGCCGAGATGGAAGAGCAAACCGGTCGTCTCGTTCTGGGTATAGTAGACCGAACTCGATAGAAATGAGTCGAAACCAGCCGCCTGGCGAGCTTCAAGGTAATACCACGTCTTGGCGCCGGTGGTGGGGTCAGTGGATTTCAGGATTTTCAGCGCGTTCGGCCCGGAGCCGAGTTCGTAGGGAGTGATCGTGTACGTTCCGCTGCTCGTAACCGTCGTGACTGAAGGCGAGCCGCCCGAGTTCAGCCATCCCAGGCGTTCCTTCTGGAAGGCGTTGTAGTCCGGGGACGCCGTTTGCGGGGTACCCATTACGTCCAGGTTGTCGCCATACTCAACGACAGTACCGCTGGAACAAATGGTTGCAGACGTGCCGCAATTGAGTGAATGGGAGTGCCAGAGGCCGAATGCGTGGCCTAGCTCGTGGTCAATAACATGGATATCCAGGTTATTGCCGTTGATCCAGTTCTGTGAGGGATTTCCTCCTACATAAGACGAACCCGCAAACCCACAGGCATTATTCTGCGGAAACGCATAGACATACCGGGTGTAGTTCGACAAGTTCGTGCCTGCAGCGACGGCGGCATTTTGGGCGTCAGTCGCAATTTGAGCAAGGTTACAGGTTGTGACGCTGTCCGGGATCGTGTACCAGCCAACCACGGTCGGGACGATGGAGGTCTGCCCGTAAGAGTTCTCCACGAAGAAATCGTTGACCGACCCGGAAAACAGAGTCTGGGCATCGCTGATGGTATAAGGCTGGACGGGATCATCCTGGAAATTGACCAGCATCACCAACGTGTATTGAGCGCCGAGGGTGTTGAGCACGGGACCCGTTGAAGTCGTCGTTGACGTTGAAGTCGTCTTCGTATTGGTTGTAAGGCTGCTACCCGAATAGAGGACTAGATTGCCGCCGGAAAGATCGCCCTCGGCGGTGACGTGATCTCCGGTCAGGAGATGGGTCGGCGGCTCCTTTTGGAAATGGAGCGGTACCCGAGTGCCATCTTGCTGCTTCAACGAGTACAAAAGACGCCCGTGATCCTTGAAATCCTGCTGGAGAATTTCGAGTTCACCTTCTAGTTGGACATGCTTACTCGGCCCGGCTATGGTTTGAGCTGCGGCTGAATTTCCCTGTGCGAACGCACTTGCCAGGGCGCCGAGGACAAAAATGGCAAACAGTCCGAGGCCGGCAATGCGACCGCGAACAGCATACTTCTTCTCGGATTTCATTATAGGAAGCACCTCATACGTCTTTTTCCCACCCTCCAGAATCGAACAAGGCAGGAGAGGCGCATAGATGCCAATAGGTTACTAATGCCACTAATGTAACATTACCTTCGGTGCCGCTGAGGCGGCTGGCGACTATATGGTAGGGCCGGGAAAATTAGATTAGTATTCAGGCTAGCACGTCAAAACGACCCGCTGACGGGGTCGTATCACATAATGCAAGTTACTTATATTCAGCGCTTTCTTGACAGCTCATCGTCGATGATCCGGGTGAAGCTCTCTTGCTGCTGGGCCCCGGAGATCGCAACGCCGTTGACGAAGAATCCTGGTGTCCCGGTAACACCCGCCTTCCTGCCCGCCTCAAGATCCTTATCGATATCCGCCTTGTACTTTTCGCTCGTCAGGCAGGCACCAAACTTCGCCTCGTCGAGCTTCAAATTTCGCGCGTATTCAATCAGGTCATCCTTGCCCAGCTTCTCCACCGTGAACATCTGGTCGTGTAACTCCCAGAACTTCCCCTGCTCTAGGGCGCAGCGCGAGGCCTCAGCGGCGATTTCGGCCTGCGAATGAATCTGTCTAAGCGGAAAGTCGCGATAGGCGAGGCTTACCTTGTCTCCATATTTGGCCAGCACCTTTTGAATGGTGGGTTCCACCTGGTGGCAGTAGGGACACTGGTAGTCCGAAAACTCCACGATCATGACCGGGGCCTTGGGATTCCCACGAACGCGGGCCGGGTCGTAATCCACTTTGATTCTCGGAGCGGATAACAGGACCACCACATTCGAATCGGCACGCAGAGTCTTCAAATAGTCCTCGCGCCCCTGGTGTATCTTTGCCTGCTTCAAGGACTCTCGGAGCTGAGTTTTTACGTCGGCTAGCGGACGATTGATTCTGTCCTTCAGTGCCAGGTAGTACCCCTCGACCTCGGCGTCGCTCGAATCCGGGACTTTGGAGTCGATCTCCTGGATGAGCAACTGCTCGGTCGTGAGCCCTTTCTTCTTGGCAGCGGCCTCCAGGGTCTTCTGCTCAATTACGGCGTCCAGGGCTTTTCTTTTGATTTCGAATTCCTGATTACGCAGTGGAAGCAATTGTCCCTGGATCGATGGGAGCAGGTCTTCCTCGTAAATGGCCTGTCCATTCACAGTGGCAACTGGCTGTCCAGCCTTCATCGCATCGGGGTTTTGGGCCAAAGCGGTGAAAGCCAGGAAAAGGCCGCAGACAAACAATGGGAACCTGAATAGTTGAACTTGCATGCACGGGAGTATAGGCCGGATTCGCTAAGACTGGAAAGACTTTTCTCCAACGACCAGGATCTAACATGAGCCACGCAGAGAGATAACCCGTTAATGATGCTCCCAATGGCAACTTTCTCCGCTTCTCCTTTGTTTCCCAAGCCTTCCGCCTCATGTCTGCTCTTTGGGACCAGACACTGGCTGTCACGTTCTGAGACGAAGATGGTCTCGATGTATTATGCGGGCATGATAGGCGCTGAAGCGAATCGACTTGCAAGGTGGATTTGGGACTATGGAACAAAGCCGGCAGCAATCTCCGGCTTCTTCGTGCTCGTCGCACTCTTATGGACGTTTCTACTGCAGCACGTGATCTCCTATCCGTTCGTATTTCTCTTCTTTGGTGCCATCATGTGCAGTGCGTGGTTTGGTGGTTTCATTGCGGGAGTACTAGCGACCGGAATGTCCTATGTATTGATAGTTTTCTTTTTTATACCTCCGAAGTATTCGATGACGGTTGGCAATGAGTCCCAAACCTTCCTAGCCGCGTTTGTTTTATGCGCAATCGTCATCGCTGCAATTAGTTCAGTTCGCAGGCGAAGCGACGTCGGGATTCGAATTGCACGGGATGAATTGGAAAAGAGAGTCCAGGAGCGCACATCCGAATTGGAGCAATCGAACCAGGAGATTCTGGAACGTGAACGTCAGCTTCGACTCCTCGCAGAAGCCATTCCCCAACAGATATGGTCCGCCGACGCTAGCGGTTCGATCGAATATTGCAACCGAGACTTACTCGCATACATCGGCAAAGAAACTAAGGATCTACACGGGGAGGCTTTCTTTACCATCTTCCATCCTGAGGATGCATCGCCATTCCGTGAAGGCTGGGAGGCTGCGCGAACTGGGGTCGGCAACTTCGAGGTGCAGGCGCGTATTCGAGGTTCCAACGGACTATATCGGTGGTTCCTCGCTCGGGGCATTCCACAGCGCTCTGCCGACGGCAAGATTGTGCGTTGGTATGGCGTACACGTCGACATCGAGGACCAGCAGCGCACCCAGCAGAGATTGTTCGTGGCACAGGAAGATCTATCTCGCACCACGCGCACCATGAGCATGGCGGAAATGGCGGCATCAATTGCCCATGAGCTCAATCAGCCGCTCACCGCACTGATTACGGACGCCTCTGCCTGCAGACGGTGGCTCAGTACCGACCCTGTAAACGTGGCGAGAGCGTTCGCCGCAGCAGAAAGAATCATTCGTGAAGGCACACGCGCCAGCGCAGTTTTGAGCCGCGTGCGTTCGCTTTTCAGCAAGTCTGACTACATTAGAAAGTCGACTGATCTGAACAGGCTAATCGTCGATCTTGCTCGTCTTTTGAGAGATGACGCGATTCACCGCGGAGTGTCGATTGAACTGAAACTCGATGAGAATCTTCCAAATCTCAAGTTGGATCCGGTGCAGATCCAGCAAGTCCTGTTCAATCTCGTGATCAACGGAATGGAGTCAATGGCGGAGGTCGAAATGCCTAGGGTTCTGCAGATCTCCTCTGCTTTCAATGGAAGAGACGCAGTTACGGTCGCGGTGGAAGATCTGGGACAAGGAATCTCTGAGCCGGATCCAGAAAAACTCTTCGAACCGTTTTATACGACAAAGCCGGAAGGAACAGGAATGGGGCTCGCTATCTGCCGTAGCATTATTGAAACTCATGAAGGACGCATCTGGGCCGCCCGGTCAGAACGTGGTGCAGTTTTCCAATTCGTCCTTAAGGTGAACAAATGAGCAGTGTAGGAGTCGAAAGCGATAGAACGGTGTTTATCGTGGACGATGACGAGGCGATCCGAGTTAGTCTTTCCGATCTCCTGGAATCAGTTGACATGACCACGCGTGTCTTCGCTTCCGCTGAAGATTTTCTCGACAAGTGGAATGTCAACATGAACGGATGCCTCTTGCTTGACGTGCGACTTCCCGGGATGAATGGGATGGAAATGCAAGCCAGGCTGTCGGAATCCGGCATCACTATCCCAGTCATTATCATGACGGCACATGGAGATGTGCCGATGGTTCGCAAGGCATTGAAAGCCGGTGCCGTTGAATTCCTCATCAAGCCCTTCCGAGATGAAGAGTTGCTGCAAGCGGTGGAACAGGCGCTCGCACGTGACCGGGCACATCGGCGGGCAGACAATTTGGTCAATGAGATCCAGGCCCGAGCCGGGACACTGACTGAGCGCGAGCGTCAGGTGATGGCACTAGTCACAGCCGGACTTACAAACAAGGAAATTGCCGACCGGCTTTACTTGAGTGTTGTGACAATCAAGCTGCACCGGGGGCACATGATGAGAAAAATGCAAGCCGAAACACTGGCCGATCTCGTGAAGATGTGGGAAAGGATCAACCCGCCGAATGAATCCGTCGCCGTCGAGTGAGCGGGGCGCTGTACAACCCGTGAAGATCGCATAAAGGAACGAGAAAACTATACCTAGGGATAGTTGTATTGACGAGAAGATAGCCCTTACCCTTCTTTACAACGGCTAATGATTCGATTGTGAAACTGAGTGCTCCTCATGGCTCCCTACTTTCGCAGTCAGGGCCGTTGCCTGGGCCCGGTGCTCTGAAGGTGGGTCAGGCACTCTGATCTGAAGATCCACTGCGATTTCAAGATTCAATCTGGTGCTGTCAGGGCTCGTTAGACGGGACCGCAAAGGTGTATCTCGCGGGAGGAACATGAGTATACAGGCATTGCTGATCGAGTCATTGCTCGCAGGATTCTTTGCCGTGGCTTGCTTTCGCGCACGGGCCGAGTCGCCCAATACCGACGGCTTAGCTCCACAAAGACTGTTCGTTCTGACTGATCGGCTGGAGCGATTGCGACGCACGCGCTGGCAATGGGCCACGATGGTTTTACTTCTCGTTGTGGTGCGTCTGCAATTTAACGCACCGCTCGTGGCTGAACTCACTGGCCTTGTGCAATTCATCGTCTTTCTCGCGCTTCCGTCACAAAGGACTCCAGCGGGAGTGCTGCATCGCCCATGAGAGATCTGCTGGATGCTGCGGACTTTTTGCGCAGAGTGCGCCGAAGAATGCGGTTCGGGGAATTCTCACGCGAACCATTAAAGCTGCTGCGACTGGAATGGAAAGAGGATGCGGTGGAATGCGACTGGTTGATGCGACCCTCCGATCCCTGGGACGTTGACCTGCCCGCTCGCATTGTCGAAGAGAATCAGACGCTGCAGGCATTGAGGGATGCGTTGAGCCTTCGCAATATTGTCTTTGAGTCGTTTCCCGGAGTGGACAACGCTGAACTGCGAATGTTTCGCGTTGGGGCAGACCAATTGCCGGAACTTGTGATGACTGGTAGCGTGATTCGCTCGAACGAGGTATTTGAACGCGTTGCGTCGATAGCCATGCGCGCGAGGTTGTGCGGTTTCCGCTTTACCCGTGCAGAGGGTTCACTGGAAAGAATGACCCTGCTGGGTTGTTCCTGAATTTGACCGGGCTGTTTGAACATGTTCGCAGCGGGCAAGCAACTTTGGGCCGGTGAGTGTCTGCCGGGCGGTCGGCTTTCTCTTGCGCGGGTGGTGAGTTCTGAAGTTTTCAAAGTTAACAAGGAGGGGATTAATGGCGGCAACAAAAGCACAAGGCAGGGCATTCACGCTATTCATGGGGGGGCTGACGGCAGCTACCGCAGGAATCGCATTCTTCTCATCTGGCGGCGGCAAGGCGGCTTTAGTTCTCGGCGGCGCAGTCGTTGCATTTTCTTTCTTTCGCTTTCTGAAAATTAAACCGCTGGAAGGGAAGGTCGCACTCGGTGCGCAACCAGCCGTCCAGAAGCTGATTGGCGTTCTGCTCTCCCTGGCAGGCTGGGTGGTCGTTCTGTATGGATTGCACCTGATGGCCAGTGTTTCCGGAAGAATGGCCACAACGCTCATTGGCTTCGCAATAACGCTGGTAGGCGTTCTTTACGTCCTGCCTTCAGCGGCGAGCAAAAATGCTATCTGGAAGGCATAGTAGCCCGTTTTCCAACTCCCTCGGCGATGATCAACCCCACCATGGAGCTGAATAGATGAGAATTGTTCGGATTGCATCCTGTATCTGCACTCTTGCGTTTTTGCTTACAGCTTGCGCAGGAATTGTGGCTCGTGCGGACGCTGCCCCATCGGCATCGGCCGGTGAGCTGAAAGACACCGCCTCAAAGGCGCCCTCTACTGCTACTCTCGCTGCCGGCGATCCCGGCGGTTCCCTCACCGGCACTATTAACGACGTTCCAGTGGGCGACGCCAAAGTTGGTCTCACCCTTGGCGACGTCGCCAACCAGGTTGGTCAGAACAAGATCGGCATCAACTTCACCTGGACTTTAATTACGGGCTTCCTGGTCATGTTCATGCAGGCCGGATTCGCCATGGTCGAGGCGGGTCTCTGTCGTGTAAAGAACGCCAATCACACCTACATGATGAACTTCTTTGTGTATGCGTGCGGTTTGTTCGCCTACTGGATTATCGGCTTTGCCATTCAAATGGGTGGTGCAGCCGGCAACGGAAATCTTGGTGGCTTGCAGCCGCTGGCCAGTGAGCATGTGATGTCCCTGTTTGGAACTCATTGGGGAATCTTCGGGCAGAGCGGCATGTTCCTCGCAGGCCACACCTATGACGTCGGCGTCATGGTCATCTTCCTGTTCCAGATGGTCTTCATGGATACGGCGTTGACGATTGTGACCGGCGCCGCTGCCGAACGCTGGAAGTTCATGACCTTCGCGGTCTCCTCGGTCTTGATGGGAGCATTCACCTATCCGCTGTTTGCCAACTGGGCATGGGGCGGCGGCTGGCTCGCGCAAATGGGAACCAATCTCGGACTCGGAAAGGGATATTGCGACTTTGCCGGATCGGGCGTGGTGCACGCGGTGGGTGGCCTTACGGCGCTGGCAGTTGCAATGGTTATCGGCCCACGCATCGGCAAGTTCAACCGCGACGGATCTGCCAACGCCATCATCGGCCATGACATCTCTGCGGTTCTCATTGGCTGCTTCATTCTGGCGTTCGGGTGGTTCGGCTTTAACCCCGGCAGCACTCTGGGCGCTTCTGGGGCAGGCTGCCTGCGCATTGGTTCCGTAGCAGTGAACACCATGCTCGCCGGCTGCACTGGTACCTTCGGCGCGCTTCTCTACATGTGGATACTGAAGGGCAAGCCGGATGCCTCCATGAGCGGCAATGGATTGCTTGCCGGTCTGGTTGCGATCACCGCACCCAGCGGATTTGTGAACACCACGGGCAGCGCCATCATCGGCTTCGTCGCCGGTGTGCTGGTTTGCCTCAGCGTTTCGTTTGTTGAGAATTCGCTCAAAGTCGACGATCCGGTCGGCGCGATCTCTGTCCACGGTGCCTGCGGCTTGTGGGGTGTGCTCTCCGTCGGCCTCTTTGCCGATGGAACCAGCAACTATGGCGGATCATGGAACGGGGTCACTGGTTCCGTCACCGGCCTTTTCTACGGCGACTCGAGCCAGTTGGTAGCTCAACTGGTCGGCATAGCCACGCTCGTTGGCTTCGTCTTCACTTTCAGCTTTGTGCTGAATTGGGTCCTGGACATCTTCCTCGGCCAGCGCGTCTCCGCAGCAACTGAAGTCGCTGGTCTCGATCTTCCTGAGATGGGCCAGATCGGCTATCCGGAATTTGTCTTTCGTCCCGAGCCCGATGTGCTGGTGGCGGCAGGGCGGGTAGCCGTCGCTTAGGTTCTCCACTGTCATTTTCCTGGTGCAGCAAAGCACGATCTGCCAAAGCTTTGCTGCCCCCTTTTTCAGTTCGAACCTCTGGAGTTTTCCTCAATGAAGAAGCTTGTACATCGCGACATTGCCGAAGAAAAAGAGATGTTCTACGATCCACAAGCGCAAACCACACTGGCGCTGCCCGGAGCGATTGGACCTGACGCGTCTCGCCTCCTGCAGCGGATGTTCCGCGATCCGCGTGTGCTGGAACCGTACGAGCGCGGCGACCTGATTACCCAACTGAGGAAGGCAGTCGATCTGAGTCCCCAGGTACCCGAGGTCAGAGTACTGTTGGGCATGGCGCTTTGCGTGGACCTGCAGGTGCAGGAAGCCATGGAAGAAATGCGTGAAGCGGTTAAGACGGACCCCGATTGCTTTATTGCGAGGCTAAAATTCGGCGAGTTGCTGATGCGCCTGCGCGTTTGCGATCAAGCCGCAGAACACACCCATCATGCCGCGCAACTCGCGTCCAACCCAGTTCAGTCGGATCTCGCGCGGAGACAAGCCGCGACCATCCGCACTATGCTGAGAGAAGGAGTTGAACGCGGAGGCCACGGCGGTCTGCTCCCCCGAATGCTCCGTTTTGGCCGCAAATCCAAGCCGCAAAGCAGTGCACCCGTTTTGGTCGGTTCCAAGTAGGAGAGGATGCCCGCAACTCTGCAACTGGCTCTGCTGATCGCGATACTCCTTCCAGCAGGGAAAATCGTCGCTTCTATAAGCACCAAATTCGGCATTCCCGCCATCCTCGGAGAACTCTTGGTGGGCGTGGCGGCCGGCCCGGGCTGCTTGAATATCCTCCATATGCGCCTCTTCAGCGGCACGCCCGCCGGCGACGCTTTTCTGCTGCTTGCGCAAATCGGCGGCTTTGTCCTTATGTTCATTGCAGGCCTCGAAACGGATATCGACCGGATGCGCGAAGCTGGTGTCACCGCCTTTCTGGTCGCGACTTCTGGCGTGATCTGGCCGTTTTTTCTGGGTGCCGGATCTGCATATCTCCTCGGGCTTCCTTGGAGCAGCGCCTGCTTTCTTGGGGGAGCTCTGACCGCTACCAGCGTATCGATCTCTGCGCGCACGCTGATGGATGCGGGCAAGATGACCTCGCCGGAGGCTTCTGTCATTCTGGGAGCAGCAGTCATAGACGACGTAATGGGCCTATTCGTCCTCGCCTTTCTCGCGGCCTCATGCAGCACAACGGGAGCAGGCGCCTTTGGGGTTGCGCCGATGCTCTCCCTCTGGCTGCAACAGCATGTCCCGGTGGCGGCACGCCATCCGCTCGGAGTGCAAATGTCGCTCATTGCAATCTGCGTCACGGTCTTCTTTGTTGTCGCATACAGCGCCGCGCAGCGTTGGGTCGACCCGATGATGCGGGTATTTCGAAAACTCGACGCTAACGAAGCCGTAACAAGCTGCGTTTTGGCCCTCGTCCTGTTGTTCGCCGTGAGTGCGGAATGGCTGGGCAGCGTGGCAGGCATTACCGGCGCCTATCTGCTGGGCTATGTGTTCGCGGGAGCAAAGCTCAAGACGCTGATCGAACGCACCTTCTATGCCATCGGTCATGGCCTTCTGATCCCGCTGTTCTTTGTGTCGATTGGCTTGTCGAGCAACTTTCGCGCACTCGGAGGCCATTGGCTGCTGCTTGCTGTCATCTTTCTCGTTGCCGTTGTTAGCAAGCTCATCGGATGTGGCATGGCGGCCCTTGGCATGGGCATGGGGCCTGTGCCGAGCTTTCGCGTTGGCTGCGGCATGATTTCACGCGGTGAAGTTGGATTGATCGTCACTGCCATGGGCGCGAGCACTGGCATCTTCAAGGAACCCGAGGTCGCGGTGATGGTCACTGTGGTTCTGCTAACTACGCTCATTACGCCGCTCATCATGAGGGGCGCATTCATGATCAAGTGTCCCCAAGATGACGAGAACAATCAGGGCAAGGGCGAATCTGTCCATTTCTCTGCGATGACCGAGACCGAAGCTGAGGCCTAACGTTCCGCACTGCATGGGTCTTTCGCCCGCATCTTTCAGAGCGCTCATAGGGAGGGCGCGCCGCCCGGCGCCGCTGAGAAAGATGATGCAAACTTCTACTTTTCAGTTTCGTCAAATCGAGCCGAGGACAATTCCTTCGCTACACAGATCCATCATGGGCATGTTCTAAACATGCCGCTTGGGAATGATGGCGACTATAGCGGTTCTCCAATTGGTGTATAGCGAAGCGATGTCGCTAAGTGGCTTTTTCCTCACCGGGGTCCCCGGCGACAGGTCTTGGTCGTTGGGGTGGAAGTAAAAGCCACCTTGTATGGAACTGGAGATGCCACATAGAAATTGGAGAACCGTTCGAAGCTCCTGCGTGTTTGTCGCGCCAAGCCGGTTCGCTGAAGTTAGACTAGCGATGAGTCGAAAAGCAGCCAATACCGGAGGCGATGTGCAGGATTTTCGTAGGGATTTCTTGAAGATGGCTGGCTTGGCCGTGGCCGGCAGCGCAACTACGCTTATTCCTTCATCCCAAGCCATGGCGCGCGGACAGCACAAAGAGGGTTCCGCGACATCTGAAAAGCCGCTTTACTTTGATGTTCGGCATTTCGGCGCAAAAGGGGATGGCTCTGCGATCGATTCCCATGCAATCAATGCGGCGATTGACGCAGCCGCAGGTGGTGGTACGGTAGTAGTTCCCGCCGGGGTATATGCCTGTTACTCCATCCGCCTCAAGAGCAATATCGCAATCTATCTGCAGCAGGGAGCAACTATTTTGGCTGCGCCCACGCCCTATGATGGCCTCGCAAGCGGTGGCTACGATGCCGCTGAGCCACAAGGCGACTGGGAACCGTATCAGGATTTCGGTCACAACCATTGGCACAACAGCCTCATTTGGGGCGAGAATATCCACGACTTCGCCATCTTCGGTCCAGGCCTTATTTGGGGAAAAGGGCTGAGCCGCGGCCACAACGAGCAAGCGCTGCCGGATACTAAGGCCCCGGGTGTCGCAAACAAGGCCATCGCTCTCAAGAACTGCCACAACGTCATCCTCAGCGACTTTTCCATTCTGCAGGGTGGCTGGTTCGGCATTCTGGCGACGGGCGTCGATAACCTCACCATCGACAATCTGAAGATCGATACCAACCGCGACGGCATGGATATTGACTGTTGCCGAAATGTGCGTGTTTCCAACTGCACCATCAACTCGCCGTGGGACGACGGAATCTGCCCCAAGAGTTCCTACGCGCTCGGCTATCCGCGGGCAACCGAGAACTTGACCATCACCAACTGCTACGTAACCGGCGACTACGAGATCGGAAGCGTGCTCGATGGCACGTGGAAGCCGATGCAAATGGGACCGCGTCGATGGGGGACCGGCCGCATCAAGTTGGGCACGGAGTCGAATGGCGGATTCAAAAACGTGACCATCTCAAACTGCGTCTTTGAGAGCTGCCGGGGCTTTGCACTCGAGTCCGTGGACGGCGCGCTTGTTGAAGATATTACCTTTGTCGGCATCACCATGCGCAACGTGCGCAATGCGCCAATGTTCCTGCGTCTGGGTGCGCGTCTGCGTGGTCCCAAACCGCAGACAGTCGTTGGCACGATGAGGCGCATCCTCATCAGCAACGTCACCAGCTACAACGCCGACATGCTGCCCACGATTATTGCCGGAGTTCCAGGACATGCGGTCGAAGACATCAAGATCAGCGACGTTTACCTTCACCAAGTCGGTGGCGGCAACCCTGCGATGGCGACAATTCAGCCACCCGAAAAGGCAGACCAATATCCTGAGCCGACAATGTTCGGTGATCTGCCTGCTACCGGACTCTTCGTGCGGCACGCAAGGAACATTGAGGTCAGCAATCTCGAAATCGCCACCGAAAATCCCGATTCCCGTCCCGCCTTTTGCCTCGATGACGTAGACGGTGCAGACTTCTTCCGCATAAGAATGCCCATGAGGAAGAAAAGCGATCAATTCAAATTGAAAAATGTTTCCGATTTCCGCGTCTTTGGTTCTCAACACTACCCCGACACTTCCGTGGATCACGGCGAGGACAGGATGGTGTAAACAAGGCTATTCCCGCGCTGGAAGATTCTGAAGGTCGATCCCCAGTTGCTGGCATTTCTTGTAGAGATGGCTTCTTTCCAGTCCGAGCGCTTTGGCCGTTTGGGTGATATGCCGGCCATGGCGATCGAGCTCGGCCATGACGATTTCCCGCTCAAAAATCAGCACTCGCTGAGCCAGTGGGCCAGACGCGTCCTCAATCTCCGCGCTTCGCCGCGCGGTGTTTGGGGTTAAATGAATTGCAGGCAGCGCCCGCTGAACCGCCTCGGCATCCACTTCAGTTTCAGCCAACAGAAGCAGCCGCTCCACCATGTTGCGAAGTTCCCGAATATTTCCCGGCCATGCGTATTCCCTGAGCACTTCGATGGCCTCGGGGCTGAATGGAATTGCCCTCCAGCCATTCTGTGCGCACACCTGGCGGGAAAAGTGATCGACGAGCGCAAGCAAATCTTCGCGGCGCTGGCGTAGTGGCGGAAGCTCGAGCGGAAATACTACTACGCGATGATAGAGGTCACGACGAAATCCCCCAGCTTCCACCAGTTGCTCTAAGTTCCGGTGCGTTGCAACTACCACGCGAACATCCACGCCGATCGCCTTGTCCGCGCCAATCCGCTCCACTTCGCCGCCTTCCAGCACGCGCAGCAGTTTGGCCTGCATGGCAACAGGCATGTCACCGATTTCGTCAAGAAACAGTGTGCCACGGTGTGCTTGCTCAAACTTGCCGTTGTGTCTCTGTGCCGCGCCGGTAAAGGATCCCTTTTCGTGCCCGAAAAGCTCGCTTTCAATCAGTTCTGCCGGAACAGCCGCGCAGTTCAGAGTCACAAATGGGCCGTTGCATCGATGACTCTTTTCATGCACCGTCCTTGCCACCAGTTCCTTGCCAGTTCCCGTCTCACCGTAGATGCAGACACGCGTCTCGCTTGCGGCAACGCGTTCAACTTGCGCCATCACTTTGCGCATGGTTTCACCGGTCCACACCATCGTATGTTTGCCCACACGAATACGAAGGTCGCGATTCTCGGCTTCAAGGCGTGTCAGCTTTATCGCATTGTCTACCGTCACCAGCAACTTCTCGGTAGTTAGCGGCTTCTCAAGGAAATCCAGCGCTCCGAGCCGAGTTGCCCGCACCGCCATCTCGATATGAGCTTGTCCGCTCATCATCACCACGGGTGCGGCCACGCCCCCCGCCTTCAGATCTTCAAGCAGCGCAAGCCCATCGCGGCGCGGCATCACGACATCGCTGAGAATCAGATCAAAGGGTTGGGCCAGGGCTAGTTCCAGCGCTCGGGCCGCGTTGTCGCAAACCACCGCCTCGTGCCCTGCCAGCCGAAATGCGCGCGACAGCGAGGCCAGGGTGTTGGCCTCATCGTCCACGATGAGAATCTTTGCGCTCATGACTCCGCCTTGGGTAACGTGATGATAAACGTTGTGCCGCCGCCCACTCCGCTTTCAACAGAAATAGTGCCAGCATGATCAGCAACTACAGACTGCACAATCGCCAGGCCCAATCCCGTCCCGTGTTGCTTGGTCGTATAGTACGGTGTAAACAGCCGTTCGCATTCTTCCGGCGTCATCCCCTTGCCCGTGTCCGCCACACGGATTTCGACAATGCTCTCGCGCGGATTGGCCGCGATAGTCAGGGTGCCGCCCTCCGGCATAACGTCCATCGCATTCAGAACCAGATTTGAGAGCGCGCGATGCAGCAACTCCGGATCGACCATCAGTGGCATTGGCTCATCGGCGATCTGCGTATCGAGACGAATTCTCGCCTCATTCTGATTGCCGGCCGGAAAGTAAAGGGAACGCACCCGAGCCACAACGGCCCTCGCGTCAATTCTCTCCAGTTCCGGCTTCGGCATTTTGCTAAAGTCACTGAATCGCCCAATGATCGTCTTGAGATTCGCAATCTCCATGCCAAGCGTCCGTGTGCATTCGTTGAATACCTCATCAAACTCCGCCGCAGGCAGTGCACGCGCCCGTACCATGTTCTCGACCGTCAATTGCAACGGAAACAAGGGATTCTTGAGCTCATGTGCCAGGCGACGTGCAAGCTCTCTCCACGCCGCAACGCGTTCGCTCTGCACCAGTCTTTCGCGTTGGCCAGCCAACTGCTCCGTCATGTGGTTGAAACTGTGACTCAGCACAGCCACTTCGTCGCGTCCGCGAACTGGAACACGCGCATCCCAGTTGCCCCTCGCCACATCCTCGGCCGCGTTAGCCAGCTGCTCAATCGGCTGTGAAACCCTCGCTGCTATCCACAGGCTGAATAGGATCGCCAATAAAATACCGCCGCTCGCCACAGCGTAAGCGATATTTCGAATATGCCGCTGCGCTTCCACCATTCCGCCGCGGGAGATAGCCACCGTGAGGACAGCCAGCACGTTGCCACTCTCATTGTGCAGCGGAATCGCCGTCGCCCTGACACTGTCTTCGCGACGATCCGTCAAATAGAGAATGCCATTTACTTCCTGCCCGCTTTTTCGCGCTCCGTCAACCAGATTCTGATATCGTGCAGCGCCCGCCAGGTCCCCGCTTGAACCAACTAAGCGATGCGGATCAAAAACGCGCGCGCCGCTCGCGCCATCACTGGCATTAACGCCAGCATCGGTGTATAGACCGATAGTCATCCCCGGTGCGGCCGGCAATTCCGCGAGAAAGCTCTGATCGAGTCGCTTGCCGCCGACAAGCTTCACCGCCGGTTCAGACCCGTGGATAGCGCGCACCGCAAAGAGGGCGAGGACATTGCTCCCGTCGGGTAAATCCTCGCGTTTGAGGAAGGGCGTTTGCGCCGTTGTCCTCGTGGCAGGTTCCGCGTAGCCAAAACGCGCCGGCCACTGCGCCGAGCTGACGATATTCCCGTCAGATCCCACGATCTCCAGAAAGTCCAGTTGAGCATCCTGCGCGAGCGTCTGCGCCTCATTCAAGTAAGGCGCCGAATCGCCGGACTGCACCATCTCAAAAGCCATACGACGAACGCGTTCCTGCGCTGCCAGGCGATCCACCGCCGTCGCCACATCACTCGATTGGTGTTGAAACTCTCGCTGAAATTGACTGACAAATAACGCAGTCTCCTCCTGGTCGCGAAGCTCGAAGACCTGCCGCATCCGAATTAGCACGGTCCACGCAACCGCCGCAACCGCAGCCGCGACAGTTAGCGAAAGCAGCAGCAGAAGTTTTTGCCGCAGGCTCACCGTTCATCCTCCAGCGATGCTCCCGCCAAGTCCGGCATGCCATTTTTCCGCATCTTGAAATCACGAACACGCCCACTGATGGCATATGCTCTGGGCAGCGCAAGCAGGGGAATCAGCTTCCTCTGATCGAGAAAATCCTGCTCACGTTTGAACAGTGCGACTGGCGTCTGCTCCGACACAGGAACCGCCTCTCCAACACTGCGCAACATAGATTCCAATACTGCTGCCGGCGCTCCGCCTTCGATCGGAAGCGTACGCAGAATCAGATCGGAGTATTGCCGGCTCGTTCCAGCAACCTGAACATTCAGTCCAGCCTCGCGCAAATTCAAGGCAATGCGCTGCGCCGCCATTTGCATTGCGCCATTTCCTTCCACCCTTAGGGTGAGCAGAGCAGGCGAATGGCCGCCGCGCAGTTCATGGGCCTTGTTCAGGTCACGATCCGTTGGAAACAGGAACGAGTATCCGGTCAGCGATTGCGGTAAGAGGCTGGCCGTGACCTCCCCCTGCTTTTGAAAGATGACGTTATAGAGAGCGCTGCGATCGACTGCCATCGCAATCGCCTGACGCAGTTTGAGATTTGCCAGCGCACCCATATCCGTGAGCTGCAGTGCCAATAGTGTGGCCGGAGATATAGACACCAACGTGAGCTGTTGCTGCTGCGCCTGTCGCATCTGCTCGGCGGGAACTTCCACAACATCGGCGCGTCCCACGCTAAGGTTGAGCCATTGATCGCGGATTGAACGATGTACGCGAATTTCAACGGCATCGACGAACGGTCGCCCTCGCCAGCAATTCTCATTGGCGTTCAGCGAAAGCACTCCATTGTTGAATCCCGTCAATTGAAAGGGGCCCGTCCCAACGGCATTTACGGGCGTCTTCCCTTCTGCGGTGATCGTAAGAGCGATCAGAAACTGGTCGCGTGCAAGTAACGCAGGCAGATTCGGCATCGGCGAGTCACTTGTAAACACCACCGACGAGCCTACCGCGCGAACGGCTGTCCATGGGCAGCTAGAGCCGCACAATGCATTAAGGGATGCGACTACGGCTCCAGAAGTAAGCGGCGATCCGTCGTGGAAGTGCACACCCGGCCGCAGCCTGAACTGCCAACGATGATCACTGCTATCCAATTCCCACGAAATCGCCAGCGCCGGTTCAACTCCTCCAGTCGCCCCCAGCGATGTCAGTCCGTCGTAAACCATCCGTCGTGCAATCCCGTCTGGATGCTGCCAGGGATCGCCCTCGATCTCCACATGCATCGTCCCTCCATAATGAGGACGTGTACGCGCCGCCGCAGAGAGTGCGAGCACGGCCACAAGAGAGCTAATTACAAATCGCCGTGACACGGTCCACCTCATATCGATTTCCCGCGCTTTGCACCACCGCAAATACGCTCTTGCCGTCCGGTGCGGGCCAAAGCGCCTTGATGGCGCCATCCATAGCAAGCGGTGCGCTCGCCGGCACTGCCTCCAATGCGGGTACTTCATAGGCGCGCAAACTGTCGCTAACCGCTTCGCCTGAACCCGATGCAATCACCTGTGGACCGGCGCCGCATCCGGAACCCAACACAGCAACGTCGCTGCCCCAGTCGCGTGTGCCGGCCACCGTTCTCAGCGCGCTGTTCTCAACGATTTGTACCCTGCCATCGATGCCATTGATCAGGAGCGCTACTCCGCCGCCAGGTCGGGGAAGCAACGCCGCTGAATAAAACGGAGGCAGATCCACACCTACGCTTGGCGTGACCACGCCAGTGAAATAATTGCGAGCTCCGTTGAAGAAGGCCTTTAGGTTGCTCGCGGCGTTGGTATTGCTTCCCTCTAAGATTGGCCATGGATCGTCGCTGACTTGGCAGTGAACCGTCCATTCCCCAGCGCCCGCGCTTCCAGCCGGATCATTTGAGTGAACTCCGTTGCACTGTGTTCCTGGAGCAAAGACCTTGAATCTGTCCTCGTTCCCGCTGAGCAGCAAGAGCCCACGGGGATCCTTCGTCTGGTTCTGCATCGGGCTCACCGAAAATCTCATTTGTTCTTTCCATCCCAATTCAGAAGATGCCAATTCAGTGATGTTTTCAGAGTGAAGGAGCAGGATGGCGCCGTTCAATTCGGCCGCAAAGACTATTGGCTCATCCGATGGCGCTATGCCTCGGAATCTCTCCTTACGCAAAACGACGTGGGCTTCAGCAGGGGATGCCGGCGCTGACGCAAAGTCGAGGCGTACCATCGCAATTCGTGCCTGGCTGCCTTCGACCACTTCCGCCACCCACAACCGCTCGCGCGCACTTTCGCTTAAAGTCACTTGAATGGAGTTCGCGCTTTCCGCGCCCGAGGTGAGGACGCCACGCCCCTTCAAGTTCTGCTCCAGCAGTTTTCGAATCACTGGGATCTCCCCAGCCGGTAGGGTTGAAAGGTTGCGGACTGTCAGTTGTGCCTGCCCCGGTCCAAGGATGCCTGCAATCTGATCGGCGAGAGCAGATGCGGGCTGATCCCATTCGCTCGTTGCAGCGGCGAGCGCCTTCGGCGCCATCATCGCGCCACCCAACACAAAGCTCAACCCGATCAGCCAAAGCCTCATTGCCATCACTTTTCTGCGCACTTCGTTTGCGCGGATTATATCGTTTTATGCTGCCCTCTTCAGTCATGAGCCTGCCTCGCTCAGGGCGATTGCATGGGCGTTTTTATTGCTCAAGCTGATTCCCACCACAGCCGAAATTGAGGAGCATCCGCAGTCTTCCCGAATCGATTGAGGCTTTGCAGATCAATTCTTCCATTTCTCCATAATGGAGATAGCGCGAATTCCACCGTGGAAAGGAATCCGACGTGGATTTGACCCTCAAAAGAGCGCTAACTCCTTTCTTGAGAGGACTCTGCAGCCAAGTCCTTTGCTGAGAGGATTTTACAGCGGTACCCCTCCCGCAAGCCCATGAATGGAGAGAACTTGTTTACAGAGTATGGGTGGGGGGGTAGGGGCCGTTTAGCCAGGTCCGGGCCGGTAACATAGCGGACACATTGGGCTGTGGATAAAGAAGATGGAGCGATGTCAGGAACCTCTTCGTTGTTCAGCTGATTCCCGCCACCGCGTCCAACCTGCTTATGGCCACTGAACCATGTTCATGCGATTGCCCTATCCGCCTCGCCCTCCCGCATGCGCCGCCCTACAAAGACAGACTTGGGCGAAAGATTGCTCTCCCGCCCCGCCGATTGCTTTACTCAGTGTCCGCTCTTCGGTGCAGGATCCTGCTCGTTGTCCATCTCCTGCTTCACCACTGGACTGTTCGCCATCCCCTTGAAAACGTCGTTGGCGAAGAAGAACTTGCCATCCGAAGGCACCATCACCACTTGGATCTTGTCCGAAAGCCGCTCGGCCACGATCTTGTTGATGAGCAGTGGCGATTTGTTCAGCAACTCCGCTTCACTCGTCATACGCTCTGCGTTTGCTGTCGCCATCAGCCGTACGCGGCTAGCTTCGGCCTCAGCCAGCAGGTTACGACGTTGCAACTCCGCTTTGCTGTCGATAACCTTGGCTTCCGCGTCCGCCTGCGCATTCTGGATTGTCGCTTCCTTGCGTGCCTCAGCCTCCAGCTTGCTCTGTTCAATCTGCTTCTGCTTCAGTGGCAACGTGTACTGCATCGCATCAGATTCACCCTTCGCTTCCACCACCTTGGACTTCGCCTCACCTTCAGCCTGCTTCACCTTTTGCGCCGCTTCGGCTTCGGCTTGCAACTCGGCGATCCTCACCTGCTTCTGCTGAATGTCGGTGACGACTCCCATCTGATCGTCTTCCTGCTCTTTCAGCAGCAATCCTTCCAGGCCCTTGGCATACTCTTCCGGCAGTTGAATATCCGAAAGCATTACCTCTTCCACTACGATTCCGTCATCGCCCAGCTTGCGCGTAATGATCTTCGCCGCCGCTGCTCTTACCTCTTCGCGCCTGGTAGAGAATATCTCCCGCACCGTGTAGGAAGGGGCCATCTCGCGCCAAGCGCTAGCCACTACAGGCGGCACCAGTTCCCTATCCACCGGCTGCGGCATGTGCGCCTGAACGCTCGAGAGCCTGTTTGAGTCCAGCCGATACCGCACCGTCACGGCCAGCCCTATGTTGAGACCTTCGCGCGACTGCACGATCAGTCCGTTTTTCGCCATCCCGGCCTTCGCGCCCGGTTCCACAGTGCCTGCGGTGAACAGGTGATCCCGCAGGTCAAACGTCTCCACACTGTCCACAAGCGGCGTGATGAAGTGCAATCCCGGATAAAGCGTCCCCGGCAACGTTCCACCGATCTGGCTAATCCGCACGCCGCCCATTCCGCTCGGCACTACCACCATGCTTGAAGCCGCCAGCAAAGGCAGGCACCCAAGCAGCGCTAACGCTGCCGGCCCGCGCCAGGTAATCTCTTCAGGTTCAACAAGAGTCTCGTCTCCATCAATCCTCTTCTTTTGCGCACACCGAATGCGCAGCCACAATCCATACAGCGGAATCGTCGACGCGGTAGCCATTAGCAGCACGCCCGCAACCGTCAGCAACATCTTCATTGCGATCATTTCCTGCCTCCACGGGTTTGTTTTTGCTCCCCAGGTTTCCCGGTTCCCGGCCATGGAGCTAGCAGCAGCCGGACCAGCCCACCAAACGTCAGTTCCTCAAACAATAGTGCCGCCACCACCGGCAACAGCGCTGCTCCCAAACCACTCATCGCATCCGCCAGCAGATTCATCGCGATCTCCTTACCACTTGCCCGTAACGCCCACGCCGCCAGTCGCCATCTGCTCAGTCGCCGTTACCGCATTGGTTGAGATCGTTGGCTCTTGTGCCGGAGTGATCGCCGGAGGTTCGGCCTTCGCCAAAAGCGTCGGCTCTTGAGCTGCTACCGATGGCTTCTCGCCATCGCCAAACAACTGCGCAGTCTCTTCGTCGCGCTCGCCTAGCAACTCAACCGTGTCGCCGGCCGCAACCATCTCGTAGAACTCCTCAAGATCGGCCTTCGCCATGCGAATGCATCCGTGTGAAGCAGCCTTGCCGATCGATTTCGGTTCATTGGTGCCGTGGATTCCAAAGCCCTTGATGCTCAGCCCCATCCAGCGCGTCCCTACCGGGTTTCCCGGCCCAGGCAGAACCGTTTTGCCATCGTGGTGATAAGTCGGATTCTTCACCCGCCTAGAGATGGTGAAGGTTCCAACCGGGCTTGGCGTTGCCGGTTTGCCGACCGCGACGGCATAGACCCTCTTCACTCGCCCGTCTTCAACCAAAGCAAGTTTGTGGTCTTCGAGGCTCACAACGATCACTCGCTTCGCCGGGCTCGCGGTTTCAACCGGAGCCGTCTGCTTTGCATCCTGCCAATTGCAAGCGGGCCGCCAATCTTGGGTCGTTGAAAACAAAGTGGTTATGCGACAAATATGCGGCGGATTTCGTGTCACGGCGCAGACACTGTGTGTCCGCTGACACGTCTCTACACTTCCTCAATTAAAGAAGAGAGCACCGCCACAGACACTGCCCCGACACTCGGCTCCGCCTGATATGTTGGCTGTTAAATGTCTCCGCGGCTCACCATCGCCATCGACACTGGCGGAACCTTTACCGACTGCGTCTATCGCGCCGCCGGACGGGTCGAGGTGCTCAAGCTGCCTTCTACACCAGAAGATCCCAGCCGCGCGATTCTCAGCGCGATTCGAGAGATCATCCGCCGCACTGGAGCGGCTTCAATTCAAGTTCGCCACGGCACAACCGTCGCCACCAACACGTTGCTTGAGCGCAAAGGTGCGCGCGTGGCATTCGTAACGACCGAAGGGTTTGAAGATACGCTTGCCATCGCTCGTCAGGCCCGGCCCAGCCTCTATGACTGGAACCATCATCGGCCCGCTCCCATTGCGACCCAGGACTGCTGCCTCGGCGTCCCAGAGCGGATATCTCCAGATGGTTCGGTCCTTCGTGCCCCAACCCATGCCGCTCTCAAGAAACTACGCCGCCAGGTGCAAGCCACGAAATCGCAATCCATTGCCGTCTCGTTGCTTTTCTCCTTCGTCAACCCGGCACACGAGCGTGCTGTCGCAGCGGCCTTGAGTTCCCTTTGCCTTCCGATCTCGCTCTCTTGCGAGATTCTTCCTGAGTTTCGCGAATACGAACGCGCATCCACAGTTGCACTCAACGCCTATCTCGCGCCGCGCATGCAGAGCTACATCGATGCACTTTCCAAGGGCCTTGCGCAACAAGGCGCGACCCTCAGCATCATGCAGTCCTCCGGCGGAATCCTTTCCGCGCAATCAGCCGCGCGCGAGCCGGTCCGCACCATTCTTTCCGGTCCCGCTGGTGGCGTTATTGGTGCGCTGAGCGTCGCTCGATCCGCCGGCTTCGAGCGCGTTCTCAGCTTCGATATGGGCGGTACGTCCACCGACGTAGCCCTGCTCGACGCGACTCGCGAGCCGCCCACCACAAGCGAAGGCCAAATCGCGGGGCTGCCCGTTGGCGTTCCCATGCTCGACATCCACACCGCAGGAGCCGGCGGTGGGTCTATCGCATGGATGGACACTGCCGGCGCATTGCAAGTCGGGCCGCATTCCGCCGGCTCCGATCCCGGCCCGGCCTGTTACGGCCATGGTAATAATGCGACTGTGACGGATGCGAACCTCGTGCTGCACCGCCTCCATCCGGATCACTTCCTTGGCGGGACCATGCGCCTTGATCAGCATCGCGCCAACCACGCGTTGAGCACCATTCCCAATTCCGGTTTTGCCACCATCGAACAACTTGCCGAAGGCATCGTCCGCGTCGCCAACACCCGCATGGAGAGCGCCTTGCGTCGCGTCTCCGTCGAACGCGGCAACGATCCTCGCGACTTTACACTTCTGGCCTTTGGCGGCGCCGGCCCCCTCCACGCATGCGATCTCGCCTCCGCTCTCGGCATCCGGCGCGTGCTCATCCCAAACGCGCCCGGCGCACTTTCCGCTCTGGGGATTCTCGATGCCGATTTGCGACGCGAGTTCTCCCGCACCGTTATGCTCGCGCCAGAAAGCATCCAGATTGCGCAGATTTATCGCGAGCTTGAATCCGAAGCAAAAGACGCTTTCCACAACGAAGGAGCCCGCCCCACACTGGCGCGTGCCGCCGACCTTCGCTACCACGGCCAAGGGTTCGAACTGCGCGTCGAATGGGGCCGAGACGTCAAGGCTCGCTTTCACCGCATGCATGCCCAGTCGTATGGTTATGCCGACCCCGCGCGCGCAGTTGAAATCGTTACCCTGCGGGTGCAAGCCATCGCAAAAACACGCAAGCTCCGCGAAGTCCGCCAGACTCCGATCAGAGGCGATGCCAGGCAGGCGCGCATTGCCACCCACAGCATCTTCGAACAGGGCCGCTGGCGTAAGGGAGCGCTCTACGACCGTTCGCTTCTTCGTCCCGGCGACCGCTTCTCCGGCCCAGCAGTCATCATGGAACTCAGCGCCACCACCTATCTCCCCACCAAGTGGATCGCAACCGTCGACGGCTTCAGCAATCTAGTACTGACGCCCAATTCCAAATCCGGAGACCGCCGATGAACCAGCGCTCCCCTGATCCCGCTGAGATCGCTGTCATCGGCCATGCACTGCACTCTATCGCAGTCGAAATGGGCGCGGCACTGCGGCGCACAGCCTTCTCGCCCAACATCAAGGAGCGGCGCGACTACTCATCCGCAGTTTTCTCGGGTGATGGCGACCTGATTGCCATGGGCGACGACATGCCCGTTCACCTCGGCTCGATGCCGATGTCGGTAAGTGCGGTTCTTGCCGCTCTGCGTCTCGCACCCGGCGATGTGGCATTGCTCAACGATCCCTATCGTGGTGGAACGCACTTGCCCGACATCACCATGGTCGCGCCCGTCTTTCTGCCCGGCCGCGCTCGGCCTTCATTCTATGTCGCGAATCGCGCACACCATGCCGATGTGGGTGGCATGTATCCCGGCTCGATGGGTCCGTGCCGCGAGATTGCGCAGGAGGGCATTCGCATTCCTCCGGTCAAGCTGATGCACGCCGGCAAAATGGATGCGCAGGTCCTCGCAATTCTGCTGGCCAACGTCCGCACCCCGAAAGAACGGGAAGGCGACCTGACCGCGCAGCTCGGTGCTTGCCGCATTGGCGCCGCGCGTGTACTTGAGTTGGTCCACCGCTTCGGGCACGCGCGCCTCTTGCGCGGAGTGCGAGCCATGATGGACGGCTCCGAGAGGCTGATGCGGCAGGTGCTCGCCGGTCTTCCGGCAGGCGAATGGAGAGCCGAAGACTTCCTCGACGATGATGGAGTGTTGCCAGGTCCCATCGGCATTCGAGTCGCTGTGCGCAACGATCCAAGGCGCCGCCACGCTACTGTGGATTTCACAGGCACTGATCCTCAGGTCCCCGGCAGCATCAACGCCGTCTACGCCATCACCTGGTCGGCGGTGTTCTATGTCTTTCGCTGCCTGCTACCGCCCGGTGCCATCGCAACGGCAGGCCTGATGCGCCCGATAAAGGTAGTCGCGCCCGAAAGAACAATTGTGAACGCCGTCGCCCCGGCAGCAGTCGCCGGAGGCAATGTCGAAACATCGCAGCGCATCGTCGATACAACCCTGCGCGCACTGTCAAAGGCGCTGCCCGGCCAAATTCCCGCCGCAAGCTCCGGCACCATGAACAACCTCACCATTGGCGGCCTCGATTTGCGTCCTGTCGCACGTTCGGGCCCTCGCTCTGGCGTACCCTACACCTACTACGAGACCATCGCGGGCGGACTTGGCGGCTCGCCCACAATCCCGGGAGCCAGCGGGCATCACGCTCATATGACCAACTCACTCAACACACCGGTTGAGGCCTTGGAGTATGCCTATCCGTTTCGTATGGTGCGCTATGCCCTACGCAAGCAATCGGGAGGTGCTGGTCAACATCGCGGCGGCGACGGCCTCGTGCGAGAAATTGAGTTGCTGGGCGATGCGCAGGTCACTCTGCTGGCCGATCGTCGCAAAACGCTGCCGTGGGGGTTGGCCGGCGGTGAGCCCGGCACACCAGGCGCAACCACCATCATCCGGGACGGCGTCGAACAATCTCTCCCCGGCAAATGTACTGTCGAACTGCCTGCCGGAACTCGAATCAGAATCGAGTCTCCGGGCGGCGGCGGTTGGGGCAAGGCCTGACCCCTGTCCTCTACTTCGGTGCCCAAATCCGAAACTCGCCTCCAAGATGCATCAGGCTCATCAGATAAAGCATGCCATCGTAGTAGCGATTCTGCCCCGAAGGAACCGGCGTGTTCCATAGCGCCTCGGTAAACTGCTTGCCTCGCGCGCGGTCCGTCGCCGCAAGGCCCGCAACAGCATTCGTTCCCACCAGGCCCGCCGGATGATCCTCATGCGTTAAACCCGGAGTAGCACCCATGTCCTTTCCATCAAGCGAGTACACTGGCCCATATTTATCGATGCCCTGTGCCGCAAAGAATTTCTGAATTCGGTCGCTCAACTGCTGCTCAGACGGCGCCTTATGCCACCACGACCAATCCACTGCCCAGTTGCTCGCCGTGCGCCACGCGTCGTACCCAAACTCGCCCGACTGTGGGAACCGGTTGATGTGAGGTGTTCCATTGAAGTTTGCGTAGCTCGGCGCAAGCCCCGTCCCCGGATTCGTCGTCTTCACAAAGAATGTACGGCTCGTCTCAGCGGCGCGCGCCCAGAACGCGCGATCCTTTTCTGGACCCCATCGCGCCCACAGTTCATAAAACGCTGGCAGATGATACGAGGGATCAGTAAAGGGCTCCGGCATGATGCCCGGAACAAAAAGGATCATTGCATTTTGTTCATTCACTTCCGGTCCAACGCTACGCTGCCCGTGCTTCGTCGGCCCGGTAACGATCGCGCGGTGTCGCATCGAGGTTAGCAGCTTCTCCGCTTCCGCGTGATAGTCATAGATTCCATGTCCGCCCGGCCAGCGATTGCCGGCAAACAGTAAGGCCATCGCGAAATATTCTTCGCCGTCCGGAGCAGGCGTCTCTTCATTTGCCGTCCCATGTGTTTTGCACGACCACGAGAAATACCCGTAAGACGGATGCTTCGGATCGGCGATATACATGTAAGTCATCGCCCAGTTCCAGATCGCATCGAACTCAGCCTTCTTGCCGAGCTGCACCGCGATCATCATTCCGTACGACATGCCCTCAGTCCGTACGTCGTGATTCGCCCAGTCGGTTACATACATCAGCTGGCCGTTCGCATTGCTCCCCGCCACAAATGCAATCGCCTGGGTCTGCGGGTCGCCGTGAAAGAGTTGCTGGTATGCCGCCTCAATCCTGGCATGTGTTTCGCGCTTCGAGTGCCCGTCCTCTGCGAACAGGTTCCGGTATTTTCCTGTCGCGTATGCACCATCGCCGTCAGCGGGCACTGATCTTGCCAGCGTCTCAGTCGCGCCGGCAACCAACATCAACGCAATTGTCAGCAGAACAATTTGTTCTTTTCCGATTCTCCGCACCCGCACCTCGCCACCTACAACAGTTCAGCGATTTACTCGCAAGCAGGAGTATCTCGCGCTCGTCTTCTCGAACGCAAACTCAGATGCTCTCAGCGGAGCGTTATGATCCGAGGAGGCACAAGAAAAGACGTGCCCTCCAAGGCGCTTTTCCCTCATCAAAATCGCGTGGTACAGCAGCAGCAAAAGTGAATACTCTGGATGAAGCCTGAATACAGCGCGGTGAGGGGGCTCATTTCTGCAGCCGCGAAACGTCGAAACAGGCTTCAAAATCACGACGAAAAATCGTTGCGCCTCTGCCGCCTTGTTTTCAACCAGAAGCTGCCCTAGTTCTCTTCCTTGCCATGGGACGTGAACTTCCGCAGAAGAAACTCCTGCACTAAGCTGCTCGCTTCTCGCTCGGCCGTATTCACAAGAACAAGTTGAAGCACCAGGCCCGCGCCGCGATCCTTCTGTGGATAGTAGGCGTCTGAGATGGCTGCTGAGATCGCGTCGCCGCCCATTGTCGAGTAGTTCGGTTGCAAACGGCCATTGTCGCCGTTGCAGATGAATGGATACGACATGGCGTGAATCATTCGTGACTTGATTGAGCCTGTGCCCTGGTAATAGTAGCGCGGGTCCTGGTGCAAAAGCGCCGGCAATACAGCGCCACCGAACATAATGTCGGTAAAGCCGTCAGCATAGGAAGCTCCCACTCTCTGACCGTAAGCCTTCCATCCCTGGCCGTAGTCAGGAGTGTCCGCCGCCTGATTCACTGCACCGAGAAAAGTCGCCGCTGCGATGCGAATCGGATCGACGGAAACCCTTAGAGCAAGCTTGTATTTCAGCTTCGTCGTTAGTGGCACAGCGTTCTTTGAGTCATAGAGAACATAAAAATTAGGAACGATACCGAGCACTCGTTGTTGTTCCTCAACCAGGACTTGTTGAACGGCGATCTGATCCGTTGAAGCGGAAACGGTAACCGACGTCACCCCGCCTTCCAACTTGAGCTGAATGCCGGTCATGTCAAAATACTGCCCAGCCGCTAAAGTTGTCGGGGGAGAAACCCAATTCTCAAATCCGTTTGCGCTGATCGTTAAGCGATAGGGGACTCCCGGCTTCAGCGCTGCGAAATCAAAAAAGCCGTTATCATTCGCAACCTGTGATCGACGATCGGCGGGCGCCGTGTCTTCAAGCACCACCGTAGCGCCAGGCACCAGGTCCCCGTTTGTATCCGTGACGGTGCCGCTAATGTTCCCTACAAGTGCAGCGGAAGCAGCCACCGCTCCGCCCTTACTCTGAGCATCGGGAGCATCCGGAAGCATCGTGCCAGACGCGGGATCGGGAGGTTGTATGGCTGCAGCCGTCGCAGAGGCGCTCGCGACACTCGATTCCTGTGCCCGCATGGAAGCGGGTTCACCAATTAGAAAGAAACAAACACAAATGATGACGCCAGAAAAAGTAAAAGCAAGTCGCATCGGTTCACCCATCGGGGGAATCTAGGTGCACTCGCCAGCGACTAACGGGAAGCCGAGTCGGCAACGCTTGCACCCGAGGGCACTCTCACCCTCTTGAGCCTTGCAGCAGAGGACGAGTTCACAACGCTTTAAGCATCGCTTGACACTTAGACGTATTGTGCCATCGTTCGGATACAAATTCTCCCGGGTACCAGTTACGTAAAGAAACCGATGGTAACCGCCTACTGAATTGCCTGCCGGCTCTTGATTTCATTCAGCAGAAGCTCAACCTTGTCTTCACTTTCAAGCGCTTTGAATTTATCTTCCAGGGTTTCGGGAGAAAGAATCTCGCTGGCCGCCGAGTTTTCCGCAGATTTCACATGAACCTTACTCTTCATTCGCCCCAGCGCATGTTCCTGGTCCGTGCCGACCAATTGCCGTGCCTTTGTTGCCCGGCCCACGACCGTCGCCCTGCGATGTTCCGCGATCAGCATCTCGCAGTGCGCGCGCGTCTCGCTGAGTTTCTGTTCGAGCTTGTGCAGTGCTTGCCGGAGACTGTCGGCCTCGTGCTTCTGATCTTCGGCTTGCGCTGTAAACCCCTCCACAAGTTGATCGTGGCTCAGAGCACGCTCAAGCGCCGCGCGCGCCAAGTCGTCGTTGGTCTTCTGGACGGCCAACTCCGCCTTGCGACGCCACTCCGCCGCTTGCTGCTCGTGCTCCGCCCGCTTCTTCTCGAGCAGATGCTGGTCTGCGATAGCGATTGCAACTTGCGTCTTCACCTGCATCAGCTGGTTCTCCATGTCCAGCACAATTTGCTTCAACATGCGCTCCGGGTCCTCGGCCTTCTCCACGAGATCGTTTAGGTTGGCGCGTAACAACGTGCTTACTCTGTCTAGTAATGACATAAATCCTCCGTGATTCACTCGGTTCGCTGGCCAGTGTCATTCCGAAACGGCCGCATTCTGATCATCTTCGTCGAAGGCCGGAACTCGGCACTAGCCCTTCGGCGCTTCGCCGTTCTCCGACCTGCCCTTGATCGCCTTCACGTTCGACATCAATTGCTTGATGTCCATTCCGCTCAGCGCCTCAAACAATGCCGGCACCTGCGCGGCAATGCGTGTCATGTCGCCCGTGATCTTGTGCGCGCCGGCCGCGTCATCGTTGCCAGTGGACACAATCGTGATGTGATCCACCTTCGACAGCGGTTCTGCCATTGCCCGCACAACATCCGCCATGTTGGTCAGCAGCTTGTCCACCACTGCAGCCTGGTTCCATTCCTGATAGGCTTCGGCCTTTACGCTCATCGCCTTGGCTTCAGCTTCGCCCTTTTGGAAGATGATGCTGGCTTCCGCCTCGCCTTGTGCGCGAATTGCGGATGCGCGTCCCTCAGCTTCTGTAGTCAGGCGCGCCTTCTCAGCCTCGGCGATATTCTCAATGCGTCGCCGCTCAATCTCCGCGCCCTTCAGCACCGTGGCGATCAGTTCTTTTTCGTGGCGCAGAATTTCAGCTTCCTGCACCTTGATCTGGCCTTCCTTCTCCACCTGCTGCACCTTCACCTGCTCGGCGGTCACCTGCTGCAACATAACGTTGGTCTGCAATTCATAAGCCTTGTCCGCTGTCGCTTGCTGGCGGCGGCTCTGCTCGGCATACTCGGCCTTCTTGATTTCGAGATCGCGCTGCGCTTCAGCCTGGCGCGTCGCAGACGCAGTCTCAGCGATGACTCTCTCCTGATCCGCCAACGCCTTTGCGACTGCGGACTCCCTCAGAGCGGTAGCCCGCTTGATCGCCGTGTCGCGCTCAGCGTCGGCCGTCGCCATCTCCGCGTCGCGCTTGATGCGAGCAACATCAGGCCGGCCCATGTTTGAGATGTACTCGTTCTTGTCGCGCACTTCCTTAATCGTGAACGAGATGACTTCCAGCCCCATCTTGCTCATGTCTTCCGCGCAGGTGGCGCGCATGCGCTCACCCACCATCTCCGGCTCCTTGACAATCTGCTCTACCGTCAACTGGCCAATGATGCCGCGCAGGTGGCCTTCCATCACCAGCCGAATCAGGCCCTCGCGTTGCACCGGCGATTTGGTGAGGAACTGCTCCGCCGCGGTCAAAATCGATGCCTGATCGCTGCGCACTTTGATCTGCGCCACTGCTTCGACCGTCACAGCCACGCCTTGCTTCGTGTAGAGGTCCTGCTGCGGAGCGACATCGAAGCTCATCAGCTCCAAACTCAGCTCGCGGCAGTTCTCCACCATTGGAAAAATAACAGTGCCATGGCCCTTGATTACACGTGGCCCGCGGAACCCGTAAACAATCAGGGCCTCATTCGGCCCGGCCTTGCGATACATCCTGGCAATAATTCCCATCAAGAAAATCAGCAGTAAGGTGCAAATTCCAGCGATCAAAATGATCTGGTTCGTCATTGCTTTCCCGGTCCTTTTACCGGGAGATGAGTGGTTGATGGTTCAATGCTTCGAGCCGGCGTTGCGGCCGCTCTTTGGAAAGATCTTGGCCAGTGTCCCCAGCAGAAAAATGACTGCCAGGATTGCCATATCCGTTATCAGCACGGTCGTATTCGTCATTGCCAACCTCAATTTTCAGTTCTCAGTAGTCAGTTTTCAGTAGTCGATCGTTTGGGTTCCTGTGCGCTGCTAGGTTGAGTTCGGGCCAACTGATCACTGACCACTGACACCTGGTCACTGCCTTCAAGCTCCTCCCAGCGCCTCACATAAGCGATCCCCTTTTCGTAGCGAATCACGGAAACCTCTTCCTGCTTTTGAATGGGCTCGCCGTTTTCTGAGCGCGCTGCAGCCGACCGGACCGCGCCCAATTGTTCGTACACAATTTCACCGGTTCCGCCCGGCCGGATCGGCGACGATAAGCGTCCCACGACGCCCACAACATCGGTTTCGTCCGCCGTGAGTTCGCGTTCATGGGGCAGCATCACCTTCGTCAAAAAAGCAAAAATGATGGCTCCCCCCGCCACACCACAGATCCCGGCCAGTACCAGCACGACTGCCGCGACAAAGCTGCCATAGCGCGTCAGCAGGTATCCCGCAGCGCCAAACCAGCAGAGAAAGATCAAGATCGAGAAGGCGTTCCACCAGGGAATATTTCCTCCGTCTCCTTGCGCAACATGCCCGCCATGCGGCAGATGCGGAACGTGTCCCGCATGACCCACGTGCGGCAGATGAACATGTCCGCCGAAATGCCCCATTCCGCCCAGCAGCGACACCGTACTCAACAAGAGCCCCACTAGAAAGCAAGTCAGATAAAAAGATTCCCAGGTCATTTGCCAGTCCTCGGTAAAGCACTGTTCCCTGTTTCCTGATCCCTGTTCTTTGTTCCCTGTTCCCTGATCCCTGACGGGGTCCCCGACGAGCGATTTGTGTTCGTTGGGGTGGCTGCTCCCTGCAATTTGGGTCTCAGCACCTCAGCCAACCGCGGCGCCAACCCTGGCGTCTCAAGAATTGCCTCGAGCAGCAGCAGGCACTCCCGCGAACGATCATGCTGAGCCAGAGTCAGCAGTGCATGCTTCAGTTCCGGATCGCGCCGAAATCGCTCCGCGCCTCCCACAAGCCAAAGGTCCAGCTTGTCCTCAAGGCTGCGCAACTCGCTTTGCAGCTCGGGGTGGTATCCGTCGGGGTCGTCCACCAGGTAGCCTGGGTGCACTTTGAAAAACTTGGCTAAAATCTGCCGCGTCGTGTTCGTCAGGTGCGGCCGACTTCCGCTCTCAATCTGCGAGAGATAACTCTGGCTCAACTTTGAGCCGGTCTCCACCTCGATGGCCCGAACCATCTCCTGCTGGCTCAGGTCGCGATCAAGCCCCCTGAGCTTGCCCTCAACCTCGCGCAAATACCGGATTTTCTCGCCGAGCTTCATCGACCTCATCCGCGATAGCTGCCGTCTCTGGCCGAATCTCTATCGCAAATTGCAATAACAATATCGCAATCTGCGATGCTTGTCAACAGAAATAGATTCGAAACCTTTAACACATGATTTAATTAGGGTTACGTCGATATTTTGGTTTCGTGGAAGGAGCATGGGCCTCAGGCCCCGAAATGGAATCCGGAAGAAATAGGGTCTTCAGCCCGCTATTTCTGCGTCGCCCAGACATACGAAGGCCCGCCAGCCATAGCCGGAGGGCCTTCAATTCAAAACAACAACAACCAGCCTACGCCGTGATTGTCCGCGTAGGTTTGGATCCTACAAAGCCGTAGAAGGCGATGTAGAGATAGCAAATGACCGGCAGCACGAACGACATCTGAATCCCAACCCTGTCGGCCAACGCGCCGAGAAGATAAGGAATCACAGCGCCGCCTACAACAGCGGTCATGATGAGCCCCGAGCCCTTGCTGGTCATTGGTCCCAAACCGGCAATGCCCAGCGTAAAGATATTCGGGAACATCACCGAATTGAAGAACCCGCACAACACCAGGGCACCGATAGCGACCTGTCCGCTGGTGAACATGGAAATGGCAATCGACAATGCTGCGGCTGAGCCGAAAATTCCCAGCAGCTTGCCTGCCTTCACCTTAGTCATGATCCACGAGCCGAGCAGGCGTCCAACCAGCGCGCCAAACCAGTAGAGCGAAACCAAGAACGAAGCGGTTTTGGCAGTGCTCATTCCCTGAAGCTTGAAGTAGTTCACGGCGATCGATGCCAGTCCCACTTCAACGCCGACATAGAAGAAGATTCCCAATGCTCCCAGAACCGTGTGCTTGTAGCTCCAGATGCTGCGGCTCAGCACCGGATCGCCTTCCTTTCCGGGGCGGAATGCCTGAGTTTGGGTAATGTGCGGGAGATGCATGAATGCAACAGCCAAGCCTAGCACCAGCAATCCCGCAGCAATCATCAAGTACGGCACCCGAACGGTGTCCGCAATGCTTGCCTTCGATGCAAGTTTGGCGGGATCGGTCAGGATATAAGCGCCCGCAATCAATGGCGCGATCGTCCCGCCGATTGAGTTGAAGGCCTGCGCCAAGTTCAGGCGGATGGAGGACGTATCCTCAGGGCCCAGAATTGAGACATACGGATTTGCCGAGGTCTGCAATGCTGTAACGCCAGCGCCGACCACGAATACCGCAGTTAGAAAGAGCGGAAAGCTCACCATCTTGGCTGCGGGAACGAACAAAAGGCAACCGACCACCTGGATGAAGAGCGAGACCACCATCGTCCGCTTGTAACCAATGGTTTCGATCAGCTTGGAGGTTGGTGCTGAGAATACAAAATAGGCCAGGAAGAACGCCGACTCTGCCAGCATCGCCCAAGCGTACGGGAGAGTGAAGATCGCCCGAAGGTGTGGTACCAGGGCCATGTTCAGGTTGGTGATGAACCCGAAGATAAAGAACAGCGCAGTGACGATAAAGAATGGGACAAGATACCCAGGCGACGCGAGCGCCGTCGATTGTTTCGTTTGTGTTGCCATAGAAAGATGTTCCCCGCTTCCTAAAAAGTTCTGCCCGGTAAGGGCCTGTTCACATGTCCTGGTGCCGGGGCTCCCACCGACAGGCCTTCGTCGGTGGGGTGGCTGAGTGCAGGACCTTCGCAACCCCGCAGTCGTTGGTTCGGTTTGCTGATTTGACCGATCAAATCCAAATGCTTGGGATATCCCCCAATTTGTTCCACACAACACTATACGGAAAACCCCGAAATGGGGAAGTGATCCCTTTAACACATTTGGGACCCTAACCTGCAGGCTCAACATTTCTTGTGGGCTCTCCAGGTTGCAACTCGATCCGGCAATCGTTTACTGGTCCGCAAGCGTGCGAAATCATCTGAAAAATGCCGTATCCTCAAGAGAACGCAAGGAGACGAATTTGGCCATCGCAATCTTGACCAACGCCCGGATTAAAAAGGTCCTGGCCGCCCTTGAGGCCAACTGGCAGGCCGAGATGGAGGGCTATTACACGTATAAGACGTTGGCCGATCGTGATACTGATCCGGTACGCGCCCAGGTGCTGCGCCATTTGGCCGGCGCAGAGTGGGAGCACGCCTCGTTGTGGCATGGACGAATCGTCGAGCTCGGAGGCCCAGAGCCTGTCTACAAAGGCAATCCCGGCGGCGAGGCAAACTCCCTAGCCAACCGCGCCGGCGGTGTTCGCATGGCCCTCCGCCGTCTCGAAATCGAAGAGAGCCGTCACATCGCCAACTACGGCAAGCAGCTCAAGGAACTAGGCGACGAAGGCTCGATCGCCATCCTCGACCACGTCATTGAGGACGAGAAGGATCACCATCGCGAACTCGGTTCGCTCTTGCGCGGCCATTACCAGGCGCCGGCGGGCGCGCCTCGCGTCGATCCAAAGGCGGTTCTCGATGAGCTCTTGGCCAAGCGCGCTCAAGGTCGAAAGCAGCCCGGCGCCTGGATCGGCGATGCCATCTACGGCGTCAACGACGGGCTCGGCGCGATCTTCGGCATCGTGTCAGGCGTCTCCGGCGCTACTGCGGGCGACAGCAAATATGTATTGTTGGCCGGTCTCTCCGGCATGATCGCCTCTGCCCTCTCCATGGGCTCCGGCGCCTATCTTGCAGCAAAAAGCGAACGCGAAATCTACCTTGCTGAAATGGAACGTGAGCGTGAGGCCATTCGCATGAACGGCCCCGAAGCTCGCGAGCTGCTTTCGCTCTATTACCAGGTCAAAGGCCTGCCCGAAGCCGATGCCGACCACATGGTCAACCACATCGCCAGCGACCCCGAACAAATGCTTCGCGCGCTCTCGAGCGAGCGCTTGGGCACTTCGGAGGAAGCACTATCAAACCCAATGGTATCAGCAAGTTCCGGAGCTCTCTCTACCGCCATCGGCGCCGCCATCCCGATCATTCCGTTCTTCTTCATGTCCGGCGTCCCGGCAGTCATCGCTGCTGCGGTCATTTCCCTCATCGCGCATTTCGCCGTTGGCGCGGCTAAATCGCTGATTACAGTCCGTTCCTGGTGGGCATCCGGCTTCGAAATGACTGTAGTTGGTGCACTGGAAGGTGCAGTTACCTATGGAATTGGAATCCTCCTAGGTAAAGGTGGCATGTAAATAAAAGACTTAGCGGCAAATTGTTCCACGTGGAACAATTTGCCGCTAAAATGGCCCACGGCCAACACCCGAGGGGAATTCATGTTCAAAATGACATTGCGCCTTCTTGCGCTTTCCGTGGTTCTGCCTTCAATTCTGTCTCTTAGCCAGGGATCTGATGTCACTGTGGAGCGGAGCGTCGCGATGAAGACGCGAGATGGGGTGACGCTGCTGGCTGATATCTATCATCCAGCTGGAGAGGGCAAATTTCCGGTGCTGCTGCAGCGGACGCCGTATGACAAGAACAATGCGGCAGAGTTTGGCCGGCGGGCTGCGGCGCGTGGGTATCTTGTGGTGGTGCAGGACGTGAGGGGGCGCTACACGTCTGAGGGCGAGTGGTATCCCTTCAAGCACGAAACCGAGGATGGCTTCGACACGGTTGAGTGGGCGGCGGCTCTGCCGAGTTCAAACGGAAGAGTCGGCATGTTTGGCGGGTCCTATGTTGGAGCGACGCAAATGCTGGCCGCGATCGGCCATCCGCCGCATCTGGCGGGGATCTGCCCCGTGGTGACGGCCAGCAACTATCACGAAAACTGGACCTACCAGGGCGGCGCTTTTGAGCAATGGTTCAACGAGTCGTGGACTTCAGGTCTCGCGCAAGACACTGCGTTCCGCGAGCTTCGCAGAAACACCAACGCGCTTGTGGGCAGTGCCGTACTGCCGCTCACCTCGTACCCCGTCTTCAATGTCACCGCTGCGGCGGACGGCTCGGCACTCACGCGCTCGCTGGCTCCCTACTTCATCGACTGGGCGACGCATACGGACTACGACAACTATTGGAAGCAGTGGTCCATCGAGGAAAATTTCCATAACATTCAGGTGCCCGCGCTTACGGTTGCAGCCTGGTATGACATCTTCCAGGGCGGCTCACTGCGGAATTTTGCCGGCATCAAGATGCACGGCGGGACGGATGCCGCACGGATCGGGCAGAAACTGCTGGTCACAATTGGCGGTCATGCGGGCGGCGGCCGCAATATCGGGACGGTTGATTTTGGCGGGGCTGCGGCGGAGTTCGACGAGAACTCAGTGACCCTGGAGTGGTACGACTATCTTCTCCAAGGCAAGCAGAACGAGTTCGCCACCAATAAGCCGGTGAAGATTTTTGTAATGGGCGAGAACAAGTGGCGCTATGAAGATACGTGGCCACTGGACCGCGCCAAGCCCACGCGATATCTGCTCCACTCGTCCCACAACGCCAACGGCCCATTAGGGCACGGGCTTCTCTACACCGATCCAGAGACGTCGTTCCGTTCCCAGAGCCCCGACACTTTCACCTACGATCCCGCCAATCCTGTCCCAACCACCGGCGGGCCGCTCTGTTGTGATCCGCAGCATCTGCCCGCCGGCCCAAGAGACCAGAAGGAAGTGGAAGCCCGCCCCGACGTTCTCATCTACTCCACGTCGCCGCTCGATCAAGATTTGGAAGTCACCGGCCCCATCACTCTCGACATCTACGCATCATCCACCGCTGTCGACACCGACTTCACCGCCAAGCTGGTCGATGTCTGGCCCACCGGCTACGTGCAAAATCTGACCGAAGGCATCCTCCGCGCGCGCTATCGCGAATCCACATTCGCCGCCAAGCCGATCGTTCCCGGCAAGATCTACGAATACAAGATCGATCTATGGTCCACCAGCAATGTGTTTATGAAGGGCCACATAATCCGGCTTGAAGTTTCATCGAGCAACTTCCCTCGCTTCGATCGCAACCTGAACACCGGCAACCCGGCAGCAACGCATTCACAATTTGTGAAAGCCACGCAGACGATTTATCACGACACGGCACATCCGAGTGCGCTGATCCTGCCTGTGATTCCGCGTTAGGGCAAAAGCAGGTGATTATGCAAATGACAGAAGCGCATCCGTTAGGTTGCGCTTCTTCTTTTGGCGCGTATTTTCAGCGACATTAGACTCTACTCCTTTGCTGTTTCAGAAGAGAGCGTATTTCTCTGCAAACTATTTGTGGATAACTGCAAATTCAACAGGGGGGTGGGGTACGCATCGGAGACATTGCGGATGCTGCAACGAATGTCAGTGGGTTAGCGATACGGAATTAGAATCCTACTGCTCTCATCTCCATTTTGCGCTACGAGTGGGTAAATCTATGCAACAGTGATCTGCTTCCAAAGGATCCCATGTCCGGATGTCGAAGCCACTGCATTATGAAGCAAGATTCCCCCGCAGTAGCTAACCATGTGAAATTAACAAGTCTCCATGGCTGTGATTCAGCGTGGGGGGTTGGGCGTCTTCGATGAAGAGTGAGTGCTGTTCAGCTTTTCGCAGATCGCGAACTCTTGTCGCGAGCGTTCGCTCAGCCCCTCTTTACGGTAGATCTGTGCGAGCTTGAAATGAAGGCTCGAAGTGCCTGGAGCGAGAGCAACGGCGCGTTCCAACTCCGACTGCGCCTTCAGCAAATCATTTAGCGCCAAGAGGGCCTTGCCGAGTTCCTCATGAACCTCGGGATTATCGGGCGACATGGCGGCAGCCCTTGTGAGGTATGGCAGTGCCTTGGCAAATTCGTTCTGGTCGGCCAGCAATGTGCCAAGATTCAGAAATGGCTGTGCATCAAGAGGAGTATCTCCCTGCCAGTCGATTGCGGTTTGAAACGCGGCCTGAGCCTTGTCGTTTTGATTCAACTCGCGCCAGGATAATCCGAGATTGTTTTCTGCCTCGATATATTTCGGGCGCAGGGTCAAAGCATGTTCGAAGATGGGGATGGCTTCCGCAAAGATGTTTTCGTTGTATTTGGTTCTCCCCAACAGATACCACGCATCGGCGTCGTCCGGCTTTTCCTTCACGACCGCAGAAAACCATTTATCAGCGTCAGAATAGGCGCCAAGGAGGACATAGTCGGAGGCGACGATTTTCAGATCATCTACCTTTGGATGTCTGTATTTTGCGCCGGCGGTGAATTCGGCGAGCGATTCATTGGCTTTTTGATCGCGGAAAAGTACATAGCCCAATAAGAAGTGCGCGTCGGCTGATGAGGGATTGCTGTTTAGATATTCGTGCAAAACCGACTCGGATTCAGCGAGTCTGCCCGATGACAAAAGCGAACGCGCCCGCGGGAGGGGATCTTCTGCTGCGGGCGCAACCTGGGAGACGGCCGCGAAGGGAGCTAAAAGCAAAGCCAGCAAAAGCGTCGACGTATCAAGGCGGAGTTTGAACATGCGTGTTCTACTGCGCCGTGCTCTTGATTGCGTTGGAGTCACTTGCCTGGCGCGCGACCGCTGCACTTGCCTCCTGCTGCAACTTGCCATAGAGCGCCATTTCTTTTTGCGCATCTGCACTCTTGCCTTGCGCCCGATAGACGGCGGCGAGAAGAAAGTGGATCGATGGCTCGCTGGGGCTGTCTTTGCAGGCCAGCAACAGATCGGGCAGCGCTTCAGGTTGCCTGCCAAGTCTGACGAGTGCGCGGGCGCGATCCACGCGTGCCTGCATGAGAGTGGGGCAACGATCGAGTGAGCGGTTCACCTCAGTCAGTGCTTCTTCACTAGAGTCGTTGGCTTCTAGGATGGAGTTCGCCAGCTTCCAATGCGCGATGCAGTTGTTGGGATCATTGACTAACTCTGCCTTGAATTCCTCCTGCGCCGATTGCCATTTGCCAATGTTCCAGTAGGCATCGCCCATGTGCATGTGGGTTCCCGGTGTCTTCGGGGCCATATCGACGGCCTTTTTGTATTCGACCAAAGCGAGATCATAGTTATGCATGCTGGCGTCGATTTCACCAGCGATCTCATGGGCGACGACTGAATCAGGATCAATCTCATTGATCTTCTTGAGCGAGTCTTCTGACAACTGGAGGTAGGTTTTGCCGAGCAGGTACCAGGCTTCCTGATTCTTGGGATTGCGCGCCAGAAAATTGTTGAGGCGCGATGCCGCCTCCGGCAGCCTTTTCGAATTGACCAAGATATGGACGAGTACCATCTCGACCTGATCGTCTTTGGGATTGGCGCGAAGGGCAGTCTCCAGAAGTGGCTCCGCTTTTTCATTCCTTCCTAACTGAAAATAACTCATCCCAAGCATTGCCGCCGCACTTGGCATGTTGGGATTGAGTTCGAGACCGCGCTGAAGGACCTCGATGGTGCGCACGTAATCGTGGCCATCGAAGTAGAGCATGCCGAGGTTGTTGTAAGCCGCGGCAAGATGTGGCGCGAGCTTGATCATAGCCCGATATTTTTCGATTGCTGCCGCGTTGTCTCCGCGCTGCCGCGCAGCTTTGGCCTGCGCATAGAGGTTCTGGACTTCGGGAGTAACTTCATCGTTGGCCTGCTGAGCGCCGGCATGCGACGCGGCGAAGACGAACAGCCAGAACAGCACCATGCGCTGAGTCCATGGGTACGAAAATGCGGGGAAGCCGATCCTCATATGGCAAGTGATTATAGTTGATCAAAGGTTTCGCAGTACTCAGCCAAAATCGATGTTGCGTGCGAGAAAAAGAATGCCGGATTGCCACGAGAGCAATCCGGCGAAGGTCAGGAGACTTCAAGTTCCGCAACCCTAAAGGCGCCCGGGCAGAAACGGATCAGAATTCAACTCGGAAACTGACTTGGCCTTGGCGGTTCGAAATATTGGAGCCCTGCGACGTTGCCTTCCCAAAATTGCTATCGCTGATGTTGTTGTCGGGGCCATTGAATTGCGTTCGGTTGAATGCGTTGAAGTAATCCACCGAAAGGATGGCCTTGAACCTTTCGCCGAGGAAGAAATTCTTCCTGGCATTGAGGTTTTCCAACAACAATGGGGCGTTCCTCATTCCGGTGTAATTTCTTTGCGCAGTGCCGATGACGTACTGGGTTGGGGTCTTGGTGAAGGCGGCGGGGTCATACATCTGTGCGATCGAAGGATCCTTCTTTATGAACCCTTCTTTTGCGCGGCTGTACGATGCGGTGCTCAGCTTGACCGAGGAGTTCCGATCCGGACGTTCGAAGCCGTGCGGGAAGGGCGAGCCGTTTTCACCAGGCCCATTTGCAGACCCGGCCTCGTAGTCCAGAATCCATCCAACCTGCCAGCCACCCACGAGATTCCCTAGCTTGTGGTTGTTTACATAGGTCTTACCCGGGCCGATTGGCAGTTCGTAGGTTCCGCTGGCTTTTAGAGTTTGTGGCTCGTCCGCGTTGGAGATCGCCCACTCCGGTTTCTGGTTGTATTTGTTGATGCCGCCCGAGGTGAAGCTCGAGAATCCGCTGCTGGTATTGTCCATCAGGCGGGAGAAGGTGTAGCCGGCGAGGAAGGACAAGCCGTTGGAGAAGCGTTTCTCAATCTCGATCTGGGCACCCTGGTAATAGGTTGTTCCGTAACCCTCAAAGTTGTTGAAGATGTACGAATATTGTGGATAGGGCACGAGCGCCTGTGCGAGGGTTGCGGACCCTCCGAAGTCATTGACGAAGTTTGGATAGGGGGCCGTGAAGCCGTCCTGCTCAGCGCAGTCCCCGAATACATCTGTAAGGACCGATGCCGTGATCGAAGGCGTCTTTGCAGCCTGGCACGGGCTCAACACATTCCCGTACTGCGCATCATACTTCGGATCCATCTGGTCAATGCGATTGTTCTGGCTGGGCAGGTGAATAATGCGGTTGCCCACCCATGCAGCCGTCACGAACATGTTGTAAGGCAGTTCGCGCTGCACGTTGATGTTCCATTGCTCGCTATATGGAGCGTAGCCGTCCTTCTTCTTGCTGAAAGCGTTGATCTGGTTTCCGGCTCCGAGCAGAGGGCTGAATGGTGTCGGGTTAACGGCGGGGATGGAGTTGGTATCCCAGCTTCCCAACGAGGATGTGAAACTACCCGTTGTAGCGCGTGTAAAGGAGCCGGTCAACAGGTTGCCGTAATTGACCGCGACCTTGTTGGTGCCGTATTCATAGGCGCCACCATCGAGGAACGCGACGTCCAGTCCAGCCTGCACGACGGTCTTCTTGTTCAGTTGGTAAGCGAAGCCGAATCGGGGGCCAATATGGCCATAGTGGATGTCGCCACGAGTAAAGCCGGCGCAACCGGTGCAGTTGCCGAACTTGCTCGCAGCCCCGGGGATGTTGCCGCCGGGGAAGGTTCCCGGGCTGTCCCGATTGAAGAAGACGATCAGGTTGTGGTTCTCAGTGAAGGGCCCCTGAATATCCCAACGAAGGCCTACATTTAGGGTTAGCCTGGGGGATATCTTGATGTCGTCCTGGATATAGGGAGAGAGTGCGAAGTTGCGCAGTTCCAACTCCTGGGAGTTGCTGCGATTCGCGGAATCAGGAAGACCCAACAGGAAACTGGCGAACGGGTTGCCATAATCGCCGAAATGCGGATCGTTTGGATTCTGAACCGATGTCTGCGAGTTGCTGAAGTTGAAGTGTCCACCTTCAGTCTGTTCTTCGTTGTCATCCTGGTAGGCGCGACGATATTCAACGCCGATGTTGAAGGTGTTGCGCCCTGCCGTCCAAAGCCAATTGTTCACGAGCGAGATGCCCAACTTGCGATTGATCGACTGGAACCAGGAGCCGCTGGTGCCCCAGCAGGTGTAAGTTCGCGCATTATCACATTGATCGCTATTTGAACCGAAGGTGATGTTGGGCGGAATGTTTTCTTCTGTCACGGCGGGGAACGTAGCGCCCTTGGTGATGTTGAACTGGTTGTTGATTTCGCCAATCCAGCCGATTCCTGCGGTCATCACCAGGCGGGGTGAGATTGTGTTGGTGTAGTTCAGCAGGAACACGCTGCCCACGGCGGGCTCAAACTTCTGACTGTTCAGCGGATTGGGTGCGATGACCAGTGGGTGGTAGTCGAAGCTGTGAGTGGTATAGCTGTTGCGCCACTGGCTGTAGTGGAGGCTCTGCTTAGATGTCAGCGTCTGGTCGACGACTAGACCCCACACATGTTGAATATTTGGATTGATAAAAGGCGCGAAGCTCTTGTTACTGAGCAGACCTCCTGGGCCGCTGCCTGGACGATCGGGATCGGGAATGTACTGAAGCAGCGACGCAGAAACCGTGCTGATCCGGTCCGCGGGAATGATATTGCCCGGGAACGGCTGGCCCGTTTGCGGGTCGTAAATTGGAATAAGGTTGCCACTGTCATCCACAAGGTCGCTGAAATTTCCGGTCTTCTCCAGCACCGTCGGCACGGTGGAAACGTCCGTATCCTCATTATTTTGCTTGTACCACTCCTGGCTGTAGTGGCCGAAGGTCTTGTTGCGGCCGTCGTAGACGCGGGGAATTCGGATCGGCCCCCCAATGCTGAAGCCGTAATTGTTCTCGTGATCTGAGGGAGGCTTGTTTGATCCACCCCAAGCCGGGCCGTTGAAAAAGCCCACTGAATCGAACAAGCTGTTGCGGTTGATCTCAAACAAGTCGCCGTGGTATGTGTTCGTCCCGGACTTCATCTGGTAGGTGAGCGCGCCCTGCCCGAGGCCGAATTGCGCGGAAAAAGTCGAGCGTTCGACGCGGTACTCATCCACCAACTCGAACGGCGGGTTGAAGTTGGTCGTGTAGCCTTCCGTTTCCGGCTGAGGAGCGGGGATGCCGTTGTAGACGATCTCCTGTTCAAAGTCGACGCCGCCACTGACGCGGTGCGAGAAGGTGTTGCCAGTGGTTCCTGGCGCGGCGAACTGAAGCTGATCGATCTGGCGCCCGC